>ERZ773248.219-NODE-219-length-86022-cov-13.470983_pt1 | contig 86022 bp, 70 predicted proteins | sample MGYA00580518_ERZ773248 | MGnify/ENA primary metagenome ERZ773248 (study PRJEB29015, sample SAMEA2737762) | human gut metagenome | biome: human gut; feature: human-associated habitat; material: faeces | place: China | collected 2012 ...
GCGTCGAAATCGCTGGTGCTTTTCTGGTTCTCTTTTGGCACGCAAAAGAGAACTTTAGCCCCAATGCAAAAGCGCTCTGACCCCGCGCCACAGGCGCGCAATGTCGTTTCCCTTTTTCGCACGCCCCGTTTTGCGTCAGCCATTACGCTTTCGATTGATTTGCCGCCAGCGCAATACTCAGCTGTGCCACATCCGACGGCGACACGCCGGGAATGCGTCCCGCCTGCCCCAAGTTTTTCGGGCGGATGCGGGCCAGCTTCTCGCGGGCTTCCAATGTCAGGCCGGTGAGCTCTGTGTAAGAGAAATCCTCCGGGATGAGGGTCTTCTCGTGACGGGCCACCTCGTGTATCATCCGGTCCTGCCGGGCAATGTAACCCGCGTACTTGATCTCAGTTTCCAGACGCTCAGCCAGCATGGGCGTGATGCCCTCACCCCAGCCGATCATGCCCGCGATGAGCGGATAGTTGATCTCCGGCCGGCGCAGCAGCTCTTCGGCAATGCCGCCCTCCGCGGCCGGGGCGAGGCCCGCTGCTTCCATCGCGGCGCGCAGGTCCGCCGTGCGCAGATGGGCGTCATGCAGACGGCGGCGCTCTGCGTCCAGCACAGCCTGCGTCTGCTGGTACTTTGTCCAGCGGTCATCCTGCACAAGGCCGTATTCCCTGCCGATGGGCGTCAACCGGGTGTCGGCGTTGTCCTGACGGAGGGTCAGGCGGTACTCGCTGCGGCTGGTCATCATCCGGTAGGGGTCCATGACGCCCTTGGTCACAAGGTCATCGACCAGTGTGCCGAGATAGCTCGACTGCCTGGGCAGGATGAGCTGGCTTTCGCCCAATGCGTTCCGGGCAGCGTTCAGACCGGCCAGCAGGCCCTGCGCGGCGGCTTCCTCGTAGCCCGAGGTGCCGTTGAACTGTCCCGCGCCGTAGAGGCCCCGCACCACCTTGCTTTCCAGCGTGGCTTCGAGGCTGGTGGGGTCTACGCAGTCGTACTCGATGGCGTAGGCCGGGCGCATGATCTCAATATTCTCGAAGCCCTTGATGCTCCGGTAGAATGCGTTCTGCACATCTTCCGGCAGACTGCTGGACGCACCCTGCAGATACATTTCCTCGGTGTTCTCGCCGCAAGGCTCCACGAAGATGGGATGCCGGTCCTTCCCTGCAAACCGCACCACCTTGTCCTCGATCGACGGGCAGTAGCGCGGGCCGACGCCCTCGATCATGCCGCCGTAGAGCGGGCTGCGCTGGATATTGTCCAGAATGATCCTGTGCGTCTCAGGGTTGGTGTAGGCGATCCAGCACTCCACCTTGTTGTGCATAGGGGCATCGGTCATAAAGCTGAAAGGCTGAAGCTCATTGTCCGGGTCGCCGGGCTGGCATTCCAGCTTAGAAAAGTCGATGCTCCGCCGATGCACCCGGGCAGGCGTACCGGTCTTGAAGCGGCGCAGCGGCAGACCGGCGGCTTTCAGGCTCTCGGTGAGGGCGTTGGCCGCGTGCATCCCGTCGGGGCCGGAGGCGTACCATGCATCGCCCACAAAAATTTTTCCGCCGAGGTTGGTGCCGGTGGCGATGACCACGCACTTTGCGCCATACTCCCCGTTCAGCTGGGTGACGACGCCCTTCACATGGCCGTCCTCCACCTCGATGGAAATGATTTCCGCCTGATGGATAGCCAGCCCCGGCGTCAGTTCAAGGGCGTGCTTCATATATTCATGATAGCGCTTGCGGTCGGTCTGGACGCGCAGAGCGTGGACAGCGGGACCTTTGCCCTTGTTGAGCATCCGGCTCTGTAAATAGGTGGCATCTGCCGCAAGGCCCATCACGCCGCCAAGAGCATCCAATTCGCGTACCAGCGTGCCTTTTGCCGTGCCGCCGATGCTGGGGTTGCAGGGCATATTGCCGATGGCGTCCAAGCTCATTGTGAACACCGCCGTCTTTGCGCCCAGCATCGCGGCAGCATGGGCCGCCTCAATGCCCGCATGTCCGGCACCGATGACGATAACGTCGTAGTCTCCTAAATGGTTCATACTTTCCTCTATTTGCAACATAAAATCTTCGGCGAAGCCGTAAATCGGAGAAACGAGAAAAAAGCGTTTAGCGAAGCGGCTAGCTTTTTTCCGTTTCGACTTCTCCTTTGGGGTCTGAAAGGGGCGAGCAGCCCCTTTCTCGTGGATCCCTGTCCTTGCCGCGCTAAACACGCGGCATTTGCTTCGCAAACCGGACTGTCGGCTTGAAAGCCCCACTGGGGCTTTCATGGCTTCGCCACCGCCGAGCCTCTCAATCGCTGGTGGTTTTCTGGTTCTCTTTTGACATCAAAAGAGAACAATTCCACTTAACGTAAAAGCGCTCTGCCCCGCGCACAGGCGCGCAACGATACTGTCCTTATTTCCCCACGCAGAATTTTTCAAATACTTCGTTAATGACCGCCTCCGAGGCATTCTCCCCTGTCAGCTCGCAAAGTGCATCCAGCGCGTCGTCCACGCAGACCGACACAGCGTCCAGCCCGAGCCCCTGCGCAGCGTCCAGCGCTCCGGCTACGGCATCCCGGGCGCGGGTGGCAGCGGAAAGCTGCCGCTGTCCCGAGAGGCTGGCGGCGTGGGGGTCGATTTGGTTGGTCCCCAGCAGGCGTGCTACCGCCGCCGCGATTACCTTCCGCGCCCCTTCTTCCTGACAGCAGACCGGCAGCACCATCGCAAAATAGGGTGCGATGAGCTCTGCGTCAAACCGGGTGGGCTTGTCCTCTTTATTGACCAGCGCGATGGCCGGACGACCCGCGCAGCGCTGAGCCAGCTCCAGATCTTCCCGGGTCGGGCGCTCCGAGCCGTCGAAGACGGCGAGGATAAGCCCCGCCTCGTCCAGCTTCTTCCAGCTGCGGCGGATGCCTTCGGCTTCGATCTCGTCTTCCGTCTGACGCAGACCGGCGGTATCAAAGAGGTTCAGCCGGACGTCGCCCAGCTGAACAGCCTGCTCCACCACATCGCGGGTGGTTCCGGCCACCGGCGTGACAATGGCCCGGTCGAATCCGGCCAGCAGGTTGAGCAGGGTGGATTTGCCCGCATTGGGCTTGCCCACGATGGCACAGTCCACGCCCTCGCGGAGGACAGCGCCTGCGTCGTAGCTCTGGATGAGGGCGTCCAGCTCCTGCTCTACCCCGCCTAAAGCGTCGCAGAGATGGCTCTGGCTCAGTTCCGGGACATCTTCCTCAGGGAAATCCACCCAGGCGGCCAGATGGGCCTGCAAGGCCGTCAGAGCATCTTTCTGGGCCGCTATCTTCCGGGCCAGCGCACCGTTCAGGGAGGCATTTGCCAGAGCGGCCCCCTGTCGGCCATCGGCGGAGATGATGTCCATGACGGCTTCGGCCTGGGTCAGACTGAGCTTGCCGTTCAGGAAAGCGCGGCGGGTGTACTCGCCGGGAGCGGCAGGCGACGCCCCCGCCGCAATGCAGGCTTCCACCAGCCGCCGGGCGACTGCACTGCCGCCGTGGCAGGAAAGCTCCACCACATCCTCGCCGGTGTAGCTGTGGGGCGCACGGAAAAACAGCGCCACACCCTCGTCGAAAGCCTCTTCCCCCTCCACGAACGCACCGAACATGGCCGTATAGCCTTTGGCGTCCGCGACCTTTTTGGCTGGGTTGGCCGGACGGAACACCTTCGCCGCCACTTCATAGCTTTCCGGGCCGGACAGCCGCACGATGGCGATGCCGCCCGCACCCGGAGCGGTAGCAATGGCCGCAATGGTCGAATGCTGCATCTTCTCCCCTCCTTATGCGCAGATGAATACAGTATATTCTACCACGAACCGCCAAAAAAAGAAATATGCTGCGCAAAAAAGGGTGTGCAGCCCCTAAGAGACTGCACACCCCGTTGCGTGTGAAAGAAAAATCAGAATGCGGCAATATCGGCCGTAGTGATGGCCTTGCCGGGCAGGGTGCGGCTGTCGGCGTTCTCCGACAGAGCCAGCTTGCCCTCGCGCAGCAGCTTGACGGCCTTCTCGTGGTCAGCAGCGTTCCAGTTGTCGCCCACGAGCTTCCAGTTGTTGTCCACGTGCGGCTTGATGGTGCCGCCCTTGACGGTGCGGATGTACTCGCCCAGCAGTTCGCGGATGCCGCCCACATCGCCGCGCACGTCGATCTCCAGCAGCTTGGGCAGCTCGTCGCCCTCCTTGAAGATGTCAGCATAAGCCAGCAGCTGGGTGGTGGCACGGTAGTTGTTGACGGCCACCACGAAGCTGTCATCGTCCTGCACCGGACGGCCATCCATCCAGGTCAGGTTCTGGATGCGGTTGCCGGGCTGCTTGGAGATGTCGAGGTCATACTTGACGCCTGCAAAGGCATCGTACAGGTAGTAGCGGACGGAAGAGTCGAATGCGATGGTCACATCGCCCGGCTCCCAGGTCTTGAAGAAGGCAGCAGACCACTCCATGAACTGACGCAGCTGCCAGCCGTTCATCTGCAGCTTGTACAGGGTGTTCTGGTAGGTGTAGATGCTTGCCATGTCGCACTTGCGGATGGTGCCCTCGCGCATCTGGGAGGTCATGGAGGTCAGAGCCGTTGCGGACACCTGAGCGCCGGTGTAGTACATCTGTACCTCGTTGATGAAGTCCAGCAGAGCGGTATCCTGCACCATGGCCTGCGGCAGGCAGTCGATCTCGTTTTCGGGGGCCAGATCACCGCCGACCAGCTGGCCGATGGGGGTAACGGCGTCGTCCTTAGCGCGCTGGTCGTACTCTGCCAGCAGAGCGGTCAGCTCGGGGTCGGGAGCGTAGTCCTTGATGGTCAGGTTCTCAGAGGTACGGTCCTTCACCTTCCACTTGCCGTTCAGGCCGCGCTCCAGATAGACGTGGATGTCGGAGACGGTGGCACCGGCATTCTTGTTCTCGACCACCAGCACGCCGTTGATCATCTTGTTGGGGATGCTCTTGTGGCCGTGAGCAGCGACGATGACGTCGAACTCGGGGCAGGCATTTGCCAGGTCGGTGACGCCGGAGCCATAGACGCCGTACTCATTGTCAACGTCCATATGCATAACGCCGATGATGACATCCACATCGTTCTTGATCTTATCAATGATCTTGCGGCTCTCGTCCACCGGGTTGGTGACAGTCCAGCCCTCGAGGTTCTTGGCGTCCCAGCGGGTGATGTTGGGAGTGACCATACCGATGACGCCGATCTTGACGCCGCCCTTTTTGATGATGGTGTAGCCGTCCGCCAGAGGCTTGCCTTCGGGGCTGTAGACGTTGCCGGTCAGCACCTTGGCCTTCTGCTGGGAGATCACCTTTTCCAGCGTGGCCATGCCATAGTTGTACTCATGGTTGCCGGTGACGTAGACATCGTAGCCGATGGCGTTCTGAGCAGCGATCATGGGGTGGACATCGTCGTTCAGGAACAGTTCAGCGGAGTTTGCCTGAATGGTGTCGCCTGCATCCACGACCAGCGTGGTCTTGGTGCGGTTCTCCTTGATGGCAGTTGCCTGCTGGGCCACGCTGCCGGAGGCGTCGGCCTTGTTGGCGGCGTAATCCCAGGGGTCAAACTTACCGTGGGTATCGCTGGTGGCAAGGATCTGCAGGTCCATGCTCCACAGGTCTTTGATGCCGGCAGCGGAAGCAGCCGGGACCAGACCACTCATTGCGGCGGCGGTAGCCGATGCACCGGCCACGCGCAGGAAATTACGGCGGGAGATCTTATTCTGTTCCATAATAATTCCTCTCTTTTTTGCTTGGTATACACTCCGAAGCATTTGTAGCTCTAGTATAAGGCTTGCCGACATTGTTTTACAATGTGCAAGTAGGAGAAAAATTTCTTCCGGAATTGGGCATATTCTCCAATTTTCCGACAAGAACGACTTTTCTTTCAAAATTATTCTTTCAGATTCGCTTTTCATCGTAAACCATCTTCACGCAAAAGATGTGTAAATTTATAGTGTTCCTCGTACAAAAAAAGACCCTCCCCTGCAACGGCTTCCGCCATGCGGGAGAGGGTCTTATCCTTCAGCTTTTACAGCTCGATCTTGCCGAAGCTCAGATCAGCGAAGTCATCCACACGTTCGGTGCGCTTGGGTGCCACAGGGGCAGCATTCTCGGCATCGCGCGGGGTGTAGGTGCGCTCAGGCACATTGGAGCGGTAGCCGCCCCGGCCTCCATTGCCATTGCGCGGGCCGCGGCCATTCCGGTCACCACGGCGCTCGCCGCCGCGATGATAGCCGCCATTGCGGCCATTTCCGTTGCGGTCACGGCCGCCGCGGGGTCCGCGGGGACGTGCATTTGCGCTCTCAGCCACAGCGTTGGGGTCGGTGGAGTAGATGACCACACGGCGGTCACGGCCCTCGCCCTTGCTCTCGCTGCGGACGCCCTCCATCTTGCCGATGGCAGAGTGGATGATGCGGCGCTCGTAGGGGTTCATAGGCTCCATGGCAAAGCTGCGGCCGGTGCGGCGCACCTTGGCACCGATGCGCTGTGCCAGTGCGGTCAGGTCGCTCTCGCGCTTGTCGCGGTAGCCGGCCACGTCGAGGCCCAGCTTGATGTAGTCGCCCTCGAGGCGGTTTGCCACGAGGCTTGCCAGATAGGACAGGCTCTCCATCGTCTCGCCGCGGCGGCCGATGAGGGCGCCCATCTTCTCGCCGTCCAGACGGATGATGGTAGCCTCACCCTTCTGCACAGCGCTGAACTTGACGTCCTGTACGCCCATCTTCTCGATGACATCCTTCAGGTAGTCCACAGCGGCCTTGACCTTGGCGTTCTCCTCAATGTTGATGGGGACTTCCACCTCTTCGCCCTCTGCGGCGGGAGCAGCCTGCTCTTCGGCAGGGGCAGCTTCCTCAGCGGGTGCGGCAGGCTCTTCCACAGCAGCGGGAGCTTCCGGGGCAGTCTCTTCGACGACAGGCTCAGCCACAGGAGCAGCCTTCTCCTCCACAACGGGAGCGGGCTCCTCAACGGGGGCAGCAGGAGCTGCCACAGGCTCGTCCGGCAGCTCGACGCTGACGCGGACCTTGGCGGGAGTGAGCTTCAGGCCCAGAAAACCGGTCTTCTGGGGCATTTCCAGCACTTCGTAGCTGACGTTGATGTCGTCCTTTTCCACGCCCAGCAGAGCGCAGGCGTTGGTGCGTGCTTCATCGACCGTCTTGCCGGTCGCTTCCTGCGTACGGATCATAACCGTCAATCCTCCTTTTTGTTCTGCAGCTCGCTCAGCGGGACAGTGCGCTCGTCCTTGTAGCGCTCAGCATCCTGCTGGCGGGCATACTCGAGGCGGCGCTTGTTCATCTCGCTGGCGGAGATGTTCTTTTCCACGATCTCACCGGTCTTCTCGTCCTGGACCTTGATGGTGGTGCTCTTCACGCCGCGCTTCTCTTCCTTCCTGCGGGAAGCGATCTCGGCCTTGACCTGCTCCTTCATCTTCTCGGGGTCATAGATCTTGCGCATGACCTGGGTCTGGACGGTCATCACGATGTTGGAAATGACGTAGTACAGAGAGAATGCGCAGGGAACGGTAAAGCAGAAGAAGACGTACATCAGAGGCATCATATACATGGTCAGCTTCATGCTGCCCTGCATCTCCTGGCCGGAGGCCTTCATGCTGATGTGGGTGGAGATGAACATGGTGACGACAGCCAGGATGGGGAAGATCAGCAGGGGCAGGTTGTCTGCTGCCAGGCTGTACTGCGGCACACGGGTCAGGTCGATGCCGAAGAAGTCCATGTGCTGGCCGAACTCCGTAATGGTGTTCAGCTGGTCTGCGGTGAACACAGAGGTGACGGTGGACTCACCGGCCAGCACCTGTGCGATGATATTGGTGTCGCGGGTCACCTGAGTGAAGCTGATGCCCAGAGCGGTCATGGCATCGCCTGCGGCGGTGATGGCCTCGGCGCCGATGTGGAAGATGCGCTGCAGCGGGCGGTACACGACCTCGATGACGCCGAACATGACGAGGAAGTTGACCAGCATGGGCATACAGCCGGCGGTGGGCTTATAGCCAAACTCCTGCTGGAGCTTGAGCAGCTCTTCCTGCTGCTTTTCGGGCTTGTCCTTGTACTTTTTCTGGATGTCGGCGATCATCGGCTGGAAAGCGGACATCTTGGCCATGCTCTTCTGCTGGTTGAGCTGCAGAGGGATGCTGAGCAGGCGGATGACGATGGTGAAGATGATGATGTCCCAGCCGTAGTTCGGGATGAGGTTGTAGATCCACTCCATCACATAGCCGAGAGGTACACCGAGGATGTACAAAATATTCATGTCTCTGTCCATTCTGCCCCGCCTGTGGTGCGGGACGGTTATTTTTATCGTAGGACACGCCGCCCACAGTTCAGCACGTCACAAGAAGCATTATAATAGCATTTCCTCTCAGCCTCTCCTATCAGGAGAGGTGTCACGCCGCAGGCGTGACGGAGAGGTTTTCCTCCCCTCTGCCGCCCTTTTTCAAAGGGCATTGACGGAGAGGTCTTCCCCGCTTCAGCGCTCTTCCAAGGAGCATCGGCGAAGAGGTTTTCCACTTATTTTTCGTGTCTGGTGGAAAACAGAGCCGAGGCCGAGAGATGCCGGGCCGGATTTTTCCAGCGGCCCTTTTCCGGTACGGGGTCGTAGCCCCAGCGGCCCAGCGGATTGCACCGGGCGATGCGCCACGCCGTCAGCAGCAGCCCTTTGACGCAGCCGTGGGTGCGGATGGCCTCGATGCCGTACTGGCTGCAGGAGGGCGAAAAGCGGCAGTTCCGCCCCAGCCCCGGGCTGATGAACTTCTGGTAGAGCCGGATGAGCCCGCAGAGGGCTTTCTGAAAGATGCTCACGCCTCGGGCTTCCGGACCGGCGGCAGGGTGGCAGGGGGCTTTGCGCCCGGCTGTTTTGCCTTATCCGGCAGGCCGGCCTGGGCAAAGAGCTTTGCCACGATGGCGCTGAGCTGCCAGCTCTTGAGCCGGGGGGTCATGCCCCGGGCCACGAAAACGAGGTCGTAGCCGCCGATGTTGTAGTCGAGGTGTTCGTCGATGGCAGCCTTCATGACGCGGCGGGCACGGTTGCGCTGCACGGCGTGGCCGATCTTTTTGGTGGCCGTCAGGCCCACCCGGGTGCGCTTGCTCCGTGTTTTGAGCACGTAGAGCACCAGCGCCTGGTTGACATAGGACTTGCCGCGGGCATACACGCGGCCAAACTCGCCGTTGCGGCGGATGGGACGATAGCGCATCCTGTGCGCCTCCCTTCAGGTGATGTGGGAGCATCTGCCCGGAAAAAAGCAATGCTCAGTGTTCAGTATAGCAAAAAAACGCCGACATGAAAAGCTCATCCGGGCGTTTTCTCTGCCAAATCTTTGACAGTTTTTTTAGGCAATGCGACTATTCACCGCAGCTTTCCGGCCTTTTTTCCCGAATGCCGGGTAAAAAAATAAGACCGCCAATCCAATATCAGCGGCCTTTTTGCGCATATTCCATTCTGCGCCGGACCTGATGCATACTGCTCAGGATCAGACGGTCAGGCTCTTGCGGCCCTTAGCACGGCGTGCGTTGATGACCTTGCGGCCGTTCTTGGTGCTCATGCGGGTCAGGAAGCCATGAACTTCCTTGCGCTGACGCTTCTTGGGCTGAAAAGTTCTCTTCATGGTGTATTTCCTCCGTAAAAACTCGTCCCCGGTATGGGGTCTATTCTGGTCCCAAAATGGGGACAGGCTTGCAATTCAACAGTATATCGCACACTATGGCCTTCTGTCAAGCATTTTTTTCGCTTTCCTTCAAACTTTTTTGAAAAACCTCTGTGGAGAAACTTTCAACTTTTTCACCCATTTCCCGTGGAAAACTTTTTATCCACAATATCTTGTGGCTTTTCTCCGCCTTGGACACAAGGCCGTTTCCCAGACGCAGGTATGTCTTTTTTATGTATTATAAATTACCTTATATAATATAGACGCAGGGGGATTTTTGTGGTATACTAACCTGGTATCAGCAGCATTGTTGAAAACTTCAATGGAGTGGATGTACTATGGATTCTTTCAAGGACGTTTTAGAGGCTGCCCAGAGCTACTGCAAGGCGCAGATGGCGGAGCCGACGTATAATCTCTATATCGACGGGTTGGAGCCTATCAGCTTTGAGGACTCCAGCCATATCACCCTCTCGGTGCGCAACGACTTCATCTGCAAGATCGTGACGGACCGTTATCTCGGCCTGCTCAAAGAGGCCTTCAAAACAGTGCTGGGCTTTGACGTGGACATCACCCTCGTCGTCCCCAGCACGCCGCCCCACGAAGTGGTGCTGGCCCAGCAGTACGAGGCGAACCCCGCCTCCCCGCAGGGCAACTATGAATTCACCTTCGAGAACTTCATCAAAGGCCCGTCCAACCAGTTTGCGTTTGCTGCGGCGCAGGCTGTTGCGGCCAACCCCTCCGGTGCCTACAACCCGCTGTTCATCTACGGCGGCTCGGGCCTCGGCAAGACCCATCTGCTGACGGCCATCCAGACCGAGATCAAGCGCACCCACCCCGACTTCGTCATCATGTATGTCACCTGTGAGCAGTTCACCAACGAGCTGATCGCGGCCATCCGCGCCGGCAGCACCGAGGACTTCCGGATGAAGTACCGCGTGGCCGACCTGCTGCTGGTGGACGACATCCAGTTCATCGCGGGCAAGGAGTCCACCCAGGAAGAGTTCTTCCATACCTTCAACTCCCTCCACGATGCCCACAAGCAGATCGTCATCGCATCCGACCGCCCGGCCAAGGAGATCAAGAGCCTGGAAGAGCGTCTGCGCACCCGCTTCGAGTGGGGCCTGACCGCCGACGTCCAGCCGCCGGATTTCGAGACCCGCGTGGCCATCGTCAAGCGCAAGGCGGAGCTTCTCCACCTCGACCTGCCCGAGGACGTGGCCGAATTCATCGCCAACCATCTGAAAAATAACATCCGCCAGCTGGAAGGCGCGGTCAAAAAGCTCAACGCCTACTATATGCTCGAGGGCATCCAGCCGGTCATCAGCGTGGCACAGAATGCCATCAAGGACATCCTCAACGAGACCCAGCCCGTGCCTGTCACCATCGAGAAGATCGTGGGCGAGGTATCCCGCACCTTCAACGTCTCCCCTGCCGACATCCGCGGCACCAAGCGGAACGCCAATGTGGCCTCTGCCCGCCGCGTGGCCATTTATATCCTGCGCGAGGTCACCGGCATGAGCATGGAGGAGATCGGCCGGGAGTTCTCGGGCCGTGACCATTCCACCATCGTCTACTCCCTCAAGACCATGGAGCGGGACATGAAGAATGACCAGCACCTGCGGGAGACGGTGAGCGACATCATCAAGAATGTGAAGGCTTAACGCACCAGAGCCGGTGTAAAAGTCATACTCATTCAGGGGTCAAACCCCAAAATATGGGGAGAAAGAGGAACAAAAAGGGGAAAATAGACCTAGATATTGTGGTGAAAGGCCGAAACTTTCCACTCTTTCCACATGGTTTTCAACATTCAACTTCCGTTTTTCACAGCGGATGTGGAAAGAACCACAGCTCTCCCCGATTCAACATTCCATTCACAGTTCCTCAACATCTCCGTGGAAAACCAAATCCCCGCATCCCGGCAAGGGTTTGCAGAGTTTTCCACATCTTCCCCACCCCCTACTACGATTACTACAACAAGTTCAATAAAGAAAACAGGTTTTTGCATCGGATCCCATGAGGAACGACAGCAAAACTGACGCAAAAAAGGAGAGAAGAAGATTTGAACATCATCTGCGACAAAACTCTTCTGAGTGCAGCCATTGACGGCGTGTCCAAAGCAGTCACTCTGCGCTCTACCATCCCGGTACTGGAGGGCATTTTACTGAAGGCAGAAGGCTTCCAGCTGACCCTTACCGGCTACGACCTCGAAATGGGCATCGTGACCACCATCGAAGCCAATGTCAAAGAACCCGGTGAGATCGTGCTGAATGCCAAGCTCCTCAGCAGCATGATCAGCCGGATGCCGGCAGGCCAGATCACCATCCAGTCTGCCGATAATGGCAAAACCACCATCCAGAGCGGCGTGGCGCAGTTCGAGATCCAGTCCATGTCGGCCACCGATTTCCCCGAGCTGCCCAACACCGGCGCCGAGGAGACCCTGACCATCAAGACCGGCGTGCTCCGCGATATGATCGACCGCACCCTCTACGCTGTCAGCCAGGATGAGAAAAAACCTGCGCATACCGGTGAACTTTTTGAGATAGAGCCGGATAAAATGACCATCGTTGCCCTGGACGGCTACCGTCTGGCCATCGTGGAGCGGCCCGTCACTGCCGTCAAGGACATCCGGATCATCGTCCCCAGCAAAACCATGACCGAAGTGTCTCATCTGCTGCCCAACGACGACGAAGAGCCGGTCCACATCTGTGCCAACCGCCGCTACGTCGTGTTCATGACCGCTGGCTACACCATCATGAGCCGCCTCATTGAGGGCGAGTTCCTCAACTATCACAATGTCATTCCGGCAGGCAGCCGCACCCGGGTGACCATCGACACCAAGGAGTTCATCGAGACCATCGAGCGCGCTTCTCTGATTATTACAGAGCGTTTAAAAAATCCCCTCCGCATCACTTTTACAGAGGGTAAAGTCGTCGTCCGCTGCCAGACCAATCTGGGCCGCGTCGTTGATGAGTTCAACGCCGAGTGCGAGGGCGACGAGGTGGAGATCGGCTTCAACAACCGCTACCTGTTGGACGCGCTGCGCAATGCCCGCACCGAGAAAGTGCGGATGGAGATCAGCGGCCCGCTGAGCCCGGTGAAAGTGCTGCCGGTGGAGGGCAATGACTTCCTGTATCTGGTCCTGCCCGTCCGCTTCAAAAACGACTGAGAGGCGTAATAAAATGCAAAAGATCCTCATCCATACCGAATTTATCAAGCTGGACGCCCTGCTGAAATATGCGGGCCTGTGCGAGACCGGCGGCGAAGCCAAGGAGCTCGTGCAGGGCGGGGCCGTGAAGGTCAACGGCGAAGTCTGCACCATGCGCGGCAAGAAGTGCCGCCCGGGCGATACCGTGGAGCTGGACGGCCAGACCATCGAGATCGGGATGGGCGGCTGATGCGGCTGCTCTCTCTCGAAGTCGAAAATTACCGGAACATCGCCTCGGCCAGCCTGACGCCGGGCCGGGAGCTGACTGTCATCTGCGGCAACAACGGCCAGGGCAAGACGAACCTCCTGGAAGCCATCTGGCTGCTTACCGGCGGCAAGAGCTTCCGGGGCGGCAAGGACGCAGAGCTGGTGCGCCGGGGTGAACCCTTCGCCGTGCTCAAAGCGTCCACCCTCCGCGCACAGCAGGAAGAGCAGGAAACGGAAGAGCCGAACCGCGTCCGCCTGACGGTGGGTGCGCCGGACTCTCCCCGCCCGGGCCGGACAGTCTCGGTGAACGGGGGCGCAGTCAAGCGGGCGGCCAGCCTTGCGGGCAGCTTTCCGGCGGTGGTTTTCGACCCCGGACACCTGAGTCTCGTGAAAGGCGCGCCGGAAGGGCGGCGGAAATTTCTGGACGCTGCCCTCTGCCAGCTCTACCCCGGCTACCTGACCCTCTACCGCCGCTATGTCCGGGCTTTGCAGCAGAAAAACGCGCTGCTTCGACGCTCTTCCAATGGCATTGAGCGGCCTTATGCCGAAAAGCGGGCCTTATTAGAAGTGCTGAATGTGGAGCTTGCCCAGCAGGGCGAGGCCATCCAGCAGCGGCGCAGAGCCTATCTCGCCGCCCTCTCCCCGCTGGCCTGTGCCAACTATGAGGAGCTTTCCCGCGGGGCGGAAACACTGAGTCTGCGGTATGCGGCCCAGTTCGAGCCGGGCGGTCTGGCCCAGCTTCTGCGGCAGAAAATGCCCGAAGAGCTGCGGGCCGGGCAGAGCCTCTGCGGCCCTCACCGGGAAGATCTGGACCTTCTTCTGGACGGCCAGCCTGCAAAAGTGTATGCGAGTCAGGGACAGCAGCGGAGCGTCGTGCTCAGCCTGAAAATGGCCGAAGCCGCCGCAGCTGCCTCCATCACGGGCGAACACCCGGTGATGCTGCTGGACGACGTGCTCAGCGAGCTGGACGATGGCCGCAAGCAGTATCTGCTCACCCGGATGCGGGAAAAACAGACCTTCGTGACCAGCTGCGACGACACCGCTTTCCTCAAAACGGACGGCGAGGTCTACCGGATGAACGGCGGCGTGCTGACGAAAGTGTGATGCAATGTATGTACACCTTGGCCGCGATTATGTCCTGAACGACCGGGACATCATCGGCATCTTCAACTTGGAAACGACGACCATCTCAACCCGGGGGCGGGAGTTTCTGAACTACGCCCAGAAAAACGGGGCGGTGGTGAGCCTGTCCGATGAGCTGCCCCAGAGCTATGTGCTGGCAGATTCCCCGGTGGATACGATCTATCTCTCGGAGCTGTCGCCGGCTGCGCTCAAACGGCGCACGGAGATGAAACTGGAATAAGCCAACCAGCGATTGATCGCTTTTACAAATAGTAACGAAAAAACGAAACAAAACAAAAGGGAGAAAGGAAATGGCAGAGGAAATCATTACCAGTACCAACGCAGAAACTGCGACGGACCATGAATACAACGCCAGCGAGATCCAGGTCCTGAAAGGCCTGGAGGCAGTGCGCAAGCGCCCCGGTATGTATATCGGCTCCACCGGCGAGCGCGGCCTGCACCATCTGGTGTACGAGATCGTGGACAACGCCATCGACGAGGCTCTGGCCGGTTACTGCGACCACATCGAGGTCAAGATCCTGAAGGGCGACATCATTCAGGTCACGGACAATGGCCGCGGCATCCCCGTGGACATCCAGGCTGATACCGGTCTGCCTGCCGTCACCGTCGTCTATACCATCCTCCACGCCGGCGGCAAGTTCGGCGGCGAGAACTCCGGCTACAAGGTGGCCGGCGGCCTGCACGGCGTCGGCGCGTCCGTCGTCAACGCCTGCTCGGAGTGGCTGACCGTCAACGTCCGCCGCGACGGCCACGAGTACGAGCAGACCTTCCGCCGCGGCGACCCGGACGGTCCGCTGAAGTGCATCGGCACTGTGGACCCCAGTGTCACCGGCACCCGCGTCACCTTCAAGCCCGACCCGGAGATGTTCAAGGACACCACCGTCTACAACTTCGAAACGCTGGAAAAGCGCCTGCGGGAAGAGAGCTTCCTGAACGCCGGTGTCAAGATCACCCTGACCGACGAGCGCGAACTCTACACCCCCGTCCTCGAGGACGGCAAGGAGGGCGAACCCACCTACCGCACCGAGGTCATGTGCTACGAGGGCGGCATCAAGAGCTTCGTCACCTATCTGGGCGAGAAGCGCGACCTCGAGGTGCTCCACCCCAACGTCATCTATCTCAAGGGTCAGACCGACCGGGGCATGGCAGAGATCGCCTTGCAGTATAATTCCAGCTACAATGAGCTGCTGCTGAGCTTCGCCAACAACGTCAACACCCCCGACGGCGGCACCCACGAAGAGGGCTTCCGCAGCAGCCTGACCCGCGTGTTCAACGACTATGGCCGCAGCCACGGCCTGCTGAAGGACAAGGACGAGAACCTTTCCGGCGCTGACGTCCGTGAGGGCCTCATCTGCGTCATCTCCGTCAAGCTACAGGAGGCCGAGTTCGAGGGCCAGACCAAGGCAAAGCTGGGCAATACGGAAATTCGCACCCTCGTCTCCAACATGGTCTACTCCAAGCTGATGGAGTTCTTCGAGGAGAACCCCGGCGTGGCCAAGGCCATCTTCGAAAAGGCCACCCAGGCCGCCCGCGCCCGCGCCGCCGCCAAGAAGGCCCGTGAGCTGGTGCGCCGCAAGAGCGCCCTCGAGACCAGCCGGATGCCCGGCAAGCTGGCGGACTGCCGCGAAAAAGACCCCACCCGCACCGAGATCTTCATCGTCGAGGGTGATTCTGCAGGCGGCTCGGCCAAGATGGGCCGTGACTCGGCCATTCAGGCCATCCTCCCCCTGTGGGGCAAGATGCTCAACGTCGAAAAGGCCCGCGCCGACCGCATCTACGGCAACGACAAGCTGATGCCTGTCGTGCTGGCACTGGGCTGCGGCATCGGCGACGAGTTCGATATTTCCAAGCTGCGGTATGACAAAGTGTTCATCATGGCCGATGCCGATGTCGATGGTTCTCACATCTGCACCCTGATGCTCACCTTCTTCTTCCGCTATATGCGCCCCCTCATCGAGCAGGGCCATGTCTATGTGGCACAGCCCCCGCTGTTCAAGGTGCAGAAGGGCAGCACCATCAAATACGCTTACAACGACGCCGAAATGGCCCTGCTCTCGCAGGAGATGCCCGGCGCGAAGATCAACCGCTATAAGGGCCTTGGTGAGATGAACCCGGAGCAGCTCTGGGAGACCACCATGAACCCCGAGAACCGCGTCATCGTTCGCATCACCATCGAGGATGCCGAGAAGGCCGATGAGGCGTTCACCATCCTGATGGGCGATCAGGTGGAGCCCCGCCGCCGCTTTATCGAGACCAACGCCCAGTACGCAAAGCTCGACGTGTAATTGGAGGAAACAATGGAAGAAGATTATGTGATGATACCGGGCAGCGGTACCAAGATGATCATCCGGGACGTCAAGAAGGAGATCGAGACGGCGTTTCTGGATTACTCCATGTCGGTCATCGTGGCCCGCGCCCTGCCGGATGTGCGTGACGGCCTGAAGCCCGTCCACCGCCGCATCCTCTACACCATGCACGAACGCGGCAACGACCCCAGCCATCCCTACCGCAAGTCGGCGGATACCGTCGGTGCTGTGCTGGGCTCTTACCACCCCCACGGCGACGCCTCCGTCTACGACGCCATGGTCCGTCTGGCACAGGATTTCTCCCTGCGCTACCCGCTGGTGGATGGTCAGGGTAACTTCGGCTCGGTCGATGGCGACCCCCCGGCTGCTTACCGTTACACCGAGGCCCGCATGAGCCGCATGGCGGTCGAGATGCTGACCGACATCGACAAGGACACCATCAACTGGGACCCCAACTTCGACGAGACGAAGAAAGAGCCCAGTGTCCTGCCCTGCCGCTTCCCCAACCTGCTGGTCAACGGCAGTCAGGGCATCGCCGTCGGTATGGCCACCAACATCCCGCCCCACAACCTCAGTGAGGTCATCGACGGCTGCGTGGCCTATATCGAGGACCCTGACATCGACCTGCCCGGCCTGATGGAGCACATCAAGGGACCGGACTTCCCCACTGCCGGCATCATCATGGGCCGAAGCGGCATCCGCGCCGCCTACGCCACCGGCCGCGGCAAAATTACTCTGCGGGGCCGTGCTACCATCGAAGAGACCAAGAATGGCCGTACCCAGATCATCATCACGGAAATTCCGTATATGGTCAACAAGGCCCGTCTCATCGAGAACATGGCCGACCTCGTGAAGGAAAAGCGCATCGAGGGCATCACCGGCCTGAACGATGAGACCAACCGCAAGGGTATGCGCATCGTGGTGGACATCCGCAAGGATGCCAACGCGCAGGTCATCCTGAACCAGCTGTACCAGTACACCCAGCTGCAGGATACCGTGGGCGTCATCATGCTGGCCATCGACCATAAGGTGCCGAAGGTCATGACCCTGAAACAGATGATACAGAAGTACGTCGAGTTCCAGGATGAAGTCGTCCGCCGCCGCACGCAGTATGATTTGAAGAAGGCCAAGGAGCGCGCCCACATCCTCGAGGGTCTGAAAAAGGCCACCGACATCGTGGATGAGCTCATCGCTACCATCCGTGCCTGCAAGGGCGGCATGGCCGAGGCAAAGGCTGCTATCATGGAGCAGTTCGGCTTCGATGACCCGCAGGCCGACGCTATCGTCAAGCTGCAGCTGGGCCGTCTGGCTGGTCTCGAGATCCTTAAAATTGAGGAAGAGCTGTCCGGCCTGCAGGCAAAAATCAAGGATTGGGAGGACATCCTCGCCAACGACGCCCGTGTTCTGGAGATCGTCAAGAACGAGCTGCTGGACATGAAGAAGCGCTTCGGCGACGAGCGCCGCACCGAGATCCAGTCCGTCACCGGCGAAGTGGACATCGAAGACCTCATCGCCGAGGAGCAGTGCGTCTACACCCTCACCGAGGCCGGCTATATCAAGCGCCAGCTCAAGGCCACCTATCAGGCCCAGAAGCGCGGCGGCCGCGGCATCTCCGGCATGACCCGGAAGGAAGAGGACATCGTGCAGGAGATGTTCGTGGGCTCTACCCATGATTATGTCCTGTTCGTCACCGACAAGGGCCGCCTCTTCCGCATCAAGGGCTACACCATCGCCGAGGGCAGCCGCACCAGCAAGGGCAGCAACATCGTCAACCTGCTGCAGCTGGCCGAGGGCGAAAAGGTCACCAATATGCTCTGCTACCCCAAGGACGGGGACAACAAGGGCGGTTTCGTCACCATGGTCACCAAGCAGGGCCTCATCAAGCGCACCCCGCTGGAGCAGTACGCCAACATCCGCAAGACGGGCCTCATCGGCATTGCGCTCAACGAGGGCGACGCGCTGGCATGGACCCGCCTGACCACCGGCAATGATATGCTCATCGTGGCTACCCGCAACGGTCAGGCCATCCGCTTCAACGAGGCCGATGCCCGCCCGATGGGCCGCAGCGGCCACGGCGTCCGCGCCATCAAGCTGGCCGAGGGCGACGAGGTCGTCGGCGTCTGCATCTGCCGCGAGGGCGGCACGGTGCTCACCGTCACCGAAAACGGCAAGGGCCGCCGCTCTGACATCGACACCTACCGCATCACTGCCCGTGGCGGCAAGGGCATCCGCAACTACGACGCCTCCAAGGACAAGGTGGCAGCCGTCAAGATCGTGGATGACATCGACGATGTGCTGTTGAGCAGTCAGGAGGGCATCATCATCCGCCTGCACGCCAACGAGATCCCCGTCCAGAGCCGCTACGGCTCTGGTGTCCGGGTCATGCGTCTGGGCGAGAACGATAAGGTGATGGTGCTGGCCCGCACCGACCACGACGACGAGGCACAGACCGAGAGCATCGAGGCCGACACCGAGGATGAGCCCACTGCCGAGCAGCTGGCGGAGATGGAAGCAGCCGATGAGGCATCGGCCGCCGAAGCTCCCGAGGCTGACACCGGCGACGAGGAATAAACCTCATTTCCACACATAAACTGACCCTGCGGGGGAGTACACGCTTTCTGCGGTGCTCTCCCGCAGGTTTTTTGCAAAAAATCACGGTTATACTGGACAAATCCGCTGTTTGTGTGGTACGATAGCCGGACAACAGGAAAGATCCTCATGGGGGAGTAGCAGGCGCTGTTTTGCAGGCAGCGCAGCAAGTCAACACAATGACGGCCCGGGCGGCTGTCTGGCTTGCTTTCATTTGCGAGACTCATGTGCTTTGGTGCGAGTACCACGCCCATTCCACATGGAGTCAGTTTGTAAAAATCCGACCCGGAATTGGCGAAATGCGCGCCGATCCCGGGTCTTTTGTCTGCCCGCCAATTCCGGTCAAATCAGGAGGCATCGTTATGGAATGGAGTTTTTTGTTTTTCTTCAACAGCGCCCTGCTGGGTGTGGGCCTTGCCATGGATGCGTTTTCCGTCTCGATGGCAAACGGTCTGCATGACCCTCAGATGTCCCGCCGCCGGGGCGTCCAGATCGCAGGCACCTTCGCCATCTTTCAGGCCGTCATGCCCATGACGGGCTGGGTCTGCGTCCACACCATCGTGGAGCTGTTCTCTTCGTTTGAAAAGTTCATCCCCTGGATCGCCCTCATCCTGCTGGGCTACATCGGCGGTAAAATGCTCATTGAGGGCATCAAGGGCGAAGAGGCCGAGGAAGCCGCTGAGCTGAGCGCGGGCGCACTCTTCATGCAGGGCGTCGCCACCAGCATCGACGCACTGTCGGTGGGCTTCACCATCTCGGAGTACGGCTGGTTCATGGCACTGGTCTGCTCCCTCATCGTGGCGATCGTCACCTTCTTCATCTGTGAAGCCGGCCTTGCCATCGGCAAAAAGTTCGGCACCGAACTCTCCGGCAAAGCCTCCGTCCTCGGCGGCGTCATCCTCGTCGGCATCGGTCTGGAGATCTTCATCTCCGGCATGATGGGCTGAGAACAACAGCAGCGCCCCTGCACATTTGTGCAGAGGCGCTTTTTTTATGCCCGGGGGAAGCACCCGCCGGGGCAGGGATGAGGTTTGTCGTATTTTGTTGCATATTGCCGCAAAAATGAGGATTTTGAGTAAAAAATTTTGTTATTTTACCCTATTGCAAAGATGGGGGGGGGGGGGGGGTACAATTAAAGATACGCCCTCCACAAAAAGAGCGCAAAAAGCACAAGAAAGTGTAGAAAAAGAAAGGAGACCTCTACGATGAGGAAGAACGACGCATTCCGCCGGGCAGCAGCTCTGATGGCGGCGTTGAGCATCACGGTGTCTCTGGCGGCTCCGGCCTTTGCAGCGACCTCAAGGACCTACTATATCGACTACGGCGATATTACCATCACCAAAGATGAGCATGGCAAACAGACCGTCAAACAGGGCGACAGTGAGGCAGAGAAGATTGGGGACGATGATGAGATCATCATCACCACTTTTGACAAGGCCGGCACCACGCTGGAGAGCGACCTGGAAGGCCCCGCAGCAGAGGATTCCGGCTTTGGCCCTGTGGTAGAGGACAACTACCAGCCCGCTCCCCCGGCCCAGCCGGAGGACGCTGAGGAGCCGAAGGACGCCGACCAGCCGGAGGACGACGACCAGAAGAAGAGCACTGAGGAGTCGGAGAACGACGACCAGAAGAACGCTGAGGGGTCGGAGAACGACGAGGAGCAGAAAGACGCCGACCGGCAGGAGAACACTGACCGGAAGGAGAGCGACGAGGCGCAGAAAGACGCTGACCAGCCGGAGAACACTGACCGGCAGGAAAGCGCAGACCGACAGCCCCAGCCCCAGCAGGCAGCCCCGGCTGCTGCCCCTGCGGCCTCTACTCCGCAGAACGACAAGGGAAATGGCTTTTGGGGCAACACCATTACGGTGATCAACAAGGCTGCCACGGCGCTGAAACTCACCCTGAAAGACGTAAAGATCGATGTGAGCGACACCGGAAAGAACACCGGATACGCATGGACTAGTGACGAAGGAAAAGCCGCCCTGAGCGTTCAGGGAAATGGCAATGTGGAGATCGAGCTGGACGGCAATAACGAGCTGAAAAGCGGCCCTCACAGGGCGGGCCTTGAAAAAAACACCTCCACCTCCACAGGCACGCTGACCCTGAAGGATGATAACCAAGAAGCCGGCAGCCTGACGGCCACCGGTGGAGACTGGGGTGCTGGCATCGGCAACGGCGGCCACTACTGCAACAGCGACAACCGCAGCGGCGAAAACATCACCATCACCGGCGGCACGGTGAATGCTACCGGTGGTTGGGGTGGTGCCGGCATCGGCGGCGGCTACTACGGCAGCGGCAAAAACATCACCATCAAAGGCGGCACGGTGACTGCTACCGGTGGCGAGGATGGTGCCGGCATCGGCGGCGGCTACTACTACGGCGGCGGCTATTACGGCAACGGCTACTACGGCAACGGCGAAAACATCAAGATCACCGACGGCACGGTGAACGCTACCGGTGGTTGGGGTGGTGCCGGCATCGGCGGCGGCGGCGGCGGCGGCGGCGGCGGCAACGGCAAAAACATCACCATCATCGGCGGCACAGTGACTGCTGGCGGAGGTTACCGAGGTGCCGGCATCGGCGGCGGCATCAGCGGCAGCGGCGAAGACATCACCATCACCGGCGGCACGGTGAACGCTGACGGTGGCGACAATGGTGCTGGCATCGGCGGCGGTGCCACGGGCAGCGGCAGCAATGTCACGGTGAGCAGAGCCGCTCAGGTGACAGCGATCGCCGGCAAGAGCAATGACTACTACGGTGCCGGTGCTACCATCGGTGACGGTGGCAATTACACGAATGGTAAAAATGTCGACGGCGAGGAGATCCAGGCGGACATCAGCGACCTGATCACCGGCTACATCCACCACATCATCTACGAGCAGGACGGCACCACCATAAAGAAGGAGTGGTGGGAGCCGGAGCGCCCCCAGCCCAACCCGGAGGACCCGAATGCCCCGGCGGAGGAGAGCAATGAGGTGGACCTGGGTACCCCCCTCCTCCATGTGGAGACGCTGGAGGGCGGCCCTCTTCCCTTTAACGCCCGGCAGCAGGGCAGCACCCTGCGGGTGACGTCCAACACACTGGCCGCTCGGCTCCACGGCACCCGGCAGGCGCTGGAGGCCCTGCGGGAGCAGGGGGTGGAGCAGATCCAGTTTGTCACCACCCTCAAAACGACCACCCTGTCGGTGGCAGAGCTGCTGGCAGAGGGTGGCAGCTGGTTTGCCCTGGAGCACGACGGCCTTGTGAGCCGGCGGCTGAGCGCAGCTCAGGCCGAGAGCCTGAAGTGCTGGATGCGCTAAAAAAATACAGACCCCTTACAGGGGCCGCCTTGGGAAATCACCCGGGGCGGCCCCTTTTTTGTATCATGAAAACCACCCGCTAGGCGAGTGGTTCAGTAAAAGACTTCTTATGAAAAACCCCCGGCTCCGCCGGGGGATATTTATTGTCCCCCATGGAACGTCATTCAAAATAATCGGCGTATTCCTCGGTGAGCTTGGAGCCCAGACGGCGGATGCCGCCGTAAAGGTGGCGTTCCACCAGCGGTTCAAAGGCCGCCAGGTCGCACCGCTCGATGGCGTCGATGAGATTGTGATGGTCGGCCACCACCTCTGCCAGCCCGCCGGTGGTCAGGGTGTCCAGCATCCGGAAGCGGCTGTAGTCGGCGTGGGCGTTCTGCAGCGTCCGCCAGAGATACATCTTGCCCATGGCGGAGAACCACGTCTCGTGGAGCCGGGTGTCGGCCTCGTAGAGACGGTTGAAGTCCAGCGTTTCGGCCTTGGCCAGCTCGTCGTAGGCGGCGGCACGCTGGCGGATGAGGGCGCGGTGCTCCGGTGTGCAGTGGGGCGCAAAGTCCCGCAGGACCCGGGCCTCTACCGCGATGCGCTCATAGATCAGCTCGTCCACGATGTCCCGGTTCAGCCGGGTGACAGTCGTGCCTTTGTAAGGCACGATCTTCACCAGCCCGTTCTCCTGTAACCGCTGCAGCACCACCCGGATGAGGGAGCGGGGCGCGCCAAAGCGGTTGCAGAGCGGGTTTTCGCTCAGCGAACAGCCGGGCCGGAGGGTCAAATCGATGATCTCCCGCTCGAGGACGGCGTATATTTCAGAATCTGTTTTATACTGTTGTTCCATTGTCGTTTTCCTGTCTGATGCCCCAAGCGGGCCATGTCCCGGGGACCGGGAGGCGGAAGTCCATTACCTTTCCGGTGTCGGGATGGATGAAGCGGAGCCGTGCGCTCTGGAGCGCGATGTCTCCCTTGATGCGGCTGCCGTATTTGCCGTCGCCCCAGAGTGGGTGGCGGCGGGATGCAAACTGCACCCGTATCTGGTGGGTGCGCCCGGTGTGGAGGGTGATGTCCGCGAGGCTGGCGCTGCCGTCCGGGGCAGAGGCAGAAATGCGATATTCCAGCACAGCCTCCTTCACGCCCTTGCGCGGACGGCTCACCGGAAAAACACGGCCTTTCCGGCTGTCCTTGAATAAGTAGTCCCGCAGGACGCCTTCGGCGGGCAGCTTCTCGTCCGGCCCGCCTGCGATGAGGGCGCGGTATTGTTTCACGAAAGGCGGAGCGGCCGGCGTACCGGCGTCAGGCTCGGCCCGGCCATCCTGTTCGGCATAAACCTGCTGGCTCTGCGTCACCTGCCGGCTGAGGGCGGCGGCTGCCTGCGGGGTCTTCGCGTAGACCATCAGACCCGACACGCCGGTGTCCAGCCGGTGGATGACGCCCACATAGGCGTCGGGCCTGTCCCAGAGCTTCCGAAGGGCGGCGGGTACGCCGTCCTCGCTGGAAAGCCCGGCGGGCTTGTCCAGAACCACGAGGGCTGTATCTTCGTAGAGTATCACAGCCTGCCCTCGTCCACCAGCGCCTTGAGCTTGAGCACGCCCGCGATGGTCTTGCCGTCCTTGATCTCGCCACTCATGACCATCTCGTAGGCTTTTGCCAGCGGGATGCGGTCGGGCGTCAGGAACTCGTCGTCGTCCAGATGCATCTGGGTGGTGTGCAGGCCGGTGGCCACCCACATATAGATGATCTCGGTGTCATAGCCCACCGTGGGGTAGAACTCGCCCAGCGGGGTGTAGTGGTCGGCGGTCAGGCCGCACTCTTCGCCCAGCTCCCGCTTGGCGGCTTCGAAGGGGTCTTCGCCCTTTTCCAGCTTGCCGGCGGGCAGCTCCCACAGCTCCTGCTGCATGGCGTAGCGGAACTGGCGCACCATGCAGAGGGTGCCGTCCTCAAAATACGGTACGATGCAGGCCCCGCCGTGGTGGTGGACCACCTCCCGGATAGAAGTCTCACCGTTTTCCAGCAGAGCCACATCTTTGGTCAGCGTGACCACCCGGCCCTCAAAGAGAACTTCGCTCGAGAGCGTCTTTTCAAAATGTGCAGCATCCATCGTTTTGTGCCTGTCCTTCCCTGCGCTGTGCAGCGCATGATACTATAGATAAAGTTTACGGCAGAATCTGTACAAATGTCAATTATAAATTTAGAATTTTGTAAGAAAAAGCCTCATGGATACTGGATTTTGGAGCATAACACCCTCATGGATGCAGCAAAGAACACATCTGTAAAAAAGCGCTAAAAAATTTCTTGAATTTTTGTTGTGTTTTTACAGTCGGTTTGCGTTGCCTTTACCGGCGGAATTTGCTATTATATTAGATGAGCAATAGTGCCTTCATGGGGTTCTCCGGCCCCGGGCAGGGCTATTGCCCTTGATGAGCGTGTGCTTTTGTGGAGTTCTCCGGCTCCGGCGAAGTACGGCGCTTATCAGTTGAGCAATACGTTTTTCAAAGGAGTTCTCCGGCTCCGGTAAAAAGACGTTTGCCCCGCGCAGAAGGTACCAAATTCTGAATGGAGGAAGAAAAATGCCTAGAGCAAAGCAAACCATGGATGGCAATACCGCTGCCGCTCATGTAGCATATGCCTACACGGACGTGGCTGCCATCTACCCCATTACCCCCTCTTCTCCGATGGCTGACTCTGTGGACCAGTGGTCCGCTCAGGGCCAGAAGAACATCTTCGGCAACCAGGTCAAGGTCGTCGAGATGGAGTCTGAGGCAGGCGCTGCAGGCGCTGTGCACGGCTCTCTGGGTGCAGGTGCTGTTACCACCACCTTCACCGCTTCTCAGGGCCTGCTGCTGATGATCCCCAACATGTACAAGATCGCTGCTGAGCAGCTGCCCTGCGTGTTCGATGTTTCTGCACGTACCGTTGCTACCCAGTCCCTGAACATCTTCGGTGATCACAGCGACGTTATGGCATGCCGCCAGACCGGCTTCGCAATGCTGGTCGAGAGCAGCGTGCAGGAAGTCATGGACCTGTCCCCTGTTGCCCATCTGGCAGCGATCGAGGGCAAGGTTCCCTTCCTGAACTTCTTCGACGGCTTCCGTACTTCTCACGAGTACCAGAAGATCGAGAAGTGGGATTACGCCGACCTGAAGGAAATGTGCAACATGGAGGCTGTCGAGGAGTTCCGCGCAAAGGCTCTGAACCCCGAGCACCCCAAGATGCGCGGTTCCCACGAGAACGGCGACGTGTTCTTCCAGCATCGTGAGGCCTGCAACTCTGTCTACGACGCACTGCCCGCAGTCGTCGAGAAGTACATGGCCAAGATCAACGAGAAGCTGGGCACCAACTACGACCTGTTCAACTACTACGGCGCACCCGATGCCGATCGCGTCATGATCGCTATGGGCTCTGTCTGCGACGTTGCTGACGAGGTCATCGATTACCTGAACGCCAAGGGCGAGAAGGTCGGTATCATCAAGGTCCGCCTGTACCGTCCCTGGGTGTCCTCCGCTCTGCTGAAGGTCCTGCCTGCTACCGCTAAGAAGGTCGCAGTTCTGGACCGCACCAAGGAGCCCGGCTCTCTGGGCGAGCCCCTGTACCTGGATGTCGCAGCTACCCTGCGTGAGGCTGGCAAGAATGATGTCATCCTGACCGGCGGCCGTTACGGTCTGGGCAGCAAGGACACTCCCCCGTCCTCCATCTTCGCTCTGTTCAAGGAGCTGGAGAAGGATCAGCCGAAGGAGCGCTTCACCCTCGGCATCACCGATGATGTCACCGGCCTGTCTCTGCCTGAGGTCAAGCCCGCTCCCATCACCGCAGCTGCTGGCACCAAGGAGTGCAAGTTCTGGGGTCTGGGCGGCGACGGTACCGTCGGTGCCAACAAGAACTCCGTCAAGATCATCGGCGACCACACGGATAAGTATGTTCAGGCATACTTCCAGTATGACTCCAAGAAGACCGGCGGCGTGACCATCAGCCACCTGCGTTTCGGCGACAAGCCCATCCGCAGCCCCTACTACATCAACCAGGCTGACTTCGTGGCCTGCCACAACCCCGCTTACATCCACATGGGCATGAAGATGGTCCAGGATGTCAAGCCCGGCGGCGTGTTCATGATCAACTGCCAGTGGAACGATGAGGAGCTGGGCCATCACCTGAACGCTGAGGCCAAGAAGTACATCGCTGACAACAACATCCAGCTGTACACCATCAACGCCATCGACAAGGCTATCGAGATCGGTATGGGCAAGCGCACCAATACCATCCTGCAGTCCGCTTTCTTCAAGCTGGCTGACGTTATGCCCATCGAGGACGCCGTCAACTTCATGAAGCAGGCAGCTCAGAAGAGCTACGGCAAGAAGGGTCAGGACGTCGTTGAGATGAACTGGAAGGCCATCGATGCTGGTGTTGACGCCATCCACAAGGTGGACGTCCCCGCTTCCTGGTCCAACCCCGAGGCCGATCCCGCTCCGAAGGAGCTGGCTGGCCGTCCCGAGCTGGTCAAGCAGATCCGCGACGTCATGGAGCCCATCGCTCGTATGGACGGCGACAGCCTGCCTGTCTCTGCTTTCGTTGCTAACGCAAACGGCGAGTGGGAGCAGGGTGCTTCTGCTTACGAGAAGCGCGGCACCGCTGTGAACGTCCCCGAGTGGGATGCTTCCAAGTGTGTTGGCTGCAACCAGTGCGCATTCGTGTGCTCTCACGCAACCATCCGTCCCTTCCAGCTGACCGCTGACGAGCTGGCAGCAGCTCCCGCACAGACCAAGAGCCGCGACAACAAGCCCGCTAACGAGTACAAGTTCGTTATGGCTGTGTCTCCTCTGGACTGCATGGGCTGCGGCGAGTGTGTCACCGTCTGCCCCACCAAGGCTATCCAGATGGTTCCTCAGGAGTCTCAGGCCGATCAGCAGGCAGTCTTCGACTACTGCGTCGCCAACATCTCCAAGAAGCCCTCTAAGTTCGCAGACGACACCGTCATCGGCTCTCAGTTCAACCAGCCGCTGCTGGAGTTCTCTGGCTCCTGCGCAGGCTGTGCTGAGACCTCTTACGCACGTCTGATCACCCAGCTGTTCGGCGAGAAGATGTACATCTCCAACGCCACCGGCTGCTCCTCTATCTGGGGCGGTACTGCTTCCATCTCTCCGTACACTGTCAACAAGGACAGCGGCCACGGTCCTGCATGGTGCAACTCCCTGTTCGAGGATAACGCAGAGCACGGCCTGGGCCTGTATCTGGGCCAGAAGACCGTCCGTGAGAACCTGATCAAGCGCATCGCTGAGGTCGCTGGTTCTGACAAGGCTTCTGCTGAGCTGAAGGCTGCCTTTGACGAGTTCATGGCAACCAAGAACAACACCAAGGCGAACGATGCCCCCGCTAAGGCTCTGATCGCTGAGCTGGAGAAGGCTGCTGCCGCTGGCTGCACCGAGTCCGCTGAGATCCTGAAGAGCAAGGAGTTCATCGCCAAGAAGTCCGTCTGGATCTTCGGTGGTGACGGCTGGGCATACGACATCGGCTTCGGCGGTCTGGACCACGTCCTGGCTTCCGGCGAGGATGTCAACGTCATGGTCTTCGATACTGAGATGTACTCCAACACCGGCGGACAGGCATCCAAGGCCTCCAACATCGGCGAGGTCTGCCAGTTCGCTGCTGCTGGTAAGGAGATCAGCAAGAAGAGCCTGTCTGAGATCGCTATGACCTACGGTTACATCTATGTTGCTCAGATCGCTCTGGGCGCTAACATGAACCAGGCTGTCAAGGCTATCGCAGAGGCTGAGGCATATCCCGGCCCCTCCCTCATCATCGGCTACGCTCCCTGCGAGCTGCACGGTGTTAAGGGCGGCATGACCAACTGCCAGAACGAGATGAAGAAGGCAGTTGAGGCTGGTTACTGGAACCTGTTCACCTTCAATCCGGCCAACAAGGCTCAGGGCAAGAACCCCTTCACCCTGACCTCCAAGGCTGTGGATGCCGAGAAGTATCAGGCACTGCTGGCAAACGAGACCCGTTACAGCCGCCTGACTCGTGCATTCCCGGATCGTGCAAAGCAGCTGTTCGCTCGCAACGAGCAGGTCGCAAACGACCGTTACGAGCATCTGACCCGCCTGGTCGAGCTGTACAAGTAAACCAAAGTTCTTTTGACTCTGGCTGGAATTTTGCCGCAGCGGCACCTTAGTCCCGAAAGGGCGGCTGCTCCGTGCTGGCGATTACTGCGCAACGCAGCAGTACGAAACTGTGGCCCCGGCCAGAGAAGAAATGACAGGCTTATTTCTATGCAGAGACTGGAGCTTTGTACTCCAAACTGATTTCAACTCTCTGCCCGTGTCCGAACGCGTCGGGGCGGGCAGAGCCTGAAATACCAAAGCGCCCGCGAGGGTCCTTGAAAGCATACTTCGCGTGTGTCAGGAGCATAAGGTCTGTTCGCAGATACCTTGCCCCGCCTGCTGCATAAGACCTGCTTGCAGGGATCTTGCCGCAGTCAAAAACGGATCCCGTTTTTAGCGCCCCGCTCACTGGAAACAGTGTCCGGGGCGTATTTTTGTGTCTTTTACACTTTCTTCATAGGTTTTTCATGAAATCCGGTGCGGAATCTGCTATACTACAGCCATGAGGATTCGGGGCCGCAACCGATTCCTTGTACATGATTCCTCCTCACACCAAAGCAATATCCAAACACAGCGCCCTTTCCGGTGAAGCCGCAAGCACCGGAGAGGGCGCTGTGCGTTTTTCTGCGTCAATATTCCGGAAATGGACGCCTTACAGGGTTGACCGGGCATTTGAGTGGAGATATAATAAACCTGTAGGCTAAGAAATTTAGTAAAACGAATTTGTGGAGGTGAACGCAGGACAATGGACCCGGATCATAGTCGAAGACGATGGAATGATGCGGCCGGAACGACCGCGAAAGGTGCTGCGTTCGCCTTTTTTGTACGCTGAACAGCGGAGTATCCGCTGTCCGGCTGCCGTACAAAAGAGGCGCAGCTTTGTGCGTGCAGATGGGCAGTGCGGCCCGGGGTCTGCGGCGCAGGAGCGGCGCTTTTTGCGTTGATGCGGCTGTGTCCTCCTGAGACAGAAAAGAGGAGGAACACAAATGGAAGAAGAAAAGAAGACCCCGGAGCGCGAAGAGGAACAGGCTCTTCCGGTGCAGGAGCTGCCCACGGATATTCCCGATGAGGTGCGCCAGAAACTGGCCGAAGACCTGAACGAGCAGGCCACCGAAGACCTCAAGCAGGACGTCCGCGAGGCCGAAAAAGAGGAGGCCAACGACGAAGAAGTCAAGGCCAACCCCGAGATGCTGACCAAGAGCCGTCTGCTCAAGCTGCTCGTCAAAAAGCAGTACGTCAAGCTGCGCGAAGTGACCGAGGAAGAGCAGCCCGCCGACCTGGCTGAGCTGCTGGAAGAGCTGGACGAGAACAACCGCCTCGTGGTGTTCCGTCTGCTGAAAAAGGACGTTGCAACGGAAGCATTCGCCTATATGTCCGATGAGGCCCGCGACGACCTCGTGAATGCTTTCTCCGACGTCGAGCTGGTGAGCGCCATCGAAGATATGAGCCTTGACGACGCCGCCGACCTGCTGGAAGATATGCCCGCAGGCGTGGTCAAGCGGGTGCTGGAAAAGTCGTCCCGCCAGACCCGTGAGAGCCTGAACAAGCTGCTGAACTACCCCGAGAGCTCTGCCGGCAGCCTGATGACCCCCGAATACGTCCGTCTGCGGCAGGAGATGACCGTCAGCGACGCCTTCGCCGCTATCCGTAAGCAGGGTGAGAACGCTGAGACGGTCTACACCTGCTATGTGGTGGAGCGCAACCGCCTGCTGGGCGTCGTGTCGGCCCGCAGCCTGCTGCTGTCTGACCCCGCTACCCCCATCGTGGACATCATGGACGACAATGTCGTCACCGTGAAGGTCACGGATGACCAGGAGTATGTGGCCCGCGAGATGCAGCGCTACGACTTCACCGCGATGCCCGTTCTGGACAACGAGGGCATGTTCGTCGGTATCATCACCATCGACGACGCCATCGACGTCCTGACCGATGAGAGCACCGAGGATATGCAGAAGATGGCAGCTATTCTGCCCGACGACGATGCCACCACCTACTTCGGCACCAGCGTCTGGACCCACGCCAAGCAGCGTATCCCCTGGCTGCTCATCCTGATGCTCTCTGCTACCTTCACCGGCATGGTCACGACCCACTACGAAGAGGCTTTCGTCAGCCTGCCCCTGCTGGTCTCCTTCATGCCCATGCTGATGGATACCGCCGGCAACTGCGGCAACCAGATCAGCACCCTGATGGTCCGCGGCCTCGCTCTGGGCGAGGTGGAGCCCAGCGACTTCCTCAAAGTTCTGGGCAAGGAGCTGCGGGTCTCCGCCATCGTCGGCGCGGTGCTGGGCCTTGTCAACGGTCTGCGCATCTACCTGATGTACACCTACCTCTACGCCGGCCAGTATGACAATGTCATTGGCTACGCAGTGGTCGTCAGCGTGTCGCTGTTCTTCAGCGTCATCCTCGCAAAGCTGGTGGGCGGCATGCTGCCGCTGGCCGCCAAGAAGCTGGGCGCCGACCCGGCCATCATGGCGACCCCCTTCATCACCACCATCGTGGACGCCTGCAGCTTGATCCTCTACTTCCAGATCGCACAGGCTGTCTTCCGCGGCATGATGTAAATACACAAAAACGCCCTCGCTCAGGAAATGCTGAGCGGGGGCGTTCTGTTTCCCAGATACAGCAAGGCCCCCGTCTGGCGCTTGCGGCGACGCCAGAGGGGGCCTTGTTGTTTGGGGTATTGCTTTGGTGTGAGGAGGAATCATGTGCAAGGGGCGGTTGCGGCCCCGCACCCTTGTGAGCTATAGTATACCCGAATTACCGGCCAAAATCATGTCTTTCCTGTGAAAGATTTGTTAATCGGCCTGTGAAATTTTTGGGAAACGGGTGCTTAATTTTCAGCGAGGAAGGCGCTACGATTCAGCTATACAGCCGGAAGACTACAATTACGGAAATCAGAAAATAGCAGTGTAGATACCGGTAGACAGATAGGGCTTCTCAGCTTTGTCGCTGTCTGCATTTTCCTTGAACTTGATGCTCTGACCTTTGTATGTGATCTTGAATGTGGGTGTTCCTTCCACATAGTTGAACTTGGCGAGAATATGTTTGGATTTGGTGCCGTTAGTGCCGTCAATCGTAGTACTGGTTGTAATAACGGAAGTGGGAGTGCAATCAGATGCCGTTCTGCTGGTACTTACACCTATGCCGATACAAGTCATCGGTGCAGTCACATAAGCAGCAAAATTGGAAAGAGAAAGAGTAGCGGTTGCATTGTCTGGCGCAGTAAATGTGAAAGTGATCGCATGATAGGAATCTTTTCCCGTTGCACTGCTTTTAACATCATAGAAAACAACCTTCGTGCCGTCATTGAAAGTAAAAGCATCATTTTGCCCGTGCTTTACGAACTGGGGGTTTTTGGTGTCATTGTCCTTGCTGCTGTCACAGCCGGTCAATACCCCCCCCCCCCGCTAAAATAAGCGAAGCAGCGGCAGTTTTCAGAAAATTGCGGCGAGAGATCTCAATACTCATAATAGCTGCCTCCAATAAATATTTGCGGAATGGAACTAGGGATTCCTAAACTAATAATAGCGCAGAACGATGCAAAGAACAAGTAGCTGATGAAGTATATTTCAGGGGCTGACGAGCGCCGCGTGCTGACGGCCCATCTCCACATAGGCTTTTGCGTTCTCGATGTTGTGGGCCAGCTGGTCGTCCCGGATGGTCTTGATGACCCGGGCAGGCACGCCTACCGCCACCGAGTTGTCGGGGATGACCATTCCTTCAGGTACCAGCGCCCCGGCCCCGATGATGCAGTTTTTGCCCACGACGGCGTGGTTGAGGATGGTGGCATGCATCCCGATGAGGCTGTTGTCCCCCACCGTGCAGCCGTGGACGAGGGCGCTGTGGCCTACGGTGACGTTTTTGCCCAGAACGACCTGCCCGCCGGGGTCGCAGTGGAGCACGGCGTTGTCCTGCACATTGCTGTTTTCGCCCAGGATCAGCGCGCCCTCGTCGGCCCGCAGTACAGCCCCGTACCAGATGTTCACACCCCTGCCCAGTGTCACGTCGCCCAGTACCGTCGCATTCGCCGCCACAAAGACAGCGCCCTCATCCCGGGGCGCTTTTCCACCAAAGGAGAGCATCATTGTTGAAAAACCACCTTTCTCTTTTGCTTTATTTATGGTATTCTTTATTATAGCTCTTATTGTCGGAGCAAGGAAGCCCCCAGGCTTCCGAAGGAGTATCAATTTATGCAGTTTCATCCCGTTGCGCGGCGGTTTCTGGCTCTGGTCCTGACCGCTGCATTCATGACTACAGCGGCGCTGTCCGGTTTTGCCGTCTACGCGATGCCCATTCAGGCCGCCTACCCGCAGGAATCCATCTACCTCTTCGATGCCGACACCGGCGAAGCTCTCGTGGAGCAGAACCCCGACCTTCCCCGCTGCGTCGCCAGCCTGACCAAGATGATGACGGCCCTTCTCGTGCTGGAAAGCGGCACTGACCTCAATGCCGGTATCACCATCCCGGCCAGCCTCACGCCGGAACTTCAGTCCATCCGGGCCAACCGGGGCCACACCATCGGCCTGCAGGCCGGAGAGACGGTGCGCCGCATCGATATGATGTACGCCATGCTCCTGCCCAGCGCCAACGACGCGGCCAGCGTACTGGCGGTCGATACCTCCGGCAGTCTGGCCGCCTTCGCGGCTCAGATGAACGTCCGGGCCAGTCAGCTGGGCTGTACGGCCACCCATTTCACCTGCCCCCACGGCCTCTACGACGGCGGCAACTACTCCACGGCCCGCGATATGGCGAAGATCGCGCTGGCCTGCTATGCGAACCCGACCTACCGCCAGATAGCGGACACGGTGTCCTATGAACTGCCCGCCACCAACGTGCATCCGGCCCGGACGGTCACGACCACCAACAGGCTTTTGCAGCCCGGCAGCGGCTATTACCGCAGTTATGCTCACGGCATGAAGACCGGATTCACCACCCAGGCCGGGCGGTGCTTCGTCACCTTTGCCCGGCAGAACGGCCATACGTACGGGCTGGTCATTCTGGGCTCGAACTCCCAGAATATCTTCCGGGAGGCGGCAGAGCTGTTCGACTGGGCCTTTACCAGCCCCGAACTGCACCCCGCCCCGGCAGAGCCCGAGGCTGAACCCGAGAAGCACGGGCTGAGTGCATTCTGGCACAAAGTGTTTGGCTGATGTTTGAATGTTAAGGAGGACAAGCCTATGAATCGATCCACCTTCCTGCGCCGGAGCACGGCGCTGCTGCTCACGCTGGTGCTGATGGTCTGCGCCGCCCTGCCCGGGTTTGCCGCTTATCAGATGCCCATCCAGACGGCCAGCGACACCGAGTCGGTCTATCTCTTCAATCTGGATACCGGCAAACCCATCCTCCGGCAGAACTCCGACCAGCAGCGCTACATCGCCAGCCTCACCAAGATGATGACGGCTCTGCTCTTCCTCGAGAGCGGCAAGGATATGAACGCGGAGATCACCATCCCCACCAGCCTGACCCAGGAGTTCAAGGACATCCAGAACGCCAACGGCTCCACCATGAACCTCCGCATCGGCGAGACGGTGCGCCGCATCGACCTGCTCTACGGTCTGCTGGTGGCCAGCGCCAACGACGCGGCCAGCGTCATCGCCAGCGACGTCTCGGGCGGCGACCTGACGGCCTTCGTGGCCCAGATGAACGCCCGCGCCAAGGAGCTGGGCTGCACGGATACCACCTTCTCCTGCGTCCACGGCCTGTACGACTACGGCAACGTCTCCACGGCAGAGGACCTTGCAAAAATTGCCGCTGCCTGCTACGCCAACGAGACCTATATGCAGGCCGCGAACACCCTCACCTATACGCTGCCCGCCACGAACCTGCACCAGAACGAGCGGACCATCAAGGCCACCAACCTCATGCTGGACCCGGAGTATGCCTATCACCGCGACTATGTCCGGGGCATGAAGACCGGCTTCACCACCCTCGCAGGCCGGTGCTTCGTCACCTTTGCCCAGCAGGATGGCCACACCTACGGCCTCGTGGTGCTGGGCAGTGATATGAACAACATCTACCGCGAGTGTGCGGAGATCTTGGACTGGGCCTTCTCGAGCTTTTCTGACCGTCAGCTGGTGGACACGGAGACGGTGCTGACCACCATCCCGCTGACCAAGTGCCGCACGGAGGAAGCCGTGGAGCTCTACGCCGCCAGCGGCCTCAGCGGCTACGGCCACGCCGACGATGAAGTGACCTTCGAGTTCTCGGTGCCGGAGAGCACTTCGGCCACCGTCAAGGAGGGTGCTGTGCTGGGTACGGCCACCGTCTACCTCGACGGCTACGAGATGGGAACGGTGGACCTCGTGACCCACAAAGAATATGTGTCGGACTTTCGCACCGACGCCAAAACGACTCTTCTTCTCATGGCCGCGCTCATCGGCATCCTCATCGTGCTGGGCTTCCTGACGATGGTGGCCGGCGGCGGTTCGCTGAACCTGCGGCGGCGGAGTCGGTCCCGCAGAAGATAATCGGATCAAATAGCAATCGCAAAAGCTCCCAGGAAGGGGAGCTTTTGCTTTATCCAAGCTTCGCTGCAAGAACGGAAAGGGTGATCTTGGGGTTCACCTGTGCGGCGAGCCGCTGAATGGCTGCATCGGCCAGCGAGAGGGCGCGGCGGGCAGCGTCACCCGTCAGAGGGGTGCTGGCGCACCCCCGGAGCCCGGCGGCGGCCACGGCCCGGAAATCGCCCAGCAGGGCCGCTGCTGCGGCCTTGTCCTTTTCGTACCCGGCCAGCAGGACGGCGGCGGCATAGCTGTCGTGAGCCGCAGCGGCCTTGGCCAGCGTCAGGGCCTTTTCCACCTGTTCCCGGCGGGCGTCGTCCCGGGCGGCGGCAAGCACGGTGCCGATGTGGCCGTCGAACAGCTCACTGTAGAGCCGGGCCTGCTTTTTGTCCACGCCCTGCCCGATGCACCACCGGGCGCATTCCTCGGGGCTGACCGGGGCCACGGCGAAGCTGATGCAGCGGCTGCGGATGGTGGGCAGCACACCGGCCAGCGAATCTGCCGTCAGCAGGAAGAGCACGCCTTCCGGCGGCTCCTCCATCACCTTCAGCAGGGCGTTGGCGGATTCCTCGTTCATCCGCTCCACATGGTAGAGCAGGACGGCGCGGCCCTCGGCAGAGAGGCTGGTATTGAAAATTTCGGTGCGCATGGCCTTGACCTGGCTGACGAGATACCGCCCGCCCGAGCCCATGCCGGTGACGGAGATGGCTTCCCGCACCACGCCGGTCTCGATGCGGCCGCTGTCGCGGTCGCCGGCTTTGCCCACGGCACGGCAGCATTCGCCCCGCAGAAGGGCCTCAGCAGGTGCGCCGCCTGCGGGGTAAAGATAGTCTGCCGCCACGCACCGGGCCGCGTAGCCCGCGCCCAGGCCCGTCTCGCCCACCAATAACACGCTGTGGGTCAGACGGCGGCTGCCCAGCATCAGGCGGACGCTGTCTTTCAGGGCAGCATTGCCCGCAAGGCGGTCTATCATCATCTGCAGCTCACCTCCGGTTCTTCCGCTTCCACTGCTCCCGGCGTATCCACGCCCGGACACTGCGCAGTGCCTGCGGCCCGAAGAAGAGCACAAACCCCAGCATACTCAGCAGATAGCTCACCTTATACAGCCACCCGGCAGTCAGGAAGCTGAACAGCCACATGGCAGCGGCAAACAGGCCGAAATACTTCACCCTTACCGGGATGACGAAGAACAGCAGCACCTGCACCTCGGGGTAGAGCATGGCGAAGGCCAGCAGCAGCGACAGCGACAGGCAGTAGGTGTCGGCGGGGATGCCGGTGACGAGACAGCCCAGCACGGCGCCGATCATCCCCAGCAGGAAGTAGAGGTTGAAGCGGAAATCGCCCCACTCCTTTTCCAGCGCCGTGCCGATGAACCATGTGAAGTAGATGCCGAGGATGACGCTCAGCGGCCCACCCCCCGAAAACGGGATAAAGACGAAGGTGATGAGCCGCCACACCTGCCCCATCAGCAGCAGGCTCCGGCTCAGGCCGAGATAGACTGAGATGAATTGGTTGACGAACAGTTCGATGGCGTAGACTAAGATCTGTCCGCCTACGATGATGGAGATGAGGTTCGGGATGCAAAAGCGGCCGTATTTCCGCTCAAGGCGGGAGATCCAGTTCATAGACAGAAGCCTCCGTGAAAAGAATTTTTGCGGCCCATGTCCGGGGCCACTTTCTGTTTTTCATTGTATCATGTTTGCCCGGCCCATTCAAGAAAATCCGTGGGAAGTGAGGGGCTCCATTTTGGGGCGTTATCGGAAGAGTATCCCATCTGGAATGATTTTTTAACTTTTTCCACTGGGTTTTCCACCGATTTTGTGAAAAAGAAGTGGGGTTTCCCACAGTGTTTTCCACTTTTTCCACCGAGTTTTCCACAGAAAATTGAGCTTTGGGTTATACACGATGTATTCTAAAACGGGAAAAGAGGGAAAATCTGGGGAGAAAAGAGGTCACAGAGCCTTTTTTTGAAAAGAAAGTCGAGGCCAAAAATTTATTTTCTGCGGCGTTTCGCGCTGGGGGCAAAAGCGCCTCTCCCCTCTGGAATTTTTGGCGCAGGAGTTTTCCACAAACGCTACCCGGCAAAAACCATGTGTGGAAAACCGTGGGAAAACCCGGGTTTTCCACAAACTTTGCAGGGAGAAAAGAAAAGCGCCCCCGGGGCCGGATGGCCCGCAGAGGCGCTGGAATGCTGGAAAATTTATACGGCCCCGTAGATGCCGTGGACGGAGACTTCGCCGGTGAAGACCTTCTCCTCGCCGCTGTCGGTGCGGACGATGAGCTGGCCGTCGGCGTCCACATCGATGGCTGTGCCGCTGCCTGTGCCGCCGCCCGGCAGATCGAAGGTGACGTGGCGGCCCAGGTTGACGCAGGCCGCCTTGTACTCGTCCCGGAAGGGAGCGAAGCCCTCCCGCGCGAAGGTGTAGAGCGGACGGTCAAAGCCGAAGTCCGTCAGCGCCTCGGCCAGCCACTGGGGGTCGGCGGCAAGGTCCACTTTCGCGCCCTGCAGCTCGAGGGAGGTGCCGTTGGGCAGGTTTGCGGCGTCGAAATAGCTCTGGGGCTGTGCCAGATTGATGCCGATGCCGCAGACGATGCCCCGGCCCTGCATCTGGTAGCCGTAGCTGACGCTCTCGCAGAGGATGCCCACGACCTTCCTGCCGTTCAGCAGCAGGTCATTGGGCCATTTTATCTGGCAGTCCACGCCGTAGCGCTGAGCCAGCTGATCGCGGACGGCAAGGCTTGCCAGCAGCGGCAGGGTGGCAGGCTGGGCCAGCGGCTCCCGGATGACCGCCGTATAATAGAGGGCGCAGCCCTCGGCGTTCACCCAGCTGCGGCCAAGACGGCCCCGGCCTGCGGTCTGATTGGTGGTGTATACCGCGCCCACCGGGCCGAACTCTTCAAAATGCTCTTTCGCGTAAGCGTTGGTGCTGCCGCACTCGGACAGCCAGCGCACCTCATTGATGCTCATGCTTTGGGTACCTCTTTGTGCTCGTGGCTGACCACCTTGCCGTCGGCAAGGGTCAGGATGCCGTAGGTGTTGGGGCCGGTATAGCACCGGCCGCAGGAACCGGGGTTGAACAGGAACACCCCGCCCCGCTCTTCTGCCACCGGGATGTGGGTGTGACCGAAGAGGGCGACGTTCGCGCCCCGGGCTGCGGCTGCGTCAGCCAGCGTGTCGAGGTCGTATTTCACCCCGTACATATGGCCGTGGGTGTAGAAGACGACCACCCCGTCAAAGGCGGCAAGCCCGTCCAGCGGCTCCAGCGCACCGAAATCGCAGTTTCCGGCTACCGCATAGGCCCGCAGAGAGGGATAAAAGGTGAGCGCCTGCTCGAGGTCGCGCAGGCCGTCGCCCAGAAAGATGAGCGCGTCGATGCTGTCCGCCTCGGCAGCCAGAATGTTTTCGATGGCCAGACGGCTGTTGTGGCTGTCGCTCAAAATCAGAAGTTTCGTCACGGGAAAAGGATCCTCCTCAAATTTTATTCCGGGTCGCGCTGCTGGATGGTCAGCAGTGCCTTATATACTTCGCTCTTGGAGTAGGGCGTCCCCTGGGCTGCGGCCTTGGCGGCGGCAGTGGGGCCGAAGCCCTGTCCGGTCAGCTCGAGAGCGCGCTGTGCGGCTTGCTCGAGGGTCAGTTCTGCTTCCGGCTCTGTGGAAGCCGGCGCACCGGCCATGACCAGAACATACTCGCCTCGCGGCTCGTTGGCGGCGTAGTGGGCCTGTGCCTCCCCGAGGGTGGTCTTCCAGATCTCTTCGTGGAGCTTGGTCAGTTCACGGCAGAGGGTGATGCTCCGCTCCGGGCCGAAGGCGTTCACGAGGTCGTCCAGCGTCGTGCGCAGCTTGTGGGGTGCTTCGTAGAAGATGACGGTCCGCTTTTCACCCAGAAGCTCAGCAAGACGCTCTTTCTTCTGCTTCCGGTTCACGGGCAGGAAGCCCTCGAACACCCAGCGGGAGGTGTCCTGGCCAGAGACGGCCAGCGCCGTCACGCAGGCGGACGCCGCCGGGACAGGCACGACTTTGATGCCCCGGGCCAGCGCGTCCCGCACGATGACCTCGCCCGGGTCAGAGACGCAGGGCATTCCGGCGTCAGAGCAGAGGGCGCAGTTCTCGCCCGCCTCAATGCGGCGAAGGATACCCTCGCCCTTCTGCAATGCGTGCTCGTAGTAGCTGACCATCGGCTTTTTCAGGCCCAGATAGTTCAGCAGCCGCATGGTCACGCGGGTGTCCTCGGCGGCCACGAAGTCCGCCGCGCCGAAGGTGGCGGCCACGCGGGGCGGCATGTCGTCCAGATTGCCGATGGGGGTTGCCACGATATAAAGAATACCGGCCATGATTGACCTCCCTGATGTTGTTATTTTACTTCTCCGTACATCGCCGCCCCGGCGGTGATGAGCACATCCGGTTCGATGCGCAGGCCGGTGCGGCGGTTTTTCTGGGCTTCCACAAGAAAAAGCCACGGCGCGGCGTCAGGCTTATTCTTCACAAAGGCCAGACGCTTCGGCTCGAGGCGGTGCGCCCGCAGCACAGCCAGCACCTCGGCCAGACGCTCGGGCCGATGGCAGAGGGAAAGCTTTCCGCCGTCTTTCAGCAGGCGGAAACCGCAGGCGCAGACATCCTCGAGGGTGCAGTCCGTCTCGTGGCGGGCCGTGGCACGGCCCGCGTCGGTGCTCTGCGGCCCGGCGGTAAAGTAGGGCGGGTTGCAGGCACAGACATCGAACTGGCCCTCCCCTTCCCGGAAGGTGCGCAGATCGGTGAGATAAGGGGTGATGTGCTCGATGCCCTGCGCGGCCACAGCCTCCTGTAAGAGCGCACTGGCCTCGGGCTGCAATTCCACGGCGGCGCAGGGGCCGCGATGGCCCCGGTCGTGCCACTCAAGGCTCACGATGCCGCAGCCGGAGCACAGGTCTGCCGCCTTCTGGCTGCGCCGCGGCTCGCAGAAGCGGGCCAGCAAAAGCGCGTCCGAGCCGAACCGGTGGACGGCGGAGCAGTATACTTCTGTTTTATTATACAAAATCTCGGTAGAATGTTCCATACGCCCAGCCGAAATCCTCCGACAAAATATTGTGTCCCGAAAGATGAAAAAATTATGCAAGAAAGAAAAGCAGCAGACCCGCCTGGCAGGTCTGCTGCTTTTGATGCGTTATTCGCGCGCTATCTGCTAAAAATTATTCAGCGGTGATAGCACCGGTGGGGCAAGCGCCCTCGCAAGCGCCGCAATCGATGCAAGCGTCTGCATTCACAACTGCAACGCCGTTCTCAACAGCGACTGCACCAACGGGGCAAGCGCCCTCGCAAGCGCCGCAGCCAACACATGCGTCAGAAACCTTGTGTGCCATAATAGAACTCTCCTTTATCTCCCCGTGCTCAGTATTTATGAAGAAATCTGCCCCTGCACGGCTCTGGCAGACCCCTCGGAAATCGTATCCTTGACTGCATTTTAACAAAGCCGTTTCAAAAAGGCAAGACTAACCGTACCCGCCCAAAAGCAATTTTTCGTTTTTTGGTGGGTTGCACAAAAGCACGGGCTAACTTTTGGAGAAATTTGAAGAGGTTTTTTGGCGAAAATCACGAAGCAAAGTTAGTTTTAACAGACTAACTGTTCAGAGCCCCCGCCATTTCCAGCCTCTTATTTTTTATCTTTTCTGCCGCAGCCGGGGCAGGACGAGGTGCCGTCGGCGTTGGCCGAAGCCACCACCGGGGCGGGATTGCGCACACCGGAATAATCGTCGTCCGGGTCGGGGCGGCGGGGTGCGCGCTTGCCGCCGGAGATATACTCGCAGACGCTCACCTTATAGTACCGGGGCGCGAAGGCCTCGGTGCCGCAGCGCACCCGCAGATAGCCGGAGATGGGGTTGACCTCGAGCACAGTGCCGAGGCCGTCCGGCGTGCGGACGGTGCTGCCCACCATGGGCATGATGCTGTTCAGGTACTCGTAGGCGCTCTCCTCGTAGGCCAAGCAGCACATCAGGCGGCCGCAGGCACCACTGATCTTGGTCGGGTTGAGGGAAAGACCCTGCTCTTTTGCCATCTTGATGGAGACAGGCTGAAAGTCTTTCAGGAAGCGGCTGCAGCAGAAGGGCTGACCGCAGATGCCCAGACCGCCTATCATCTTGCTCTCGTCGCGCACACCGATCTGGCGCAGCTCGATGCGGGTGTGGAAGATGCCGGCCAGATCCTTGACCAGCTCACGGAAGTCCACACGGCCATCGGCGGTGAAATAGAACATGATCTTGGAGCGGTCGAGGGTGTATTCGGCCTCCACCAGCTTCATTTCCAGCCCGTGGCGGGCGATGCACTCCTGACAGGTGTGGTAGGCGCGCTTTTCGTCCTCACGGTTCTGGCGCATCCGGCGCACATCCACGCTGTCGGCCATCCGGGTGATGGGCTTGAGGGCCTTGGGGACAGCGGAGTCGGCGATCTCCTTCACGCCCTGCACCACTTCGCCGCATTCCACGCCCCGGGCCGTCTCGACGATAACATAGTCGCCGGTCTTGATGGGGGTGTCTGCGGGGTCAAAATAATAGGTCTTGCCGTTGTCCTTGAAACGGACGGATATAACTTTCTTCATAGCATTCCTCTTTGGGGTCGTATCGAACGTATATAAGCCCGGAACATGGGCCTTATGCAGTCTGGATAGGCGCTGTGCCTGAAATTGCGATAAAATTCCATTCTGCATTCTAGTATAGCATAATCCGGCCCGTATTTCCACGAAATATGGCAAGAAAGTAGCCGGGATCTTCCCATGGACTTCCTAAACCAAGGTGGTTTAAGGAAAGTTTTGTTAAATATTAACTTCAGGACTATTGCAAGGGAGATTCCCTCGTGTATAATAGGAATGATAAGAAGCGTTCAGAGGGCGCTGCCGTGGTTGCGGCGTACCTTTTGCCGCGCGGCGGCATAAAAAAGAAATGGATAGGAAATCATGGAAAAATTCAGTGTCAAAAAGCCGTTCACCATCCTTGTTGCGGTCATCATGGTCCTGCTGCTGGGCTTCGTGTCCATCACGAACCTGCAGACGAACCTTCTGCCCGACATCAGCACGCCATACCTCATGGTGGTCACCGTTTACCCCGGTGCCAGCCCGGAGCGTGTGGAGTCAGAAGTCTCCGATGTGATGGAGAACGCGCTGGGTACAGTGTCCGGCGTCGAGAGCATCACGGCGACCTCGGCAGAAAACTACAGCCTTCTGCTCATGAAATTCGCCGAAGGCACCGACATGAACAGCGCGATGGTCAAGACCTCCAATAAGGTGGACCAGACCGCGTCCAGTCTGCCCGGCACCTGTCTGACCCCCTCCATCATCGAGTACAGCCTGAACATGAACGCCTTTATGACGGCGGCTGTCAGCCGGGAGGGCAGCGATGTCTACGATCTGTCGGATTTTGTGGATAACACCCTCGTGCCTTATGTGGGCCGCACCAGCGGCGTTTCCAGTGTGTCGGCCAACGGCCTCATCGAAAAGATGGTGCAGGTGCAGCTGAATCAGGATAAGATAGACGAAGTGAACGCCCGCCTGCTGGAACTTATCGACACCCAGCTGGCCGACGCCCGCGCCCAGCTCGATGACGCCGAGGCACAGATCGCCGAGGGCCGCGCCGAGTACGAAAAACAGCTGAAAAACTTTGGCGACACGGTCTCTGACACCGTCATGGCCCAGATGGGTACGGAGGTGGCCGACGCCGTCACCGTCGTGCGCGACCAGGCGCAGGCTTTGCTGAGCAGCATCAACCAGCTCATCGGCGTGGTCAATGAGCCGGAGATCCAGCAGGCCCTCATCGACGTCCGCGACGGCCTGCAGCGGGTCGTGGACCAGTTCAACCAGACCGGTATGCGGGACATCGACTCCCTCATCGAGATCGTCGGCGAGCTGCGCGACATCACCGATAAGCTCACCAATGCTCTGCAGGAGCTGCAGGGCCGTCTGGGAACCAGCGACGGCACCGTCTCCGACCTTGCCGACGAGCTGGAAGTCTCCAACAGCCTGAGCACCATTTATAAGACTCTGGACGAGGTCATCAAAGCCATGGATAATGTCCCCGGCCTGATGAACCAGTTCTCCGTCGCTCTGGGCAACTATTCCAGCCAGCAGCTCAGCGCCTATATGCAGTTCACCGAGGCTCGGGAGAAGCTGAAGGACTACGAGAACCAGCTGGAAGACGCCAAGCAGCTCTACGAGGAGACCAAGGAAAAGGCCCTTGCCAGCGCCGATGTGGCCAAGCAGCTGGACATCAAGACCCTCGCCCAGCTCATCTACGCCCAGAACTTCTCGATGCCTGCCGGCTACGTCGCCGATAAGAGCGGCGAGTCCTGGCTGCTGAAGGTCGGCGAAGAGTACGACAGCGTTTCGGACATCGAGGGCGCACTTCTGCTCCACGTCGATGGCTTCGGCGATGTCCGCCTCTCCGATGTGGCCGACGTGGCCGTCATCGACAACGCCGAGGCCAGCTACACCCGCCTGAACGGGGAGCGGGCCGTGGTGCTGAAAATTTTCCGCAACGCCAATTCCAGCGCCAGCAGCGTCTCGGACGGCTGCCTGAATGCCTTCAAAGAGCTGCAGGCCCAGTATTCTGACCTTCACGTCGTCGTCCTGTCCAACCAGGGCAACTACATCACCATCATCGTCAACAGCATCATCAGCAGTATGCTGGTGGGCGCTGCGCTGGCCATCATCGTGCTGGCCATCTTCCTGAAGGACATCAAGCCCACCCTCGTGGTCGGCGTCAGCATCCCGCTGTCCGTCCTGTTCGCCGTCGTTCTGATGTACTTCACCGGCCTCGACATGAACATCATGACGCTGGCGGGCCTGTCGCTGGGTGTCGGTATGCTGGTGGATAACTCGGTCGTCGTCATCGAGAACATCTACCGTCTGCGGGGCCGGGGCGTACCGGCGGCCCGCGCCGCCGTGCAGGGCGCTCGTCAGGTGGGCATGTCGGTGGTGGCCTCTACCCTTACTTCGGTCTGCGTCTTCCTGCCGGTGGTGTTCGCCTCCGGCACGGTGCGCAGCCTGCTGCAGCCCATGTCCATGTGCATCGGCTACTGCCTGATGGCCTCTCTCATCGTGGCCATCACCGTCGTGCCTGCCGCTGCTTCCACTGTCCTGAAAAAGGCTGAGCCGAAGCGTCTGGTCTGGTTCGAAAAGATCCAGGATAAGTATGCCCACAGCCTCGAGTGGTGCCTGAAGCACCGCGCTCTGCCGCTGCTGGCCGCTGTCGTGCTGCTGGCCTTCTGCGGCTGGAAGGTCTTCTCCATGGGCGTCGTCCTTCTGCCCGAAATTTCCAGCAATGAGGCCACCATCGCCCTCTCCACCGACGACGGCCTGACCAAAGAGGAATCCTACGGTGTGGCCGGACAGGTCGTCGAGGCCGTCATGGCCGTGGACGGCGTGGAAGAGGTGGGCGTCACCACCGATACCACCGTGGCCGGCATCGACATCGGCCAGCTGGGCCTGCCCAGCGCCATCACCGACCTGCTGAGCGCCGCCAACAGCTACGGCAGCTACCAGTTCAACGTCATGCTGGACGAGTCACTGTCCTCTACCCGGATCGCCGCTGTGGAGCAGGCCCTGAACGATGCGGTGGCCAGCGTCGAGAACTGCACCGGCACCGTCGAGATCAGCGGTATGCAGGACCTGACCAGCCAGCTGAGCAGCGGCCTCTCTGTCAAGATCTACGGCCCCGACGCCGATACCATTACCGCACTGGGCGATAAGGTCGTCCAGATGGTCAACGACACCGAGGGCTTCGCCAACGCCGCCACCGGCCTCGGTCAGGGCGATGCGACCATCAATCTGGACATCGACCGCGACAAGGTCCGCGCCTATGGCCTGACGGTTGCGCAGGTCTACCAGCAGATCGCCGCCAAGCTCACCACCACCACCACGGCGGAGACCCCCGTCACCGTGGACGGCTCCACCATGAAAGTCCAGATCAGCGACAACCTTGACCCTGTGACCAAGGAAAACATGATGGACATGACCTTCACCACCAGCGTCATGGATGCCACCGGCGCCATCACCACCGGCACCTGCACGCTGGGTGACATCGCTACCTGGTCCACCGGCACCGCCCCCGACTCTATCACCAGCGAGAACCAGACCCGCTACATCACGGTGTCTGCCGACACGCTGGACGGCTACAACACCACGGTCCAGTCCCGCGTGCTGCAGAAGACGCTGGACGACTTCGCTCTCTCCGATGAGATGCCCGAGGGCTGCTCCTTCTCACTGGGCGGCGAGTCCTCCACCGTCAACCTGATGGTCGATGAGATGGTGCAGTGGATGGCTCTGGCCCTGCCCTTCGTCTATCTGGTCATGGTGGCGCAGTTCCAGAGCCTGCTGTCCCCCTTCATCGTCCTGTTCACGGTGCCGCTGGCCTTCACCGGCGGCCTGCTGGGTATGCTGGTCACCGGCCAGCAGCTGACCATGATCTCCCTGATGGGTTTCATCGTCCTGATGGGTACCGTCGTCAACAACGGTATCGTCTTCGTGGACTACGCCAACCAGCTGCGTCTGGGCGGTCTGGAGCGCCGTGCGGCCCTTGTCGCCACCGGCAAGACCCGTATGCGCCCCATCCTCATGACCACCCTGACCACCGTTCTGGCCATGCTGCAGATGGTGTTCAGCAACGATATGGCGAGCCAGCTCATGAGCGGCATGGCCATCGTCATCATCTGCGGCCTGAGCTATGCCACCCTGATGACCCTGTACATCGTCCCCATCCTCTACGACATCCTCTTCAAGAAGCCGCCGCTGGTGGTCGATGTGGGTGACGACGGGATGGACGACATCCCCGACGATGCCGCCGAGTATATCGCGCAGTCGAACGCCGCCGAGGCTCAGCCGGAGACGTGACCTTTACATTGAAACGCAAAAGAGACTGCCGCAGCGCGGCAGTCTCTTTTTTGCGTGAGGGCAAAGCCTCTCCCTTTGGGAGAGGTGTCACCGAAGGTGACGGAGAGGGCAAGCCCGGTAAGATAGAGCCGCTATGCAGCGATAAGCAGACTTTTTGTCAGAGCGAGCCATCGCCGCGCTCGAAGTTTTTTTATCAGCGTCCTTGCCCTCTCAGGCGCTTCGCGCCAGCTCTCCCAAAGGGAGAGCCTTTTAAGATGAAAGGCGTTTTCGCAATATATCCAAAAAATCTCTCGAAATTTTGGAAGATAAATCTAAAAGCATTCTCACACAAGTCTGGAAAACTGTGCTATAATCATAATTATGGACGAGGTCGGGGCTGCGCTGCCCTGACCGAAAATAATGAAGAAGGAGGCGAGCCTTATGGCACAGTTCCGCTCCAAGCCCTTTGGTGTGACCAAAAACGGCGATAAGGTGGATGAATACATCATCTCCAATCCCGGTGGACTTGAGATCAGCGTGCTGAACTATGGCTGTGTGATCAAAAATCTCTTCGTCCCCACCAAAACGGGTCTGGTGGATGTGGTCGTCGGACACGACACCCTCGCCGACTATGAGGCGGATTTCAACTCATCCGGCAGCACCTGCTGCGGTGCGTTCGTGGGCCGGTACGCCAACCGCATTGAAAATGCGGAATTTTCTCTCAGCGGCAAGACCTACAAGCTGGAAGCCAACAATGGCAAAAATCACCTGCACGGCACCTTCCCCCGCAAAATTTACGATGTGAAGATGTTCGGCGACACCCTTTTGATGGAGACCGAAAGCCCGGCGGGCGAAGACGGTTTCCCCGGAAATCTGAAGGTCAGTGTGCGGTATATCCTCACGCCGGACAACACCCTGCGGATGGACTACCGTGTGTCCACCGACGAGGATACCATCATCAACCTGACCAACCACACCTACTTCAACCTCGACGGCGGCGGCAATGTGCTGGGCCAGAAGCTCCGCATTTACGCTTCCAACTACCTCGAGGGCAACAACGAGACCTGCCCCACGGGCAAGATCCTGCCCGTGGACGGTACGCCGATGGACTTCCGCACCGGAAAGCCTCTGGGACGCGACCTCGACACCGGCTTCTACCAGACCACCATGGCGGGCGGCGGCTTCGACCACTGCTATGTCCTCGACCGGCCCCGGGGTGCCAGCCAGAGCCTCTGCGCCTGGGCGTCCAGCGACAAGACCGGCATCAGCATGAAGATGTACACCACCCAGCCGGGCATCCAGCTCTACACCGGAAACTTCCTGCAGAACTGCCCCTCCCCCGGCAAGGGCGGCGTCCCGCTGGAAAAGTACGGCGGCTTTGCCCTTGAGACCCAGCACTTCCCCTGCAGCCCCTCTCACCCGGAGTTCCCGACGACGGTGCTGCGGGCAGGCAAAGTCTTCCGAGCCAACACTACGCTCCGCTTCTTCACCGGCCGTCAGTGCGGCCGTTTATAAGCAAATATCAGCCGCAGCAAAGGGCAGCTCTCTTGCGGGAGCTGCCCTTTGCTGTTTTTTGGGTGTCCTCTCCATGCCTTGCGGACTAAAAATCTTTGCAGTTCATCAGACTGGCTGAAAAGATGCAACAAAAATACATTTTCATAAAAGAGCCGGTACTTGATTCTCTGTGCAAAAAGCGGTATCCTTTAGGCAGGCAGAGCACAAGGGCTCTGTGCGAAGCAACATTTGGAACAAGAGAGGTATTGGACATGGCTATTTTGGTTTCCGGCGGCGCAGGCTACATCGGCAGCCACACCTGCATCGAGCTTCTGAATGCCGGCTACGACGTCGTCGTGGCGGACAATTACTATAATGCATCCCCTGTGGTCCTCGACCGCGTCAAGCAGATCACCGGCAAGGACTTCCGCTTCTATCAGGCCGATATGACCAAACACGAGGATGTGGAGAAGATCTTCGCCGAGTGTCCCGACATCACGGCGGTCATCCAGTTCGCAGCCTATAAGGCCGTCGGCGAGAGCGTGTCCAAGCCCATCGAATACTACTACAATAACCTCAACTGCACGCTGGTCATCCTGGATGTGATGCGCAGGCACAACTGCCACAACTTCGTGTTCAGCTCTTCCGCCACCGTCTACGGCGACCCCGCCAGTGTGCCGATCACCGAGGACTTCCCCGTGGGTGCCACCACCAACCCTTACGGCACCACCAAGGCCATGACCGAGCGCATCCTCACCGATGTCTGCAAGGCTGACCCCGCCCTGAACGTGGCTCTGCTGCGCTACTTCAACCCCATCGGCGCCCACAAGTCCGGCCTCATCGGCGAGGATCCCAACGGCATCCCCAACAACCTCATGCCCTACATCGCCAAGGTGGCTGTGGGCAAGCTGGAAAAGGTCCATGTCTTCGGCAATGACTACCCCACTCCCGACGGCACCGGCGTCCGCGACTACATCCATGTCGTGGACCTGGCCCGCGGCCATGTCTGCGCCATCAAGAAGCTGGAAACGAACTGCGGCCTCTTCATCTGCAACCTCGGCACCGGCAAGGGCTACAGCGTGCTGGATGTCATCCACGCCTTCGAGAAGGCCTGCGGCAAGCCCATCCCCTACGTCATCGAGGCCCGCCGCCCCGGCGACATCGCCGAGTTCTATGCCGACCCCACCAAGGCCAGGAACGAGCTTGGCTGGGTGGCTGAGTACGGCATCGAGGAAATGTGCGCCGACAGCTGGAACTGGCAGAAGAAGAACCCTGACGGCTACCACACCGCGAACTGAATAAAAGACGATAAGAGCCTGTACGGCGGGTAATTCCCGGGTACAGGCTCTTATTTTTTGCACTTTTTCGGATATTCGAGGAAGGCGGCATGATTTTTTTCAGAGAACAGTTCAGAACAGCCCCGTTTCTCTTGACAACGCCGGAAAGTTAGCCTATATTACTGTTGTTAATGCAAACTAACAAACGCGCTCGAGAGGAACATTCCATATGACGTTGAAAGATTTGAACATCGGCGAGACTGCCGTGGTCGGGACCGTGGGCGGCGAAGGCGCTCTGCGGCAGCATTTTCTGGATATGGGGCTGATCCCCGGCGAGGAGGTCACGCTGGTCAAATTTGCCCCCATGGGCGACCCGATGGAGCTGAGCATCCACGGCTACGAGCTGACCCTCCGGCTGGACGATGCCGCCCGCATCGGGGTCACTCTGGCCAAAGCCCCGGCGGCGAAAAAGGCGGCGGCAGAAAGTGAAAAGCCGGTGGAGCACCCGGGCCTCGGCGAAGGCGGACGCTACCACACCAAAAAGGGCGAGAACCCTCTGCCCGACGGCACGACCCTTACCTTTGCGCTGGCGGGCAACCAGAACTGCGGCAAGACGACCCTCTTCAACCAGCTCACCGGCTCCAACCAGCACGTCGGCAATTTCCCGGGTGTGACGGTGGACCGCAAGAGCGGTGCGATCCGGAACAACCCGAATACGGAGGTCACAGATCTGCCCGGCATCTACTCCATGTCGCCCTATACCAGCGAGGAGATCGTGACCCGGCAGTTCATCATCGGCGAGAAGCCCACGGGCATCATCAATATCGTGGACGCCACCAACATCGAGAGGAATCTGTACCTCACCATGCAGCTCATGGAGCTGGATACGCCGATGGTGCTGGCGCTGAACATGATGGACGAGATGCGCGGCAACGGCGGCACTGTCCGCATCAATAAGATGGAGGCCATGCTGGGCATCCCGGTCGTGCCCATCTCTGCGGCAAAGAACGAGGGCGTGGACGAGCTGGTGGATCATGCGCTCCATGTCGCAAAGTATCAGGAGCGGCCGGGCCGGATGGATTTCTGCGGCGAGGCGGATCACGGCGGCGCAGTCCACCGCTGCATCCACGGCATCATCCACCTGATCGAGGATCACGCCAGGGCCGCAGGCATCCCGGTGCGCTTTGCGGCCACAAAGCTCGTGGAGGGCGACCAGCGCATCGAGGCGGCCCTGAAGCTCGACCAGAACGAAAAAGAGATGATCGAGCACATCATCGTCCAGATGGAGCAGGAGCGGGGTCTGGACCGCGCCGCCGCCATCGCGGATATGCGGTTCCACTTCATCCACCAGCTGGTGGAGCAGACCGTCGTGAAGCCCCGCCAGAGCAAGGAGCAGCTCCGCTCGGCCCAGATCGACCGGTTCCTCACGGGCCGCTATACCGCCATCCCGGCCTTTGTGGGCATCATGGCGCTGGTGTTCTACCTCACCTTCGGCGTCATCGGTCTGGCGCTCCAGAACCTGCTGGAAGCGGGCATTGATGCCCTGACCGCCGCGGTGGACTCCACCCTCACGGCGTGGAACGTCAACGCAGCCGTCCACTCGCTGGTCATCGACGGCATCTTCACCGGTGTGGGCAGCGTGTTGAGCTTCCTGCCCATCATCGTGACCCTGTTCTTCTTCCTCTCTCTGCTGGAGGATACCGGATACATGGCCCGCGTGGCGTTCGTGATGGATAAGCTTCTCCGCCGCATCGGCCTCTCGGGGCGCAGCATCGTGCCAATGCTCATCGGCTTCGGCTGCACCGTCCCCGGCGTCATGGCCAGCCGCACCCTGCCCTCGGAGCGCGACCGCAAAATGACCATCCTGCTCACCCCCTTTATGAGCTGCTCGGCCAAGCTGCCCATCTACAGCCTGTTTGCGGCGGCCTTCTTCCCGGAGCACGCGGCTCTGGTGATGGTCAGCCTCTATTTCCTCGGCATTGCGGTGGGCATTCTGATGGCCATCCTGCTGAAGAGCAGTGTCTTTAAGGGCGAGGCCGTCCCCTTTGTGATGGAGCTGCCCAACTACCGCCTGCCCGGCCTCAAGAATGTGGTCCAGCTGCTCTGGGAAAAGGCCCGCGATTTCCTCCAGCGCGCCTTTACGGTCATCTTTGTGGCGACCATCATCATCTGGTTCCTGCAGAGCTTCGACCTGCGGCTCAGCCTCACCGCTGACCCGCAGCAGAGCATCCTTGCATGGCTGGCCAGCGGTATCGCGCCGCTGTTTGCGCCACTGGGCTTTGCCGACTGGCGGGTGTCTACGGCCCTGATCACCGGCTTTATGGCCAAGGAGAGCGTCGTTTCGACCCTCACCATCCTCTATGGCTCCTCTGCGGCCTTTGCCGCCGCGCTGTCCCCGGCGGCGGCTGCACCCCTGCTGGTGTTCTGCCTGCTCTATACGCCCTGCATCGCGGCGGTGGCCTCGGTCAAGCGGGAGCTGGGCGGCAAGTGGGCGTTTATCATGGTGGCAAATCAGTGCATCGTAGCATGGCTGGCGGCCTTCGGCACGCGGCTCATCATGATGCTGTAAAGAAAACGGAAACAGGGAGCGGTCTGCAAGATGCGGGCCGCTCCTTTTCTCTTGACGATCGCTGCGTTTTTGTGCTATTATTGCTTCAAATTTGAATGATATAATTTTGAATCACAAGGAGGCCCCCATGAATACCCCGGGCATCGAATTCGGGCGGAAGACCTCGGCGGCTTACGCCGCCCTCTGCAAGCCCCTGTGCCAGAAGCTCCATCTGCCCCAGACGGCTTTTGACATCCTGATGTTCCTCGCCAACAACCCCGGCTACCAGACCGCCAGCGACGTGGTAGAGGTGCGCAAACTGAAAGCAAACCTCGTCTCGGTGAACATAGACCGTCTGGTGCAGGAGGGCTACCTCGTCCGCGAGGCTGACCCCGGCGACCGCCGCCGCACCCTGCTGCGCTGCGCCGAAAAAGCCTGCCCCATCATCGAGCAGGGCCGGGCCTTGCAGGAGGAATTTGGCGCACGTCTGCTGGAGCACACCAACGAAGCACAGCGAAAGGCGTTCTTCGAGACGATGGACATTATAAATGAGAATCTGGACGCCATTCTGGAAGGAGAAGCATGAACGTTTTATCCTCGGCGTGGTGGTCATGGGCTTCAACTGGCTCAGCTGACCGTATCCGGACAAAAAGAAATGCCTGTGCGGCAGATGCTGCACAGGCATTTTTAATGTTCTTTTAACGGACGAACTCGACCTCAACGTCGCCGTTCTTGGTGGCGAGGTTCAGCTTGTTGGGGGCATCTGCATTCTGCTGCAGGGTGTCCTTGCCGAAGAAGACGAAGTTCTTGTCGTTGGCGTCGGAGACGCGGATCTTGCCGCCGCCTGCGGCCAGCTCAAAGCCGTAAGAGCTGCCGCTGCCGATCACAGAGCCGGTGATGCTGCCGTTCTGCACCTTGGCGTTGCAGACGTTGGCAGAGATGTTTTCCAGCTTGAGGGTGCCGCTGTTCTGGATGGTGGCAGCCACATTCTGGGAGGTGACGCCGCTCATGGTGATCTTGCCGTTGCGGGTGGTGCCGCTCAGGGTGGAACCGTTGAAGTTCGACACCTCGATGCGGCCATTGTCGGTGGTGAGGCTGGCGGTCTGTGCCGAAACACCGTCCAGCGTGATGTTGTCGTTGGTGGTGCTGACGGTGATGTTTGCCAGCGTCTGGCGGGGTACCTGCAGCGTCAGGGTGCAGCTGCGGGTGTCCTGGCTCTGGATGACAAGGGAAGCGTTGGGCTCCCGGGTCTTGGTCACGGTGAGGGTGCTGCCCGCCACCGTGAAGTCGTAGAGCTTGGAGCTTTCAAAGGCGTAGCTCGAGGTGTAGGTGTAATCGGCGCGGATGTGGTCGATGTCGGCGGCCTGCAGAATGACCGCAGCGCTGTTGTCCTGCACCACGATGGCGTTGATGCCGGCCGGTGCGTCATAGCTGGCGCTGTAAGTGACCACAGATGCCGCCGCGCCGCAGAAGAATGCAGCCGCCGTGACAGCTGTCAGAAGAGCGAGAAGAAACTTTTTCATAAGGAAAACCTCCTGTCGCAATAAAATAGATGAGCGGAATGTCCCGCAGAAGATTTTACTTTATCCGTCCGGGCCGCAGCTGCGGCTTGGATAGAATTTCTCACCCTAAAAATACCGCAGCAGAGAAAAAAAGTCAAGAGAGAAAAAATGAACAATAAAAAACGCCTGCACAGTGGTGCAGGCGCAAAAGCAGGATAAATTATTTTTCTTCGATGGTGGAGTGCTCGATGACATAGTCGGCAGCGCGGCGGATGCCCTCGTTGCGGCGGATGGCCTCCACGTTGGACGCAGCCTTGATTTCCTCGAGGGTCTTCTTGGTGCGCTCGGCGCGCTCGGACAGGGTCTTGTCGATGTCCTCCTCAGTGGGAACGAGGTTCTCGTTCTGAGCGATCTGCAGCAGGGCCATCCGGGCGCGGGTGTTCTTCTCCGCAGCAGTGCGGACAGCGGCAGTGAAGCTCTCGCGGGTCTGATGGATCTGGCTCAGGTAGCGGTCGAGGCTCAGGCGCTGCATCTGCAGCTGCTGCTGGATCTGCTCCATCTCCTGCTGATAGGCACTCTCGACGAGAACGCTGGGCAGCTCGCCCTCAGCGGCTGCGGCCAGCTGGGTGAGGATGGCGTCCTTGGCGCGGTTGAGTGCGGCGGCGTGTTTGTTGTCGTGGAGCTGCTGACGGATCTGGGCGCGGAACTCGTCCATGGTGTCCACATTGGCAGCCTTCTTGGCAAAATCGCTGTTCAGAGCGGGCAGCTGGCGGACGCAGACGTCGTGCAGCTTGATTTTGAAGACCACGGGCTTGCCGGCCAGGTCCTTGACGTGATAGCGGGCCGGGAAGGTGACGAAGATGTCGAACTCCTCGCCGCCCTTGTGGCCGAGGATGCCTTCCTCGAAGCCGGGGATCATCCGGCCGCTGCCCAGCTGCAGGGTCTGGTTCTGGGCGGCGCCGCCGTTGAAGGGCTTGCCTTCCAGCAGGCCCTCGTAGTCGATGTGGACGATGTTGCCCTTGACGGCCGGACCCTTGTGAGGCACCAGCTCAGCGGCCATGGCGCGGCGGCGCTCCAGCACAGCGTCGATCTCCTTGTCGGTGACTTCCGGGGTGACGCACTCGGTCTTGAAGCCGGTGGTCTGGGTCAGGTTCAGCTCAGGCTGCAGGGCGGTGGTGGCAGTGGCCATAAAGCCCTCGTCCTTCTTCACGCTGACCAGGTCGTAGACCGGCTCGTCCACAGCGTGGAAGCCGTGTTCTGCCATCGCTGCGTTGTACAGGGCCGGGACGTCCTTGTCCATCAAATCGTTGATGGCGTCGTACCAGAAGGTGTGCTCGCCGCGGTCGGCCTCGATCTGGGCGCGGTCAGCCTCGCCCTTGGCAAAGCCCTTGATGGTGTATGTTGCGCGGGTGCGCTCGTACACGGCGTTGGACGCAGCTTCCAGCTCCTCAGCCGAAGCGCTGAAAGTCATTTTGCAGACACTCTTTTCGGGAGTTTCCACGCTTACCAGTTTCATAGGTTCTACCCTCCGTGCTGCCCCCTGAAAGGGCAAGATTCAAAACATTATGAAGTTATTATAGCACAATAAGCTCAAAAGCGGTATAATAAAAAGAAAGAAAATCTGTTCTTTTGTCAGCGAATGGGGTCCCGGGCGCTGCAAAACGAAAGGAAGTGTACACCTCATGCGTCTGTTCGACGTTCTCGGGCCGGTGATGATCGGCCCCTCCTCCAGCCATACGGCGGGTGCGGCCCGCATTGGATATACCGCCCAGAAGCTGCTGGGCGACGTCCCCGCCGAGGCGGACATTGGGCTCTACGGCAGCTTTGCCACCACAGGCCGGGGCCACGGCACCGACCGTGCGCTGGTGGCAGGTCTGCTGGGTCTCCGCCCGGACGACCCCCGCCTGCCCGACAGCTTCGCGCTGGCCGAGGAGGCCGGCATGAAGTTCACCATCCATCCGGTGGAGCTCCGTGCCGCCCACCCGAATACGACGGTGCTTACCTTAAAGAGTAAGGCGGGCCGGACCCTCGTCCTGAAGGCGGCCTCTGTGGGCGGCGGACGCATCCGCGTGACGGAGATCGACGGTGTGCCTGCCGACTTCGGCGGGGACAGCAACACCCTTATCATCCATAACGAGGACACCCCCGGCTGCATCGCCGAGGTCACGATGTCGCTGGCCCAGCGCCGCATCAACATCGCGTCCATGCAGGTGTTCCGCGCCGCGACGGGCGGCTGCGCCGTTATGGTGCTGGAATGCGACTCCCACATCCCCCACGTGCTGGAACAGCAGATGGCCGTGATGCCGGGCATCCGCAAAGTCACCTGCCTGAACATCGACGAGCCGGAAGAATGCGAGGAGGGCTGAGACGTGTCGTTTTTATCCTGTGAAGAGATGCTGGCCGCTGCCCGCAGCCAGAATATTTCCCTTTCGGAGGCCATCCTCCGCAGCGATTTGGCTGAGAGCCGCCTCACCGAGACCCACAGCCGGGAGATGATGCACCACCTCTGGCAGGTGATGCAGGCCACCAGCCGGGACTATGACCCGGCCCAGCGCAGCCGAAGCGGCCTTTCGGGCGGCGACGCGGCCAAGGTGGAGCAGGCCCATCAAGAAGGAAAGAGCCTTGGCGGCGATTACCTCGCCGCAGTGACTGCCGAAGCTCTCAAGACCGCCGAGTGCAACGCCTGCATGAAGCGCATCGTCGCTGCCCCCACGGCGGGCAGCTGCGGCGTCCTGCCTGCTGTTCTGCTGCCGCTGGCCCGCAGCGGCGAGGCCGACGAAGAGTCCATTTGCGACGCCCTCTATGTCGCCGCCGGGTTCGGTCAGGTCATCGCGGCCCGCGCCACTCTCGCGGGCGCGGAGGGCGGCTGTCAGGCCGAGGTGGGCGCGGCCAGCGCGATGGCCGCCGCCGCTCTCTGCCACCTCAAGGGCGGCGCGCCGGAGCAGTGCGCCGCTGCCGCCGCAATGGCTCTGGGCAACCTGCTGGGCCTCGTCTGCGACCCTGTGGCCGGCCTCGTGGAAGTTCCCTGCGTCAAGCGGAACGTCGTTGGCGCCGTGAACGCCGTCTCCTGTGCGAATATGGCCCTTGCCGGGGTGGACTACGCCATCCCCTGTGATGAGGTCATCGACGCCATGGGCCGCGTGGGCAGCCTGCTTTCCCCCGACCTCCGGGAGACCGGTCAGGGCGGTCTCGCCGCCACGCCTACCGGCCTCCGTATCGCCCAGACCCTCGCAGAGCAGGGCTGATGCATAGAAAATAAAAGAAAAGTGGATGAAAAGACGTTCTTTTTCAGGAATCTCAAAAATATTTCCGAAAAAGTGTTGACAAAACCCCGGTTCAGTGATAAAATACATCATGTTCCGAACGGAACGTATGCGTTGGTAGCTCAGCTGGATAGAGTGACTGACTACGAATCAGTAGGCCGGGGGTTCGAGTCCCTTCCATCGCACCAGAAAATGCCGTGAAATCGAAAGATTTCATGGCTTTTTTGTTTTTCTGGCAGAGGTTGCACACACTTGCACACTTTCTGCACACTTTACAAAAAAGCCATGAACTCTTTGCATTGCTCGCACAGCGTGTATTTCGCTGCACAAAAAAGAATCTTTTACGCGAAGAGCACCCGCGTCAGCTCGCGGCGTTCCTCTGCGTCCATCTGCCGGATGGCTTCAAGGATCATTTTGCCTGTGATTTTTGTTGCCGCCGGTATTTTGTTTTCCGGGGACGCCTGCGGCGCTGCTCCTGCGGTGTCCTGCCGGTAGAAGTCGGCTTCGATCTTCTCTGCCAGCTCCAACCGGGGCCTGTCCTGCGTGTGGGCGTAGGTGTCCATCAGGACGGTAGCAGTTGCATGACCTGTGTTGCCCTGCACCGATTTGAAGTCGCCGCCAGACTGCAACAGCTGATAGGTGGCACTGGAGTGTCGCAGACCATGAAACACGATCTTCTCAAACTCCGGGTGCTCTGCTCGCCACTGCCGATACCACTTGGTCAGAACGTCCGGGGCAATGGGTAAGCCGTCTGGTAAGCGGAACAGCTGACCGCAGTTGCTGTACTTTTCCGGGGCGTTCTGTTCGTCCTGCTTCATCTTGTCGAGCCATGCCAAAAGTTCCTCTTTCAGCGGTTTCGTCATATATAGGACACGGTTGGACTTCTTGGTTTTGGTCTTTTTCAGAATCAGCGAGGACTTGCTCCCTTCCCGTCTGTCCGGGAAGGTGTGGTAGATCTGGCTGGGGTCGATCTTGGACAAGGCTTCCTTGTTGGCGCGCTGCATTGCCTTGTTCACCGTGATAGCTCCACGACCATCGGCGGCATCGAAGTCGAGGTCTCCCGGCTGTAAGCCGAGGATCTCACCCTCTCGCAGGGAGAGAATCATGCTCAGATGCACCGCCAGATGGAGGGCGGGGTTCTCAATGGTCTGCAACGCTGCCAGCATGGTGCGCTCATCCCAGATCGTGCGCTCCTCGGTGTTGACTTTGGGGGCTTCACGAGGGGTAGGCGATTTGTGAATCAAATCCCAGTCAACGGCATACGAAAAGGCGGTCTTCAGAAGTGTGTGGACTTCGTGAATGGACGTGCTGGACAGCAGCCGCTTCTTCTGGTTTTCCGTAAGCTCCTGCTTCTCGCCGTGAACGTACTGACCGCATGGGGTCTGGCTCAGCGTGGCGTAGAACTGCTCGATGTCGTAGGTGCGGAGGTCTTGCACCTTCCGCTTGCCGATATACGGCACGATTAGGTTCTGCACCATCGCGACGGATTGCGTGTAGGTCTTTGGCGACCACTTGTGCTTGCTGGACTGAATGGGGATCCACTTGTAGAGCATCTCCTCCACCGTCATTGCATCCGGCACGAGGAATGTACCATCCAGCAGTTCCTTTTCGACCGTGATCTTGCGCTCCTGCGCTTCGGCCTTGGTCTTGAAGGTCTCCCAGCCTTTGCAGGGCTTGCCATTGTGGTCTTTGTAGTTGTATCGGACAGAATACGTGTTGCCACGTTTCATAATAGATGCCATAGATATTCCCTCCCTCAGACCGCTGCAAACCAATCGTCGAAGCTCTGCTTGCTTACCCGGATGCTGGTACCGAGGCGGATCACCTTGAAGTCCTTCGTGGTGTTGCACAGGTTATACGCAGCACGGTTGGAGATCGCCAACAGTTGGGCAATCTCCTCCACCCGGTAAACGAGCGGGGCGTGTCGGACGGTTTTGCTGGTCTGGTCAGAAGGTTCTACGGCAGGGTTTTCGGACAATTTCATTGTAGGGGATTCGGGCGCGATTTTCAAGTCCTCACGGGTCAGTTTGGCGGAATTTTTGCGGACATTCGTCATAGGCATGTCTCCTTTGCACTTCTCTAGACCCGGTGCAGCTCCGGTTGAACTGTACCCTTGTGGGCCGGTAAATATGTAAGGGCCTGCCGCTCCTGACCCGAAGCAGCAGCCCAAAAAAGTGCGAGAACTTGAATTTACGCGCCCTACGCGCCCCAAACCACACAAAAGTACCTTTCTGTGTTGATTTTACAGGGCGCATGGCTGGGATGCACGCGCCCTCTTGGGGCGCGTCTGGGTTTCTCTCCCGCCCCGAAGGGCGTGTTGCCGCCCCGCATCCGCCCGGAAAGGGCAGATACGCGCCCCGAGAAAACAGCGATAACAGGTAAAAATCAATAATTTGGGGCGCGTGGGGCGGGAGATTTTCACTTTTCGTGTGTTTTATGCCGCAGCAAAGGCGGGGTGGACGCATACGCCCCGGAAGCCGCGATACTTTCCCTCGATGTGCTTGGAGAAGGTCAGGCCATACTTCCCTGCATTTTTCAGCAGGAACTGGCTGAACTTCTTCTGTGTGGCGGGCGATTCCAGATTATCCTCGCACCACTTGATGTAGGCACGATAGAGATATGTGGAACGCTCTTCACTGTCAGGACGGAAGCGGACGTAAGCCTGTGCCTGCATGAACTGGCTCAGGTTGTCGCCGTCTTCCATGGCTGCTTCGAGGTTCCGGCGAGAGCGCTCGCTGATGGTGAACTGATAGCGGTTCGCCAGCAGACGGTGTAACCCCTCCAGCATCCACAGCAGGATGCCGGGACGCTCCTCGGACAACTCTTCGATGAGGAAGGGATTATCCACCCGGGCAGGGTCACGGTCTTTCACCGTGATGAGGATCTGTCTACGCCAGAAGCCGTCGCTGTCATCGTGAGCAGCCACAAGGTTGCCATTGCCGAAGCAGATGAAACGAACGTACAGCAGACCTTGGACAGCCTGCTTGTTCTTTCGCTCAATGCACAAACGGTCTTCGGCGGTGACGATGGACTTGATGTTCCGTGTTTCGGGCAAAGCCACCATGTTCAAATCGTCATCGACCATGACCAGCTTGTACTCCAGATTTGCACTGGCAAAGCGGTTCGTTTCGATGCGGAGGATGGATTCGGAGTGAGAGGCTTCCCCGAACAGCTTCTTCAGCAGCAAGCCGATGCGGGATTTTCCCTCGCCGCCCTTGCCGGTCATGACCAGCATCTTCTGCGCCTTGGTAGACGGGATCAGGAGATAGCCAAGGTATTCCTGCAAGGTCAGAATGTCCTCCGGGATCAGTAGACCGTCCAGAAATTCCAGCCACTTGGTCGGTGCGGGGGCATCGGGCTGGTATTCCACGGGGAGCCGGTTCAGGCAGAGTTCCTTTTCCGGCACAAAGCCCCGCTCGTCCAGAAAGTAGGTTCCGTTCTGGAGATGGATACGGTCAAGCTGGGGTTTCCATTCAGGGGTATAGGTTTCGATACGGAGTGCGTCCAGAACCTGCTTCTCCTTCTTGGCAAGGTTGTCGAGCACAAAGTCACGGAGATCGCTGTGGACTTCGTAGAGCAGTGCGTCCTCGTCTACCTCGCCGTTCTGGTCGAACAGCTTCTGTTTCAGGCACATCATGGGGTGCTTCTCTAAAAGGTACTGGCAGTAAGCGGTTTCACGCACTTTGCCCTTGCTGTCTACCCAAGGGCATTCGCATTCTTCCTCTTCTTCCAGTTCGTCCTCATCACGCCAATCTTCGTTCCTCTTTTTCCAGTCGCTCATGCAATCCCTCCCAATACTTCCGTAGCTCGTTTTCGGTCTGCGGGTCCGGGAGCACCGAACAGTCCAGATAATATTCAACGATGTCAAGGTTCTTTATCGCTTCAAGGAAGCAGGGGTGAAGTCCTTCTGTGGGTGACTGCGGTGCGTATCGGACCCGCCAACGCTGCAGACAGCGGTAATAGTCCAGCAGCTGCTGCCGGACGGTGGGCGGTCTGCGGGGAGCAAGCCGCACCTTGCCGTCGGCAAGTGCCATGCCGAAGTCCTCCTTCAACTTTTCCACAGCCTTGTAGGGAGAAAGTTGAAAAAGTCTGCCGACAAAATCGATCACATCGCCATCTGCCTGACAGGCGAAACAGTGGAAACGGCTGTCCACCTTCATGCTGGGGTGTTTATCCCCGTGGAAGGGACAGCACATCATGCCGTTCCGGTTTACGGCGAAGCCGTATAGCTCTGCTGCCTGCCGGGTCGAGATGGCGTTCTTTACGTCCGAAAAGACAGAGGTGCTACCCTCCGTCCCAATGGGTGGGGTACAGGCGAAAGGACGAAGCCCGGTGAGGGGCGTGGGTGAGGTTGGGTTTATTCACACATCGATCCGTCAGAGTGTTGTTCATTTGACCTCCTGCTGCGGTACGGCGTGGCCGCGCTCTTCCTTGCGGAAGAAGGCTTCCACGTTCTGTTGTGCGGTGCGGAGTTCACGCAGTTCGATCTGCGCTTTCTTGTAGCGGGTATAGAACCCGTTTTTCTCCGAGGAAAGGGTCTGGTATTCGGCATCCAGCTTTTTGAGGTCCGGCAGTGTCCTGAGCCCGTTGGCCTTGAAATAGGCGCAAGCGGCCTCGTACACAGCAAACTCTGCACGATGCTGCTCCTTGAACTTGGCGGGGTTCCGCACAGTCTGGAGCTTCTGTGCAAGAGGCTTGTACTGCCGATAGACCACAAGATGCCCGCGCAGCTCCTTGAGGGAGACCATGCGGGCATCCAAGTCTTTGACCACCGCCAGTGCATCGTCGTGCTGGGTTTTCAGTTCGGCAATGCGTTGGTTCAGGGCATCTTCGCTGAGCAGCTTCTTCTCCTGCAGGAGACACAAGGTCTGCGACCAGCGTTTGAGGTTGAACTTTTTCGCCCAACGCTCATAGCCGATGCCCTTACCTGCGGCAACGTTCGCCTGAATGTCAACCAGTTTCCTGATCTTATCCGGCTTCTGTTCGCAGGCGGGCTGGATGATGGCGGCAAGCTGGATGTTCTGGGAGAGGGCGGTCAGCACCAGCTCTTTTTCCAGCTTCTTGCTCAGTTTCTTGGCGGTGATGAACTTTGTCCGACCGGGCGGGCAGTAGCTCAACCGGCCTCGGCTCTCCTTCACGGCGATGCCGTGTTCCTGCATGAGCAATGCAGAAAATTCCTCGAAGGTGGTGGTCTTGTTCAGCACAGCGTAGATCTGCTTTCGCAGCTTGTCCAGCTCGGTCTGGTAGACGGTCTGGGTGGGCTGCTGCCCTTCGGCGGCGAGTTTGGCGTTGGCATGGTCGAGGCGGCGTTGTCCGCGCCGCTGCGCCCAATACTCGCGCTCGGAAACATGGTCGCCTTGGGCTTCCAGCAGATTGATCTGGTTCAGGTCGGCTTGCTCGCACATCTCCATGACCGCGACACGGAGGTGCCGGAGCATGGCAGAGGTGCAGCGGTGCTTCTTGCCCGCTTCCCAGTCGCACGGCTTGTCCATGAAGGGCTGCCGTTCCACGGTGCGGACACGCAAGCTGCCGATGACGATGTGGACGTGGATGTTCCCGGCACTGTTGTGACCGTCCGGGTGGGTGCAGACGATGGCGGGATGACCGGGGAAGTTGTCCTTGCAGAACTGCAAGCCAAGGGCTTGCGCCCGCTCCATGGTCAGGTCGTTCTCTACTGCGTCCTTCGGGTCGAAGCTGATGATATAGTGGTGGGTCTTCACGTCCTCCCGCCTGCCGTTCTTGCCGTACTTGCGATTGGCAAGCAGACAGGCCATAGCGAACGAGGATTCGCCGCACTCAAGGGTGTCGAGCAGGTACGAATCCCGCAGCTTGGGTCTGCCCTTCTCGTCCAGAATGGGCAGACCGGTGTACTCGTTGTGCTGAAAGGTGAGATAGCTTTCGGCGGCGGCATAGTTAGAGTTTTTCGAGGTCAAATGCTTGATGGTTGCCATACAGTTCACCAACCGTTTCTTCGGCTTTCAGCCGAAAGTTCGTGAGTGCGGACAGTTCCTCCAGAATTTGCGCCCGGAGCTGCTCGGTGTCTTTGCCGCCAGAGTTGAAGTGCCGTGCAAGCTGGTTGAGGTTGCTTCCTACCTTGCTGCACTGGGCAGACAAGGCAGCAAGCGCCGCCAGTGCATCCTCGCCGCCCTGCGCCACCACAACGGTGTGCTTGACATTCACGCCGTACAGGACGCGGCGGACGAGTTCGGACTGGGTGAGGTGGAGTTCTTTGCAGGCGTATGCGATCCGCAGCTTTTCTTCTGCGGTCACTCGGACTTTGATGATGTGTGTCTTTCGTTTTCGCGGCGTGTCATTGCGGTTCTTCTTTGCGTGTACGTTCGGACTTTTCATTTCAGCCATATTCGACCTCCTGTGAAAATGATAAATGCCCGCTCCGGGATGGAGAGGGCTATGTAAAACGACACGCCGCTTTCGCACCAACGGTGCGAAGCTAGAGCAGGGTTTGGGGAAGGCACTCCCCAACAAGGATGACTGAGTGGACAGCAATTTTTCAAGCATTGAAAATTTGTGGCCACAGGTCGATACTTGCTTTCGCCCTTTCCGTGCAACACTAAAAATTTCAGAAGTCGAACCGCAATGCACGTTGAAAATTTTGCAGAGCAAAACGTGTGAAAAGGCAAAGCCCCTGCTCATGGTCACCGTTCACACCGAACGCAGTTCCTACCCCTGTTTTGCAGCGGCGTTGTCCGGCTCGCCCACAGAAAGTGTGAGGTCATGGCGCAGTATCTCGTTCAGACGGCTTATGTAAGATTCAAGGTACAGTATGAAGAAAGCCGGACGCAGTGCGGACGCTACAACCCGCTTCTTTCAAGCACAAGAATAACACTTTGCGGTTGTGCGGTCAACAACCGAAAACAAATTTTGGAAGATTGAACAACTACATAAGATTTTATTTGTGAAAAAGAAAAATACCGCCCACGCAGCGCAGCGATGATTTTGTCGGGTGAAACGGCGGCAAAATAGATCGGGTGTGTTGCGGGGCGGTAAAAATCTTCATGGGGAATAAATCCTCGCCGTTCTGTACTTTTTCTACAAAATTGGTGGGATTTGCGATAAAGGGTATCATGGATTGCGGAGCACGTCAAGATGGTTTTGCAAATTTTATTGCAGTAAAGCAGTGATAGTAGGACTTATGAAGCTGATTGAATACTTCTTTTATGGCATTGCGCGGTGTTGCTTTTGGATTCTTCCCGGCAGGGCACTGGAAAATGAGGTGCCCTGCGCAGCGCGGCACGTCCGTCACCTCGCACAAAAAACGAACCGCAAGTTTTACTTGACAATTCGCAGAATATGCACTATCATAGCCATAAGATGAATATAATGTTTATAACGATATACTCAATTTGAGAGTGAGGTATTTCATGGCGATCAATGATAGTGCTGTCGTCCCGCTTTACCAGCAGGTAAAGGATGACATTCGTGCCGCGATCGAGAGCGGCAAGTACAAAACCAACGAGAAGATCCCCCCGGAGCCGGAACTGAGTGCAGAGTACTCGGTCAGCCGCATCACGGTGCGCCGTGCCGTGGAAGAGCTGTGCGCCGAAGGGTATCTGGTCAAAATGCAGGGGCGCGGCACCTTTGTCAGCAAGCCCCGCATCCATCGCAAGTTTACCAGCGGCAGAAATGCTGCCAGTTTTACGGAGACCTGCAAAGAAAACGGTATGGTGCCGGGCGCCCGGCTGCTGAACCGTCAGATCGTGCCGGTGCGTAAGGATGAGGAAGCCTTCTTCCATGTAGGCCCGGAAGCCTTGCTCATCTATATCCAGCGTCTGCGCACCGCCGATGGTCAGCCGGTTTTTCTGGAGAACCTGTTCCTGCCCTACGAGCCTTATAAGAACCTGATGAGCGAGAACCTCAATGATGTTTCCATGTTTGACGCCATTGAGCGCATCTCCGGGCTGCGTCCTGCGACGACCGGCCGTCAGCGTATAGAGGCAGTTCGCGCCACAGCAGAACAGGCACAGCTGCTCAATCTTTCGCTGGGCGAGCCGCTGCTGTATCTGAACGCCTACTTCCATGACCAATATGACCACCCGCTGTGCATCGGGCGGCAGTATTACATTGGAAGCCGGTATATGTTTGAGTTTTAAGGGCAGAATTCTGTCCCAAAAGAGCGTCTTTTCCACCCGGAAAAGACGCTCTTTTTGTCGTTCCAAGGAGAATTGTTGGTGAAACTGCTAAAATATAGGGGAGATGCTTTGTGCACGTTACCAAAGTAAAGATTTTTTTAGAAAAACCTCTTGACGTCTGTGCAAAATGTGGTACTATGTACATGACGATTATGACGTCTATAACGAATAAGACGATACAGACGCCGAAGAGATGAAGAAAACACAAGAAAGGTCGTGGGTGCGTATGAACCGAATCATTCTTGCTTCGCACGGAGGGCTGTCTGCCGGAATGAAGGACACCGTGCAGATGATCCTTGGCGAGCTGCCGAACCTTTATGCCCTTGCTACCCTGCGGGATGAGACCGAGCCTATCACGGTGGCGGCACGCCGGCTGCTGGATGGCTTTGCGGCAGAGGATGCTGTGTACATCGTGACCGATGTGATGGGCGGCAGCGTGAACAACGAGATGCTGACCCTGTTGCCGGAGTATCCGGCGGTGCACCTGATCTGTGGCATGAACGCTTCTCTGGTGCTGACCCTTGCTTCCAACGACGAAGCCCTGACACAGGACGAACTGGCCGAGTGCATTGCAGATGCCAAGGCGCAGATCATTGATTGCAACCTGCTGCTGAAAAACGCAGCCCAAGATGAGGAGGATGACCTATGATCAAATTAGTACGTCTGGACTACCGCCTGCTGCACGGTCAGGTGGTGTTCTCGTGGACCGGCCATGTGGGCGCACAGCGTATCATCGTGGTGGACGATGACGCCGCCAACGACGAGATGAAAAAGTCCGCCCTGCTGCTGAGCAAGCCCGCCGGTGTCCGGGTGAACATCTTCACGGTGGACAAAGCCATCGCCAAGATGCCCAAGGTGGAGCAGCTGGACGAGAAGATCATGATGATCTTCGGCAACACCGCTGCGCTGCTCAAGTTCTGCCAGGCATACCCCAAGATCAAAGAGATCAACTACGGTGCTGTGGCAAATAAGCCCGGCTCCGTGGCCTTTGACCAGTCGGTATTCCTGACCCCGGAGGAGCAGGCCGACACCCAGAAGCTGCTGGATATGGGCATTAAGATCTACAGCCAGCAGACCCCCACCTTTAAGGTAGTACCCATCGATCACATCTGATCGTAAGGAGATAAGAAGGAGGAATTGACCCATGTTTGTTACCGCACTGCTTCTGGGTCTGGTTGGCGTGTTCTGTATTCTGGACTCGCGCATTCTGGGCCGCATGAACTTCGAGCGTCCGCTTATCACCTGCACCATCGTCGGTGCGCTGCTGGGTGATCTGCAGACCGGCCTGACCCTTGGCGCATCCATCGAGCTGATGAGCCTTGGCATCGTGAACATCGGCGCAGCAGCACCCCCGGACATGAACATGGCTGCCATCATCTGCGCAGCTTTTGCCATCCTGACCGATGCTTCTGCCGAGACTGCACTGGCGCTGGCCATCCCCATCGCTGTTCTGGGCCAGATGCTGGGCGTGCTGATGCGCACCATCCTGTCCAACCTGACCCACGTTGCCGACCACGCCATTGCAGAAGGCAAGTTCCGCAAGGCATGGAGCATGCACATCGTCTGGGGCACACTGCTGTACAGCCTGATGTACTTCATCCCCATCTTCCTGTCCGTCTACTTCGGCACGGATCTGGTGCAGAAGATCGTGGCTTTCATCCCCGCATGGCTGACCGATGGCCTGAACCTCGGCAGTAAGTTCCTTACCGCTTACGGTATTGCCCTGCTGTTGTCCACCATGCTCAACCGTGATCTGACCGTTTACTTCCTGCTGGGCTTCTTCTTTGTAGGCTATCTGGGTCTGGATGTCACCGCTGTGGCGATCTTCGCCGCAATTCTGGCTGTGATCCTGACCGGTCTGAAGTATGGCAAGGGCGCACCTGCCGCAGCCGCTGCCGGTGCAGCTGCTGCCAACCCGGACTACGACCCGCTGGAAGATGACGATGATCTTTGATAGGAGGAAGCTGAAATGAGCAACGCAACCAAGACTGCAAAGCGCAGCGACTTCAAGAAATACTTCCAGTTCATGTGGCGCTCCCTGAACATTCAGGCCTCCTGGAACTATGAACGTCAGATGAACATGGGCTTTTTGTACGGCATCGCTCCCACGCTGGACGAGCTGTACCCCAACGAGAACGACCCCGAGCAGCTGGCGCACAAAAAGGAAGCCTACGAGCGCGAGATGGCGTTCTACAACTGCACCCCGCAGACCAGTGCCTTTACGCTGGGTCTGGCTGCCTCCATGGAAGAGCAGTACGCCGCCGACCGTGAGAACTTCAACCCGGAGACCATCAACGCCGTCAAGACCTCGCTGATGGGCCCCCTGTCCGGTGTGGGCGACTCCTTCTTCCAGGGCACTGTCCGCCTGATCGCTTTTGGTCTGGGCATCTCTCTGGCACAGCAGGGCAGCGTTCTGGGCCCCATTCTGGCTATGATCATCTCCATCGTCCCCTCGGTGCTGGTCACATGGTTTGCCGGTAAGCTGGGCTACACCATGGGCAGCAAGTACCTGACCAAGCTCAACGGCGGCATGATGGACAAGCTGATGTACGTCTGTGGCATCGTAGGCCTGATGGTCATTGGTGCCATGGTGGCAAGCATGGTGGGTCTGACCACCCCCATCACCTTCGCAAGCACCGGTCTGGTGCTGCAGGATGTGCTGAACAGCATTCTGCCGAACCTTCTGAACCTTGGCATCGTGATGCTGATGTACACCCTGATCCGCAAAAAGGTCAAGACCGGCTGGCTGCTGGGCATCTGCATCGTGGGCGGTGTTGCCATCAACGCCCTTGGTCTGTTGATGTAACCGGGTTTCCGGCTTACATAGATATCCGTACGCCTGTAATTTGTGATTCATCAGAACAAAAAGAAAAATAATTTGGAGGATTGCATTATGTATAACATTGATCTGGCAAACGTCAAGTCCATCGTGGCAGACATCGTGGCAAAGCACAACGTGGAGAACGTGGCCTTTGTTGGCTGCGGCGCTTCCAAGGCAGAGCTGTACCCCGCAAAGTACTTCCTGGCAAACTGCAGCAAGAAGCTTCGTGTGGCACACTACACCGCCAACGAGTTCAACTACGATACCCCCGATTGGCTGGGCGACACCACCGTGGTCATCACCGCTTCTCTGGGCGGCAGCACCCCTGAGACCGTCAAGGCCAACAGCGTGGCAAAGGCCGCCGGTGCAACCGTTGTCAGCGTTACCCACGCTGCCGGTTCTGCCCTGACCAAGGAAGCTGACTACACCATCGTCCACGGCTTTGAGGCCAACTACGCTGCCAAGCTGGAAAAGATGGGCTACGTTCTGGCACTGGCTGTGGAGATCTTGCAGCAGGTGGAAGGCTTCGACAAGTACGACAAGATGATCGAGGGCCTGACCAACGTGTTCGAGGCTGCCGAGAACGCTGCCAACTCTGCCCGCAAGTCTGCCAAGGAGTTCGCTGAGAAGTACAAGGACGCTCCCGTCGTTTACGTCATGTCCAGCGGCGCTTCCATGGAGGTCGCTTACTCCACCTCCATCTGCCTGATGATGGAGATGCAGTGGGTCAACTCCGGCTCCTTCCACAGCGGCGAGTTCTTCCACGGCCCCTTCGAGATCGTGGACAAGGACGTGCCCTTCATCCTGCTGATGAACGACGGCAAGACCCGTCCCGTGGATGCCCGCGCACTGACCTTCCTGCACCGCTTCGATGCTCTGACCACCGTGGTGGATGCAAAGGATTACGGTCTGGGCAATGCTGTGGACAGCAGCGTCATCACCTACTTCAACCCGCTGATGCACACCGCTGTCTTCCGTGTCTATGCTGAGGAGCTGTCCTACGTCCGTCAGCATCCGCTGACCCTGCGCCGCTATATGTGGAAGCTGGAGTACTAAGCGGTCATCCGGGATCAATAGACCCATGCTTGGGGGAGGGGCTTGCCCCTCCCCCTTTTTGATGAAGAGGGAAATGAAGAATGATTGAAGCAGTGATTTTTGATATGGATGGGGTGCTGGCGGATACGGAATACTACTACGAGAACCGCCGTAAAAACTTTCTGCTGGAAAACGGCATCCCTATCCCGGAGGGCAACTTCATCGGCTCCAACGAAAAAGCCATCTGGGAAGCGCTTGTTCCCAACGACCCTGTGCGCCGTCAGGAGATGCTGATGGCTTACCGGGAGTACCGCAAGGCTCGCCCCACCCCCTATGACAAGCTCACCGACCCGCAGGCAGAGCCACTGATGAATGCGCTCCGCAGCCGTGGGCTGAAGGTGGCGGTGGCGTCCTCCAGCGCAGCGCCGGATATCATGAAGATGCTTACGGAGGGCGGGCTGAAGGCGATGGTGGATTTCGCCTTCAGCGGCGAGGACTGCGCCGCCCATAAGCCTGCGCCGGACATCTATCTCAAGGCGCTGAAGGCACTGGGGCTGACGGCAGACAAGGCCATTGCGGTGGAGGATTCTCCCACAGGCATTGCCTCCGCAAAGGCAGCAGGACTGAAGGTGCTGGCGCTGAAACCCCGCCACGGCGAGCCGCTGGACCAGTCCGCCGCAGACTGCATCATCACCCAGCTGATGGATGTGGCGGAGCACCTGGACTGAGATGGAAGCAATCAAGAACGGTCTGTGCAAAAACCTGACCCCGGCACAGCTGTGGAGCGGCGCACGGTTTTTTCTGCTGCTGAATCTGAGCCTGATCATTTGTGCGGCGGCACTGAACTTTTACTGCGCCCCCAACCACTTTGTATTTGGCGGCACCACAGGTCTTTCCGTTGTGCTGGCTACCTGCTTTCCGGCGTTGAGCGTCAGCACCTTTATGTGGATCACCAATGCGGTGCTGGATGTGCTGGGCTGCGTCTTTCTGGGGATAAAGGCCATGGGATGGACGCTGTACTCCTCCTTCATGCTCAGCTTTTACTCCAGTATGTGCGAAAAGCTGTTTCCCATGTCCCAGCCTTTAACGGATGACACCTTGCTGGAGCTGTGCTTTGCGGTGGCGCTGCCGGCCCTTGCCAGCGGCATTGTGTTCAACATCGGGGCATCCACCGGCGGAACCGAGATCGTGGCGATGATCTTACACAAGTACATCAAGGTGGAGATCGGCAGGGCTCTTCTGCTCAGCGATATCGGCACGGTGCTGTTTGCGGCTTGCATTTACGGCCCGCAGACCGGGATGTACTGCGTGCTGGGGCTCATCGGGCGCAGCACCATCGTGGATACCGCCATCGAGAGCCTGAACCTCCGCAAGGTGTGTACGGTCATCACCTCAAGGCCGGAGCCCATCCGGCGTTTCGTTACGGAAACACTGGGGCGCACAGCGACCCAGCAGGACGCCACCGGCGTGTACACCGGCGAGCCCCGCACCATGATCATGGTGGCGCTGACCCGGCGGCAGGCAGGGCTACTGCGGGATTTCCTGCGCCGGGAGGATCCGGAGGCTTTTTTGACCATCGTTAACTCCAGCGAGATCATCGGCAAAGGGTTCCAGTCGGTCTGAAAATGCAGAATGCCCGCCCACTCTGGCTTTTCCACAGATGGGCGGGCATCATTATATATGGTAAATGGTTATTTACGCTGACTTTCCGGGATTTACGCTGAAAATACGCTGACTTGGCATGGTTTACGCTGAATTTACGCTGAAATTGCGCTGAGAAATGCGCACCGCGCGATTAGCAGTTTTTCCGCGCGTTTTCTGTGGCTCAATCCTCCAGCCTGCCGTGGTCACAGCCAAGGGCAAGATAATGCCCCATCTCCCCTCTCAGTACCATCTGTGCGTACTCCAAGGGCTTATTGTAGAGCAGCCAGTCCAGCTCCGCCCGCTGTGCCGGGGTGTTGCCGTATTCGTCCTCCACAGCGATGCAGTCGATGGCAAGAGTGGTGCCATCCTCAAACCGGGCTTCCACTTGGTTGGTGTCCATGTTATAGCGGCAGGTAAGCAATTTATTCATGGTGAACCTCATTTCTATATCAAACGGTGTCTGTTCGGATGTCCTAAACCCTGCCATAGAACCGATGTGTCATGTAAGATTGTTGTTTGGATAAAACTGGAAGATTTTGCACAATAAATACCGTTGAAATCCAGCTTTTGGGGCTGTGCGAAACAGCCTGTTTTGCCGGGCTGATTTTGGCTCTGCACACTTTTGCACATTTTCTGCACATCGCAAGGATGGATAACAGGTGCAAAGACGTGCAAGCAATGCAAAGGATGCAACAGAATAACAACGGCAAAATAACGGTGATTCGATTAAAATGACGTTTTAGCGTTAAATGATGAAATGGACAAAATGTGCCATTCGGTTCCTACGAATCAGTAGGCCGGGGGTTCGAGTCCCTTCCATCGCACCAGAAAATGCCGTGAAATCGAAAGATTTCATGGCTTTTTTGTTTTGTAAGCCATGGCTGCACGGTTTCTGCACGGTTTCTGCACGGTCGGTGTTATCCGTGTCCGATGATGTAGGGCGCTGTATTGCATTGCAATCAGTGCCCTTTTTTGCATCAGGTGAGCAGTGCCAAGCGCAGTTTTGCCTTCATTTCCGGGTCGGCATCCTTGAGCAATTCCAAAAGAGCCGTCATGGAGATGGTGGGTTCGCCTGCGGCGGGTACAGCCTGCGGGCTGGGGGTGTCAGGCTTGGCATAGAAGCCGCTTTCAAACTTCTTGCCCAGCTCTACACGGGAGGACTGCTGGATATGGGCGTAGGTGTTCACCAGCATATCCGCACTGGCGTGTCCTGTGGTCCCCTGCACCGCCTTGATGTCACCGCCGGAGATCATCAGCTGATAGGTCGCGCTGGAATGCCGCAGACCGTGAAAGACGATGTGCGGAAACTCCGGGTGTGCATCCTGCCATTTCAGGAACTTCTTGCGGATGAGCACCGGCTCCACCGCCAGACCGTTGGGCAGCCGCAGCAGCATCCCGCTGTTGCGGTACCGCTCCGGGTCGAGGGCTTCTTCCCGCTTCAGCCGTTCCAGCCACTGCTTCAGCTCCTCCCGCAGGGCGGCGGTCATAAAGATGGTGCGGCAGGAGGCTTCGGTCTTGGTGTCTTTCAGGATGAGGGAGGTCTTGCTGCCCTCCAGCTTGTCCGGGAAGATGCGGAGGATGCAGCCCTTGTCCACCTGCGCCAGCGTGTCCTTCTGCACCCGCTGCATGGAACGGTTGACGGTGAAGGTGCCCATGCCGTTGGCAGCATCAAAGTCGATGTCCTCCGGGGTCAGACCTGCCACCTCCCCTTCCCGCAGCGCACCCACCAGCGTCAGGTGCACCGCCAGATGCAGGATGGGGTCATCCATGCTGTCCAGTGCTGCCCGCATCTCATCCACCTCCCAGATGCTGCGCTCTTGAGTGGTCTTTTTGGGTGCTTCCACCGGGACGGGGCTTTTGATGAGGATGCCCCACTCCACCGCCAGCAGAAAGGAATTGTGCAGCAGTTGGTGGACCTCATGGAGGGTAGTGCCGGAGAGGGTGCGCTTCTGCTGCTTGGGCGAGAGGTCTCGCCGCTTGCCGCCCACATACTGTCCGCAAGGGGTCTTGCTCAGGGTGTCGTACAGGGCTTCGATGTGGTAGGGGCGCAGCTTCTGCATCTGCATCTCCCCGATATAGGGGATGATGAGGTTCTGGATGAGCGCCAGATTGGATTGGTAGGTCTTGGGTGCCCACTTGTGCTTGCTGCACTGCTTGGGCAGCCAGTCCATCAGGAACTCTGCCACCGTCACGGTGGACGGGATCAGGAAGTTGCCGGTCGCCAGCTCATGCTCGATCTGCTTCTGGCGTTTGACCGCCTCCTCTTTCGTGGGAAAGCTCTCCCATTTGTCGCAGCTCTTGCCGTGCTCGTCCTGATAGGTGTAGCGGACACTGTAAGAGCTGCCACGTTTCGTGATATATGCCATAGATTTGCCTCCTTATCAAGCTGCCCGGTGGAGCCACGCATCGAAGCTGCCTTTCGGGATGCGGATGCTTCCGCCTGCCCGCAGGACACGGAACTCGGTGGTGCTGTTGCACAGGTTGTAGGCGGCACGCTGGCTGATGGCCAGCATCTGTGCGACCTCTTTCACCGTGTACACCAGCTTCGGGGCTTTAGGGCTGTTGGTCGGAGACTTGACGGCATTGGTTCGAGTGACCACCTCCATTGTAGCCGGATCAGAGTCCGACTGCAAGAACTTTTTCGTATAATCTAAAGATTTCACATTCTCGTACATTTTATTACACATAGGCATTGCTCCTTACTTATCATGGCGCATCGCAGGCTCCTGCGTGCTGCGGTTCTTATAAAATCGAATGACCTCCGGTGGGATGCTGTCCAGCGTTTTCAGGGCGGCTTCATAGTCCTGCCGCAGCTTGGCATCCTCCAGACGCTTCAAGACGCTCCCTTCCTTCGCTTTGTCCAGCGAGGCAGAGAGCGTCTTGTTCTTCTCTTTCAGCTTTTCGTTTTCGGTGGCGGTTTCCGTAAAGGCGACCTGATAGCGGTTCAGCTCGGTACGCATTTTGGACACTGCCGGGATATAGCTGTCCAGCAGCTTGCCGATCTCCGCCGCACGGCTCTTGCCGTTGAATGGATTGATGCCCACCAGCAGGGCGTCTAACTGCTCCTTCTGCTTGGTCAGTTGGGTCATCTCCTTGAAGATGCGGGGCGGGATGTGCTCCCGCCCGGTCTGGCTGGCGCTTTCACCCCGTTCCAGCTCCGGGTACTGCTTGACCATGTGCTGCCAGAACTCGTCCTGCCACTTCACAAGGTTCTTGCGGTTGCCGATGATCTCCTTGGCGCTCAGCCGTCCGTCAGCAGTCAGGGGAACAAAGCAGAGGTGCAGGTGGGGCGTTTTCTCGTCCATGTGGACAACAGCAGAGAGAAAGGTATCCGGGCGCTGTTTGCCCTCTAAAAATTTCAGGGCATACGCAAAGTACGCCCTGATCTCCCGGTTGTTTTTATCCTTGAAAAACTCCGGGCTGGCGGTGACAAGAGCCTCCACCACCCGCACGCTGTCCTTGCGGACACGGCAGTGGACGGCGGCTATCATGCGGTCGGCTTCTTCCCGGTACCTGCCCTGCGGCTGCACCAGATGAAGGTTGTAGCGGCTCCGGCTCGTGTCGATATCCGGGTTGCTGGCGTACTGCTCCTTGGTGCGCTCGTTGTGGGCTTCGATGGGGCTGATGGCAGGCCCCTTGTACTTTTTGAACCTTAAAATGCCGTATTGGGCTTTCATAGATCACGCTCCTTCTTGAGGTGTACAAAAAATCTGTACGGACTTCAAATAACCTGTACGGTCTGTACGGCGTACGGAAATGTGAAATATAAACGATAACACGTTTTAATTTGCTTCAATTCGCCGTACAGGTGCGTACAAGTACAGACCGTACAGGTTGTACGAACTTCTTCTGTGAAAAAATGCACTTTTTACGGGCAGGGGTGGACAAGAGGCTCGATGCCTACAAAACCCCGCACCCTGCGGCCACCGGGCAGGTAGATGTTGTTGGTGGCTTCAAGGTTGTAGCGGCGGTCATTCTGGCGCAGTTCTGCGCTGAAACGGATGGCCGATACGCTGTGGCAGGCGTTGTCCTCGCACCACTGCTTATAAATGTCGTAGAACTCCTTGGAGCTGATGGAGTAGTCCGCCTTGAAGCGGAAGTAGCCCTCGGATTCCATGAAGTCAATGACATTGTTGCTGCTGCGTTTGATGGTGTCCACGTTGGCAGCGGCTCGTTCGCTGACCGTGAAGCGGAAATCGTTCTGCACCAGCCGGTGCAGCCCTTCCAGACACCACAGCAGGATGCCCTCCAATTCGGCGCACATCTTCTCGACCAGAAATGGGTCATCCGTGCGGTCGGCAGGCTTGTCCTTGGTGGTCAGGATGAGCTGGCGGCGGAAGAAGCCGTCCGAATGGTCGTACAGCGAGGTCAACGCACCGTTGCCGAAACAGAGGAACCGGGCGTAGATGTCCCGCTGGTAGCTCTGGACACCCTTGCGCTCCAAGTCCAGCTTGGCCTCGGCGGTCACGATGGTCTTAATATAATTCGTTTTGGGCAAGGCGTTCATGTCCATGTCATCGTCGATCATCAGCAGGCGGCGTTCCAGATCGGCACGGGCAAAGCGGTTGTTCTCCACTTTCTGGACACTGCCGTTGCTGGCGGCATCCCCCATGAGCCGCTTGAGCACCAGCCCGATGCGGGACTTGCCCTCGCCGCCCTTGCCGACAATGAGCATCATCTTCTGTCCCTTGGTGCTGGGGATGAGGCAGTAGCCCAGATATTCCTGCAAGGTGGGGATGTCGGCATTGTCCAGCAGCTCGTGCAGGAAGGTCAGCCAGCGGTCAGGGCTGGCGGCTTTTGGGTCGTACTTCACCGGCAGGCGGTTCTGGCAGAACAGGCGGCTCTCCTGAAAGGTGCCGTCCGGCAGATGGTAAACGCCGTTCTGAAGGTGGATGCAGTCCTGTTCGATGGGAAACGGGTCGGAAAAAGCCAGCAGCTTGATGGTCTCCAGAATGTTGGTGACCTTTTTGGACAGGCCGGAGGTGACATATTCCTCGATATTCTCCAAGATGCGCTGCTTGATCTCGCTCTCGTCCTCCACCGGGCCGTCCAGCGTGTACAGCGTACTGTTGACGCATTTCAGCGGCCACTGTTCCAGAAAGGCGCGGCCAAACTGGACTTCATCGATCTTCTTGCCGTTGTACCAGTCCGGCCATAAGGGGTTGCGGGAAATGTTTTTCTTCATATAATCGCTCTCCTTTAGAAAAGTGAAGTGGTGGGTCTCACCGTGAGACCCACCACTTCAGGTGAATAAATTATCAGGCGCACTTCGCCAGAGCAAGGCGGTCGGTGCGCTCCTCCAGCATCAGCAGGTATGACCCGGACAGCAGCCGTGCAGCGGCAGCGGCCTTCTGCTGGGGTGTCCCAAATGCAACGCAGTCCGTCAGGTGTTCGATGGTCTCGGTCATGTGGAGGGCTTCTTCAAACCGTGGGTCATGCGGCTTCTCCGGAGTGGCAGGCTTGTAGCGCTCCTGCCAGTCGTGCAGCAGGTCAAGATAATCGGTCAGCACCCGCAGGCAGTAGGCGATGTCGGCCCACTGCTCATCTGTCAGGCCACGCTTGGGCGGCGGCATGGCGATGGCATTGGCGGGTGGCTTGTCCGGGTCAAGCCCGAGGTCGTGTGCGAGCTTCTCAGCGGCTTGCCGGGGGTTCAGGTCGAACAGCTTGGCGGTGAGGTCGATGGCATCGCCGTTGGCTCCACAGCCAAAGCAATAATAATAGGTGTCGTTCAGCTTCATGCTGGGGTCGCTGTCGGAATGGAACGGACAGCACACCATGCCATGGCGGTCGGGCTCCATGCCGTACATTTCTCCCACCTGCCGAACGGTGATGGCGGACTTGATCTTTTGATATAAACTCAAAATTTCTCCTTTGCTCAAAGGTTCTGGCACAGATCATTTTGATTCCAGCCACGTTCAAAATCACCGGTGTCCCCCAAATGGGAACTTCGGTGAAGCCGGTCTCCCTTGCTGCCTCCCGACAGGAAATCTTTTTGGACTCTGTGTCGGCCCCATGCAGGGCGCTCGCTCCCCCGATGGGAGGTCTTGGCGGTCTGGGCAGTTCGGACGGTCATTCTGTTGTCAAGGTCCTGTTATGAAAGATATTTCAGAGGGCTTTCGCGGGAAGCCCTTAATATGTTCGCTGCTGGGGAGTTATATGTTTTCTTTCTGTCTATAGGATAGCACCGCAATGGCCGCTGTGCCGTATATCCATAATGTCGGAAAATAGGTGCAGAAACTGCAAAATTCCACGCTTATGGACAGGAACCGCCGGAAGTGGTATACTGTGCAAAAAACATCGGAGGTGCGACCATGAACATCAAGCTGACACTGGGAGAACGGCTCAAAGACCTGCGTGTGGAGCGGAATCTGAAGCTGGAAGCTCTGGCAGAGCAGACAGGTCTGTCCAAATCGGCACTGTCGAAGTATGAGAGCGACGATGTGACCGACCTCAGCATTTACGCCGTGACAACACTGGCTGAGTTTTATGGCGTGACCACCGACTACCTGCTGGGTGTGACGGAAAACAAAAAACGCCCAGATGCAGTCCTTTCGGACTTGCATCTGAGCGATGGCGCAGTGGACGTATTAAGGAATGGAAAATTCAATCATCGGCTGCTGTGCGAGCTTCTGGAACATCCCGATTTTGCCCGGTGGATGACCGACCTTGAGATCTGTGTGGATGGTCTGGTCAGTGACCGCATCCGGGATATGAATGCCATGGTAGAAGCCACCCGGCAGGAGCTGGAAAAGCGATACCATGCCGATACAGAGGACCTGACCATGCGGACGCTGAAAGCGGCGCAGATCGACGAGGATGAATATTTCGGGCGGATCCTCTATGATGAGCTGGCGGCGATCCTGAAGCAGATCAAAGCGGCGCATGGGACCGATAAGACCACGTCGGACGGCGCAGCCATCGAGCAAGCGAGGAAGCAGCTTGAAAATGCACAGAAGTTTGAAGGTTCACCGTTGGAAAAGAAGATAAATGTCCTGATGGGACAGATCGGCATCGACTATTCCAAGCTGACGAAAGAAGAACAGATGACCCTGCTGCGGGTGTTCAACAAATCCTCTATGTTGAAGCACCGCACAAAAGCGGGAATGCGCGGTAAACACAGACGGTGATCATGGATTCTGTGCCCGATACCATTCGTCAAAGTATGGCTTGCTCTTTTCCCGTTCACTGAGGCTCAGCGACCGTCCAGCAAGATATTTTTCGTACTGAGGGCTGTACCCACGCAGCGGAGTGATCTCCTGAACGTCTTTGACGTTGCGATATTGTACGATCTCAAATTCCTCCCGTTCATTCAGATATGCAATCACCTTGTCGGCTTTGATCGTGCCCTGATAGACATGGATGGAAGCGTGAGGATAAAACAGTTCGTTGCGGTGTGCGAACCACTCAGCAATATCATACGAGAGCGACCATGATAACGAGAACGGTGTCCGCTCGATGCTGCTGATAGAGCCGCGGTAGACAGTGAAGGTATCGAGATCTCTTACGCTTTCCGGTAGAGCGTTGCGCCAGTTTTCGGGACGGATGATCCTTGCACGGCGGACATACTTTCGGATGATGGCAGAGTGGTCGCCATGGTTGTCGTAGTGCTCCAAGGCAAATCTGCACTTGGCTTCCAGAGGCATAAAATCCTCGCAGACGTATAGCAGATCTTCCATCATCTTGGCATCGTAGAATGAGAAGCGTTCAAATGCATCCCAGTCTTGGTCATGGGCAGCTCGGACAGCCTTTTGGAATTGGGCATCAAGATAGGGGTCGTTCCGATAGATCATAACACGAGTCGCCTCCTTGTCGTTTTGATGGGGTGGATGGGCTATGAAAAAATAATACTACAAAAACCATGGGATGCATAGCCTTTGCAGGAAATATTATTCGAAGAAACGACAAAGAGTGCTACTAATACAGGGCGGGGAACGCTGCTGCGGCAGGACGGGGGAATGTACACCGTTGGTTCCTCTGCAAGCTTGAGCTGGGCAGGCAGAGATCGTCAAAGACCGTGCCCATCCGCTCATCCTTCTGCCACAGAACAGGTGCTTGCCGGAGTCTCTCGCAGCCCCTTTTCCGCATCAGCCGGAACCAAGGTGTAACACACTAGACTTTGCAAGCAAAGTCGTGTGCCAAAGGGATGCTGCGGCCCCTTTGGAAACCCAGAGGAAACGCCCATCAACTGCTCTGGTCAATCTCTGCCAAGGCGGTGATTCGCCTGCCCATTGCCTTGACCAGAGGAACGACAAGCGCGTTTCCCATCGTGAAATAGCGCATTCGTTCCGGCATCCCGGCTGTCCAGTTATCTGGAAATCCGTTGAGCCGTTCGCATTCGATGGGCGTTAGGGTGCGCAGCCGTTGCGTTTGTGGGTCAACAACTACATGAGAGCTGCGCGATACAGTACCCTCGCTGGTCAGCATGGTGCGCGATGGCAGATCCAGCCTATCAGGGAACGCCATTGCTCCCTCGGAGAAGAAATAGGGCACTCCATTTTTTCGATGGCGTAATTCGTGCTTCGCACCCTTGAGATATTGCCAGCGTTCCATATCGACAGCAGAGAGAAAGTACCTCTTGTCAGGCTTACAATCCTCAAGAATGGAGCAGAGCGGACGATATGGGAACTGAACTGGGATACTTTCGACCGAATAATACCGTCCATTGACCATCAGCCCGGAATCATAGAAATGGCAAGACTGTTTGGCGGACAGATCCTTCAGGTCGAGATATTGGAATTCATCAAGCCAGCCCTCGCTATATTTCCGTTCAAATCCATACAAGGGAAAGCTCGGCGCAAAGAAGCCATCTTGCAGGAGCAGTCGGTGGGCGGCTTTTAGTCCACTTACACAGATGCCTTCGGCAGCTTCTCGGAACAGAGCTGTGTCATTTCGGAATGCAAAAAGGAAAGTCCGCCGTCTGCGCTGTGCTTCGCCGTAGTCGGCGGCGTTTATGACCCTCCATTCGACGGCGTATCCGGCCTCGTAGAAACACCGCAGGATGATAGAGAAGTCGCGGCCTTTTTGCCATGCTGGTGATTTGATAAGGCGGTCAACATTTTCCAGAAGGACATAGCGGGGCCGATGAGTTTGCAGGATGGTATTTATCTCCCACCAGAGGACACCTTTCTTCCCTTCTATCCCGCGAGCGTCTTTCTTGGCGATGGAGTAGTCCTGACAGGGAAAGCCGCCTATCAAAAGGTCGTGGGGCGGGATGCCCTCTTTGGCGGTCACGATGTTCTGGCAAACGTGTTCTGGACGATGCCCAAAATGCCGTTCATAGCAATCAAAAGCAAATTGAGCTTGCATGGATGGCTCCCACTGGTTTGCCCAGACGGTTTGAAAGTTGGCAGATGCCTGTTCCAGTCCAAGACGGAAACCACCGACTCCGGCAAAAAGCTCAACGACACGGATCTGCTCCATGACAGGTACCTCGCAAAATACAGATAGAAAGCATAAAAACCAAGGCTGACGATGCAGCCTTGGTTTTGAGTTATAGGATATTCAGTAACTGCTTGCCCATTTCCGTGATGAGAGGAACAACGAGTGCATTGCCCATGATGAAGTAACGCTGACGCTCGGGCATCTCGGTATCTGTCCAGCCGGTCGGGAATCCGTTCATGCGTTCGCATTCTTCCGGCAACAGGATACGCAGTTCTCCAGTCTTAGGGTCGGTGATTGCATGGGAGCTACGGTTCTTGGTGCCTTCACTGGTGAGCATCGTGCGTCCGGGACGGTCGAGAGGGTCAGGGAATGCGATAGGCCCTTCGGAGAAGGTGTAGGAAAAGCCGGTCTTAGAAGTGCGCTCAATGGTCTTGGAACCCTTCATATACTTCCATTTTTCCAGATCCTCGTCCTCGATGAAGTAGCTCTTGTCCACATCGCCGTTGACCACGATCTCGTTGAGCGTCATCGGCTCCTTGCTCTGCGGAACAGCTTCCAGCGAAAGGATACTACCGTTGTATAGCACACCACAGTTGTAGAAAGCGGCTTTGAACCGCTTGGTCACATCGACAGTATCGGTATACTCGGTAAAATCCACATTGGTGATCTTCTTAGGGTCTGCCAATTCGGAATAGACCGGAAAAGCATTGGCAAAGAAGCCCTCGCTTGTTAGCCAAGAGCGGTCTTTGTTCTCCCCTTCAGCAAGATAGGAGGTCAGGTGCTTGTATTGGTTGGTGGTATTCTTGAAGGCGAAGATAAAGGTGCGCCGTCTGCGCTGCACCCAGCCATAATCGGCGGCGTTGATGACGCGCCATTCGACACCATAACCTTCTTCCTGCAAGCACTTCAGGATGATACCGAAATCGCGGCCACGCTGGGATGCCGGAGACTTCAGCAGACGATCCACATTCTCCAGCAGGACATAGTTCGGATGGTTCTTCTGGATGATCTTATAGATAGACCACCAGAGCACGCCTTTCTTGCCCTCGATGCCCTTTGCACCTGTGCTGGCAACGGAATAGTCCTGACAGGGAAAACCGCCCACCAGAAGGTCGTGCGGCGGCACTTGGTCGATGACAGTGGCGATGTCTGCGTTCACGCAGTGGGAATCTTCGCCAAAGTTCTTGCTGTAGCACTTATAAGCCCATTGACCAGCTTGGCCGGGTTCCCATTGGTTTGCCCAAATCGTTTTGAATCTTTCGGAACAACGTTCTAATCCAACGCGGAAACCGCCAACGCCGGCAAATAGCTCGACAACACGGATATCGCTATTTGCTGACACTTTCATAACACCTCGTTCTGTGATATACTTAAACATAAGTATACACTTTTTTCATGAAAAGATCAACCTCCAATTTTGTGGGTTTTGATCTTTTCCACCTGAAATCATTATAGCGGAAAGCCGAAAAAAGATCAACCCCTAAAATTGGAGGGTAAATCATGGAGCAGCGGACGTACAAGACTAAGCAGGAAGTTCTCATTCGTGGACAGGAGGCGATAGGTAAAACGTTGGGCGAGATCGACAAGACCGGGCGTATCGCCACGGGTAAAGGTGCAGTCGGCACAGTGATAGAAGAAAGCTGGTTCGGATACAAACCCAACAGCAAACCCGCCCCGGACTTTGAAGAAGCAGGCGTGGAGCTGAAGGTTACTCCCTATCGCCGGACACCTCGCGGCATTCAGGCCAAAGAGCGTCTGGTCTGCGATATGCTGAACTACGAAGAGGAGTATGGCAAGACCTTTGAGACCAGTGCTTTCTGGACGAAGTGCGCCTGTATGCTCCTGATGTCCTATGAACACAAGGACGGTGTACCCAAAGTCGATTTCACCATCGACAAAGCGGTGCTTTTCCAGTTCCCAGACGAGGATTTGGAGGTCATCCGCAACGACTGGAAGATCCTTATGGACAAGATCAAAGCTGGTCAGGCTCACCTGATCAGCGAGGGTGATACCATGTACTTGGCAGCGTGTCCGAAAGGACGCAACTCGCAGGATACCCGGTCGCAGCCGTTCAGCCCTATCCCTGCAATGAAGCGGGCATATTCGCTGAAGTCCAGCTATATGACACAGATTCTGCGGCGGTATATCTTTGGCGATGAGCCTTGCGAGAAGATAATCAAAGACCCGGCGCTACTGCGCTCTGGCACCTTTGAGGAACGCTTTGAGGAGATGCTGCGTCCCTACATCGGAAAGAGCTGTACAGAGTTGAAAGCGCAGTTTGGGATAACATCAACGGCAAAGAATATCAATGAGCTGTTGCTGGCTGCTATGCTTGGCTTGAAAGGCAGGCTGGCAAGTACGGATGAGTTCCAAAAGGCATCCATCGTTCCCAAGACAATCGCTATAGAGCCGAACGGCACGATAAAGGAAAGTATGTCCTTCCCTGTGATGAACTTCTGTGCAATGATGAACGAAACGTGGGAGGAATCGACGCTCTATAATCTCCTCGCGCCAACGAAGTTCCTGTTCATCATTTTTCAGAAAACAGAGGATGGCGAGTGCTACTTCCAGCGGATAAAGTTCTGGAACATCCCAGCTGATGATTTGGAAGAAGTACATCGCGTGTGGCAGCGTACGGTGGATACGTTGCGAGAAGGTGTCCATGTCTGGAAGGATTCTAGAGGTCGGAACTGCAATAACCTGCCAAAAGCATCCGAGAGCCGTGTGGCTCATGTACGTCCGCATGGAATCGACAGTACAGACACCGCTCCCCTGCCTACTGGCGGTTCTATGACGAAGCAGTGTTTCTGGCTGAATAATAGCTATGTGAGAAGTCAAATTGAGAACTAAAAAAGGATTTATATATGAAGTATAAGTTGGAAATAAAATCGGAGCAGTACTATAATAACGGAAATTTAATGCTGCGTTTTTTGGAAGATGGAAAACAGGAAGCTCTGGAAGAAAAAATACGCGAATGGTTGCGGTGCGACTGCGAATTGACTGCTAAATCAAGAAAAAATAAGCAGAGCGGAATAAATGCAAACGAGTTAAACAAAGCTCTTAGAAACAATCTTTGTATTCCTGGAGTTCGTAAAGAAACCCATGTGGTTTATAACGGATTTTCTCATAAAGGTATCGAAGGGTTTGATTTTTCGTTTTATGATGAAAAATATAATATTGCGCAAATTAGAAATTATTTTGTTGGAGAGCGCGGATGCTATAACGGAGAAGAACGATTAAAAAATGCTTATAAAGATTTGAATATGCCTGCAAAAGAATGGAAGGAAGAACTATCAAAAATAACTGTTCCGTATGGAACGACTTATAGGACTGAAAAGAAAAGATTAACTGTCGTAGGGGAAATTCAATTTGGAAATTGGGCACTTTTAGAACATGATATCCAAAGATTGATAAATGCAACGGAGCAAGGAATTTCCATTGATTACTACATCTATATTACAGCCACAGGAAATCTTGCAGAAAAATTAAGCGATGGAATTGTAAATTACGAGAAAACGTCCGAATTTTTAGAGAAGAATGGCAAGCTTTTGAAAGTTCCGATGTGGCTGATTGGGTTGGACATAAATCAAAAAGAAGATGAAACATCCTAAATCGTATGATACGACCCCGGAAACATCCGAGCGAATGTCTCGTGTTCACTTGAAAAAAGGAAAAGCCGAAGTGCTTTTAGCAAAACGCCTATGGCACCTTGGCTTTCGATATAGATTGAATGACAAGCGACTTCCCGGCTCGCCTGATATTGCTATCCTGAAGTACCGCATCGCCATCTTCGTGGATGGTGAGTTTTGGCATGGTCAGAACTGGGAAATACGCAAGCAAAAACTAAAGCGCAACCGGGAATACTGGATAGCCAAAATCGAGGAGAATATCGCACGGGACGTTCGGAACGATAAGGATTTAAGAGCGAGAGACTGGTATCCTGTTCACTTCTGGGAAAAGGAAGTGCTGAAGGATACAGATGGATGTATTGAAACGATTCGAGAAGTAACAGAGCAGCAAGTTGAAACATCCATGGATTGCTGAAAGAAGCAAACCTTATTGCGAATCCTGCATGAAGCGATAAATTGGATATTTTTTGAAAGCTTCTTGTGATTCTTTGGAGAGCTTGCTGAAGTGAACTTTAGCGGCAACAATATTATCCAATAGAAGGTATGCACCAACATAAATGGATTCGTCTTGTCTTTCTGTTTCAACAATAGATAATACTTCCGTTTGTTCATCACTAGTCAATGGACGAGAACGTTTGATAGCTTGATAGTAGTTGATTTTTGCAGCTGACGGAGAAGAATGCATATCAGTTTGACGAATCCAATCGGTGATTTTTATAGCAGCCAAAAGAATATCTTCTTTGGAGGAATCACTGGAATCATAAGCGTGAAGCATTTCAAGAATGAGCGTATTTACAGCTTGTGAGTATTCTACAGATAAAGGAATGGCTTTAATAGAGTCTATCATGCTGTCGTAGTTTATATTATCGCACCAATTTATTATATCCCGATCCAGTAAAACGAAATAAGAAAAAGGAATATCATTATTAGAAGAATCTTTACTTTTGAAAGATATAGGAGCTTGGTTGAAGTCATAAATGTCGTAGAAATCGTTTGTGCCTTCGATGGGAATGGTGCACAAAAGAAGATTGAGATTTGCAATGCGGCATGGTCTAAAAATAGAATCGTATGGAACTAATTTAACAGCTTTTTTATCTAAAAGAGCTGTTTTCAAAATATTAAGATTATTTTGACTGGAAGTATCAATGAGATTCGGGTTTAAATCTTTTTTCACATGAAGAAGATTTAGGGTCTTTTGCATGCTAAGCATAAAGTCAAGCTGACTTTTTATAACGGAGCGGTCAACAAAGCCAGAGTTATTGAAGGATGCACTTTTAAAGTTCAGTACTCCACCGTTTATTTCATATTGCTGTGCATCCAGAACAGCAAGAATAAAGCGAGCGTCTCTAATGCGCTCAGAAAGAGAGCCTGATAAGGAAAAATGAAAATCCGGTTTTGCTTGTGTGCCTGCTTGCAAAACTTGACGAATATCTGCACCGAATTTTATGGTCGCTGATGTCTTGGTCCGAGAAACAGTGTAGTGGTCAAAAAATACGTTTGATTTAACACTAATCGGTGCATTCATCGTGTATTCTACAGTGTCAACATTTTTTAGGTGAGCGACAGGTAATTCTATATCATGGGGCTGTTTGATATAAATATATGTGTCGTGCGTAAAGAAATAGTCAAAAGGAAATTCGTAATTTTGATTTATGGCGGAATACCCAATAGTGAGTTGTATGTTGGAAAGTTGAGATGGACTTTCTGAGCGTAAGGAATCAAAAGAAATAGGAGCGCTATTGATTGCAGCACGTTGTAGATTCATATGATGAACAAAATCAAGAAAAACATCAGTAATATCGTTTTTCTTTTTAGGAAATTCCTTTAATTCTATACTTTTTTCCTTGTAAGGAGTTCCGTCATATGTCTTTAGATATTTTTTTAAGTCATACGGAAGCAATTTTACATAGTATATAGCGGCTCTGTCACCGGAATCGTTGACATAAACAACAAAAAAGATGGTTCCTCCAACGTACAAATAGTTTCTTAAATCTGCATATTGAATAGAGTATTTGATGCTTTTCTTTTTTAAGTTTGGCTTACAATTCCCTTTGACCTGAACGGGGACTTTGAGAAGAAGATCAGATTTAGCGTGAACATGACCAGCTTTACTGTATACTTCAACGTCACCATCCCAAGAAGGCTCTTTATCGTTGGTGTTGATATGAGCGACCAGATGGTCAGTTTTGCCTAGTGCAATTTGAAGAAAACTAATGCCCAGCATTTCAGAATTCATATTAGACCTCCGATTGGAATAGTTATGAATGGTGCAGCGAACCGCTTCGTTTTGATTGTACACCTGAAAAGCAGAAAGATCAATGTGACTACTAAAAATATTTTTGCTGTAGAGAAAATCGCACATCTGCAAAAATGGTTGGCGTAGAAACTTTGCTTTTTTACAAAATAAAAGGGACACCTACAACACCGTAGTGCTGTCCGATGTCCCATAGCGACTGATTTTATCGTTGTCCGCCAACCTCAGGCTCTTACGTCCTGTATCAAATCGGATTTTAGGTGTCAGCTTCACCAGCGGAATGACGTCCACTCGCCTATTTATATTATAGGCCATTTGTGCATAATCTGCAATGGTTCGTATAAAAGTAATTCTGAAATTTTGAGGAAATAGGCTGTTTGCATTGATCCGTATGCGTTATTGTTGCTGGCTCGAATTGTAAAAGTTCTTGATTTCGTGTAAAATCAGCCCTTCAAAAATCTCGTTTTCGTGATTAATGAGGGCGCAGCAGGGCTGCAAGTGCCGGTTTTGTACGCTTCCCTGTTCTGATGATATAGCGATGCCCACCAGCTTATGGCAAGAACCATAGGCTGGTGGGCATCATGTTCTTTATGGAAGTTGACGGTCAATCTTCCAGCCTGCCGTGTTCGCACCCAAGGGAAAGATAGTGCTCCATCTCCCCTCCCAGCACCATCTGCGCATACTCCAAGGGCTTGTTGTACAGCAGCCAGTCCAGTTCTGCCCGCTGTGCTAGGGTGTTGCCGTACTCGTCCTCAATGGCGATGCAGTCAATGGCAACGGCAGAACCGTCAGCGAACCGGGCTTCTACACGGTTGGTGTCCATGTTGTAGCGGCAGGAAAGCAGTTTGTTCATAATCGTATCCTCCAAGACTTGATTTTTGATGAGCGGTCACTCAAATCAATGCCGTCAAGTCGTTGTTGGATAGGTCGATTTCATTTGTTCCAGAGTAAGTGCACGGTTTCTGCACGGATTTTGCACGGTCACACAGGATGCACAGGTGGATTTTCGTTGCAAAATCCGACAACGGATGCACAAATCACACTGTTAAAAATTGCAGTGCATCGAATTAAAATGGCGATATAACGCAACTTCCATAAATTGAGATATGTGCCGGGGTTGCGCTACGAATCAGTAGGCCGGGGGTTCGAGTCCCTTCCATCGCACCATGACGAATGTTCTTACAGCATTTAGCTGTCAAAGAACATTCGTCATTTTTTATTTGCTAAATAGCGACATCACAAGGGGCGTAGTTCACAA
>ERZ773248.246-NODE-246-length-78932-cov-7.281907_pt1 | contig 78932 bp, 72 predicted proteins | sample MGYA00580518_ERZ773248 | MGnify/ENA primary metagenome ERZ773248 (study PRJEB29015, sample SAMEA2737762) | human gut metagenome | biome: human gut; feature: human-associated habitat; material: faeces | place: China | collected 2012 ...
ACTCCAGCATGTTCGTGAACATATTCCAGCCATTGTCAGTTACGGATTTGCCAAAACTGAACTTGCCACCCTTTTTCCGCTTGGCCATCGCTTTGACGCTAATATTCTCAATGCCAATGGCATCATAGCGGTCTGCAAGGTAACGGGCCTTCTTATGCAGGAAATCCCGCCGTTGATTGGCCACTTTCTCATGAAGAATAGCTACACGCAGCCTTTGTTTTTCTCTGTTGTGACTTCCTTTCTGCTTTTTGGATAGCTTCCGCTGTGCCTTAGCCAATCTCTTCTCTGCCTTTCGCAGGAAATCGGGATACTTAGCATCCTCCTCATCGGAAGCCACATACAAGCCGTGCATCGCAAAATCCAGCCCCAGGAAGGTCTTCGGTATGACAGGGAGTATTTGGTTTTCATACTCCACCAGCATACTGATATAGTACTTTCCTGATGGCGTCTGGCTGATGGTTACGGTCTTTATGATACTGTTCTCCGGCAAGGGACGATGTTGGCATAATTTCACCCAACCGACTTTCGGCAGTTTCACCTTATGGCCCTCGATTCGGACAGAGCCTTTCTGGTTGTTCGTGGAATACGAAGCACGACTATTCTTCTTGGACTTGAATCGCGGCTTGCCGAAATGCTTGTTGTCATTCCAAAAGTGGCCGTAAGCCTTATTTAGGTTCATTTGGGCATTGGCAAGAGCTAAACTATCTACTTCCTTTAGCCAAGGGAATTCTTCTTTATACTGCGCAGGCGTGTTATTCAGCTTTTGGCCGGTTTCCTTATAATAGTCAATGCGGTCACTCAGCATCTTGTTGTAGATGAATCGGACACAGCCGAAGGTCTTGGCAAACATCATTTTCTGTTCCGTTGTCGGATAGATTCTGTATCGGTATGCCTTATTCACTATCATCACCTGCCTTGACTTTCCAAATCCTTTCACTCTTACTACTGATTATACTGCAAATCAACTTGTGAAGCCATTGTTTTTCTGATGGCATCGAGCCCTCAGAAAAACCTGCAATTCATCTCACCGCCTAAAGAGGCGGGAGACTTCTTGCAGAATCAGGTTAAAGTTTGTAGTTTATAACTTGCCGGCCAGCATTTCGGCTTCGAGTTCGCTCGATGCCATGCCCTGATATTCCATGCCGTATATCGTGGCAAAGCGGTTCATGGTATATTCGCCGGCTGCCAGTTGTTCCTGGGTCGGTGCGGCTCCCTGGAAGAGGAAGAAGAGTTTCTTGCCCTGGAACTGGCCGTTGCTGACGACGCCGTAGGCGCGGTCGAGGACGTTGCGGATGGCACCGCTCATGCTGTGCCAGTACATGGGCGAACCGATGACGATGACGTCGTGGCTGCTGATGGCCCGGATGACTTCCTGATACTGGTCGTCGGCGAAGTGCTGGCCATAGGCATAAATCTTGAGGTCGACCAGATTCAGCGTATCATAAGACTGGCCTTTCATCAATATCTTGGCTAAGCTGGCTGTATTGCCATTTTTGTTGGGGCTGCCATTGATAAAGAGAATGTGATTCATCGTAATTCCTTCTTTCTTGGTATGTACTGTTTTGACTATGCTTTGGGAAAATCTGTCTTCCGGCTGATTTCCTGCCAGGTTTTGAGTTCTTCCTGACGCCGGGTCAGTTTCTGCGAGAGGTATTCCATAAATAATGAATCGGTGTTGTAGCTTTTCTCACCAAAAAAAGTATAGCATCCGGTAGTTACAACCGGTCAATAGGTAAAATGAAAATAAATTTCTTGCATTTTGCCGCGAATTATTGCACAATGAAAGGGAATACTGAATAAAGGAGGTGTCCCATCATAGCTATGACGAAACCGAAGAAGCTCTATCCGATGAAAGAGGCCTGTAATCAGACGGGAATGGCCTATGAAACGCTGAAGTATTACTGCAACACTGGGCTCATCCCCAACGTCAAGCGGTCGGCCAACAACCGCCGAGTCTTCGACGAGCACGACATCGCCTGGATTAAAAGCCTGACATGCCTGAAAAAATGCGGCATGACCATCGAAGAAATGAAGCAGTACCTGGCTTACTGCCTGCAAGGCCCGTCGTCCATCCCGATCCGCAAAGTCATGCTGAGGCGGAAATTAGCCATCCTGGAAGAAAAGAAAAAAGAAATCCAGGAATCCATCGACTACATCGGCTGGAAACAGAATTTTTATGACGAAGTCCTGGCTGGGAAACGGCCTTACGTCAGCGACCTGCTTCCGGAATACAATGACGACGCTGACGATACGTAGCCAAAAAAAGCTGCCCTTTGAATACGGAAAACCGTATCAAAAGGCAGTTTCTTTTTTGTATAAAAATGATTATTTCTTCAACCAGTTCAGGACTTCATTCTGGCTGACACTGCTCCCAAAGCGGACCCCGGTCTGCCAGTCACCGCTGCCAGCGGCTTTGGCCAGGTTTTCTCCACTGTTGCCCAACGGACTGGAAACAGACGTGCAGAAGGGAATGACTTTCTTACCGGCAAAATTGTGGTTTTCTACGAAGGTGTAGACGACATGCGGGGCCTGCTGCCACCAGAGCGGATAGCCGATGTAGACCGTGTCGTACGAATCCCAGTCGGCGACATCGCCGTCATAAGCCGGACGCAGCTGAGGCTGGGCATGTTCCTTGACGACGCGGCTGTTGTCATCGCGGTAATTCAGGTCGTCATCGGTATACGGCTGGGACGGCTTGATTTCAAAAATCGTCCCTTTCTGATTGTCTGCAATCGTTTCGGCGACGCGTTTCGTATTCCCCGTTGCCGAGAAATAGACGACCAGGACCTTGCCCTGGCTGGCAGCTGCCTTGGCGCCGTCGGCCGGCGCCTGGGAATCCGTTCCCGTCGAATTGCCGCAGGCCGTCAGCGTGAGAACGGCCAGGGCCATCAGTAACCCGGTCATGATTTTTTTCCACATAAGACATTCCTCCCCTATTTTCCTTGAAAGACTTCATTGGCAATGCGCAGACAGTTCAAGGTCCGCGGGAATCCCATATAAGGATTCATGGTCGTAATGACGCCGATGACTTCGCCCTGCGATGCGCCGGCAGCCAAGGTCCCGCGTACATGGGATTTGAACTGGGTATCGCCGGTACCTAAGGCGCCGATGGCGGCAATGGTGATCATCTCTCTCGTTTTCAAATCCAGTGTTCCCCTCGTATAAATGTCGCCGAAGCAGAAGGCTGATAAGTCATCCTGTAAATGCTTCTGGTTCTCCGGGGCAGCCGCCCGCATCTGATTGATACGTTCGCCATATGTCCCGACCTGGAAGGCCAGACCTTTCTCGAAGCGGTCGGCATCGGTCGTCGTCGCCTGAGCCGGCAGGGGCAGCTTGATGCCGTTTTTCCGGAAAACCTGGTTGACGACTTTCATGGCTTCACTCACCTTGGCAATGCCGATATACGGTGCCAGGTGATATTCTGTTTCCCGTATTTCCAGAGGCGTCACGCCGTCGTGCAGGGCGCCCTGGACGTTCTGGGCCAGCAAGTCTTCACTCTGATAGGTCGTCAGGACGGCCAGAGTGACCAGATGCTGGTCGCGGCGGCTGATTTTCGCCTGGCTGGCAATGTCGCCGTAGATATATTTCTTCATCATACTGTCCAGTTCCGGGTCGGTATGTTCCAATCCCGTCGGCTGGTTGTCCATCATTCGGGCATACTGTTTCTGCGCCGCTGCGGCCCGGCTGGAAGCATCGGACAGACCGGCTGCCTGTACGTCCGGGCCGGCCGTGATGCCCAGGCAGCAGATACCCAGGCCGAGCAGGCCGGCTTTAATGATTTTTTTCCACATACTAACGACTCCTTCCTCATCGAAACATTCCCTTTCCTAGCGAATGAAGTTGGTGAAAATCGGCGCTTCTTGTTCCGGCAGGGCGACGCCAGCCTGGCGGGCCGCTTCCTGACAGCGCAGGAAATATGCCATGTTGCGGCCGAGGACGCGCATAGTATACATTCCTTCTTTATCCTGCAGGACTTCTTCCGGTACGGCACCGTGGACTTCGTTCCAGTAGCGCGACGAAATGACGGGCATTTCCTGGATGGTGAAATACTTGTTCATCTGGTCGAAGGAAACTGTCGTCCCAGCACGGCGGGCCGAAATGACAGCCGCAGCCGGCTTGAGATAAAAGGCCTTATTGCCGTTGCCATTGGCTTCGGAATAGAAGACGCGATCCATGAAGGACGTTATATTACCGGCCAGGGCTGCGTAATGGACGGGCGAGCCGAAGACAAAGCCGTCGGCCGTCAGGGCTTTGGCCCGGAATTCATTGACGACGTCGTTGAAGACGCAGCGGCCGATGTCCCGACATTTGTGACAGGCAATACAGCCGCCGATGGGCTTCTTGCCGATCCAGAACGTTTCGGTTTCAATGCCCAGACCTTCCAGGGTCCGGCCTACTTCCTGCAATGCCGTATAGGTGCAGCCTTTTTCATTGGGCGATCCATTGACTAACAATACTTTCACTTTACTCATCCTTTCTTGAACTGCTCTCATCGGAATGCTGTTCCCTTACAGTTACCACTATACCTTACGGTAGTAACTACCGGTCAAGGGACAACTTCCATTTTTCCATGACAGCTTGTCGGCCAGGATAATTCTCTCTATAATAGGGCTAGCTTCCCGCTTCTATTCTACATGCTAAGAGAGGTTTTTCTATGAAACGACAACTCCTGCCGCGCATCCAGCAATGCATGGCTGAAAAAAAGATGACCCAGGCCGACTTATCCCGGGCTACGGGGATCCGGCCGTCGTCCCTGTCGGACTATTTCTCGGGGAAATACAGCCCCAAACAGGATAAAATCGACCGTATCGCCGCCGCCCTCGAGGTCAGCCCGGGCTGGCTCATGGGGTATCCCAATACGGATTCCCTGACGGCGTCGGAATGGGACCTGATCTGCCGATTCCGCCAGCTCTCACGGGAAGATCAGCAGCGCCTGGCTGATTTTTTAAAAAAATTACGATAACGATTGGAACAGCTGTTCATCGACTGGGATGAACCACTCCGTCCAGGCGCCCTGGACGGGTTCCATGACGGCAATATGCTGGAACATCTGTCCCGGTGCAGCGCCGTGCCAATGGCGGACGCCTTCGGGGATGGTCACACTCTGGCCGGGCAGCAGGACCTGCGGGGCCTGACCGGCAATCTGATAGTACCCTTTGCCGGAAACGGCCAGTAAGGTCTGGCTCGTCCCATGATGGACATGCCAGTACGTATGGGCGCCATGGACGAAAGTCACATTGGCCACCGGAACCTTGCCCTGCGATAAGGGAGCGACATAACTGTCGCCAGTAAAATGATGGACATTGCCGGCATTATACGTGCCAATAGGAAAGACGGCCCCTTTTGTGTGTTTCAGCATGGCCGCAACCTTAGAAGGCGCCGGCGGTGACGGCGCCGCAGCGGTTACCAGGGCCGCTCCGGTCAGGCTCATGGCGGTCACCGCCGCCAGCAGGATGAATTTCTTCCACATAGACAAGGCCTCCTTTATCAGCCCAGCCCCGTAGCCAAGGCAACGAGTGGCATCGTGACGACAGCCACGCCCGTCGTCACGGCAATCCCCTGAACGGAAACGGGATAGGCCTCTTTATTATAAATCGCTGCCAGCAGCGGGATGACATTGCCAGACGGCGCAGCCAGGGCAACGACGAGCATGAAATGACTTCCTTTCTACCAGGCTTCCTTGAAGATGTCGAGGATATCCTCGTCGTCGAGGTGTTTGTAGCTGCCTGGCGAAGCGACACAGGTCGCAGCGATTTTCGGCAATAAGTCTTTCTGGTCTTCGGTCATGCCCAATTCCCGCAAGGTCGTAGGCAGGCCGATTTCCTTGACGAAGGAAACCAGGGCTTCGACGCCGTCATTGGCCCGTTCGGCCAGGGTCTTGCCTTCTGGCGAGAAGCCCCAGACTTCCGTGACGAAGCGGGCGAATTTTTTGGCGCCGGCCGCTTCGATATGACGATAGTAGACCGGCAGCAGGACGGCCAGGCCGCAGCCGTGGTTGCAGTCTGTAAAGGCGCCCAGGGCATGTTCCAGGATATGGCCCTGGAAATCGCCTTGTTTGCCTAACTTGAGGATGCGGTTCTCGGCCATCGTCGAGGCCCAGACCAGGTTGCTGCGGGCTTCGTAATCTTCCGGATTGGCAATGGCCTTGCGGAGGTTGCGGACGACGCTCTTCATGAGGGCTTCATTGAGGCTGTCCGAGACGTTGTCTTCATCAGGTGCGCTGAAATACGTTTCCATCATATGCGTGAACGAGTCGAAAGCACCGGAAATCATCTGCTTTTTCGGGACCGTATACGTATAGAGCGGGTCTAAGAGGGCAAAGCGGGCATTGAGCTGCGGGTAATCGCGGCCCGTCTTGATTTTCAGGGCTTCGTTGGTAATGACGGCACCGCCGTTCATTTCACTGCCCGTGCCGGACGTGGTCATGACGATGCCCAAGGGAACGGGCGTCACGTCGATGCGGCCCGGTTTCGCCCAGAAATCCTGCCAGATATCGCCATCATAGACGGCAGCCAGGGCCACGGCTTTACAGCAGTCCATGACGGAACCGCCGCCGACGGCGAGGATCAGGTCTGCCTGATGCTGGCGGGCCAGGGCAGCCCCTTCGAGGACTTTATCATACGTCGGATTGGCCATGATACCACTGAATTCAACGACGTCTTTCCCGGCGTCTTTCAGGATCCCCCTGATTTCGTCATAAATGCCCGTGCGCTTGATGGAACCGCCGCCATACGCCAAGACGACGCGGCTGCCATACTGGCTGAGCAGGTCCGGCAGGTACTGGGACACGCATTTCTTGCCAAAATAAGCTTTCGTACTGTTTTCAAAGACAAAGTTTTCCATCGTCCGTCCTCCTATTTCAATTACCGTAACGTCCGACCAAAGAATTCCGTCAATTTGGCCATAGCCTGGTCGACATATTTCGGTACATAATACGTCTGGATATGGGTAGCGCCAGGGATTTCAAAGAGTTCTTTATCCGTCGTGCCCGTCGCCTTCTGGTAGGCATCTTTTGTCAAATACAGCGAATCGGCTTGGCTGCCGGCAATCATCAGGAGCGGCACATTGATGAGGTCGATCTGGTCCGTCGCATCCCAAGTCATCAATTCAGACAGGCTGTCCGTCGTATAGTCAAAGCTGGAATTGGGATGGCGATGCGTCTGTCCGTAATAGATGAGGCCTTCGCGGTAGAGGTCAGTCGGGATACTCTTGAGCCGTTCCGGCGTAATCGTATCGAAATCAACGTGGCCGGATATTTCATGTTTCCCCGTTTCTACGGCTTTCTGACGGGCGTCATTAGCCGCTTTCAAGCGTTCCTGGACGCTGTCTTTCTGGGAATCCATGTAGCCTTCGCGGCGGACGCGGCCCGTATTGAACATGCTGATAGTCGCTACGGCCTTCATGCGTTTATCCGATTTGGCCGCGTTCAACGTGTATCCGCCGCCACCACAGATGCCCAGGGCCCCGATGCGGTTCTTGTCAACGCCGGGATACTGGCTAATATAGTCGACCATGCCGTGGATGTCTTCCGTCCGGAAGTACGGCATATCCTGATGACGCGGTTCACCGCTGCTGGCACCCTGGAAGGACGCATCAGCGGCAATGGTCACATAACCGGCTTCGGCCAGCTTCTGGGCATACAGGCCGGCGACCTGTTCCTTGACGCCGCCATTGGGATGGGCGACGACGACAGCGGCATAGGGTTTCGCCGGGTCATAATTCTTCGGCGTGTAGACGTTGGCCGCAATCGTCCGCCCGTCGAGGTCATAGTGGACCGGGTGGATATTGACCTGTCCTTTTTCATTGTGTGTAATGGCGTTGGCGTAGACCAGACCGTACGGGTTCCCCGTCGTCACCGGGCCAGCGGCCAGGCTGGCCGACGTAACACCTAAAGACATGACCATCATGGCCATGAGAGCTAACTTTTTCTTAGAAATCATCATCGTATCCTCCTTTTCAGATTAAGCGCAAGCTGCCTGATAATCACCGTTTTCCAAATACCCGACGCCGCGGTCCGCTACCGTGCTCTGCGGTACATCGCTAATAACGACAGCTGTATAGTCGCCATTTTCCGAATACCCGGCGTGAGTATCATTGGTTTCAGCCTGCGGGACGAAGTCGACGACAGCCGCTTCAAAGTCCCCATTTTCCGAATAATTATAAGACGGAGCTGCAGCGAAAGCCGAAGCGCCAACCACCGTCATTGCAGCCAATACCATAGACATTACTTTTTTCTTCACGTTTTTCATCGTAAAATCTCTCCTTTTATGTGTAAATACATTAAGTTGTCTAAATCCGTACCGTATCGTCTTTCCCGGTACAAGTAGTATGCTATCATTCGGTATTTACTACCGGTCAAGACTTTTTTTGAACTTTTTTTGCACAAGTCGCCGTCACCCGTAAAACGGGTGGCTCGGCTGACGGCTATAAGCCTTTGTTGCTGAAAGCCAGCGTCTCAAGGCGCTGGCTTTCACTTTGTTCAAGCCACTGTGCATTTCACTCGTCACGTATCCCTAAAGGGATTGCCCCAACACAAATCAGGACTTGAACGGATCTTCATATTCTTTTACACTTAATTTATCTTGGATAATATCCGCTCTTTCTTGGTCTTGGATATATTAAACGTAAAAAACTCCCCTTCACATGGGCGCTCCTGCACCTGATTCCCAGAATCTATTGCGGCAAAGCCGCTTCTGAGTATTAAGTTTGCTGTTTGTAATTTTTTACCCCTCTTGTCATTTGACAGCATTTATGTTAGCGTTTAACCAGGAATATGAGGAGGGAAATCAATGAAAACTTGGGAAGACTATAAGAATCATGTAAAGGCCATCAGTGAAAACTCAGGCTTTGACATCAAGGAGATGGAAGAACTTGTCTTTGCCCGTAAACGATGGATAGAAAGCCAGATGCTCGCCTATGGATTCCAGAAAATCAGGAACACCTATATTCTTGAAAAACCATTGCTTGACGGAGATTTCAAAACAACTATCTCCGTTACCTCAAAAGGAGCGGTTACGGGTAACGTCATTGACTCGATGACCCAGGATGAATACTACCAGCTTCACCAGGAACAAGCTGCCGGCGCCTATGTCCATACGGTCCGGGCTGCTTACATGTCCCTGCTCAAGGACATTGCCGCTTCCTGTTGCAGAGATATCCTGTTCGCCTCACAACAAGCCAATCGGCTGACCCAAGCCATTTTAGACGACTTTCAAGTCAAGCCGGATTTCCCATGGGAAGGTTCTGCTCATTATCAGTCTTACGGAACCTTCCGCCATGCTTCCAATCGAAAATGGTTTGCTCTCATCATGAATGTAAAAAGAGATGTATTAGACAAGGATGGGAATACGACCCTGACCGATATTATAAATGTAAAAATCCCGCCGGCCAAGGGCGACGAGCTCCGACAAATCCCCGGCATCTATCCAGCTTATCACATGAACCACAAGACATGGATTTCGGTAGTGCTGGATGATACCTTATCGGATGAAAGTATCATGGATCTCATCAACACTAGCTATCAATTAACAATCCACTAAGGATAAATTCAATCAGCAGACAAACATAGCGGAGCCATTACACCAAGCAAATGTTGCTTTATGTGACAGCTCCGCTTTTTGCGTTTTAAGTTTGTAGTTATTACTTCATAATCAAAATCGGAACCTGACTGCGCAGGAGGACGTAGTTGCTGACGCTGCCCAGGAGGATTTTCTTTAAGCCCGACAGACCGCGGTTGCCGATGATGATCAGGTCCGTCGGGTGGTCTTCGCTGTACTGGACGATGTTCTTGGCCGGGTCGCCGATTTGGACGACGGCCTGGACGTGGATTTCCTTGGGGATGCTGGGCATCAGCTTGAGCAGGATTTGATAGCCTTTTTCCTTCAATTCTCCCGGGACGTAGCCGCCGGTACTGACTTGTTCAAAAGAGTTGATTTCCTTATTCATATCGACGACGGTCAGCAGCGTCACCTGACTGCCGCATTTTTCAGCCAGGTATACGGCCTTTTCTAAGGCTCTGACAGACGGTTCCGAACCGTCGACAGGGACCAGGATGTGCTGAAATTCTTCCATCATGCATGTTCCTCCTTCTGCCGTGCCAGTTCTTTCTGCCGGGTCCCATAGAAGACGAGGCAGAAGACGATGATGAGGCAGGCGAAATAAATGAGAAAGCCGCCGATCCCTGGGGATTGAAGAGGAGCCGGTCGCGCAGGGTGATGCCCCGTTCGCCCCGCGACGTCTCAGGCGCACTGAGCTTGTTGTTCTCTTCGGCTACGATAGTATTGAGGGCTTCCATGATGTCCGCGTTCTGGGCGATGCTGGTATTGTCATAAAAGACGCCGATCTGGCCTGCCGCATCGCTGTAGCGGTTCTTTTCCAGGTCCTTGGGAAAATAGACGACGGCAGCAAAACGGTCGCGGTAGAATAAGGCCTTGGGATTGACAGCACTGTGAAAGACCGTGTTGATGTCGATATAAGGCGACGCATCCATTTCCTGGATGAGTTCATGGCTGTACTTGGAATTATCCAGGTCGATGACGGCCACCGGCGCTTCTTCGATGAAGTTATTCCCAAGCAGGACCGTGAACAGGACGGCGCAGACGACGGCGACCAGCATGGCGACCTTTTCATAGGGCATGCCCATGCCGGAATATACATAAGCAGGACACCGCCTGCCAGGAGGATGCCGATGAAAAATAGGCCCAGGCGCCATGCCCGCTTTGGCAGATGCACTGTTTGTCCCTTCATGGTAATCATTCCTTTCTCTCTATTATAATTAGCTAACTAACTATATGGGTGAATCAAGAGGTTACGCTCTATTATAGCGTAACCGTATCCGAACACATTGATTAGCTTGTTAATTATGATTATATACCCGAAAAAGAATAAAGTCCAGTACCTGAATCAGGACTGGACTTCTTTGGACAAAGCTCCGGCCGCCTTGGTTTCATCATCCAAGGACAGCCGGGCCAGGCGTTCGATGAAAAAGACGCGGCGATTGAAGAAATTGACGAAGCGCCCGACGAGCATGGCCGACACCAGCGTGCCGACGCCAAGGCCAGTCAGGGTCCCCAGGCCGCCGTAAAGGGTCGACAAGATGACGGCAATGGTGACCATGGTCGAATCGAAGGCGACTTTCGTCGAGCCCATCCGCCATTTCCCCGTCTGGGCAATGGCCTTGACGGCCCCGTCGCCAGGCACCATCAGGACCTGCGACGCCACTTCGATGCAGATGCCGAAGGCCAGGGTCGCACAGCCGGCCACTAAGAGAACTGCGGCAAAAGGCCAGTTCAGTCCCTGTAATCCTGCCATGACGTGCATGAAAAAGTCGATGGCTGCGCTGAAGACGAAGTTAATGGCAATCTGCAGCAGCTCTACGGGCCGGAACTGGCGGCGCAGCAGGGCGATCTGCAAGACGATGAAGGCCATGTTGAAGACAAAGGTCAGCTGGCCGAAGGTCCACGGCGTATAGAGGCTGACGACGAGGGGCACGCTGGAAATGGGCGACGTCCCCAGGCTGGCGACAGTAATCAAGTCGATGCCGAAGGCCGTCATCAAGATACTGCAAAGAAAGACACTGACCCGTATTTTCAAATGATGCATATGACGCATACTCAATCGCCCCACTTCTTTTCATTCTCCATAATGCGATGAAACGTCGCCATGAACTGCTGGCGTGCTTCCGGCTCGATACCCTGCCACATTTCATCGTCGATGCCATAAATGACCTGGCGGATCCGCTTGGCCTTTTCCCAGCCCGTTTCCGTCAGGAAGATGGCCACGCCCCGCTGGTCTTCGGGCCGCGTTTCCTTGCGGATAAGGTCCAGCTTTTCCATGCGTTTCAGCAGGCTGGTCACTGTCGACTTGTCGATGATGCACTCGCGGCTGATATCCTTTTGGCTGGCGCCGTCATGGAACCACAAATATTCCAGAATCTTAGGCTGACCGGGCATGAGCCCTTCCCGCTTGATGCGGCGGCCGATTTCCCGGTTCGACTGATGGAACCCTAACAACAGTAAAATATGCAACGCTTCTTCGTCCATGGCGATTCCCCTTTTAATTAGTTTTAATTCCAACTACATTTCTTATTATATCGCAAGAAGGAGAAAAGTCAACAGGGCGCCCCTTACGAGGGGCGCCCACTCCAGGACATGTACAATTTACCAACCACTTTGCTAGAAAAATCCTCCATATTCTGAGACGGGCTCGCCACGTGCGAGCCCCTACAAACTGCAAACTAACATCGGTCTGCAATCAATGAGCCGTTTCGGCAGCAGGCAATTCGCTGGTGCAGTGCGGGCAGCGGGTTGCATCGTCCGCGATGGGCTGGCGGCAGAACGGGCAGAGCCGCGGTTCCGGAGCCGGTTCCGGTTTGGGCAGGAAGCGGTTCAGCTGTTTGAGGACCATGAAAATGGCAAAGGCGATGATCAGGAACTCAATGACCGTGTTAAGAAAGGAACCGTAAGCAATGACAGGGATCCCGGCTGCTTTCGCTTCGGCCAGGGACTCGACGTGTTCTGTGCTCAAAGGGATGAAGAAGTCCGAAAAATCAATTCCGCCAAGGAGGACCCCAAATGGGGGCATAATAATGTTGTTGACCAGTGACGTGACGATTTTCCCAAAAGCTCCGCCGACGACGACACCGACTGCCATGTCCAGCACGTTCCCACGCATGGCAAATTCTTTGAATTCCTTGATGATGCCCATGTTTTCCACTCCTATCTGTGGTGTAAAAAATAAATTATAAAAAAATAGGGACTCGCATGATGGCAGAAACCGTCGTGCGAGTCCCTATTCATCATATCGGAAAAAGGGCAAGCTGACAATGATTTTTTGTTTTTGTTATATTTATTTAATAAAGCGGCAGGAGCTGCGGCAACAGGCCCGATTCCTGCATGGCTTCGATACATTCCAGGATGCCGACGGCCAGGACGAACCAGAGGACGTCGCCGGCAGCGTGGCGGAAGACTTTCGGTTTGACTGTATATTCCTGCGGTTCATGGTAGAGCGACCATTTCGGGAAAAAACGAGGCACTTCCCGGATGTAGGCGCTGTACGGTTCCCCGAAGAGGCGGTGCAGCCGGGCTTCTTCCGTATGGATGACCGGGATGTACATGACGGCGAAGAGGAGGACCAGCAGCACCGTCAGGGTCAGCGATTCCGTGCACAGGCCGACGCCGATGCCGCCGAGGAAGCTGAAGAAATACAACGGATTCCGGCAGACCGAGTACGGCCCTTCGCGGACCAGGACGTCATTCTTATAGCCGGCAATGTACTGGGCGCACCACATGCGGCCTGCCATGGCGGCGCCGACGCAGAGACAGCCCACGAGGAATAAGATGCCCGAGATATACGGGGCCGTGACATCCAATTCTTTTTGCGAGAACATGAACAAAAATAAAAACAGAAGCCCAATGACTTGGGAAATACGGGTGCGGTAATGGTCCAGGAAATACATGGTGACTCCTCCTCTTGTCCTAATTGATAAGGCCAGTATAAAGGTCATTTCTAACGAAAGATTAGGCAAAAGTTAAAGGAATCATAAAGATTTGTGAACAGACTGCGTATTCTTTGTAACAACTTTTATGATACAATAAAAGAAACATCATTCGTCCATTTTTAAGGAGGCATCTGCCATGTTCAAAAAATTACTCATACTCACCCTCAGCGCCCTGCTCTGCTGCGGTGCAGCTATGGCGGCTGACACGACGTCCATGACCGACAAGGCCCGCCAGGCTGAAACACAGTCCCTGCCGTCGACGATCAAACATCTCGACCTGGTCCTGGTCCTCGATAAGAGCGGCTCCATGTATGGCCTGGAAAGCGATACTATCGGCGGCTACAACGCCATGATTGCCAAAGAAAAAGACCTCGACGTCGACACCAAGGTCACGACGGTCCTGTTCAACAATAAAGTCGATATCCTGACGGACCGCAGCAACATCAACAGCCTGTCGGACATGACGACCAAGGATTACCGCGTCGGCGGCTCGACGGCACTCCTCGATGCCGTAGGCAACACGATTGCCAAGATTTCCGACACGCCGGGTATTTCTGACAAAGATCATAAGGTCATCTTCGTCATCATCACGGACGGACAGGAAAATGCCAGCACGGAATATTCCAAGGCGACGATCCAGAAAATGATTTCCGATAAAAAAGCCCAGGGCTGGGACTTCATTTTCCTCGGTGCCAATATCGACGCCGCTTCGGAAGCCCAGAACCTGGGTATCGATGCCGACCATGCCGTCAAGTACCGCAATACCTCGACGGGCGTCCAGAAGAACTTCGCCGCCATTGCCGCTTATACGCGCAGTGCCGTCCAGCAGCAAGACGACGACTCCTGGAAAGATAACATCGAAAAGGATAAGTAAGTCTTATTTCAAACCTGCCAATTTGGCCGGGTCCATGGCTTTATCGAACTGCTCTGCCGTGACCCATCCCGTCTTCAGGGCTGACTCTTTCAGGGTCAGCCCTTCTTTGGCTGCCTGTTTGGCAATGGTGCAGGCCTTGTCATAGCCGACGAGAGGCACCAGGCCCGTGACCAGGATGAGCGAGTTGTAGAGGTTGGTCGTGATCCGTTCGCGGTTCGGTTCGATGCCGACGACGCAGTGCTTGCGGAAGGAATCCATGCAGTCCGTGAGCAGGCGGATAGACTGAATCAGGTTGTAGGCGATGACGGGCATGAAGACATTGAGCTCGAAGTTCCCCTGGCTGGCGGCGATGCCCAGGGTCGCATCGTTGCCCATGACCTGGACGGCAACCATAGTGACAGCTTCGCACTGCGTCGGGTTGACTTTGCTGGGCATGATGGAGCTGCCCGGTTCATTTTCGGGAATGCGGATTTCACCGATGCCGCAGCGCGGTCCCGACGACAGCCAGCGGACGTCGTTGGCGATCTTCATGAGGTCGCAGGCCAGGGCTTTGAGCATGCCGTGGACGACGACGAGTTCATCCTTACTGGTCAGGGACTGGAACTTGTTCGGCGCCGTATGGAAGGTCGTGCCCGTCAGCTGGCTGACGATTTCGGCAAAGCGCACATCGTAGCCTTTCGGGCAGTTGATGCCTGTGCCGACGGCCGTGCCGCCCATGGCCAGGTCGCGGAGAAAATCGACGCCCTGGATCAGCATATCCCGGTCGCGCTGAATCATGCGGGCCCAGCCGCTGAATTCCTGGCCCAGCGTCAACGGTGTGGCATCCTGCAAGTGGGTCCGGCCGATCTTGACGATGTCCTTGAAAGCTTCCTGTTTGGCCCGGAGCGCCTGATAGAGGGCTTCCATGGCGGGGAACAGTTTCTGTTCGATAATCAGGACGCCGACCATATGCAGTCCCGTCGGGAAGGTATCGTTCGAGCTCTGGGAATGATTGACGTGGTCATTGGGATGGACGTTCAGGTCCTTGCCCTGGGCCTGTAAAATCTGCTTGGCCCGGTTGGCGACGACTTCGTTGACGTTCATGTTGAACTGCGTGCCGCTGCCGGTCATCCAGACAGCCAAGGGGAAATTGCCGTCGAGCTTGCCGGCCAGGATGTCATCGCAGGCCTGGACGATGGCGTCGGCCCGGTCGCCGTCGACGACGCCCAATTCCTTGTTGGTCAAGGCAGCAGCCTTCTTCAAATAGGCAAAGACCGTGACCATTTCAGGCGGAATTTTTTCCGTGCCGATCTTAAAATTCTCGAAACTGCGCTGTGTCTGGGCACCCCAGAGTTTATCAGCCGGGACTTTGATTTCCCCCATCGAATCTCTTTCTATACGGTATTCCATGACGAACCTCCAATCAGATTATATAAAACACGGTGGACTCGGCGGGCGCCCCTTTGGGTCGCCCCTACGTTGGGTCCCCACAGGGGACCATTCGAGGAACGATGAACGACCTACGACAAGCCCATGGGATTGGGCTGGAAGATGCGGCCGTCCATGAGTTGCAGGTCATCGGCGATGAGCGGGCGGAATTCCATCTGGCCCAGGATGTCCCGTTCCAGGTCGACGCCCGGGGCGATTTCTGTCAGCATGAGTCCCTGCGGCGTCAGGCGGAAGACGGCCCGTTCGGTGACGACCAGGACATGCTGGCCGTGGGCTGCGGCGTAGTCCCCGGAAAAGGTGACCTGTTCGATATCCGTCTTGAATTTCTGGTACTTCCCTTCCCGGTCGATGACCAGCCGCCCGCCTTCACAGTGCTCTCGCAGGCCACCGGCTGTAAAAGTCCCCATGAGGATGAGTTTCTTCGTGTGCTGGGCCAAGTCAATGAAGCCCCCGGGCCCGGTGACGCGGCCGTGGAATTTTGAGACATTGACATTGCCCATGGCGTCGATTTCCGCCAGGCCCAGGGCACAGAGGTCGAGGCCGCCGCCGTGGCAGATGTCGAACATGTCGGCCATCTTCAGTTCCGCTTCGGCATTGACAGCGGCCCCCATATCGAGGCCCGACAAGGGGATGCCGCCGATGATGCCCGAATCGGCCGCCAGGGTCAGGCTCGGCCCGAAGCCCTCTTCAGCGGCGACAGAGCCGATGATTTCCGGGATGCCGATGCCCAGGTTCATGACGTCGCCTTTTTTCAGTTCCATCGCCGCCCGGCGGGCACAGATTTTGCGATTGTCCAGAGGATGCGGCGGCAGGGACTGGATGGACTTGCGCCCTTCGCCGCTCAGTTCCGGCCGGTAGCCGTGGGTCGAAAAGCTCTGGACGTGGTACTTCGGCCGCGGCACGACGACGTAATCGACGAGGAAATGGTGGATCTTCACGAGCCGCGAATCGAGGCTGCCCCGGGGCACGACGTCTTCGACCTGGACGACGACGATGCCGCCGGAATTATGCGTCGCTTCGGCCACTTCCAGCTGTTCACCGATCATGGCTTCACGCTGGAGAGAAATGTTGCCGTCCTCATCGGCCAGGGAGCCGCGGATGAAGCAGACCTGGATGGGAAAGGTTGGATAATATAAGTAGTTGTCGCCGTCGAACGAGACCAGGCGGACGATATCCTTGCCTTCGCGGACGGTCTTTTCGTTGGCCTTGCTGCCGTCCAGGCGCGGATCAGCCAACGTGTGCAGGCCGATATCGGTCCAGACGCCCTTGTGACCGGCGGCGATGGCCCGATAGAGAGCCAGTATCGTCCCGGCCGGAACGACATAGGCCAGGCACTGATTGGCTGCCACTTTATCGGCCAATTTCTTTTCCATGCCAAAATGGCTGGTAATGATTGTCCCAATGAGGCCGTCAGCGGCCAGGCGGTCGCCGCCGCGCTGGCCGCCGTCGCCGGTCCCGGCAATCTTGACCAAGGTCACATTACGGGGATGGCCTTCTTCACCATAACGGTCGTGAAGGGCCTTGAACAGCCCGTCCGGCGTCCCGAAGCCGGCATGACCGCTGACAGCCAGGGTCATATCATCGCCGACGAGACGCGCCGCTTCCACAGGCGTAATAAACTGTGTCATAACGACCTTCCTTTCGTGTGGTAATGAAAAAAGGACCTGTCGTACGACGACAAGTCCTTTTAAGTGGTTAGCAGTTAGTGGTTAGTGGTTAGCGGATGGCTTTCAATTTAAAGGTTTCTCTGCAAACTACAACCGTCGTCGGTCGTTCATCGCAGGTCGAAAAAGACTTCGACGAACAATGAACGATGAACGTTATTTCAAGTGTTTCAATCCTTTGGCGCCGATGTCGCTGCGGACTTGCTGGCCGTCGAAGTGGATGCGTTTGACGTTGGCATAGGCCTTTTCGATGGCGCTCTTGAGGTCCCCTGCTACGGCCGTAACGCCGAGGACGCGGCCGCCGTTGGTGACGTACTGGCCGTCTTTCTTGGCCGTGCCGGAATGAAAGACCATGACGTCTTCTTTATCGACAGCATCGAGACCGCTGATGACATCGCCCTTATGGGACGAAGCGGGATAGCCGGCAGAGGCCATGATGACGCAGCAGGCAGCGGCGTCTTTCCAATGGACCATGTCAGCCGTCAGCGTGCCCTTGGCGCAGGCATACATGATCTGAGCCAGGTCGCCGTCGAGGAGCGGCAAGACAGCCTGTGTTTCGGGATCGCCGAAGCGGCAGTTGAATTCGACGACTTTCGGGCCGTCTGCCGTAATCATCAGGCCGGCATAGAGGCAGCCCTGGTAGGTGATGCCTTCCTGTTTGAGGCCATCGACGACGGGTTTCAGAATCTTTTCTTCGACTTCCTTGCGGATTTCCGGCGTGACGACCGGTGCCGGCGCATAAGCCCCCATGCCGCCTGTGTTGGGGCCTTCATCGTTATCGAAGATACGCTTGTGGTCCTGGGCGGAAATCATGGGCACGATGGTCTTGCCATCGACGAAAGCCAGGAGGCTTGCTTCTTCGCCGACCATACATTCTTCAATGACGATGCGGCCGCCAGAAGCACCGAAGATGTGGTCTTCCATCATGGCGTTGACGGCTTCGATGGCTTCTGCTTCCGTCTGGGCGACGACGACGCCCTTGCCGGCAGCCAGGCCATCGGCCTTGACGACGATCGGTGCGCCCTGTTCCTTAATATAGGCCTTGGCGGCATCGCCATCGGTAAAGGAGGCGTAAGCTGCCGTCGGGACGTGGTATTTCTTCATGAGGTTCTTGGCAAAGACTTTGGACCCTTCCATCTGGGCTGCGGCCTTGTTCGGGCCAAAGACAGCCAGCCCCTTGGACTGGGCCAGGTCGGCAATGCCTTCGGTCAAGGGGACTTCCGGGCCGACGACGAGCATGTCGATGCCTTCGTTTTTGGCATAGTCCGTGATGGCGTCCAAATCGGACAGGGCGATGTCGACGCACTGGGCGACTTCACTCATAGCGGCGCTGCCGGGAATGGCATAGAGCTTATCGACGCTCGGGCTCTGAGCCAATTTCCAGGCCAAAGTATGTTCGCGGCCGCCGCCGCCGATGACTGCTACTTTCATTATTTTGCGGCCCCCTTCTGAACCTGTTCTGCCAGGTATGCGGCAATGGCCGTATCATAGACAGCCGTGTGATGGAAGGCTTCCTGAGCCAGTTCCAGGCGGTACTGGTCGGAGAATTCGCCGTCCTTCTGGAGGATGGAAATGATTTCGCCGTATTTGGACGGGTTGGTGACGATGGCGACGTATTTGTTATTCTTTGCCGAAGCGCGGACCATGCAGGGACCGCCGATGTCGATGTTTTCAATGGCTTCAGCCAGGGTGACATCCGGTTTGGCAATGGTCTGCTGGAACGGATAGAGGTTGACGACGACCAGGTCGATTGGTTTGATGCCGTGTTCTTTCATGGCTTTGACGTGTTCCGGATTGTCGCGGACAGCCAGGATAGCCCCATGGATTTTCGGATTCAGCGTCTTGACGCGGCCGTCCATCATTTCCGGGAAGCCCGTGACGTCCTGAACGGCGATGACTGGTACGCCCGCTTCTTTCAGGGTCCGCATGGTGCCGCCCGTGGAGATGATTTCAATGCCGAGGTCAGCCAGGGCTTTGCCCAGTTCGACGACGCCCGTTTTATCAGATACACTAATGAGTGCGCGTTTTACTTTCATGGAAAATTCCTCCTATTCCTGAGTCCCTTTGACGACATTGCCGTCGATAGTCAATCTATCATCGCAAAAGAGCGCTGCCGCTCTGACATAAGTCGGATGTTCCTTGGTGAGGATCCGGGCTGCCAGCGTGTCTTCCGTATCGTCTTCGTAGACCGGTACGGCTGACTGCAAGATGATCGGGCCGGCATCCATGTCGGGAACGACGAAATGGACCGTGCAGCCAGCGATCTTGACACCGGCTTCGACGGCCTGGCGCTGGGCGTGGAGGCCGCGGAACGACGGCAGCAGGGCCGGATGGATGTTGAGCATCTTGTGTTCATAATGGGAAATGAAGTCACCGCTCAAGAGGCGCATGAAGCCGGCCAGGCAGATGATGTCGGCCTGATACGGTTCAATGGCGTCGAGGATGTATTTTTCAAAGGCCGCTTTCGAGTCGAAGGATTTGCGGTCGGCCAAAATGACCGGTACGCCCCATTCCTTAGCGCGGTCCATGACCGGTGCGCCCGGGATATCGCAGACCAGGGCCTTGATTTCCGCATTGATCGTGCCGGCTTCGACGGCATCGTGGAGGGCGATGGCATTGGAGCCGCGGCCTGATGCGAAAATGACCATCTTCTTCTTAGTCATGGAATACGCCTCCCCGCAAGGTTACGGGTACGTCGGAATCGACGACTTTGCCGATGACATAGGCCTTTTCATCGCGGTCGGCCAGGTTCTTGAGGACGGCGTCAGCGTCTTTTTCATCGACGATCATGATCATGCCGATGCCCATGTTGAAGGTACGGTACATTTCTTTGGCATCGACGTTGCCCCATTTCTGGAGGAGTCCGAAAATCGGCAGCTGCGGCCACGCCGTGACGTCGATATCGACGCCGACGCCTTTCGGCAGGACGCGGGGGATGTTTTCATAGAAACCGCCGCCAGTGATGTGGACCATGCCCTTGACGGTGAAGTTCTTGATGATCGGCAGGCACGGACGCGGATAGAGGCGGGTCGGCGTGAGCAGGCATTCACCGATGGTCATGCCCAGTTCATCGACGTACTGGTCGAGCTTCATGTTCTGCCGTTCCAGGACGATCTTGCGGACCAGGGAGAAGCCGTTGGAGTGGACCCCTGTCGAAGGCAGGCCGATGAGGACGTCGCCGGCCTTGATGTTTTCGCCGGTAATGACCTTGTCGCGGTCGACGATGCCGACGCCGAAGCCAGCCAGGTCATAGTCGTCTTTGGCATAGAAGCCGGCCATTTCAGCCGTTTCGCCGCCGAGGAGAGCGCAGCCCGATTCCTGGCAGGCATGGGCAACGCCTTTGACGATGGTCGCAACCTGGACCGGGTCGAGCTTGCCAACAGCGATGTAGTCCAGGAAGAAGAGCGGTTCAGCACCCTGGACGAGGACGTCATTGATGGACATGGCGACACAGTCCTGACCGACTGTATCGTGTTTGCCCATCATGATGGCCAGGCGCAGCTTCGTGCCGACGCCGTCAGTACCGCTGACCAGGATCGGTTTCTTGATGTCGCTGTTCATCAGGGAAAAGAGGCCGCCAAAGCCGCCGAGGTCGCCGAGGACTTCCGGACGGTACGTGGCTTTGACCGAATCTTTCATCAATTCTACGGCTTTGTTGCCAGCATCGATGTCGACGCCGGCATCAGCATAAGTCAATCCTTTATTTGTGTTCGAGAGCATATTTTTCTCCTTCCTCATTGGCCTGCGGAGTGTCCGTAGGATAGTCGTTATTGAAGCAAGCTAAGCACATATCTTCCTTGGGGATATGTTCGACAGCCCGGTTGAGGCCGTCGATGGAAATGAAATGGAGTTTGTCCACGCCGATGTATTTCTGGATCTGTTCGACACTGAACGTCGAAGCGATGAGTTCCTTGCGGACCGACGTGTCGATGCCGTAGAAGCAGGGATACTTGATAGGCGGTGCCGATACGCACATGTAAACTTCCTTGGCGCCGGCTTCGCGCAGGAGCTTGCAGATGATGCCGCTCGTCGTGCCGCGGACGATGGAATCGTCGACCATGACGATGCGCTTGCCCTTGACGACGGACTTGACGACATTCAGCTTCATGCGGACAGCCAGTTCGCGCTGTTTCTGGTTCGGCTTGATAAAGGTACGGCCCATGTAACGGTTCTTGATGAGGCCATGCTTGAAGGGGATGCCCGAAGCCTGGGCGTAGCCGATAGCTGCCGTGTTGCCGCTGTCCGGGACGGAAATGACGATGTCCGCATCATACTGCGTTTCGTTCCACATTTCCCGGCCCATGTTCAGGCGGGCCTGGTAGACGTCCTGGCCGTCGATGACGCTGTCGGGACGGGCGAAATAAATGTATTCAAAGGAACAGACCTGCTTGCGCGGTGCCTTGGCAAAGATCGTCGATTTGACGCCCTTTTCATTGATCTGGACGAATTCGCCGGGCTGTACGTCGCGGACGAACTTGGCGCCGATGGCGTCGAGGGCACACGTTTCCGAAGCCAGGACCCAGCCGCCTTCATCGGTACGGCCGATGCACAGCGGGCGGAAGCCATAGGGATCGCGGACGCCATAGAGCGTATCTTTCGTCATGAGTACCAGTGAGTACGCCCCCTGGATGCGGTTCATGCTTTCCATGATGCGTTCTTCGATGGTGTCTTTCTGGCTGCGGCTGATGAGGTTGACGATGATTTCACTGTCCATGGTCGTCTGGAACGTCGCGCCGCCGCGGTCCAGTTCTTCCCGCAGGGTCCGGGTATTGGTCAGGTTGCCGTTATGAGCCAGTGCCAGCTGTCCCATAGGCGTGTATACGGCCAGGGGCTGGATATTGCGGGGATTATTGGAACCTGTCGTCGAATAGCGGACGTGGCCGATGCCGACGGGGCCGCCTTCTTCTTCAGGTACGCCGTTGGCGAAGACCGTGCTGATGAGGCCCATGCCGCGGAACGTATGGATATCCTGGCCGTCAGTCAGGGCGATGCCGCCGCTTTCCTGGCCACGATGCTGTAATGCGAACAACCCCCAGTAAATATAGCGGGGAATATCGAGGTGTTTATCGTAAATACCTAAGACACCACATTCTTCATGCTGCTTATCCCAAATCGGATCGTAAAACATGAATTAAACCTCCTGTTATAACGAAAAATAGTCTGTATTGCCCTTAGAGGGACTTTATGGTTTCTTGCAACTTCTGGTTCTTTTCCATGACTTCGTTAGCCATGTTTTCGCGATAGGCCTTGTATTTCTTGGCTAAGGCCGCATCGCTGGCAGCGCCGATCTGTACGGCCAGGAGCGCTCCGTTCTTGGCACCGTTGATGGCGACGGTCGCAACGGGGATGCCCGACGGCATCTGTACGATGGCCAGCAGCGCATCCATGCCCTGGAGGCTGCCGCTTTCCAAGGGGACGCCGATGACAGGCAGCGTCGTATAGCTGGCGACGACACCGGGCAGATGAGCTGCCATACCGGCACCGACGACAAAGGCACTGATGCCCCGTTCTTCGGCTGTCGAAACGAATTCCCGGACAGCTGCCGGCGTGCGGTGGGCCGACGCTAACAAGACTTCATATTCAACACCAAATTCTTTAAAAATAGCAATCGCTTTTTTCATAACGGGAAAATCAGAATCGCTTCCCATGATCAAACCGACCTTCAACAGAGACCCCTCCTTAGGAAAAACAAAACCCAAAAGTGACACACGTCACCTTTGGGCTTTTTTCAGTTAGACACACGGAGACTGTTTACAAACGGCAAAGAACCTGTCCATAAACGTCTTGTCATAGTGCATCTCCTTATTGATTGAAAGATTATCAAATACACTTTGATTCTATCAAAAACCTCCGGGACTGTCAATGAAAATCGCCCGTTCTATCGCAGTTTATACACGGATAGCGCCGACTATGTTACAATGGAGGAAAATGACCGACACGGAGGGATAGATTATGGAATTAAATGACCAGCAGCAGCAAGTCGTCAGCGACCTGTCGCAGCCGATCCTGCTCAACGCGCCAGCCGGCACGGGCAAGACCCGCGTCCTGGCCTGCCGGGTCGCCCACATCCTGGAAACAGGCGCCGCCGAAGGCTCGCAGATACTCTGCCTGACCTTCACCAACCGGGCCTGCAAAGAACTGAAGAACCGCATCATCGCCACGGCCCGCGAAAAGGGCCTGGCTGTCGTCGTCAAGACGATTCACAGTTTCTGTTACAGCCTCATCAAAGAAGAAACGAAGCGCCAGAGCGACCGTTACAACGACTTTCTGCTCTACGACGACGAAGACTGCCGGCAGATCATCGACAGCCTGCCTGCGGCGGCGTCAGCCCCGGGCAACGACACCCAGGCACTGCAGAACTTCATCGAATTCAGGAAGAAACAGCGCGTCATCCCGGACCTCCACGATTTCACGGCACCTAAAGAAGCCCTCCAGGCCTGGCTCAGCGACCACGGCGACGCCCTGGTCCAGCAATACGATGCCGTCCTGGCCGACAACCACGCCGTCGACTTCACGGACCTCATCACTGGCGCCTACGACTTCCTCACTGACGATGCCTGCTGCCAGCGCTGGCGGGACCGCTTCCGCTTCATCGCCGTCGACGAAATGCAGGACACGAGCGAAGTCGAATACGCCGTCATCAGCCGCCTCTTCCCGGGCCGCAACATCCTCCTCTGCGGCGATTACTTCCAGACCATTTACGAATGGCGCGGTTCTTATCCGGAATATATTCTGGAACAATTCCGCAAGACCTACCATCCCCGGGAAATCACCTTTACGACCAACTACCGGACTACGCAGCTCCTCCTGAAGGCCGCCGAAAGCTGCCTGAATCACCTCTTCGGCCAGGTGACGGTCCACCACATCTACCCCCAGCCGGGCCAGGCCGCAGCCGCCGTCCCAGGCGAACCCATCATCGTCCACCAGGCCGATACCTTTCTCGACGAAAGCCGCTGGATTTTCCAGGAACTGAGCCAGCTGCCGCCTGAAGAGCGTCTCAAGGCCTGCATCCTCGTCCGCGGCAACCGCCAGGCCCAGCAGCTGTGGACGGGCATTACGGCCCATAATCTCCACTATCCGCCAGCATCCCGGCTGCCCGTGACCTGCATCGACCAGTTCCACCTGTTCAAGCGCCAGGAATGTAAAGACGTCCTGGCCTACCTGCGGCTGCTCCTCAACAAGCACGACAACCTCAGCCTGAAACGCATCCTCCTGCGCTTCGTCCCCCGCATCGGCCGGCGGACCATCGAAACCATCGAAAGCGAGTCCTACCGCCGCCTGGGCCTCCGGCTCTGCGACTTCATCGACCCCATTTCCCAGGAAACGGGCGACCCTTACGGCCTCTTGCTGACGGCCCTGGCAGATGGACGCATCGTCGTCTTCGACGTCGAAAGCACGGGGACCGACACGACGACAGACGAAATCATCCAGATTGCCGCCGTCCGCCTTGACGCCCAGGGCCAGGTCACAGACACGTTCAATACCTACGTCCGCGCCAGCCGTTCTGTCGGTACCTCATTCTACGTCCATCACATCAGCGACGACCAGTTAGCCGCCGAAGGCCGGAACCCGAAAGAAGCCCTGGCAGCCTTCCTGGACTTTGCCAGAGACGCCGTCATCGTCGGCCACAACGTCACGTATGACCTGTCCATCCTGCACAGCGAGCTCCAGCGCCTGGGCATGGCCGAAAGCGGTGACTTCCCCTATTACGACACGCTGGACATATACCGCCGCTTCTATCCCAATCTCATCAACCATAAACTGGCTACGCTGAGCGACACCTTCCCCATCGACCATCAGCCGTCGCACGACGCCTTCGACGACATCCTGGCCACGGCCGGTCTCCTGTGCTACGCCGTAAAAGAAAAGATAGCTCCGGCCACGGCAGCCCGCCGCGCTTCCCTGTCTATGTACCTGCCCCTCTTCGCGCCCTTCAGCCGCGACATGGCCCGTTTCCGCCAGAAGTCCTACCAGGACCGGCCCATAGCCATCATCGCCGATGTCATGAACGAAGGCGGCGTCAAGGCCTGGTACGAGAATCATCGTGAGGCCAGCGATGCGGCCCATCACATCGACCGCCTGGAAAACGTCCGCAAGCTCTACCGCATCGCCAAGGAAACGGACGACCCGGCCCAGGACCCCCGCGACGCCCTGGCGGAATTCCTCAAGCTGACAGCCCTGTCCAACAGCGAACTGGACAGCATGCTGGCCAGGGACCCGAAAATCCCGATCATCACCATCCATCAGGCCAAGGGGCTGGAATTCGACTACGTCTTCCTGGCCAGCCTGGAGGACCGGGTCTTCCCGACCTTCTGGTCCGTAAAAAAAGGCAATATTGAAGAAGAAAAACGCCTCTTTTATGTCGCCATTACGCGGGCCAAAAAGAGGCTGTATCTGAGCTGGCATCAGGGAATCGGCAATCAGCGCTATGCGCCGAGCCGCTTCCTCCAGAGCCTGGACTCCCAATATATCGAAGTTAGATGAGGCCGGCAATGCCTAAGGCCAGGCCCAAGACACCGGAGCCGATGAGGACCTTGATGACGCCGATTTTGCGCCGCGTCGCTGCAATGGCCAGGATGAGGATAGCCAGGCCGCCGAGACTGAAAGCCGACCAGTCATCGGGCAAGGTTTCCGTATTCCACAAGGCCAGGAGGATGAAGCTCAGGCTGGCGACGCAGATGAGGGCGACGACAGCCGGGCGCAGGCCGTTGAGGATGCCCCGGATAGGACCGATGTCACCGTACTTGAGGAAGACGCGTGCTAAAATAATCCCCAAGAAAAACGACGGCGTGACGAAGCCCAGGGTGGCAGCCACAGCTCCGCCTAATCCGGCGATTTTGGTGCCGACGAAGGTCGCGGCATTGATGCCGATCGGCCCCGGAGTCATCTGAGAAATGGTGAAGATATCGACAAATTCGCTCATCGAGAGCCAATGAAAGGTATCGACGACACTGGCCTGGATCAGCGGCATGGACGCATAGCCGCCGCCGACACAGAAAGCCCCGACTTTACAGAATTCCCAAAAAAGTAACAGATATATCATGATAAGTCCCTCCCCTTAGTCGTACTTCTTGTCGCGCATGAAAGCAAAGCCGATGATGCCGTCGATGACGATGAGCGCCATGATATTGACATCAAAGAACAAGTTGGCAATGAACGTCGCCACGATGATGGCAATCGGCAGGAGGAGCTTCTTCTTCCCCTGCTTGATGAGGAGGTCGATGCCGACATTGACGATGAGGGCCGTCGCCCCGCACTGCATACCGCGGAGGATCATCTTGATATAGAGATTCTGGATGAAGAAATCATAGCAGTAAGAAATAATCGACAGCGTAATCAGGCAGGGCAGCACCGTCGCCACCAGGGCGACCAGCGTCCCCAGGACCCCGGCCATGCGGTAGCCGAGGATGACGGCACTGTTGACGGCGATGACGCCGGGCATGGACTGGGCGATGGCCACCATGTCGAGGGTATCCTTATCGCTGATCCAGTGGTATTCATCGACATATTTCCCTTTCAACAGGGGAATAATGACGAAGCCGCCGCCGACAGTGAAGGCGCTGATTAAAAAAGTCGATTTGAACAGGGTCCAAAAGAAATGGGCGTCCCGTTTCGGAGTCACAATATCGTTCATCATCTATCATCCTTTCTTGACGATTCATCGTTTCTATGGTCTTAGTATAACACGGCTTTTACTATATTGAAAATATTTGTATTATTGATATAATATACGTAAATCATATGTCAAGGAGGCATCGATATGGATATCCGTCAACTCACGTACTTCATGGTCATCGCCGAAGAAGGCCAGATCACGGCGGCTGCCCGTCGCCTGCACATGGCCCAGCCGCCGTTGAGCCAGCAGATGAAAGCCCTGGAAGAAGAACTGGGCGTACAGCTCCTGCAGCGGGAACCGCGCAGCGTGACCTTGACCGATGCCGGCGAAATCCTCTACCGCCGGGCCCGCCAGATCATCACTCTCACCGACTCGACGCGCCGGGAAATCGCCGACTTCAAGAACGGCCTGCGCGGCACCCTGTCCATCGGGACCGTGTCCTCGTCGGGCAGCGTCATCCTCCGGCCGGCGCTCCGCCAATTCCACGACAGTCATCGGGGCATCCGCTTTGAAATCTATGACGGCAACACCTTCCGCGTCCTGGACATGCTGGGCAAAGGTCTCATCGAAATCGGCATCGTCCGCACGCCCTTCAAGCAGGACGCCTTCGACTGCACCTTGCTGCCTGAAGAACCGATGGTCCTGGCCTATGCCGATACCCTGGCCGACCCCAGCCCGGGCCAGCCGACCCTGACCATAGAACAACTGCAAGGCCTGCCGCTCATCCTCTACCGCCGCTTCGACCAGCTCTTCCACGACGTCTGCGAAGCCCACAACCTCACGCCGAACCTCCTCTGCCGCAATGACGACGCCCGGACGACCCTGCTCTGGGCCGAAACCGGCCTGGGCTACGCCGTCGTCCCGGCATCGGCCATCTCACCGGCCCGCCTGCCCCAGCTCCAGACCAAAGCCATCGACGAACCGCGCCTGCGCACCCAACTGGCCGTCATCACACCCAAACACCGCTACCTGTCCAGCATAGCCCGCCAGTTCATAGATGCTTTGACAAATCCTGAGGCCTGACGACGGGGCATAAAACCGTTCATCGTAGGTCGTTCGTCGTTCATCGAGGTTGGGGCCTGACGGCCCCGCAGGTTGCCGTTCGCAGGCCGCCTCGGGTTCAGATGCCGCTGCGCGGCAACAGATTCAGCGTAACAACATCGCCTCGAGTGACCCTCGGCTCGTGGAAAAGGCCGTGGTTTGTGGCTCGTAAAAACCTGCCATCATACATGAATGGGTTGTAGTCAAATCTCGCAGCGGGCCGCACAAGGCTCCCTTTATAGGGGAGCTGGCCGCCAAAGGCGGTCTGAGAGGTTAAAGGCCGGCCCCTACGCACAAGGCCGCTGGCCGTGTATTTTTTTTGCGGCCTGCAACCGCGTTCTGTATCATCGCCTGTATGCGATACCGTAGGGGACGGCCAAAAGCCGTCCAGCCTCTGCTGTCCGTTTTGGCAACCGTCTTGCGCCTTCCGCTGGTCGGCACCTGACGGGCCAAAAAGGCCGCGCGAATTCTGTACACAACCGGAATTTATGACGACCAGCACATGGTCATAATACAATCATGAGTCGGTCGCGGCGAAACGCCGCATCTGAATCCGAGGAAAGGCCGTAGTTCGTGATTCGTAAAATCCTGCCGTTATACTCGGATGGGCTGTGGTCAACTCTCTCTAGCGGGCTTCCCACGTGGAAGCCCCTACTGGTCGGCCGCAGGTCGTGTATTTTTTGCAACCTGCCGCCTGCGAACGGCGGTCTGCACCTGAAAAAGGCCCGTCATCTGGCGACGGGCCTTTTTCAGTATCTATGAGGTAAATTTAGGTTGGAGCCTAGCGGATGGAGACGTCTTCGCCGGCGAGGATGCGTTTCATCGTACGGGCCGGGCACATCTTGCCACACATGGTGCAGGTGCCTTCACATTCCGGTTTACTCGATTCGTAATAGCTGCGGGCCTTTTCCGGGTCGATGGACAGGGAAATCATCTTGTCGAAGTCGACGTCGACGCGGGCTTTGCTCATGGCGTCATCCCATTCCTGAGCGCCCGGGATGCCCTTGACCAAGTCAGCAGCGTGGGCTGCAATGCGGGCAGCGATGATGCCTTCCTTGACGTCGTCGACGGTCGGCAGGCGCAGGTGTTCAGCCGGTGTGACATAGCAGAGGAAGTCGGCACCGCAGGAAGCGGCGATGGCACCGCCGATGGCGCTGGTGATGTGGTCATAGCCCGGTGCGATGTCCGTGACCAAGGGTCCGAGGACGTAGAACGGAGCGCCATGGCACAGGCGTTTTTCGATTTTCATGTTGGCTGCGATTTCGTTGAGGACCATGTGGCCCGGGCCTTCGATCATGACCTGGACGTTGTGGGCCCAGGCGCGTTTGGTCAATTCGCCCAAGGTGATGAGTTCTTCGATCTGAGCGGCGTCGGTAGCGTCATGGGTACAGCCCGGACGGCAGGCATCGCCGAGGCTGAGGGTGACGTCGTATTTTTCACAGATGTCGAGGAGACGGTCATAATATTCGTAGAACGGGTTTTCCTGGTTGTTCATTTCCATCCAGGCGAAGAGCAGCGAGCCGCCGCGGGAAACGACGTTGGTCAGGCGTGGGTTGTCTTTGATGCGCTGTGCCGTCTTGCGGTTCATGCCGCAGTGGATGGTCATGAAGTCGACGCCATCTTCTGCGTGCTGTTCGACGACGGAGAGGAATTCATCGACGGTAATGTCTTTCAAGTCTTTTTCCAGCATGCCAACCGCATCGTACATGGGGACCGTGCCGATCATGGCCGTAGACATCTTGACCAGTTTGCGGCGGAAGTCACGGGTCTTGCCGAAATTGGACAAGTCCATGATAGCTTCTGCTTTCATGTCGATGGCATTCTGGACTTTCTGCAGTTCTTCTTCATGGTTGTTGTGTTCCGGAGAAACGCCGAGGTTGACATTGATTTTTGTGCGGCAGTCCTGGCCGACAGCTTCCGGCGACAGGCTGGTATGGACTTTGTTGGCCGGAATGGCGACTTTCCCGCTGGCGACGAAGGCCATGAGTTTTTCAACGGGCATGTGTTCCTTTTCAGCGACAATCTTCATCTGCGGCGTGACGATGCCTTTGCGGGCAGCGTCCATCTGTGTTGTGTAATCCATTACAAACATCCTTCCTATATAAAAATAATCCTTAATGCAATAAAAAAAGCTCGCCTGGCAGTCCTCCGCAGGTGAGCTTTATAATCCCGTAAAGCTTCCCTACGGCGGCATTACCCGCATCAGGTAAAGGGTCAAGTGTAATCCGTCACTTTTCTCAGCCCGAAGGCTCCCCTAGCTTTTTCTATGTATCTGTGGCTATTATAGTACGCCGCGAAAAAAAATGCAACACTTTCGTAACATTTATCATAGACAATTTCGCCATTTTGTCCCACATAGACGTACATCCCCCTGCCGTGGTATAATAGGGATATCTTAAAAAGGAGGTCTTAACTTATGAAATATAAACCCTTGAAAGGCCTTGTCGTCGCTGCTATGCTGGCATCGTCCCTGGTCCTGGCTGCGCCCCAGGCCCTGGCAGCTGGTCCGGAACCGTCTGTCGTTACCGTCACGGGCTATGCCCAGCAGGAAGTCGCCCCGGATACGGCTTATGTCACTATCGGCACAACCAGTACCGACGCCGATGCCCAGCAGGCCCGGACCAAGAATAATCTGGCCATGAACCAGGTCACGAATGCCTTGAAGGCCATGGGTATCCCAGCGGAAAACATGAAGACCACGGGCTTCTATATGTCGCCGAACTATGACATGAAGGGCCAGAAAGTCACGTCGTATACGGTGACCAACAGCCTGGAAGTCAAACTGACCGACCTCACTATGGTATCGCAGGTCATCAACAAGGCCGGCAGCCTCGGTGCCAACCAGATCAACAACGTCCGTTTTACCAATGAACACGCCGACCAGATCAAGGAAAACCTGATCAAAGAAGCCGTCCACAACGGTCAGCGCGCTGCCCAGGCCGCAGCTGAAGCCGCTGGCAGCCAGCTCGGTGCCGTCAAGGAAATCAACATTTCCGGTACGAGCCCGTCGTACAGCCGCGTCTACGGCGCTGCCATGAGCCTGCGGGCCGTCAACAAGATGGAAGCCGACTCGACACCGGTCGAAGCCGGTACCAACACCCTCAGCCAAAGCGTCAGCCTGACTTATTATCTGCAGTAAGCCGGACCGTAACCGTATCATAGGGACCCGTCTCAACGAACCTATTTTAAGGGGCTGGGGATTAGGGGTTAGGGGCTAGGGTTAGGGGTTGACCCAACGAACCACGAGCGGCTAACTGCTAACCGCTAGCTGCTAACTGCTTAAAAGGGGATGTCGCACATGCGACACCCCCTTTCTTCTTTCCCCAAAATATGCTATGATAATACTGTTCTACCATAATAAAATAAGTTCTGAATCATGGAGGCCAGACAAGATGAAAGAATACACCCCTTTTAAATCCGGTAAAGTACGCGAAGTCTATGACGCAGGTGACAGCATTATCATGGTCGCAACGGACCGCATCTCCGCTTTCGACCACATCCTCAAGAACAAGATCACCAAAAAGGGCGCCATCCTCACGCAGATGTCCAAGTTTTGGTTCGATATGACGTCGGATATCATCCCGAACCACATGATTTCCGTCGACAACGCTGACATGCCGGAATTCTTCCAGCAGGAACAGTTCATCGGCAACAGCATGAAATGCCAGAAACTGACTATGATCCCCATGGAATGTATCGTCCGTGGCTACATCACTGGCAGCGGCTGGGAAAGCTATCAGAAGAATGGCACCGTTTGCGGCATCAAACTGCCGGCAGGCCTCAAAGAATCAGAAAAACTCCCGGAACCGATCTTCACACCGAGCACGAAAGCCGAACTCGGCGACCACGATGAAAACGTCTCCCTCGAAGAAGGCGCTGCTTTCATCGACAAGACCTTCCCGGGAAAAGGCAAGGAATACGCTGAAAAAATCCGCGATTACACCTTGGCCCTGTATAAAAAATGTGCTGAATACGCCCTCTCCAAAGGCATCATCATTGCCGATACGAAATTCGAATTCGGCCTCGATGACAAGGGCAATATCGTCTTAGGCGACGAAATGCTCACGCCGGACAGCTCCCGCTTCTGGCCCCTTGAAGGCTACAAAGCCGGCCAGAGCCAGCCGTCGTATGACAAACAGTTCGTCCGTGACTGGCTCAAAGCCAACCCGGACAGCGACTACCTCCTGCCCCAGGACGTCATCGACAAGACCATTGCCAAATACAAAGAAGCCTACGAAATGCTCACTGGGAAAGCCTTCGACAAGTAGTTCGTGGCTCGTGGCTCGTAAGGCCCGCCGCGAATCTTGTGAACTCGCTTTTGGCACTGTAGGGGTCGCCACGTGGGCGACCCGTTGGGACTTTGAATGATTCTCCTAGCGAATAATTGGAGAATCACACCTATCACCTAGCGGGCTCGCCACGTGCGAGCCCCTACAATGAAAAAAATTTACAACAATTTAAAACCCAAAAAGGAACCGTGCATGATGGCAGAAACCATTATGCACGGTCTTTTTTACGCCCCAAAGCTCTGTTCAGTGCGGTTGATGATTTCGTCCTGCAGGGCTTTGTCCAGGTTATTGAAGTAATCGCTGTAGCCGGCGACGCGGACGATGAGGTTTTCATATTGTTCCGGGTGGCGCTGGGCATCGAGGAGGGTTTCCCTGTCGACGACGTTGAACTGGATGTGATGGCCGTCCATGGTGAAGTACGACCGAACCAGGGCAGCCAGGCAGGCCAGGCCTTTCGGGCCGGCGACGACGGACGGCGTGAATTTCTGATTGAGCAGAGCGCCGCCAGTCTTGAGCTGTTCCAGTTTGGCACAGGACTTGATGACCGCCGTCGGTCCGTGGGTATCAGCGCCCTTTTCCGGCGAAATGCCATCGGGCAGGGGCACATGGGCCCGGCGGCCGTTAGGACTAGCGCCCATGACCTGGCCGAAGTAGACGTGACACGTCGTCGGCAGGAATTCGACGACCGTCTTCGAGCCTTTCGGCGTCGGCCTGCCGGCAATAGTTGCTTGCAGAGCCCGGTCGACGTCGTGGAGGATAGCGTCGGCGTAGTCATCATCGTTGCCGTACTTCGGCGTATGATGGAGGACGACGTCGAGCAAGGCGTCGTCGCCGTCGAAGTCCCGGTCGCAGGCGGTGATGATGTCTTCCATGGTGAACCGCCGCTGTTCAAAGACCTGCTGTTTCAGCACGGCCAGGGAATCTGTAATGGTCGCAATGCCGACACACTGGATATAACTCGTGTTATAGCGGGCGCCGCCGGCATTGTAGTCCTTCCCTTTGGCAATGCAGTCGTCGGTGATGACTGACAGCAGCGGCACGGGCATGTACTGCATATAGAGCCGTTCGATGAGGTTATTGCCGGCCACTTTGACATCGACGACGTATTTCAGTTCTTTCAGGAAAGCCTGCCAAACATCGTCATATGACGCAAACTGCAACGGGTCGCCGACGTCGATACCTGCCTTTTCCCCGGTATAGGCATCATAGCCGCGATGCAGGGCCAGTTCCAGGACCTTGGGGATATTGAGATAGCCCGTCAGGACATAGGCTTCTTTCCCGGCCGTCCCGGCTTCGACGCAGCCGCTGGCAATGCCGCAGGCCCGGGCATCATCGAGGGATTTGCCCAGATACATCAGTTCCTGGACGATGGCTTCGCTGTTATAGAACGCCGGCTGGCCCCAGCCCTTGCGGGAAATTTCCAGAGCCTTCCGCAGGAAGCGTTCCGGCGTCTTCTGAGAAATCTGGACATTCGAGCTCGGCTGGAGGAGGCGCATGTCGTCCATGACTTCCAGAATGAGATAGCTTACATCGCTGACGCCACAAGTCCCGTCGGACCGCAGGGCGCCGGTATTGATGTTGCAGAAATCGGTATACGTCGCGCTTTCCTTGAGGGTAATACCCACTTTCGGCGGTGCCGGCTGGTTATTGAACTGGATCCACAGCGCTTCCAGGAGCTCCTTGGCATCGTCCCGGGTCAGGCGCCCTTCGGCCAGGTCCCGGTCATAGAAAGGTTCCAGATACTGGTCGAACTTGCCTGGCGAATAGGCATCCCAGTTGTTCATTTCCGTCGTCACGCCGATATGGGTGAACCAGTACATCTGGATGGCCTGGCGGAACGTCTGTGGCCGGTGTTCCGGGACGACGTCGCAGACGGCGGCGATATCCAGCAGGTCCCGGCGCCAGGCCGGGTCTTTTTCTTTCGCCGCCATGTCCCGGGCCAGGGCGGCATAGCGTTTCCCCAAGAGGATCATGCCCCGGCAGACCCAGGCCATGCCTTCCCATTCGTCCCGTTTTTCCAGGGCATCCATATCGTTATTGAAATCGAGGCTGGCCAGGCGTTCCTGGATGTCCCGCAGGAAATCGCCATAGCCCTTCCGGTATATCTTGCCATCGGCCACGGTATGGCCCGGACCGCGCTGCTGCAGGAATTCCGTGAACATACCGGCAGCAAATAAATTTTGCCATGCCCTGGGCAGCAGGCCGTTCATCTTAGTCAGCATGGCCCGGTCCTTCCAGTATGGGATGATGACGTCCCGCTGGATGCGCTTATCTTCGTCGGTCACTCTGAAGAAGACCCGTTCGCGGCTGTTCAGGGTGTCGAAGTCTTCCAGGGTATGGCAGCACAGTTCCGGAAAGGTCGGTGCCGCCCAGGGTTTCGGACCCTTTTCACCGACGATGAGCGAGCCCCGGCCTAGATACAGGGTCCGATGGGCCATGAGATAGTAAAAGGCCTTGCCCCGCAGGACGGGAATGGAACAAGTCCCTTCGTACTGCTGGTACGCTTCGGTCAGCAGCACGGCCCGTTCCATGGAAATCGTCGGGACGGCGCCATGGACGCTGTCTTCCCGCAGCCGGCGGATACGGTCCGTACATCCTCGGATACCTTCCACGAATTTCTGTTCTTTCAAAGCTGTTGCCATGTGAATTCCCTCCTATCTAACCGCCGATGACGGTATCATAACCGAGTACAGCAAAAGATTGCCGGATGGCTTCCAAGGCCTGCCCTGACGGGGCATGGAACGGCTGGAACGTCCGATGCAGGGACTCATATTTATGGCGTCCCAGCTCATGGTACGGCAGGAGATGGATTCTTTCCACGCGTATCTGCTGCGCCTGGAGCCAGTCCTGGAAGGGCCGGATATCCCGTTTCCCGTCGGTATTGACGCCGTCGACCATGATGAGCCGCAAATAGAGGACGGCGCCGGCGTCGCTGAGGCGCTTCATGTTCCCCAGTATCTGCCTATTGCCCTGGCCCATATATTGTCGGTGGCGTTCGGCGTCAAAGAGCTTCATATCGTAAAGGAAGAAGTCCGTATAAGGCAGGACCGGTTCGTTCAAAAGCCGTAAAGGGAACAGCACCGCTGGTGTCGATGCCAACGGAAATGCCTTTTTCAGCCAGGGCCCGGACGAGCCCGGCGATATACCCCATGGGCTGGGCCAGGACTTCACCGCCCGACAAGGTGACGCCGCCGCCAGAACGTTCATAGAAAATCTGGTCCTGCACGGCCTGGCGGACGAGTTCTGCTACGGAATAATAGGTCCCGACCTCATCCTGTCCCCCATCGCTACGCTCCATTCTCTCAACCTCGAAGCGCTGACTCTCCGGATTATGGCACCATGGGCAGGCCAAGGGACAGCCTTTGAAGAAAATCGTCGTCCGTATCCCCGGCCCGTCGTGGACGGAAAATTTCTGCACATTGAAAACCAAAGGCCTTTTCTCAGCCATATCCCCGCCTCCCAATCTCATACAACAATCTTCAAATAAAAAAAAGCCTGTCCCATTGCGGGACAGGCCTTCATTGGCTCTATGCTGAACTTATACTCATTATACTACACATTTGTATGCTTGAAAAGCATTTATCCTAAAAAATCACCAGACCTTGACCTGGATCCATTCGTCGTTATAGCGCTTGTCCCCTTCTTCGCCCAGGTATTTGTACGTTTCCTGGCCGGCATAGGCTTCTTCCGGCGGGAAGACGACGGGGTTATCTTTATAGTCTTCGTCTTCTTCCATGGCCGGGACGGCCGTATTCGGCGTCGAATAGGTCAGGTATTCGAAGTTCTTCAGGGCGATGTCGGGACGGCTCATGAAGTCGATGAATTTATGGGCATTTTCGACGTGTTCGGCATTCTTGGGGATGACCCATGAGTCGATCCAGAGGTTGGTCCCTTCTTTGGGGATGACGTATTCCAGGTCCCGGTTTTCCAGGATCATGCGCAGGGCTTCACCGGAAAAGACGACGCCCATGGCCGCTTCGCCGGAGACGAGCTTGTCCTTGACGTCATCGATGCCATAGGCCTGGACCAGGGGTTTCTGGGCGATGAGCATATCCCGCGCTTCTTTGATCTGCTGAGGATCCGTCGTGTTCAGGGAATAGCCCAGACGCTTCAAGGCGACCATGAAGGAATCGCGCGGCGAGTCCTGCATGATGATTTCATTCTTATATTTCTCGTTCCAAAGGATGGACCAGCTGTCGACAGGTTCATCGACCATGGTCCGATTGTAGACGATGCCGACTGTGCCCCAGCAATAAGGGACGGCATAGCGGTTGCCCGGGTCAAAGGACTCGGACTGGGTCCAGAACTGTTTGCCTACGTACTGACGGGCGTTGGGCAGCTGGGAATAATCGAGAGGCTGCAAAAGATCATTGTGGATCATCTTCTGGATCATGTAGTCCGACGGGCAGATGACGTCATAGTGTTCGGCGCCGGCAGCGACCAGGGGATACATGCTCTCGTTGGTATCGAATTCGTCCATGACGACGCGGATGCCCGTTTCTTCTTCGAACTGCTTGAGCGTATCCGGGTCGACGTAATCGCCCCAGTTATAGACATAGACGACGTTGTCCTCGTCTTCTTCGCTGTCAAAGAAGCCACAGCCGCTCAGGGCCAGGACACAGCAGAGGCCGAGGAGGATCATGCGGATATATTTCATAGCGTTTCCCCTTTCCTACCAGTTCCGTCCCAGGGCCAGGCGCCGACGGTTGACGATGAGCAGGACGGCGAAGACCAGGACGAAGACGAATACGAGTGTCGAAAGGGCGTACATTTCCGGATGGATGCCCAATTTCAATTCGGCATAGATTTCCGTCGGCAGCGTATCGATGCCGGCCCCTTTGGTGAAGTGCGTAATGATGAAGTCGTCGGCCGACATGGTGAAGGCCAGCATGAAGCCTGCCAGGAGACTGGGCCGCAGTTCCGGCAGGACGACGCGGCGGAATGCGACGAACGGCGTCGCGCCCAGGTCGCGGGCGGCATCATAACAGCTGCGGTCCAGCGACAGGAATTGGGGCATGATGCACAAGATGACGTACGGCAGGTTGAAGACGACGTGGGCCATGAGGATGGACCCGTAGCCCAGGCGCAGGCCCATGCCTAAAAAGAGGAGCATCAGGGAAATCCCGGTGACGATGTCCGCATTGAGCAGCGGCATACTAGCCACGCCGAGATAGACCGACCGCTGTTTGCGGCCCATGCCGCGCAGGGCCATGCAGGTGAGAAGGCCCAGGACGGTGGCGATGGCCGCCGACGAGAGACCGATGGTAATGGTATTTTGCAAGGCGTCAAGGATGCCTTCATTCTGGAATAACTCGCCGTACCATTGCAGGGTAAAGCCCGTCCAGTGGCCGCGGTAACGGCTGGCGTTGAAGGACTGGGCCACGAGGACACCGATGGGCGCGTAGAGAAAGAGGACGACCAGGGCGACGTAGAGTTTCTTCACTTTTTCCATCACTTCTTCACCTGCCCTTCGCTGCGGTCGAAATAAGCCGTCACGACCATGTTGACGATGATGAAGACCATGAGCACCAGGGACAGGCCGCTGCCCAGATGCCAGTCATAGGCCATGGTGAATTCCTGTTCGACGATGTTGCCGATGAGCAGAATCTTATTGCCCCCTAAGAGGCCGCTGATGAAGAACGTCGTCAGCGACGGGATGAAGACCATGGTGATGCCGCTGATGGCGCCGGGCAGGGACAAGGGCAGGATGACCTTGGTGAAGGTCTGCCAGGAATTGGCCCCTAAGTCGCGGGCCGCGGCGATGACGTTGCCGTTGATCTTGCTCAGAGCGACGTAGAGGGGCAGGATCATATAGGGCAGGAAGTTGTAAATCATGCCGATGACGATGGCCGCCGACGTGTTGATGAGGCTCACGTCAGGCAGGGACAAGAGGCGCAGGAACTGGTTGAGGATACCGTTCTTTTCCAGGATCGTCTGCCAGGCCATGGTCGTCAACAGGGAGTTCATCCACATGGGCAGGACGAAGAGCAGGAACAGGAGCGAGCCCTTCCCCCGCTTCTTTTCCGTCAGGATAAGGCAGAGCGGATAAGCCACGACCAGGCAGATGACCGTGCTGATGAGTGCCAGGACGATGGACAGTTCCAGTGCCTTCAGGTACTCCCAGTGGGCGATGAGGCTGATATTGGCCAGGGTAAAGGCGCCGTGGGCATCGGTCAGGCCGTACCAGGCGATGGCCACGACGGGACAGAAGATAAATAAGACCGCCCAGATGAGGAAGGGCGCGGCAAAGAGGTTGCGGATCGCTGCTGAATTAATCATTTTCCATCGCCCTTTCGTCTTCCGATTCCGGTTTATTCATGATCTGGATATTGAAGGGGTCCACCCAGAGGCTGACTTCGTCGCCAGGCTGATAGTGCTTCGTCGATTTGACCAGCCACTCGATGCCCCGCGCCTGGATGGTGAGGTTATAGGTCATGCCTTCAAAAATCGTCTTGGTGACGACGCCGTTGAAACCGCCGTCGCGAGGCGGCTGCAGTTCCATATCTTCCGGCCGGATCTGGACATCGACAGGGCGGTTGGTCCCGAAGCCGACGTCGACACAGTCGAAGTCGTAGTCGGCGATGCGCACGAGTTTGTCGTGTACCATGAGGCCGTCGACGATGTTGCTGTCACCGATGAAGTCGGCGACGAAGGCGTTTTCCGGTTCATTGTAAATACTTTCGGGCGTGCCGATCTGCTGGATATACCCCTGGTTCATGACGACGACCGTGTCGGACATGCTCAGGGCTTCTTCCTGGTCATGAGTGACGAAGACGAAAGTAATGCCCAGTTCTTCTTTGATCTTGATGAGTTCCAGCTGCATGCTGCGGCGCAATTTCCGGTCCAGAGCGCTCAGGGGTTCGTCCAGGAGCAGGACCCGCGGCTCATTGACGACGGCCCGGGCGATGGCCACGCGCTGCTGCTGGCCGCCGGACAAGTCGACGATGTTGGCGTGTTCGTAGCCGTCGAGGTTGACCAGTTTCAGGGCATAGCGGATCTTATCGCGGATATAATCACGGGACTTGCCGTGAATCTTCGGCCCGAAGGCGATATTTTCGGCCACGTCCATATGGGAAAAAAGAGAATAATTCTGGAACACCGTATTGACCTGACGCCGGTTCGGCGGCAGCTGGGTGATATCGGCCCCATCGAAGAGGATACGCCCTTCATCAGGCGTTTCAAAACCGGCAATGAGGCGGAGCGTCGTCGTCTTGCCGCAGCCGCTGGGGCCGAGGAGAGTCACGAATTCATTTTCAGAAATCGTCAGATCAAGGCCATCTAATACCTTGTGCCCATCATAGGTCTTGGATACGTGCTCCAGGTGAATCAATTCTTTTTCCATTTCACAACTCCTTTTTTCATTCCTTACGGCTCCAGGCCGTAAAAAAAGGGAGATCGCATAATCGCTGATGCGAGGTCCCTTCCTCGATATTATTTTTTACTGCTCCGCGTGTCCCAGGGCCGCGATGTCGTCCAATACGACACGGGCTGCGGGCTGCGGACCGAATTGGCTACGCGGGCCGTCTTGGGCCGGACCGTAGTCTTAGTCTGGACAGCGGCCGCTTTCTGGCTGTGCTGTTCATGCCATTCTTTCAGGCTCGGAAAAATGGGCGCTTCCTTTTCCGTCGCGGTCATGGCCGACCGCTTGTACGGCTTCAGGGCCATGGCTTCATGACCGGCAAGGCGCCAGATTTCCCGCCGCGTCTGTTCGACGGTCTGGACATAATTCATGGTCTCCGTATAATGCGGCACGCCACGGGCCCGATCGACAGCACCCGGACCGGCATTATACGCCGCTTCGGCATAGACAAAGGGCTGGTCCCATGTGCGGTAGCGTTCGACCATCTGGCCGAGGTACTTGACGCCGCCAAAGATGTTCTCCCTGCGGTTGTAGGGATTAACCTTGAGTGATGCCGCTGTAGACGGCATGAGCTGGGCAATGCCGACGGCACCGACGCCGGAAACGGCAGAATTATCGAAATGGCTTTCTGTCGTAAAGACGGCGGCGACGAGGATCGGGTCGACGTCATACGTATAGGATGCATCACAGATATCCTTGGCAATGGCCGCCGCCTCGCTGCCGCGGATATATTTGCTGACCTGGTCATAGACCATTTCTTCCTGCGTAATGGCCTGCACCGGCATCAAGGCCATGAGGCCGATGAAAAGAGCAGCTATCTTTGTCTTACAGGCTTTGCTGCGTATCAACTTTCACATTCCTCCCCACTCACACGACTATCATTCTACCTTTCATTATATCACGGTCGTCAAGCCATTTGCCAATACCTTCTCGTTCTGCCCTATTAGGGTTATGCATCATTGTTCCACCACGCGGAAAATGACGCCTTCGTCGCAGTCGGGACACTGGATAGCCGACGGCCAGAGCGAACCCTGGCGGCCGGCGAAGACGTAAGGATAAAGGGCCTGGAGGGCCGTCATGCAGAGGGCGCCGCTCTTTGCTTTATCGATGACAGGCCCGTCGAAGACGATTTCATCGCCTTCTTTATAAAGATCACAATGAGACTTGATGACGACTAACTTAACTTTCTTGGCATCCATAATCATACCTCCTTAAAGTTCAATGGGAACGAAATCGAAGGCTTCGACGTCGAAGAGGCCCGTGTCCAGCAGTTTCAGCTTAGGGATGACGGGCAGACTCATGAAGCACAACGTCATGATGACATCGACGTCAGCGCTGACACCCAGGATATGGTGGGCCTTGGCGTAGAGCTCGTCCATAGCTGCATCGACAGCGGCGGCCGGCTGGTCGCTCATGAGGCCGGCAATGGGCAACGGGATGGATGCCAGGACCGTTCCGTCCAAGACGATGGTCATACCGCCCTTCTGGCCCTCCAGGGCCTCGACGGCAGCGGCCATATCCCTATTGTTCGTGCCGGCGACGATGATGTTGTGCGAATCGTGAGCCACGGATACGGCGACGGCGCCTCGTTTAAGTCCATAACCGCGCAGCAGGCCCAGGCCGACGCAACCCGTGCCGTGATGGCGTTCGACGACGGCGACCTTGACGATATCGGCCTGCGGGTCGTAGACGAAATCGCCGCGGCCATCGCGATGGATAAGGGCTTCCCCTTTTTCCGTGACGACGCCGCCGGGCACGATGTCGATAGTCCGGACCCGGTCCGATGTCAAGTGCATGACCAGTTTCTCTTCGGAAAAACCGGCGATGCAGACGGAGCTGCCGACAGCGCTGTAATCAGCCCGCGTAAAGGGCAGGAGATACTGGCCCTTTTCCGCTGCTTTCTGACCGCCAATGAAGGTCGCCAGGACGTGGAAGTCCTTCAGGTCTTCAAAGAGGACGATGTCCGCCCGCTTGCCCGGTGCCAAGGCGCCGCGGTCGTCGAAGTGATAGCAGTCGGCGGCGTTGAGGGTCGCCATGGTGATAGCCGCCTGCGGCGACAGGCCGGCGGCGACGCAGAGGCACAGGTGTTCGTTGAGGTGGCCTTTCTCAAAGATTGTCTTGGGATGGAGGTCATCCGAACAGAGCAGGAAGCGGCGCAGATTGGCCGGCGTCACGGCCCGGACCAGATTTGGCAGGTCATGGCAGGCCGAACCGTTGCGCAGCATGACGTACATGCCGGCCTGGAGGCGCGCTTCGACGTCGTCCAAGGTGAAACATTCGTGGTCCGTCCGGATCTGGGCCGACGCATAGGCCTGCAGGTCCTTGCCAGTGACGCCGGGGCTGTGGCCGTCGATGGGCTTTTTCGCCTCATAGGCGGCGACGAGCTTGTCCAGGACGGCATCATCGCCGTTCAGGATGCCCGGGCAGTTCATGAATTCACCGACACCGAGAACGCGGTCGTCGGCCAGGGGCGCTTTCATGTCGTCTGCTTCCAGCACGGCCCCGCTGTGGTCGAAAGGCGTCGCCGGGACACACGACGGCACCATGAAACGGACGTCCAGGGCCGTCTTTTCAGCGGCTTCCATCATGTAACGAAGGCCGGCCAGGCCGCAGACGTTGACGATTTCATGCGGGTCGGCGACGATCGTCGTCGTTCCCAGGGGAACGACCAGGCGGCCGAACTCTTCCGGGCTGACATAGGACGATTCGATATGGATATGGCTTTCAATGAGGCCCGGTGCGGCATAGGCACCATGGGCATCGATGACTTCCTGTCCTTCATAAGGGCCGCCGACGCCGGCGATGATGCCGTCGGCGATGACGATATCCCCAGGCCGGATGGTCTGTGTATAGACGTCGACAATCTGGCAGTTTTTAAGGACGACGTCCCCCGGTTCCAAGCCCCGGGCTACGGCAATACGCCGTTTCAAAAGATTCCGTGTCATAGTCATAATGTACTCCTTCCTATCGGTAAAGGCGTAAGATTTTTATCTTTCGGACTCATTGTACCATAGATTTCCTTTTTTTGACAAAATAGTTGCCCAAAAAGGCAGAACACCCTATAATAATGATATCAGTTGATGTCCGTCGTCTGCTATTTGGCTTCATGTATTTCCGGATGGATGTCAACTTGTTTTATTACTAAAGGAGTGTGAATGTATTATGGAAAACCAACCGTCCTTCCTCGACCGTTTCTTCCACTTGAGCGAAAATGGCACGACGGTCCGCACGGAAATCCTGGCTGGTATCACGACCTTCATGACCATGGCCTACATCCTGGCCGTCAACCCGACCATCATGAGCGCCGCCGGCATGGACAAAGGTGCCGTCCTCACGGCAACCGCCCTGGCTTCCCTTATCGGGACACTGTGCATGGCCTTTTTCGCCAACTATCCCTTCGCCCTGGCACCGGGCATGGGCCTGAACGCCTTCTTCGCCTTTACGGTCGTCCTGCAGATGGGCTACACCTGGGAAATGGCCCTGGCCGCCGTCTTCTTTGAAGGCGTTATCTTCATCATCCTGTCTTTGACTAATGTCCGCGAAGCTATCTTCAACGCCATCCCCATGACCTTGAAGAAAGCCGTTTCTGCTGGCATCGGCCTGTTCATCGCCCTCATCGGCCTGCTGAACGCCCAGATCATCGTCGCCAACCCGGCAACCAAGATTGCCCTGTTCTCGTTCAAACAGTCTGCCGCTACGGGTACCTTCCACACTGTCGGCATTACGGTCCTCCTGGCCATGATCGGCATCGTCTTCACAGCCGTCCTGATGGTCAAGAAAGTCCGCGGCAACATCCTCTGGGGCATCCTCTTTACCTGGATCCTGGCCATTCTTTGCGAATTGACCGGCCTCTACGTCCCCAACCCGGAAATGAAGATGTTCAGCGTCATCCCTGACCTGTCCGGCGGCGCCGCTGCCTTTGCTCCGGCCAGCCTGAGCCCCATCTTCGGCCAGCTCGACTTCAGCCGCGTCTTCAGCCTGGACTTCTTAGTCGTCATGTTCGCCTTCCTCTTCGTCGACATCTTCGATACCCTGGGCACGCTCATCGGCGTCTCGTCCAAAGCCAACATGCTCGATGAACGGGGCCGCCTGCCGCACATCAAAGGCGCCCTCCTGGCCGACGCCGTCGCCACGACGGTCGGCGCTGTCCTCGGCACCAGTACGACGACGACCTTCGTCGAAAGCGCCACCGGCGTCAGCGAAGGCGGCCGCACGGGCCTGACGGCTATCTGCGTCGCTGTTCTCTTCGCCCTGTCCCTCTTCCTGTCGCCGTTCTTCATGGCCATCCCGGCTTTTGCCACGGCACCGGCCCTGGTCATCGTCGGCTTCCTTATGCTGACGTCCGTCGCCGGCATCGACTTCGACGACTTCAGCGAATCCATCCCGGCATACATCACCATCATCGCGATGCCCTTCTGCTACAGCATCTCCGAAGGCATCTCTTTCGGCATCATCTCGTATGTCGTCATCAACCTGCTCACAGGCAAACGGGAAAAGATTTCCCTCCTCATGTACTGCCTGGCCGTCATCTTCGTCATGAAGTACATCTTCTTGTAAGAGATGGTGGCTCGTGGCTAGTGATTCGCCAAAAATGCATAGGGGCGCCACGTGGGGCGCCCGCTCCTGACAAATGGTTCCAATGCTTTATCTTGTCGGGAAAATCGAACATATCCTGAAACGGGCTCGCCACGTGCGAGCCCCTACAGACGAAAAAAAGCTGCCGTTTATGCGGCAGCTTTTTTTACGAACCACGAGCCACTAAACTCACTTCAACAAGCCTTTTTCGGCGACGAAGTCGGAGACCATGTCGGCGGCAGTGGCCGTAATCTTGATGCAGTGCTTGCGGTATTCCGGCGTTCCGAAACTGAGGGTGTTGAGGGCCCGGCAGCAGGTGGCGCCGAAGTGTTCTTTGAAGCGGTCATGGAACTCGCTGGTGTATTTGTAGACTTCGGGCAAGGGCTTTTCATCGGGTGTGAGCCGGCCGACGAGGGCGCCGATGACCAGACAGGCACCGCTCAAGGCCCCACAGACACAGCCCGACCGGCCGATGCCGCCGCCCATGCCGGAAGCCATGCGGATAGCAACGTCCGGCAGCTGGAGGTTCATCGTGTCGTTACAGGTCTTGAGGACCGATTCGATGCAGTTATTGCCCTGCAAATGGTATTGTTCTGCTAATTTATATTCTTTTTCCATGATACTTTATCCTTTCTGAAATTAACTGCGCCCTTCGCCGTCTTTGAGGTCGTCGGCGATCTTGTGGAGGACTTTCTTGGCCTGCTGACGGCGATGCCAGTACCACAGGCCGCCATAGACGATGGCAATGACGATGAGGACGATAGTCAGGCGCAGGGAATGTTCTTCCATCATGACCAGGTCGTGCCCGACCAGGACCTCACAGGCGACAGACGGCAATTTGCCGATGAAGCAGCCCAGGATATAATCGCGGTAGCTGATGCGGCTCAGCGCCCCTAGTGCCGTGACCAGGCCGTTCGGCGAATACGGGACGGCCCGGGCCAGGGTCATGGCCTGCCAGGTACTGTAATGGTCGAGCTCGCTCAGCATCTTGCTCTTTTCAATGACCTTCTTGGCCTTGTTGCGAAACAAAGTCCGCATGAAGAAAAAGCTGATGATGACGCCGATTGTTTCGGCTACCCAGGAAACGACAGTCCCACCGGCAACGCCAAAAAGGACGCCATTGGCCGTGGAAATGAAGATAGACGGCAAAAAGCCGACGATATTGATGACGATGTCGATGATCATGCTGACCAGGACGGCCCAGACGCCGAAAGAGCGCAGGTAGTCGATAGTCCCCTGCATATTGCCGCTCGTCGACAGCTGCCAGACCGTGCTGTAAAAGTCCGGGATGGCCACATAGATAGCGACCAGCATGATGAGCAGCATGGCAAAAAAGGCGATTTTAATGTGTGTTTCATGAATCTGTTTCGTAGTCATGTTATGCCTCTTTCTGCTTCCGTTCCTGCATCCTGGCCATTTCAGCAATCTTATCGTGCTTAAGCTTGGTCAGGTACATGGAACCGCCGATAATGAGCACACCGCCGGCGACGGTCAAGCCGGTGAGGATTTCGCCAAAGATGACGAAGCCCCAAAGGGCGTTGAAGAAGACGCCGATATAAGAAACAAAGCTGACGACAACCGGGTTGGCCGTTGCATAGGCATTGGTCATCCAGATTTGGGCGATGACGCTGAACAGTGCCAGGCCACCGTAATAAATCCAGTCACCGTGAGCCGGCATGACAAAGCCATCAGTCAGGGCCATGAGGACGATGCCCGACAGAGCTGCACAGACCAAAAAGTACAGGACCACTTCATAAGGATGGTGGCGTCCGGACCCGGTGAGCTTGCTGACCGTCGTATAGGCACCGGCCGCAAAGACGGCCTGCCCCAGGGCGAACAGGGAATAGACGTTGAATGACGAAAAGTTCCAGGGCCGGACGACGAGGCAGCCGCCGATGAAGATGACCAGGAGGGGCAGCTTCGACCCAGGCGTCAGGACTTCTTTGAGGAAAATCGCCGCGAAGAGCATGACGAAGAACGCCGACAACTGGGAAATGATGGATACATCGGCCAGGGGCATCCCGCGCAGGGCATAGAAAATGCAGATCATGCCGATACCGCCGAGGACGCCGCGCAAAGTCAGCGTCGGTATATCCCGCTTCGACAGATGTACGTGTTGGATGCGCATGAGCCCTAATATCAGAAGGGCACTGAGGAAACCGCGGAAGAACGCGATTTCCCCAGTGCTCGTCGTATAGGATAATTCTTTTACGATGACATTCTGGATACTGAAGGCCAAAGCCGATAAGATTGCGTAAATGACACCTCTACTCAAATCAAAGCCTCTTTCCTAGTGCTTGGCCGCAATAGCGTCGACGAAGGACAAGACGGCTTTCTTCATATCTTCCTTGTCGATGGAGTCGCTGAAGCGGACCGGTTTATTCTTGAGGTCAGCCAAAGGCTTGGGCAGGGCGATGCCCGTGACACTGCTGATGTCGGCCAGCATGTCGAAGGGATCGTCGCTCTGGCGCAGGGCCAGGGCTTCGCAGATGACCGGCGGGAATTTATAGGGATGTGCCGTCGCCATGATGACCGTATGGCGGCCTTCGTCGAGGCCCTGGCGATGGCGGTTCATGCCGACGCCGTAAGCGACGGCCGTGTGCGGGTCGAGGAGATAGCCGAAATCATTGTAGACGTGGTTGATGACGGCTTTCGTTTCATCGTCGTCGATCCAGCCGCCTTCAAATTCCTGGCGCAGCGTCTTCAATTCGTCAGCCGATACGCTCATCTTCCCCGTTTCCAGGAGGTCCTTTTCCCACTGGGCCACTTTGGCGGCATCTTCTTTGGCGACGTAGAACAAGAAGCGTTCAAAATTGCTCGACAAGAGGATGTCCATGGACGGGCTCGACGTCGTGTAGAAGTCGCGGTTCATGTCATAGACGCCGGTTTCAAAGAAGTCGGCCAGGACCTTGTTCTGGTTAGATGCGCAAATCAACTTGCCGATAGGCACGCCCATCTTCTTGGCAAAATAGCCAGCCAGGATATTGCCGAAGTTCCCCGTCGGGACGATGACATCGAACGTTTCGCCTTCGCTGATGGCGCCGTTATCGACGAGGGAGACATACGTCGATACGTAATAGGCGACCTGTGGGAACAAGCGGCCGATGTTGATGGAATTGGCGCTGGAGAAGAGGACGCCCTTGTCGTTGGCATAGGCGTTGACTTCAGCACTGGTAAAGACGCGTTTCAAGAAGCTCTGGGCGTCATCGAAATTGCCATAAATGGCCGATACCTTGACGTTATTCCCTTCCTGCTTCTGCATCTGCTGCTTCTGCATGGGGCTGACGCCTTCGCTGGGATAAAAGACCATGATATTCGTACCGGCCACGTCCTTGAAGCCTTCCAGGGCGGCTTTGCCCGTATCACCGCTGGTCGCCGTCAGGATGAGGATATCCCGGTTCTCTTTTTCCTGCTTCTTGGCAGCCGTCAGTAAATACGGGAACAAGGACAATGCCAGGTCCTTGAAGGCCAACGTCCGGCCGTGGAACAATTCGGCAATGGACAAATCCGTATCGATGGAATGGAGCGGTACGATGCGGTCATCGCGGAAGGTCGTATCATTATAAGCCGAAGCAATCATCTGCTTCCGTTCTTCTGCCGTGAAATTCGTAAAGAAATGGGACAATACGGCTTCAGCAATCTCCTGGTAAGACTTGCCAGCCAGTTCTTTATAGGACAGGACCTTTTCCGGGAACGATTCCGGCACATAGAGCCCTCCGTCCGCAGCCAGTCCATGCAGGAGCGCATAAGACGGCGAAACACATTCGTCAGATCGTGTACTTCTAAAATTCATCGATGAAATCCCCCTTTTCAGCTAACCTCATAGAATAGCTATAAGTATTTATATTATAAAGGGAAATAGCCACATTGTCCACTATTCTGTGAATTGGCCTAACGGCCCCGCAGTTCGCAGGCCACCTCGAGTGACCCTCGGCTCGTAAAAAAAAGGCCCCAAGTGGGGCCTTCGTAGGGGACGTCCTGAACAAGGCGTCCAGCCTCTGCTGTCCGTTTTGGCAACCGTCTTGCGCCTTCCGCTGGTCGGCACCTGACGGGCCAAAAAGGCCGCGTGAATCCTGTGTGCAGCCGGATACACGACAGGTGGCTCGTAAAAGCCTGCCATTATACTTGAAAAGGCTGTGGTCGAATCTGACAGCGGGCCGCACAAGGCTCCCTTTATAGGGGAGCTGGCCGCCAAAGGCGGTCTGAGAGGTTAAAGGTCGGCCCCTACGCACAAGGCCATAGGCCGTGTATTTTTTACAATCTGTGACCGCGTTCTTTCCCATCGCCTGACTGCGATATCGTAGGGGACGCCTAAAAGGCGTCCAGCTTCTGTTGTCCGTTTTGGCAACCGTCCTGCGCCTTCCGCTGGTCGGCACCTGACGGGCCAAAAAGGCCGCGTGAATCCTGTGCACAGATGGAATTTATAACGGACGGCACATGGTCGTAATACAATCATGAGTCTGTCGTGGCGGAACGCCGCATCCGTAGGGGCCGCCCAAATCATTCTGAACAGTCAGGTGCAAGACAGTTATCCGGACAGATAGTTGCGGCGGGCGGCCCGCTACGCGCTGAGGGTATCCCGAAGCGTCGTTGTCAGTTTGAGTCTATTGCGGCGGAATGCCGCATCTGAGTCCGAAATATTTACCCTAGGCTAGGCTTTGACAGCCACCCCTTCCAGATACAGGAGGGCGATTTTTTTATCGATGCCGCCTGCATAGCCTGTGGCTCTGCCATTGGCACCTAAGACGCGATGACAGGGAATGATGATGGAAATGGGGTTATGCCCTACGGCGCCGCCGATGGCCTGAGCCGACATCTTCTTTCCCGTCCGTTCTTCGATTTGTTTAGCCAGATCACCATAGGTCGTCGTCTGGCCATAGGGAATCTGGCAGAGCAGATACCAGACGAGGCGGCGGAACTCACTGCCCTGCGGTGCTAGGGGCAGCGTCATGATAGCCGGCATCCGCCCGGCAAAATAATCATCCAGCCAGTGCGCCGCCTTGCGCAGGATAGGCGTATCCTCTTCACGTAGGACTTCCCCCTGCAAGGCACCATAACAATACTTCTGCCCTTCAAACCAGGCCCCGACCAGCGCCGTATCACTAGCCGCCAAAATCATCGGCCCCAACGGCGATTCATACATCATTTTGTAGTACATATTGCCACCTTCCATTATTTGTAATAAGCTTTATACCATTGGGCAAATTTTCCTAGCCCTTCTTCAATCGTCGTTTCCGGCTTGAAATCGAAGTCATGCTGTAATTCGCTGACGTCAGCATAGGTCTGGTATACATCGCCAGGCTGCATGGGCAGATATTCTTTTTCTGCCGTCTTGCCCAGGGCCTTTTCCAGGACTTCGATGAAATGCATGAGCTGTTCCGGTTTATGATTGCCAATGTTATAGATTTTATACGGATCGCCTAGTTCATTTTTCTTCGGCGGATTGCACAGCATGTGTTCAATGCCGGTGACAATATCATCGACATAGGTGAAATCCCGATACATGTCACCATGATTATAAATTTGGATAGCTTCCCCTTTGCGAATCTTATTGGCAAATTTGAAATACGCCATGTCGGGGCGGCCGAAAGGTCCATAGACGGTAAAGAAACGCAACCCCGTCGCCGGGATGCCATAGAGATGGCTATATGTGTAAGCCATGAGTTCGTCGGACTTCTTCGTCGCTGCATAGAGACTGATGGGATGGTCGACATTATCCGTCGTCGAAAAAGGCGTCTTCTGCTGATTGCCATAGACCGAAGAACTGGAAGCAAAGAGCAAATGAGATACCTTATGATGACGGCAGGCTTCGAGGATATTAAAGAACCCGATAATGTTGGAATCGATATAGGAGCGGGGATGGTCGATGCTGTAACGCACTCCGGCCTGGGCCGCCAGGTTTACGACAATATCCGGCTGGAACGACGTAAAAACATCATTCACGACTTTTTCATCAGCCAAGTCCCCTTTGACGAAAGTAAATGTCGGGAACTGGCGTAGGATAGCCAAACGGCTTTCTTTCAAGGAAACATCATAATAATCGTTAAGGTTATCCAGGCCAAGGATGGTGGCCCCCATGGTCAGCAGGCGCTTGGCCAAATGGAATCCAATGAAACCGGCGGCACCGGTAATCAAGACTTTGTTTGCACTATCAAAAGGTTTAAAATCTGCCATTATCATCGACTCCCTCTCAGTCGCGGTCAAAGATATCCCGCGTATAAACTTTATCCTGAACATCGCTGAGTTCTTCTGCCCAGCGGTTGGAAATAATAATATCGCTCATCTTCTTGAACTCGTTCAAGTCGCGGATGACGCGGGAATGGAAAAAGTCATCCGCTTTCAGGGTCGGTTCATAGACGACGACTTCGATGCCTTTGGCCTTGATGCGCTTCATGACGCCCTGGATGGCCGAAGCCCGGAAATTATCTGAATGGCTCTTCATCGTCAGCCGATAGACACCGACAATGCGAGGATTCTTGGCGATGATCATATCGGCAATATGATCCTTCCGCGTCCGGTTGGCAGCGACAATAGCTGAAATGAGGTTCTGCGGGACATCCTGATAATTGGCCAAAAGCTGCTTCGTATCCTTCGGCAGGCAGTATCCGCCGTAACCAAAGGAAGGATTGTTATAAAAATCGCCAATGCGAGGATCGAGGCAGACGCCTTCGATGATTTCCTTCGTATTCAGGCCGCGCATTTCAGCATACGAATCGAGTTCATTGAAATAGGCTACGCGCAAAGCCAGATATGTATTGGCAAAGAGCTTGATGGCTTCAGCTTCCGTGGAACCAGTAAACAACATGGGGATATCCTTCTTCACCGCGCCTTCGGCCAGCAGATGGGCAAAGACTTTGGCCCGTTCCGACCGTTCACCGACGACGATACGCGACGGATGGAGATTATCATACAGGGCCCTGCCTTCTCGCAAAAATTCCGGCGAGAACATAATATTTTCGGTATGGTAGCATTCTTTGATGTGCTTAGTGTAACCGACAGGAACTGTCGATTTAATGACCATGACCGCTTCCGGATTGATACCCAGTACTTCTTCAATGACCGCTTCTACAGAAGACGTATCAAAAAAATTCTTCTGCGGATCATAATTGGTCGGCGTTGAAATAATAACGAAATCTGCATCCGTAAAAGCCTCTACGGGGTCCAAGGTCGCCTTGAAGTGTAAATCATTACGCTGCAAAAAAGCCGAGATGTCGCTATCGACAATCGGCGATTCCCCTTCATTTAACATAGCCACTTTTTCTGGAATAATATCTAAAGCAATGACATCATTATGCTGTGCCAGCAACATACTATTTGAAAGACCGACATACCCGGTCCCGGCAATCGCGATTCTCATATAACTTCCCACTTTCCTTTTAGCACATTATATTTATTATACCATAAAATTTCACCCAGACTATTGCAATACCTTGAAGAAAGTAAAGATTGCCGTTTTGGAGAAGCGTCCTATAGGATACTATCGTAATCTATAGCAGTCATATTATGCCAACACCAGGCATTAAATATGTAATTTATAACGAATCCGCAACCACGAATACCAGAAAAGGCCTATGAAATATCCGCTCCAGTTACCTTGATCTTTTTGATACTGTCCCCAAAACTTAAAATCATGATAATTATCCGGATTCTTTACTGGTAAAACATTAGTTATAGTATCCCATGGTGATTCTTCGTTATAAAGGCGCCATTGTTCATCAAATTGATGTAAAACCATTTGCCAAGGCTTACGTCGTCCTCGCCAATGGACAATACAAATTGTGGAATTAATATCTTTATTATTCGAGTCAAAATTATAAGCTGACGGTAAAAAACAATTAGTTCCATCAAAAACAAGATTAATAATATCCTGACTCTGACCTAAAAATCGTTCGGGTGGTTCACATTGATAAGAAAAACATTTCTCAGTAATATGTTCCTTCTCCCATTCATTTACATCGACCAATAAAATTCCATCATTAAAGTATTTATGGCTTTTAAGATGCAAAAATTTCGATCTATATTCCACATCATTCGGAGATTCCGACACAGCCCCAATCGCTTTTCCTTGTAAATCATATTGAAATAAACATTCTAAACTATTAATACAAATCGCATCTGCATCTATATATAAATAGCGTGATGCGATTCCCCTTAAGATTTTAGGAATATATAATCTTACATACGTAATATGAGAAAATCTTTTTACTTTGATATGAAATTCCGAAAATGGTTGCATATCAAGTGTATATAATATGCAACAACAATGATATAATCGAGCCATTTCTTGTACTTTGACTTCATTATCTGGAGTATAACCATCAGTAAAAATATGAATAATAAAATTATGATTAGGATTATTTTTTATAATTGAAATAGCTGATACCCCCATTGCTGGTATATATGTGTTATTTACATTATAGCAAATATTCCATATAGAACCCTTAGTATGCGCAGGAAGGAAATCATATCTTTTTTTGTATAAAACGAAATTCTCTACATTAAAAAAATCTTCTTTAAATGTCTTCATTTAAAATAACTCCCTAAACCAGTAATATTAAATCAAATGTGACGAATCACCCATGCGGTCAAGGAAACATAGTCGGACGCTAATGCACAGCCAGTATTTGCATCAGGTTTATATTTTTCACGCACTTCTCTTGTGGATTCGTCCTGCTTTTCAGCCATCCCAGACATGACTTCCCCTACTTCGTTCTTTGTCATCCACTGTTTCGGCGTCACCAAATATTCTGGCTGAGTTTGCGTTAAGGCTGGATACAACGAGTAATACGTAAAGCCTTTAGGAGCGATTAATTCCAAAACGGTGGGGATGATGTTCAGGTGCGTGCCTATTTTAGCTTTAGCAAACCAATCCATCGAAAGCTGCGGATGATGAATCAGAAGTGGCGTACAATACAACTCCCGGAACATATAATCTCGTGGAACTAAGGATGTGTTTCCAAGTTCCGCATATAAGCTGGAATGATCACCAGTATAAAGAATTAAACTATCTGGAAAAGCTTCTTTAATTTCACTAATAAAATGGTTGACAGCCTGGTCAGCATACCGAGCCGTACCCAAGGCTTTGCACCGCTCTTCGTTATCGCGGATATCTACACCAATAGAGTCATCAAAAAAGGATTTATCAAATTTTAAGACTTCCGATTCAATTTTATAAGGCCCATGATTCGATGTCGTATAAACAAAATGAAACGTTGGTTCTTGAATTTCTTTTATCCGTTTTGCCGCTTCTTGCAAAAAGACATGGTCATAGACACCGACCCAGGTCCGCGGAGCTTTAGGACCACAAAAGTCAGTAGCACTTTCAACCCGGTCAAAACCTTGTGCTTTGCCAAAGTGATTGAAGTTACCATTAGAAGCATTGCCGCCATACCAATAGATAGTCTGATAGCCTAATTTTTTCATTTGCCCCGCAAAGGATGTCGGTACAGTACGATGCCAAAAGGCTTCCATTTCATTCAATTCTAATTGGGCATCATAAATACCAGTCATTAAAGAAACGATAGAAGGACGAGAAATATTACCGGCCGGCAAAAAATGATTGAAATACATCGTATGAGGGTCCGCAATGAATCCTTTTGTCGCGTCTAACACATGCAGTCCTGCATACAGTGGATCCAAAGCCCATTGCGGAACACTTTCACCGACAATAAAGAATACGTGTCGAGGTTTAGGGATTTTAGGGCCTTGCGCCACCCGCTGATAAGCCAATAACGGGCTTTTTAAAGACTGCCAATCTTCAGTATGTTCCGGCGGCATAATCTTCGTGATATGTTCAGCCAAGGTTTCATCACTTTGTTGCATTTCTTCAGCTAATGGCTTGCGGTGTACCCATTTCAAAGCCACTAAGTCATCGACACAAGCTCTCGCTAAAAAAGCATCTTCTTTGACAATAGAAGGAATCGTATCCCATTCCGGCTTATTGCGATGATTCAAAGTACCGCCAAATCGTACCCAATAAAATCCCAATATGGCTAAAAGGAAAATCCCAGTATTGAAAATATACTGCACTACGATTGAATCAAACTGAGGTAAGCCGACTGAAGGAACTTGTTGTAATATCCAGCACCCTAATAATACGGCCAGGACGTAAGGAATATATCCTAACAAAATAAGTAATCCATGATCTTGATGGAAAAAGACATCGATGAGATTATGCTTCTCTGCATGTTTTCCCATATGGACCAAATAATTAAAGGTATCATGAAAATGACGATAAAAAATCATTTTCCCCATAAAAGCCGCATAAAGGATGGCTGCGTAAACAGCCCCGATACCTAATCGTAAAGCCAATCCATGAGTTTGAAAAAAATCAAAGAATGTCGATGGAATAGATACCAAAATCATGGATGCCAGAAAAATATAAGCATTGAAATCCATGCCCAACCAAAAACCGTAACGAAAACATGCAAATAAAGCCTTACTCTTCCCTTGAAAAGATGGATAAGGCTGGTAAAGTTTGATAAAAACTGTACGAAAAATAGCACTCAAGATAGGGAAAAATAGAAATAATTTTATGTCTTGCTGTAATCCGTAAAAGAAAAATTCAAACATCGAATAAACTCCTTATGTTTTTAAGTTAATAGTACAGTCCTTTAACTGAATCATTAAAGCTAAGATAAACCACATTGTCCGAATAACAGACGAAAGTCTATAAGTAGGTTGAAATGCGCCAAAAAGCACCATACAAGCTAAGAAAGTAGTGAAGAATATTAAATCACATGGATTATGTTCTTTTATCCATTTTTTAAAAGGAATAATTAACGAAAAGCCATAAAAATATAATAGCCCTAAAAAACCAATAGTGCCTGTTTCAGCCAACGGCTGCATATAATTGCTATGGGCATGTGGTAAGTTTTGAGTCTCTTCATCATATTTATACCCTTCATTTCGGTAATACCACCCCCAATTATTCAGCCCTACCCCATTGGCTGGATGGTCTTTAAACATATCCCAACTTGCTTTCCAAGCCCAAATACGATCCACATTAGAACGATTCGTCGTCGTATTGAATGTCGTCGATAATCGTGTAACATATTTAGGACTACTTAAAACAGCACCTCCTACTAAAAAAATGGCAACTAAAATAATAAGCGCCATTTTTTTACTATTCCGGAAATAATAAAACAAATAAAATGGCGCTACCAATGTACTTACTAAAAAAGCCCCTCGCCCAAAACAACCGAACAAACCTACAACTGAAGCCAGTAATCCCAAAAGTGCAAATTTTTTAATTCGGTTTTCAAAATGATTATCTAATAAAATGATAGCCGACATTGCTAAAACCATGCAAATAATAGCAGTTAAATCTAAATAATCACCATGAAAACCTCGGCCTCGTTCCCAATGAAGAACAAAAAACTGATAACAAGCAGTAAAGCAATCTAAAGAAAAAATCAAAAAAAAGCCTGATAAAATATTCAATAAATATTTTCTTTGATGAACGAAAGAAACCAACAGAACAAATGTCATAAAACGTAAAATCCAGTCGCTAATGAAATAATAGAATACAGCTCCTTTATTGTCTACGTCAATGATAGAACAGAAAACCGCAAAAAAGAAAACACTAGTCACCTGAATATATTTTTTTGCATTTTCATTAATTTCTAACTTCTTTCCATTTTTCCACCACAAATAACACCCTACTAAAGCAGCTAGGCCTAAAGCAATTTGTGAAACGGCCGTAGAAAGCCTAGTTAAACAAACGCCTAAGCCAATTGATATGGCTATAATTTTTTCAAGAGTAATCTTATTATATCCCCAACAAATTTTTTTTTTAATAATCATTTATTTTCACCATTTCCCATTATGATTTAATGATATTTCTTAAATCATAAAAAATCTTATGACAATCAAAATGTTCAATAGCATAGGATCTTCCGCATTTTGAAAATTTTTCTCTCAGTTTATTATTATTAAATAGGGTTAAAATCGCTTTTGCAAATTCCTGAAAATCATATTTATTAATCAATAAGCCTGATTCACTCGGTTGAACCAAATCAATATTTCCACCAATTTTTGATGCAATACAAGGTAATCCAGATGAGATTGCTTCCATTAATGTTGTAGGAAGACCTTCAAATTCAGAAGGAAAGAAATACAAATCGGCCATTTTATAATAATCGTCTGGTTTATCCACCTCACCAGTCAAAATAATTGTATTATCAACCAATTTATTATATTCTTTAATCTCATTAATTAAAGAATACATTCCACCTCCAACAACTAGAAGTATTGCATCCGGTTGCGCTTGATGAACAATATCCCATGTTTTGAGCATAACTTTTATTCCCTTATTAGGTACAATTCGCGCACAAAATAAAAGGATTTTTTTCCCTTCAGGAAGATTATATTTAACTCGTAATTCTTTTTTCTGTGCATCATTAATAGGAAAAAAACGATTCACAGTATCAACACCCTGGGGTAATATATGAATCTTATCTTTTGATACTCCACCTTTTTTTTCTAATCCCTGTGCAATTTCTTTACTAATAGCTATGTAATTTGTACATTCCGAAAATATCTTATTACGCCAACTACTATTTTTCATAAAAATTTCCGAACTACTAGTCAAAACTAATGTTGAAGGACGATGGATATATCTAAATAAAAGTATTGCCCATACAGAAAATTTAGGAGTTCCCAAAATATATAAACAGTCGGTATGGCGATGAGTTGTAAAAAGTCTGGCTATAGATTCAAGCCACCTAAATGGTGCATGCAATCTCACAACGTCAACGCCATTAACAATTTCACGTTTTTTTGTTAGCCAATTATTTTTTTTAGTCATAATGTATGCAGAATCACCATGTTCCAAAAATAATTTTGCATGATTCTCTGCATGAAATTCAGCACCACTTTTATTAGGTACCCCCGATTTATCAAATTTTTCCCCTACTGCATAATTTTTAATAAAAATTCCAACTTTCATCCTGTTCTCCTAATTCTATAACTGACTAATCAAAATTTCCCATGTATCCCAAATTACCTCAGAAGAATATTGTTTCATGTCCGTCCGTGCTCTTTCTCCTAAAGAAACTCTAATACTTAAATTAGACATCAATCTTTTTATGGATATCCGTAACGGTTCAACGCCATCATCACATAGATAGCCATTTTCCCCATCTTTAATCAATTCATTAACGGCACTACAACTTCTGTATCCTACTGCTGGTAGACCCATACTCATAGCTTCTCCCAAAGCCAAACCGAACCCTTCATAGGCACTGGGGAAGGCAAAGATATCTCCCTGGCGAAGAATACTAGGGACATCATTTGTAGGTCCTTTTAATAGGACTCTATTTTCTAAGTGATTTTTTTTGATTAACAGCTGTAATTCTTTATAATATGCCTTTCCATCTTCGGCTCCCCATAACTCGACATTCCAATTCGGGAATTCATCAGCTAAACCAGCAAAAGCTTCTATTAACAAATGAGGTCGCTTATGATTCTTCGATAATCGGCCTACAAAAAGAATTTTATACGTATCTTTTTTAGCCCTTAAATCAGCTTGTACATCGTACTGTGGAATGGCGTTGCCGATGACGACAGTCTTCACATTGGGTAAGTGACTTTTTAAATGCTGCTCAAAAGAGGGCAATAACACTTGACATACTGCACTTTTTTCTAAAGCGGGTATCTCCTCTTTTGGATACGTATGGAAATAGTCTTCCGGATCACCGTGGCTCATAGTAATAACAGGAATCTTTGTCTGCAAATCACAGAGTAGCATTTTACTAGCAGCTGGCTGAAACGAAACAATGACATTTGGCTGAACGGTCTGCAAAACATCCTTTAAATTATCCAGCAGAAACGACGATGCGAATTCATCATTCACGGTTCGTGCCTTTTGTTTATCAAAAGTCCGATAAAATTCTCGTTTCACTTTTAAATACCACGGATAAGAAATAGATTGCCCTTTATAATGGCGAATATCATAAGCAGGAATATCCTCATCTAAAGGATAATAAAAATCTCCAGTCTGGACGTCACTATAAACAAGGGAAACTTGATGGCCTCGTACTTTCATTTCATGGGCAAAGGCACAAGTCACTTTCGCCATACCGCCACTATCGCCCACCATTTTCGTTAAATTCACCAGTAAAATATTCATCTGCTTCATTCCTATCGCAAAATATTCCGGATTAAGTTTTCTTGACTATAAACTTCATTAGCAGCGTCCAGATTTTTCTGGTACACTTCTGTATTCTGAACTAAATCATCAATAAATTCTTCCAATTGTTTCGTAAAAGCCGGGATAGATGTCAAATCGACGGCTTTACCGATATTGAATTGCTGTAATACTTCAGGATTCAATTCGGGTGAGGCTAAGACTGGTTTATAGAAACCAATTGCCGTAAACAACATGGCCCCCCAATGGTACCGATATCGTTCAGCAGCATATGGCATCATAATAGCGTCGACACTAAGAAGGGCTTTTTGCCACTCGATACCAATCAGATTCTTATGCCAGAAAGTAATATTCTTATAACTTTTATAATCCTGGGCAAATTGCTCAAATAATTCACCATCTTCAGGTTTTGCTGTAGCACCTTGCACAATAAGTTCTACAGGAACGGAAAAATGAGCTTTCGTAAAAGCTTCTAAAAAGAATCCCAGATTCTTTTCTTTACGGAATTGCCCAAAGAAACCAATTTTAACCGGCGGCTTAAAGGAGAGATTTTTTTTGACTGGTAATTCCTGTGGCTTAAAAACAGGCGGCGCAATAAGATCCAAATTGGTTAGGCCACTATGTTGGAAATCATCGCGCAAGGTAATGACTTTCAAGTAAATCTGTTTATAAGGCATGATTTTATGAGCCTGTTTTTCAAATTTTGGCTGTTCATGAGGGTTGATACCATGAAAAACCATATAAACGGGAACGGGTGAATCCTTTAGCTGACTATGTAACATCGTGCGTATATAACGCCATGTCCCAGTCGGAATGATGATAGCGTCGCAATGATGGGCACAGGCTTTTTGATAGGCTGAATTAAACCAGGCTACACGGCGTCTTTCTCTGCGCAGGGATAAGAAAAGTTTCTTTAACTTACCAGCTCCTGCATACGTAACGACTTCTCCCCCTTCAAGGTAATCGACATCACAATGATAATCCAGCTTAAAGGGAAATCGTTCCGGCACAAAGAAAACCGGTTCATGACCTTGTTTTTTCAGTTCTTCGACCAGTATCTGGTCAAATTCGACTTCATGCCCTGCCGGCATGACAATCGATTCTAAAATAGCCACACGCATTTTTACTACGCTCCTTTATTTTCGATTCAGCCATTCAATCATCTTCGGATTATATTCATAAATACACAACAGACAGGTATTTAATATGTACAGGCTCGATTCTTGCTGCCATAATACCACTTGAACTTTCAAAACCTCTCTTAGTATATCATATAAATCACTCGACAAGTTACTTTTATCTATATCCAATACAGAAACAATTTTCCATAAATTAAGCCGGATGATTTGAGAAAAAGTCATTTTATTATATTGTGTTATATCAGGACAACAACTTTCTTCATTTGCAATTTTCTTGTAATTGCTCAACTCATCTTTCCGGACTTTACTGGACAAATAACTCATATCATCAAAAGACGTGATATGAATACAAGATTCTACCATAGGATAATTAATATATAGCCGCCCGCATGAGGTCGAATCATTAAAGTAATTCATCATTCTGCCAATGGCCTTCGTAGAAAAGCGATTATCCTGTGGATCAAAATCAAAAACTAAAAAAATGTCCGTATAAACTTCATCAAAAATAATCTTTTTCCCGTCATCTTTTTCTTGTTCCCTCAGAAATAAGAGAAAATCAAGGTCTTCCCAATCTTCTCCGTAAAAATCGAGAAGCTTATTATATAGATCATAAATATTGGCCCCATACGCTACAATTTCACGTTTTCTATACATATACGTATCAAATAAACGATTCAATAATTGCGGCTCTTTTTTCTCCCCCTCTACAATGGCCAAGATTTTTTTATTCATCAAATTCACCATGCTTCATCAAATTTTCCAAGTTATAGCCTTCCCGTAATTCCCTATCCGTTGCATTGGCAAGGGAGATGATTTTATCAGGAAGCAATAAGAAATAGCAATCAGGCCGCATGATACGATTACTTAGCAAGCCTGTATTATGCGACGTCAGGATGGTTTGAATCGGGAATTTTTCTTCCAGTAATTTGACAATCTTTTCAGCTAATTCATAATGGTAAAAAGCATCAAATTCGTCAATAAACAAAAAGCTGATATGCTCGGACTGCTTATACCAATAAAAGAAGGTCAGTAACGCACACGTCCCATTAGAAGCCTCAAAGAAAGGCACGAGCCGTGTATGCTTGAAAAACAGGCTTTTTTTGCCATCTGCCTGCGAAGCCGCACAGATTTGCTCATGGACACCATAGGTATTCAGGAATTCCTCAAATTCATGAACAAATCCATTTTTTATGATATAGTCTGCCATCGATTCGGTCACCGTAGTGAAGCCAACAAATTCGTTATTATTTCCTAGGCTGCGGAACCACAGCATACCGCTGACAAATTTCATGACTTCTTTGACAGGATTTTTTCCGTCAAGAGGTAAATTATTCGCCATATATCGTAAAACAGAAATACCGCTATCGCGAAATTCCCAGTTCAGTGTATCAAGTCGATATTCTTTCAAGTGACTGAAATCTCCCGTTTGCTTGCTATAATCAAAGGAAAAAACCAATCGGTCGTTCAGCCACAACTCTTCTAAAACGAGTTCTTTGGCCGTCTTCTTGCTATACTTATAAGTAATTTCATCGTGTTCCCGTTGGAAAACGTAGGAAAAAGAAACGACGTCCGAATCCGCATCGGCGTTGCAGTAGTTAATGATTGATTTCGCAATGCCATTTTTATCCACTAAATGATAGGTAATATCGGCGATAGCTAAACCAAAATTCGTTTTTCCTACGGCGTTCTTGCCATAAATGATGGCATTTTTGATGAGCCCTTGCGAAATGCATTGTGTGCTATAGTGATAGTCCTTGACATCCGAAAAATCAATGGTAAAAGTATTTTTAAAATTCTTGAAATTTTTGACACTAAATTTTTTTAGAAACACGAACTATCACCTCTTTATAAAATTTATTTGCTCTGATGAATCCGTTGCAGCTCATGCAATTTCAAATATTTCAACATAGTATAGAAAAAATGAGTACAACACAGATACGAGCCGATACCTCCGTCGAGGAAGCCTTTGCGAAGGACGAACATCTTGAAGAAGCCGCCGATGCTGTGCATGAGGATGCCTGGCATCGAAGTCCGTTTTCCCCGTTTATAGGCATCTTCGGCCCAAATCGTCGTATATAAGCACAGTTTTTCTTCCCATTCATGCCAGTCACGATAGGTATGATGTTCGATATAGCCTTTCAACCGTTTGTCCGGCAAATCGCATTCGGGATGTTCGTGGACTTTATTGACCCAGGAAACGGTCGTCCGCGGAAACATACGCCGTACATGATCTGGGTCGAGAACGCCATGATTGAAGGTGACACCAAAGGCAACGGATTTCCGGGTAATGGCATATTGTGTATCCATAGGCGTATTTTTAATGACGCGTTTTATATCCGCAATAAGTTCGTCATTCAGCCGTTCATCGGCATCGAGATACAGCACCCAGTCCGCTGTGGTCTGTTCCAAGGCGAAATTGCGCTGGGCTGCGAAATCGTCGGTCCAGGCACGGAAGCAGACGCGGGCGCCATGGGCTTGGGCCAGTTCTACAGTTTTATCGGTACTCCCAGAGTCGATGACCAGGACTTCGGGGGTGCATTGCTTGGCATTTTCCACGACGTCGACGATATTGTCTTCTTCATTTTTTGTCAAAATCAATATGGCTAAAGAGCTCATGGGCAGCGCTCCTTCTCTCTCAATATTTATGTCTGATACGCATTCATAACTATGTAACATTGTACCATATCGCCCGGTCAAAGTACAGCCAGCCGCAGTTCAATAAAGCAAGAGCTGCCTTTCCCAGCATCCGCCCGGAGAGACAGCCCTTTATGATTTCTCTTTCTTTTATAATTCTTTGATGAGGTTGACCATTTCGATGGCGCTGGTGGCGACGTCGAAGCCTTTGTTGCCGGCTTTTGTGCCAGCCCGTTCGATGGCCTGTTCGATGTTTTCTGTCGTGATGACGCCGAACATGATGGGGATGCCCGTCTTGAGGGATGCCTGGGCGATGCCTTTGGCCGATTCACCGCAGACGAGGTCATAGTGGCTGGTAGCGCCGCGGATGACAGCACCGAGGCAGATGACGGCGTCGTATTTACCCGATTCTGCCATTTTCTGGGCGATCAGAGGAATTTCAAAGGCGCCCGGGACCCAGGCCGTCGTAATGTCTGCGTCATCGACGCCATGACGATGGAGAGCGTCGTAAGCGCCGCCGAGGAGCTTGCTGCAGATGAATTCGTTGAAACGTGCGACGACGATGCCGAATTTCGCACCAGAACCGATTAATTTACCTTCTTTGACTTGTACCATTGTAAAACACTCCTATTCTGAAATATTATGTTAAAATCCATTTTCCAGCAGTTTTTCCATCGTCAGGCCCGAAGACGCCGACGACGGATGACCGACGGTAAAGCTATGGACATATTTCCCGATGACATCCGTTTCCAAATTGACGATAGCACCCGGATGTTTATCCATGAGCGTCGTATTGGCCATGGTATGAGGGATGATGGAAACGGAAAATTGGCTGCTGCCGACGGATACGACAGTCAGGCTGATGCCGTCGATGGTGATAGAGCCTTTTTCGACGATGAACGGCTCCATGTCCTTGGGGATGGAAATGGTGATGACCCGGGCAATGCCATCGGTGGCAATGCGGGCGACGTGGCCGATGCCGTCGATATGGCCGCTGACGATATGACCGCCCAGGCGGCCGCCTACCTGCATGGCCCGTTCGAGGTTGACCTGGGAACCGCTCTTGATGGTGCTGAACGACGAGCGGCGCATGGTTTCATGCATGACGTCGGCCGAAAAGGTCGAGTCTGTCATATCCGTGACGGTCAGGCAGACGCCGTTGACGGCGATGCTGTCGCCGAGCTGCGTGCCTTCTAATACTTTGTGCGCCTGAATGGTCAGGCGGATGGAATCGGGGCGGCGGTCCATATGGGCAATCGTCCCCAGTTCCTCAATGATGCCAGTGAACATAGGCGCCCTCCCTGTTGGCATTATATGCCGTAATCAATACATTATTGTCATGGAGTTCTGCCGAATCGTAGACCAGCGGCAGGCATTCATCGAGTTCATCGACGCCGCAGCCGCCGACAGACGGCAGGGCCCCGGTCCCACCGATGACCTTGTCCCCCATGAAGGCATAAATCTTATCGACCAGGCGGGCGTCGAAGAAGCTGCCCTGGACGGTACTGCCGCCTTCGACGAGGATGCTGGTCAGCCCTTCGTCGTGCAGGAGCTGCAAGGCGTCGGGCAGGTAGATGGTCTTGCCGTCCTGGAGCGGTGCCAGGATGACGCGGACGCCAGCCTCTTTCAGGGCTTTCATCTTCTCTACCGGGCACAGGGACGTCGTGACGATGATGGTCTGCGTCGTCTTATCGGTGACGACGAGCGAATTCAAGGGCGTCCGCCCTTTCGTATCCAGTACGATGCGCACGGGCTGATGCGGTGCATCCTGGCCGGGCCGTTCGATGCGGCTGGTCAAGAGGGGATTGTCCGTCAGGACCGTGTTGATGCCGACTAAGATGCCGTCATAGATGGAGCGCAGATAGTGACCGTAGCTGCGGGCCCATTCGTTGGTGATCCACTGGGATTTCCCCGTCCGTGAAGCTGTGCGGCCATCGAGGCTCTGGGCCAGTTTGATGGCGATGAACGGTTTCTGGACCATCATGTTCTTGATGAAGACTTCGTTGAGCTGAGCCGCTTCCTTCGACATGAGGCCGACTTCGACGGCGATGCCGGCTTTGCGCAGGATGGCCGCGCCTTTGCCAGCCACTAAGGGGTTGGGGTCGAGCATGGCCATGACGACTTTGCCGACGCCCTTTTCGACGAGGGTCCGGGCACACGGCGGCGTTCTCCCGTAATGGGCGCAAGGTTCGAGGGTCACATAGACCGTAGCCCCCTTCGCCCGTTCGCCAGCTTCACGCAATGCCCATACTTCGGCATGAGGCGTGCCGGCCTTATGATGGTATCCCGTGCCGACGATTTCGCCATCTTTGACGATGACGCAGCCGACGGCAGGATTGGGTGTCGTATAGCCCAGGGCGGTCTTTGCCAATTCCAGGGCTTTTTTCATATACTCTGCCGGTTCCAATGTATTCCTTCCCTTCTATTCAGATTCGCAAGATAAAAAAAGGCTATGGACGTAAGATTCCCATAGCCTTTTGAGCGCAACAAAAACACAATCTGTCGTCTTTTCCCATCCAGACTGTACTGTCGGTACCGAAATTGCATCGGTTCAACCCTTGCGGGTTAGCGGACTGTCACCGCCGGTCAGGAATTGAAAGCGCCGCTTTCTCACCTTGCCTCAAAGACTATCCTTATTCATTTGAACTACATGTATGATTTTAGCACATGAAAAGAAGAAATACAAGTCCTTATCGCAAGGACGCGATGGCAGCGGCCCGGTCGTCAGCTCCGAAGACGGCACTGCCGGCGACGAGGAAGGTCGCACCGGCGTCTTTGACGGCCTGGACGGTCTTGGCATTGACGCCGCCATCGACTTCGATGACAGCCGTCGTATTGCCGGCCTGTTCCAGGAGCGCCTTGGCCTGGCGGATCTTATCGACGGCATAGGGAATGAACTTCTGGCCGCCGAAGCCGGGATTGACACTCATGATAAGGATCATGTCCAGCTGCCCGGCCAGGCAGGACAAAGTCGATACGGGGGTCGCCGGATTGAGGGCGATGCCGCCTTTCATGCCGGCTTCATGGATCTGCTGCAGGACCCGGTCGAGATGGGTGCAGGCTTCCTGATGGACCGTGACGTACTGGACGCCGGCAGCAGCCAGGCCGTCGATGTAGGTTTCCGGATGTTCTACCATGAGATGGGCATCGAAGGGCAGCTTGGTGCAGCTACGCAGAGCCTTGACGACGGGGACGCCAAAGGTCAGGTTTGGCACGAAATGGCCGTCCATCAAGTCGAGATGGATACAATCTGCCCCCTTCCGTTCGACGTCCTGAATGTCTTCAGCCAGGCGGGAGAAGTCCGCCGATAATATAGATGGGCAAATGGTTACCATGACTATCGTTTCCTTTCTGCAATGGAAGTGAGTATCTTACAGTATGTCTCATACCGTTCTTTCTGGATATGGCCGTCAGCGACGGCCTGTTTAACCGTACATTCCGGTTCGGACAGATGGAGACACGACGAGAACTTGCAGCCGCCGCTGTAGGGCAGCATGTCCGGGAAGAGGCGCAGGACTTCCTTCGGGTCGAGGTGCTCGAAGTCGAGAGAGCTGAATCCCGGCGTATCAACGACATACGTATCGCTGTCGAGGCGCATGATTTCCGAATGGCGTGTCGTATGGCGGCCGCGCTTGATCTTTTCGCTGACGGCGCCGACGGACAAGTCTTTCCGGCCCAGGATCTGGGACAGCAGGCTCGACTTACCGACGCCCGACGGGCCGGCAAAGGCCGTCATGCGGTGAGGCAGCAGATCCCGCAGGGTATCGAGGCCTTCGCCGGTCTTGGCCGACACGAGATAGACGTCATAGCCGCAGCGTTCATAAAAGGCCTTGTAGGCTTCGGCCGTCTCCCGGTCCAGGTCGCACTTATTGAAGCACAGCGTCGGATGGATGCCGCCGTATTCACAGGTCATGAGCATCTTATCGACGAGGAACTGGTTCGGATCCGGCGACTTGGCCGCCATGATGACCAGGAGCTGGTCGATATTGGCCACGGCCGGCCGGCGTATCTGGTTGCGCCGGGGCAGCAGGGCTTCGATGACGCCCTTGTCCTGGCCCAGCTCGGTGATTTCCAGCTCGTCGCCGACGAGGATCTTCGCTTTCAGCAATTTGCCGCGGCGCCGGCACTCGATGAGCCCTTCCCGGCCGACATCGACGTAATAATAGCCGTTATAGTTCTTGATGACGCGTCCTTTTGTCATGTTCCTCCCCTTATATATACTGGTCCTGTACTAACGAATTGTTGATGTATACTTTGACTCTCGTCTTGCCCGTGCCGCTGACGCTCTTGGAGATGTTGTCGCCGCCGGCCTGGCTGCGGTCATAGACGACGCGCGAGCCATTGTCGTCGGATACGACGATCTGGACATGCTGGCTGGAAGCGCCAGACGGTACGCTGATATTGACCGTCCCGTAATGAGGCGTCCCGGCCGGTTCCTGGTTATTGGCACTGCCATCGGATCCGCCGGAGCTGCTCGACGGCGAGCTCTGGCTGCTCTGGGACGACGGATATTCGACGGACAAGTTGACGACCTTGCCGTCTTCCGACGTCTGGCCCGTGACGACGGCCTGAGAGCTGTCCTTCGACGAATCGAGGTTGGACACGCTGCCGACGGAATAGCCGGCGCTTTCCAGGGCCTTCACGGCCGCATCGAGGCTCATGCCGCTCGTATTAGGTGCTCCATTCTTGGCCGCTTCTGCTTCTTTTTCGGCTTCGCTCTTACGGCAGACGACGAGGTCGACTTTCGTCCCCTTTTCGACTTTCTTCGGCGATTCCGGGTCCTGGTCGATGATGGTCCCGTCGGCATACTGGGCGCTCTCTTTGTAGCGCACCTTGCCCACAGACAGGCCAATTTCCTTCAGTTTCTTTTCGGCCTCATCGAGGGTCAGGCTCCGCAGGTCCGGTATGAGGACTTCTTCCCCCTTATTCCCCTTACTGACAGTCAGGTAAATGGTCCGATTGGCCTTGACGACGGCCCCGCCAGACGGTGTCTGAGAAATGACTTCGCCGACTGGCACTTCGTCGCTTTCCACTTCCTTGACGGAAACGTCGAGTTTCTTATCTTTCAGTATCTTCTTGGCGATTTCGACCTGTTTACCCGTCACATCCGGTACGGTAATGTCTTCGGTACTCCAAAAATTCCCAAAGGAAAAGAAGGCCCAGACAAAGGCGACGAGGAAGACGCCGAGCATACCGATGATGATAGTTTTCTGCGAATGATTGCTGATAGAATCCATGAACCGCGTGAAAGGGTTCTTCTTCTTTTCTTTCGATTCTTCTTCGGGCAGGTCTTTTTCCTTGATAGGCTGTAATTTCTGCGTGCCGAAGTTATACGGGCCCTTGCTGATAATCGGCCGGGCGCCGTTGGTATTGATGAAACCCTGGGACAGGCGCAGTTCCGACATCATCTCGCCGATGGACTGGAAGCGGTCGTCCGGGTTCTTGGCCATGGCCTTGAGGATGACCTGTTCGACGAGCCGCGGGATACGGCGGTTGTACTTCGTCGGCAAGGGAATATCGTCCTGGACATGCTTCAAGGCGATGCTGATGGCCGTATCGCCCTGGAAAGGGACGACGCCAGTCATCATTTCATACATGACGACGCCTAGGGAATAAATATCCGTCCGTTCGTCGATATGGCCGCCACTGGCCTGTTCCGGTGAAAAATAATGGACTGAACCGAGGACGGTGCGGTCGCTGTTTTCGACGGAATTCACAGCCCGGGCGATGCCGAAATCGGCGACTTTGATGCGTCCTGTCTCGGTGACCAGGATATTATGAGGCTTGATGTCGCAGTGGACGATGCCGTTGGCATGAGCATTTTCCAGGGCTTCGCCGATATCGAAGGCAATCTGTATCGACGTGTTGATCGGCAGGTGGCCGTGTTTTTCGATGTATTCTTTTAACGTTTCGCCGCGCACGAATTCCATGACGATGTAATGGACATTTTCATCGTAGCCGACGTCGTATATATTGACAATATTGGGGTGTGACAATTTGGCAGCCGCCTGGGCTTCCTGGCGGAAGCGGACGACAAAATCGTGGTCGTTGCCGTATTTTGAATGAAGTATTTTTACGGCGACGATCCGGTCCAGGAGGATATCCTGTGCTTTGTACACGCTGGCCATGCCGCCTGTGCCTACTTTTTCCAATATCTTGTATCTGTTATCTAAGATATGACCAATCATTTTTAGCTATTCCACCACTTTCATAGTCGTTCCCGATTATATGGTTGTTAAAATTGCCGTGATATTATCTTTCGCCCCGTTTTCATAGACGCGGGCAAAGAGATCATTGATGATTTCCCGTTCTGTCCGGCGGTAATCGCCGATGGCATCGTAGAGTTCCTGTTTCTGGATGAACGATGTCAGGCCGTCGGAACAAATCAGGATGCGATCTTTCGGCTGTACTTCAAAGGCTCCGCTGTCGACGACCAAGTTCTCATCGACGCCGACGGCTCTGGTCAGCACATGGCGCTGGGGATGATCCATCGCCTCTTCTTCGGTTATCTTGCCCTTTTCGAGCAGGACCTGGACGATCGTATGGTCGACGGAAATCTGTTTGAATTCCCCATCGCGGTATAAGTAGATGCGGCTGTCACCGACGTGGCCCCAGAAGGCCATATGACGAGCCAGGGTCACCATGGACACGGTCGTCCCCATGCCCTTGAGCGAAGGGTCGATCAAGGTCTTGCTGAGGATGCTGGAATTCGCATATTGAATGGCTTTCTCCAGCTGTACCGGTGCTGCATAACTAAAGTTCTTGAAATAATAAGCTATCGCTTCTACGGCCGTCTTGCTGGCGATTTCACCGCCTACATAGCCGCCCATACCGTCGGCTACGGCCAGTACGTTTTTCTCGTGGCTGATATAAAAGGAATCTTCATTCACTTTCCGAACCAGGCCGATTTTGGATTCACCGTATGTGCCCAAATTCTCACGTCCTCTCACGGTGTTTCGTTATAGGTACACATTAATTCATATCATATTCGCCGTCACCTGTCAAATTTTTTCGCGTTTTATGCGCAGCTGGCCGCAGGCGGCCTGTATCTGGCTGCCCATTTCCCGCCGCAGAGTGACGGAAACGCCGTGGCGCTGCAAATATGTGACGAATTCATTCATCGTCTTTTCATCGGGCCGGTAGAGGCCGACGTCGTAGTTGTCGTTGATGGGAATGGCATTGACCAGGATGTTCTGGCCGCCCAGGAGACGGGCCAGTTCCTTGGCGCAGGCGTTAGTACAAGTCAGGCCCTTGATGAGGATGTATTCAAAGGTGACCTTCCGGCCAGTGACGTCGAAATAGTGGCGGGCCGCCTTCAGGACTTCGTCGAGGGGATATTTCTCGGCAATCGGCATGATGCGGCGCCGCAAGGCATCGTTCGGCGCGTGGAGGGATACGGCCAGGGTGATGGGCATGCCCTCTTTGGCCAAGTCGTACATCTTGGGGACGATGCCCGACGTCGACAAGGCCATGTTGCGATAGCCCAGATAGAGCGTATCCTTTTCGTGGATGAGCTTCATGAAGCGGATGACGTTATCGTAGTTGAGGAGCGGTTCCCCTGTCCCCATGATGACGATGGAATGGAGGTCCGGCGTGACGTATTTGCGGAAAGCCAGGAGCTGGGCGACCATTTCGCCAGCCGACAGGTTGCGGACGAAACCGTTCTTGGCGGACGCACAGAAGGCGCAGTTGACGGCACAGCCGACCTGGGACGATACACAGATGGAATTGCCATAGTCGTGCTTCATGAGGACCGTTTCTACGGTCTCACCATCAGCCAGCTGCAATAAGAGCTTCACTGTCTGTCCGTCCGGGGCATCCAGGCGGGACACGACTTCCGGGAAATAGATCGGCAGCACTTCCTTCAGCTGTTCCCGGTCTTTCTTGGGCAGCAGGACCATATCATTCCAGGAAAAGATATTTTGCTTATAAATATAATGAAAAATCTGGTCAGCCCGGAACTTTTTCATCCCCTGGGCGACGAGGAACGCCTGGAGTTCCTTTTTGGTCATATCAAATACATTACTCATGTCAGCCCTCCTTTTTCATGCGGGCAATGAAGAAGCCATCCAGGCCGTCGCGCTGGGGCAGGAGCTGGATGAAAGGCCCTTCATGGCCGGGAACGGGAAGCCACTGCGTCGCGTTTTCTACGTGGAATTCCGGATGATTCTTCAAAAAGGCAGCCACGATGCGGCTGTTTTCATCATCATTCATGGTGCAGGTACTGTAGACCAGGATGCCGCCAGGACGGACGCATTGGGATGCACTGTCCAGGATGCGCCGCTGCAAGGCCGGCAGGGTACGCAGGTCACTGGGATTCTTGCGCCAGCGCAGGTCGATCTTATGGCGCAGGACGCCGAGGCCCGAACAAGGGGCATCGACCAGGACCCGGTCGGCTTTGCCGGCGTACTTCTGGCCGATGGTGCAGCCGTTCTGGAGTAGGGTCCGCACATTCTTGAGGCCCAGTTTCTGGGCATTATATTCGATGAGCCGCAGTTTATGCTCATGGATATCGCCGCCGTAGACGACACAGGACGGGCCGCCCAGTGTGGCCAGGTGCGTCGTCTTGCCGCCGGGAGCGGCGCAGACGTCGAAGATGACTTCGTGCGGCTGGGGATCGACGATATGGGCTACCAGCTGGGACGGTTCGTCCTGGATGATGGCCCGGCCATCGCGCAGGCATGTCAGTTCATGGATGCCGGGATTGCCGTCGAGGTAGATGCCGTCTGGTGAAATGGCAGCCGGGCGGGCCGGCAGACCTTGTTTTTCCAAATCGGCCAGCAGCTCTTTGCGGCTGGTCTGGGCCGTATTGACGCGCAGGCACAGCGGCGGGATCGTATCGAAATATTGGCAGATACGTTCCGTATCGTCCGGGCCATAGGCTTCGATCCAGCGGCGGACGAGCCATTCCTGCTGATGATAGGTCAGGGCCAGGTGGGCTACGATGTTTTCGCCCTTATCGGGGATGACGAACTGGCTGCGGCGGCGGATACTGTTGCGCAGCATGGCATTGACGAACTTGGCCATGCCCCGGTTGCCGAATTTCGTCGCCATCTTGACGGCTTCATTGCAGGCCGCTGATTCGGGGACTTTGGTCATGCCGAAAATCTGATATAAGCCCAGGCGGATGATGGCCAGACAGACAGGGTCGAGTTTTTGCAGTTTGCGCGTACTGATCTGTGATATGATCCAATCCAGATAATTCAGGCAGCGCAAGGTGCCGTAAACCAGCTCCGTATAGAAGCGCCGGTCCCTGTCGGCAAATTGATGGGTCTGTATCGCCTTGGAGACGACGATATTGCTATAGCCTTCATCGCGGCAGATAGTCAGCAGGCTCTGAAAGGCAATTTCACGAACGTTCATGGATTCCTCCCTGTTCTTTTAAAGCAGTAGCGAACAGCACAAAAGCAGGGCAACCGTCTTCGTTGCGGCAGTTGTCCCGCTTCTCTGCACTGAGTCATTTATAATAATTCACCAGCCGTCAAGGCTGCGCTTTGCAGATATTGGGCAGCAGCCATGCGTTTGCGGCTTTCGGGCTGGACTTCACAGATGCGCAAAGCCCCTTTCCCGGTCTGGACGGTGAATTGTTTCTTAGTCACCGATAACACGGTCCCCGGCGCAGCCTGTGTCCCTTCGACGACGTCGGCTGCCCATATCTTCAGGCGCTTGCCATCATGGCAGATGGTATAGGCACCGGGATGGGGATCCAGCGTCCGGATGAGCCGTTCCAATACGGCCGCATCCTGAGACCAGTCGATGCGGGCTTCTTCCTTGGTAATCTTGGCCGTATACGTCGCCTGACTTTCATCCTGGGCGACGGCGCGGCTTTCATAGCCATCCAGGTCGGTCAGGACGTCGAGCAGGGTCTGGGCCCCTAGGATGGACAATTTATCGAAGAGGGTCCCCGTCGTTTCCTTGGCATCCAGGGGAATGGCCGCTTTTTTCAGCATCTTCCCCGTATCCATGCCTTCGTCGAGGAGCATGATGGTCACGCCGCTTTCGGCTTCGCCGTCTTTGATGGCGTACTGGATGGGGGCGGCGCCGCGATACTTCGGCAGCAGCGAGCCGTGGACGTTGAGGCAGCCGTATTTCGGGATGTCCAGGACGGCTTTCGGCAAAATCTTACCGTAAGCGATGACGATGATGACGTCCGGCGCCAGGCTGCGGAGCTGTTCGATGACGTCGTCACTGCGCATGGAATCAGGCTGGAAGACGGGGATGCCCAGTTCCAGAGCCTTTTCCTTGACCGGCGAGAAAGTCACCTTCTTGCCGCGTCCCCGCTGTTTATCGGGCTGGCTGTAGACGGCGGCGATATCATAACCGGCCTGAGCCAATTTTTCCAGAGACGGGACGGAAAAGTCCGGCGTCCCCATGAATACGATACGTAACTTATCCATTAGTCCCCTACTTTCTGTAAATCCGTCGCCTTTTCGATGAATAGATGGCCATAGAGATGGTCGATTTCATGCTGGAAAATACGGGCCAGGAAGCCTTCCGGTTCATAGATGACGGTCTTGCCATGGCGCGTCAGCGAACGGACCTTGATTTTGGAAGCCCGTTCCACTTTGCCGTAATATCCGGGGATGCTCAGGCAGCCTTCGGTATCGACATTGGTTTCGTCCGATTTTTCCAGGATTTCCGGATTGATGAGCTCGATGAGGCCGTTGCCGTCGTCGAGGACGATGAGCTGCAGCGATTCATTGACCTGCGGCGCAGCTAAGCCTACGCCTTCAGCAGCATACATCGTTTCTGCCATGTCGTCGAGCAATTTCTTTATATGTTTATTTACTTTCGTAACGGGTTTCGCCGTCGCTTTCAGGACGGGATCCCCGGCTTTAATAATAGTGAGTACTGCCATGTAACTTTCACCTCATTGTAATAGTAAAAATGCTTATTCTTTTCTATTATAGTATGAAATCGCCAGAAATGCTATAGATTCATCAGAATTGCTTGAAATAGCCCATTTCTCTCCTGCCGTAATTGACAACATTTATAAGGTTATGTTACATCGTCAGCAATGGAAGAAGTAACACTGAGAGCGGTCCCGGACGTATCCTGAAGGGCGCCATGGCCATGAAGTTTCTCAGAATGCTTCTTTCATTTTTTATTTTGCACTGTAAGGGTCGCCACGTGCGAGCCCCTACAATGGCTGTGGGAATGCCATAAAATTTCTGTAGGGGCGCCACGTGGGGCGCCCGTTCCTGCCCGATGTGGGAATGTACTCATATCCTGGACGGGCTGAACAGGCAGGTTCGATTCCCCACGATTATATGGGGTCTACGTCAATGAGGACGCCGGTCTGCCAGCAGGCCGGGATGCGCTGCATGGCTTTTTTGATGGCTGTCAGGTCTTTTCCGGTCAGGGACAGGACCAGACGGTATTTATTGCGTATCTTCTTGATGACGTCTTCGTAAGGGCCGATGACGGCGACTTCATCGCCGTGGTCCCCGTTCCAGCTGTTCAGGGCCGCTGCGACGTCGTTGGCCTTGCGCCAGACTTGTTCTTCTGATTCGTCCTGGACTAAGATTTTGGCCATTTCCTGGAAAGGCGGATAACCCAATTCTTTCCGGAACTGGATTTCCTGGTCATAAAAGGCCCGGTAATCCTGGCGGGCAGCGCACTGGATGACGTAATGATCCGGCGCGTAGGTCTGCATGACGACGCGGCCCGGGATATCGCCGCGGCCAGCCCTGCCAGCCGCCTGGGTCAGGAGCTGGAAAGTCCGTTCCCCAGCCCAGTAGGCCGGGATATTGAGCAAGCTGTCGGCCGATAAGATACCGACGGCGCTGACGCCGGGGAAATCGTGGCCTTTGGCGACCATCTGTGTCCCCAGGAGGATATCATATTCATGACGGCGGAAGGCTTCGATGATGCGGTCGCCGCTGTGCTTGCGGCTGGTCGTATCCTGGTCGAGGCGGATGATGCGCGCCGACGGCAGGAGTTCGCGGAGCTGCTGTTCCACTTTTTCCGTGCCGCTGCCAAAGAATTTGATGTATTTGCTGCCACATGACGGGCAGACTGTCGGCACGGGCTTTTCGGCATCGCAGTAATGACAGCGCAGGTGGGCGGCCTGACGATGGTAGACCATGGCCACGTCGCACGTATCGCATTTGACGACGTAGCCGCACTTGCGGCACATGACGAATGTCGAGAAGCCGCGGCGGTTGAGAAGGATGATGGCCTGCTGCCGGGCTGCCAGTGTCTCTTCCAGGAGATTCAATAAGCAATCGGAAACGACGCGGTAGTTCCCGCGGGCCAATTCATCGCGCATGTCGACGACCTGGACCGAAGGCAGGGGCCGCTGGCCGACGCGCTTAGTCAGCTCGACCAGGACATAATCGCCCTGCAGGGCCTTATAATAATCACCCAGCGCCGGCGTGGCACTGCCAAGAATTACGGGGCAGCCGTAGTACGCCGCCCGCTGGCGGGCGACGGCGACGGCATGATAGCGCGGCGCTTCGTCCTGCTTATACGAACTGTCATGGGCTTCGTCGACGATGAACAGGCCGATGGACTGGGCCGCCGTAAAGACAGCCGACCGGGCGCCGATACAGATATGACTCGTCCCGTTCTGCATACGCAGCCAGTTGTTGCGCTTCTCACCCTGGGAAAGCTGGCTGTGCATGACGACGACATCGTCGCCGAAGCGGCGCAGGAAACGGCGGACGATTTGCCCGGTCAGGGCGATCTCCGGCACTAAAACGACGACCTGCCGGCCTTCTTTCAGGACCTGGCTGGCCAGCTGCATGTAGACTTCGGTCTTGCCACTGCCGGTGATACCGTGGAGGACGTAGGTTTTTCCTTGTTCATCGCTTCCGATAACTTTAACTGCCTGTTGTTGTTCCGGTGTCAGCGTAAAGGGAGCATCGCCAGAAAGGGTCGGCAGGATATTCGTCGTCCTGGCCGGCCGCTGGCTCCAGCGGGCCAAGCCTGTCGCACAGAGACGGCGCATGAGGTCGCGGCTGTAGCCCTGGCCCTGCCAATAGGAAACGGCCCCTTCCCCCTTCTCTTTCAAGGCCTGGAGCAGTTCCTGCTGGCGCCGCCGGCCGTGGAGGATGTCTTCGTCATCATCGTGAACGAAGGAAAGCCAGTCTTCCATCTTGTCGGCAATCTGGTTCTTGTAATAAGTCCGGCTGGTCAGGACCTGGCGGGCCAGGGCCGTTTCGACGAGGTCCCTGCCGAAGCGGCGGACAAGGCTGCCCTTTTCACGGCTCCCCTTGTCGGCGACATAGGCCTGGAGCTGCCGCCCTTCAGGACTCACAGGCGCAGTCGGACCGACGGACAAGAGTTCCTGGCGGACCAGGCCCTTCTTGTCGATCATGAACAGGCGCAGGGCTTCGGAAAGGTTGCAGACATAGTAGTCGCGGATCCAGAGGGCCGTGCGGATCATTTCTTCCTGGAAGCCGGTCTGCGTCGAAAGCAGGCCTTCGACGGGCTTCAGCGTGAAATCGGCCGGTTCGTCCAGCTGTTCATGGAGGGCGACGACGATGCCCTCTTCCCGGCGATGACCAAAGGGCACGAGGACGCGGCTGCCGACGCGGACGGCCAGACCATCGGGAACGGTATAGGAAAAAGTCTGCTGCAGCCGTTTCGCCGTCGTATTGATGATGATTTCAGCAATCAAAAGGACACCTCCTTTGTATGGGGCTGTCGCACTAAAAAACTACAAACTGCAAACTCAATACCCAAAAAGAGGCTGTCTTAATGGGACAGCCTCTTTTCTGGATGTTCAGTTTATCGAACCGCCTCTTATAAGCCGGCTTCTTTGCGGAGCGTTTCGGCTTTGTCTGTCTTTTCCCAAGGCAGGTCGAGGTCGTTGCGGCCGAAGTGGCCATAGGCAGCGGTCTGTTTGTAAATCGGGCGCTGCAAGTCGAGCATGGCGATGATGCCAGCCGGACGAAGGTCGAAGTTCTTTTCGATGAGTTCGACAATCTTTTCGTTCGGGACTTTGCCCGTACCGAAGGTTTCGACGTGGATGGAAACCGGGCGGGCTACGCCGATGGCATAAGCCAGCTGGATTTCGCATTTATCGGCCAGGCCGGCAGCGACGACGTTCTTGGCGACGTAACGGGCTGCATAAGCGGCCGAGCGGTCGACTTTTGTGGGGTCCTTGCCGGAGAAGGCACCGCCGCCATGACGAGCCATGCCGCCATAGGTATCGACGATGATCTTACGGCCTGTGAGGCCCGAATCGCCCTGAGGACCGCCGATAACGAAACGGCCAGTCGGATTGATGAAGAGTTTCGTCTTGTCGTCGAACAAGCCTTCCGGCAGTTCCGGTTTGATGACGAATTCGAGGAGGTCGCTTTCGATCTGTTCGCGGCCGACTTCGGGGCTGTGCTGTGCCGAAATGACGATCGTATCGATGCGGACCGGTTTACCGTCTTCATATTCGACAGTGACCTGGGTCTTGCCATCGGGACGGAGATACGGCAGTGTGCCGTCTTTGCGGACTTTGGCCAGGCGGCGTGCCAGGCGGTGTGCCAGGGAAATCGGCAGCGGCATGTAGTCGTCCGTTTCATTGGTAGCATAGCCGAACATCATGCCCTGGTCGCCAGCGCCGATAGTATCGAACTTATCCGTATTGCCTTCTTTCTTTTCCAAGGCATCGTCGACGCCCATAGCGATGTCCGGGGACTGTTCGTCCAGGGAAACGAGGACGCCGCATGTGTCGCAATCAAAACCATATTTAGCGCGGGTATAGCCGATGTCACGAATCGTTTCGCGGACGATGTGCGGGATATCGACGTAGCACGTCGTAGAAATTTCACCGACGACATGTACCATACCAGTCGTTACCAGGGTTTCGCAGGCAACGCGAGCGTTTTTATCTTTTGCGAGAATGGCATCCAAAATGCTGTCCGAAATCTGGTCAGCCATTTTATCGGGATGGCCTTCGGTGACGGATTCGGATGTAAAGAATTCACGATTTTTTGCCATGAGTGATCCTCCTTAAAAAAAATTCCCCTCATCCATGACTTCATGAGAGGGGCTTCTAATCCCCATCTGCCAGTATATCACTGCTGGAATTAGCACCTTTCATAGCTGAAGGTTGCTGCGACATCACAGGGCCAGTCCCTCCGTCGTCTCTTGATGGTTCTTTATTTGGTTTGCTCATCCATTATAATTCAAGTCCGCCTATTTTGCAAGTGTTTTTTATGCCTAAAAAACATTGTCTACTAGACGTTGCCCTATAGGCAGGGTTATAATGGAGAAGATAGAAAGGATGATTAGATATGACCAAATTGCGGCCTAGAGATATATTCTTCAACGACCCTTATTTTGATTATGCAACCTGCAGCAAGCCCGGCGACCTGCGGCTGGCCAAGCGGGTAGAAGTATTCGGCAAATGGTACAAGACCCCGAGCCTGGTGACGACCCTTCTTTCCCAGGAACGGCTGACCTTCAGCCGCCACACTGGCACGGACCAGGAAGACGCTTTGGTACTGCGCATCTACGAACGGACGGCCGACCGGCTGCTCATCAATACGTATTATACGTCCAAACAGAACCCGGAAGAAATCTACGCCGGCACGATCCACCTCGAACGCTACGATATGGCGCAGACTATGGAATCTTTTTCCTATATGGGCATCATCGACCTGCTCATGCTCCAGACGGACAGTCAGATTCTCGGCTTGACCGACGTCTTTGAAGACGTGCAGATGGCCAAGCACGCGGCAGCCCATGCCCTGGGCATCTATCTCATGGCCATCTGTGACCAGCCCTGGTCTGACGAAGCCGTCACTGGCGGCCAGGAAACGCCGGCCATGATGATGGGCAAAGAAAAAGAAGAACTTCAGCAGCTGCGGGAAGAAAAAGCCCAGATGGACGCCGACCGGGAAGAACTCCTGCGCCTGCGCCTGGAAGCCAAGAACCGCACGGCCGTCCTTTCTGAACTGGAACGGCTGCGCCAGGAACTCGATGCGGAACGGACGGGCCGCGAACAGGACCGCAAACAGTACGAAGACCGCATCCGCAAGCAGGAACAGTATATCGAAAAGATAAAGGAAACGGCATCCAGCCAGATTGCCGAACTCCTGGCCCTGCGCAAGGAACTCAACAAGCGCCAGGTGCGGCCGGATCTGACCAAAGGGCAGGCGCCGCGGAAAGTGACGCCCCAGGAAGCGTCGCGTTCCGTCCGGGACCCGGAAGACCGCGGCCTGGACCTGCCCTCCTTCATGACCCAGCGCGATTATACGCGCCAGCTGGACCGCTTCCTCACGGGCCGTCAGATAGCCCTGGCCGGCGGCGATCCCGACTGGCAGCGCCGCATCCAGCGCCGTTTCGGTGCCGTCCTCCTCATCAGCGGCCAGCCGGGCGATGACCGGATGCTGAAAGAAGCGTCCCTCTTAGTCGTCAACCTGGAAGACGGCAAGACGCCCCTCGTCCGCTGGGCCATTACGGAAGCCAAAGAAAATAACTGCCCCATCCTCTCCGTCGGCCCGACCAACCTCAACGGCTTCGCCAAAGCCATCGTAGGGCGGGTTAGTGGTTAGTGGTTAGTGGTTAGTGGTTAGTGGCTCGTGGCTCGTGGCTCGTGATTAAAAAAACATACTATTAAGCCCGAATGGGCTATGATTGAATATCACAGCGGGACGCCTTCCAGGCGTCCCCTACGCACAAGGCCACAGGCCGTGTATTTTTTTGTGATCAGCCCATAGT
>ERZ773248.249-NODE-249-length-78295-cov-18.066654_pt1 | contig 78295 bp, 60 predicted proteins | sample MGYA00580518_ERZ773248 | MGnify/ENA primary metagenome ERZ773248 (study PRJEB29015, sample SAMEA2737762) | human gut metagenome | biome: human gut; feature: human-associated habitat; material: faeces | place: China | collected 2012 ...
TGCATTTAAGAACATCATGGTCCTTCTTAAGCGCTTCTTATTTGCATTGATCATCTTATTGCCCCTCCCCACGGAATGTCCTCGATCTGGTCTACAGAACGGAATACCGCACCTTCAACTCTTGCCTTAATGGTGCAGTCTAAAGCGCCCTTATCCACCACTGAGATTTTTACATCCTTTACATCCAGGTTCTCCAGTGTCTGAAGGACTACCTTGCGGATCTGGTTGCCATACTGATTGATGACAGCACTTTCCAGGCTAAATTCCACAGAACCATTTCCCGGTTCTACGGTTACCTGACAGTCACTGGATTCCAGAGTTCCTGCCATGGCCGGTTTCTTGATCTCCATCTTTATTTCCTCCTATTTTTAACGATGTCTTTTCAACATCTTTTTGTTACCCCCGCATCTGTGCAAAAGCATTTTCAAACGGGCACTGCCACACATTTTCCAGATCATTTTGAATCAGGAAAATATGTGGCACTGTGTGTTTTTACTCACGAACATGCGCTTACGCGCTCATTACATTATATCACTTTAAGCCTTTTCTTGCACGGTTATAATTGATCAGACAGCCTGCTTTTACGATCTTTCTTTCATCTGCAGTCATATCTGCCACGTACAGACTGATCTCTTTTACCGCCTTGGTATCTGCATTGATCACATAAGCCTTAATGTCTTTTAAATCACCATCCAGTGCTGCTTTTGCACCTGGAACGTAGATATAGTCTCCTACTTCAAACTCCGGCTCTTCTACCATCTGGAATGGGATCATTCCCCAGTTCATTACATTAGAACGATAACGCTTGGTTGCGTATTCTTTTGTGATGTTTGCAAGTCCGCCGATGACTCTCTGGCAGCTTGCAGCCTGTTCTCTTGCAGAACCATCACCAGGCTTTACAGCATAGATCATGCTTCCGATCTCTGTTTCCATTTCATTTACATTTTCCTGACCGGAAATGGTATGGATGGCATCAAATACCCCATTCAGGTCTGCATCTAACTCTGATGGATTCTGTCCTGCTGTTCTTGCCTTCTCTAATTTGTCTACTGCCTTGCTCTTTCCTACGTATTCAGGATCTCTTCTGGATAATGTAAACTCAGCCAGTCCCAGTGGATTGGAACGATAGGAGGAGGTTTCACCAGATGGGATCAGTTCATCCGTGGTAGTTACTTCATCCATGATCTTGGAGCATACCTTTAAAAGAATATTATCAGTTAACGGACTCATTTCCGGCCAGTCCTTGATATTTGGGCCATATACCAGACTGTCCTCCTCATGGGCTGCATTGTAGCCATTGTATACACGGCGGTCATAAACAGTCTTATCAAAATCGTGTTCAGGAACATCGCCCCAGCAGTCTAAGTCTGTAGCTGGTGTAAGGATACCGCCGTTTGCTGCGGTTGCTGCAATAGAACGTGCATCCATTAAGGCTACTGCAGACATCTGGCCATTTCCTGGCTTGCTGCCTTCCCTGTTCGGGAAATTTCTGGTTGTATGACGGATACTTAATCCATTGTTGCAAGGTGTATCGCCGGCGCCAAAGCATGGTCCGCAGAATGCAGTTCTGATAACAGCGCCTGCTTCCATAAGCTCTGCTATAAATCCCTTTCTTACCAGATCGATAAATACAGGCTGGGAAGATGGATATACAGCCAGTGAGAATTCTCCGTCTCCACAGCTCTTTCCCTTTAATGCATGGGCTGCTTCTACTACATTGGTAAAGTTACCGCCTGCACAGCCTGCGATGATTCCCTGCTGGACTCTTAAACGTCCGTTTTCAATTTTATCAGTCAGTGTAAATGGTGCTCTTCCGCCGCTGACTTTCTCTGCTTCTTTTTCTACACTTCTTAAAATATCACCCAGGTTTGCATTTAACTCATCGATTTCATATGTGTTGCTTGGGTGGAATGGAAGGGCGATCATTGGCTTAATGGTACTTAAATCCACGTAAACACAGCCATCATAGTAAGCTACATCTGCTGGATTTAACTCTTTGTAATCATCACCTCTGCCATGGGCTGTTAAAAATGCCTTTGTATCTTCATCAGTGCGCCAGATAGATGTTAAGCAGGTAGTTTCTGTTGTCATAACATCTACACCGTTTCTGTAGTCTGTTGTCATGGAAGCAACACCAGGTCCTACAAATTCCATTACTTTATTCTTTACATAACCCTTCTTGAATACTGCACCGATAATGGAAAGTGCCACGTCCTGAGGTCCGATACCAGGTCCCGGCTTTCCGGTAAGGTAAATTGCAACAACGCCCGGATAAGCTACATCGTATGTATCACATAACAGCTGTTTTACCAGCTCACCGCCACCTTCACCGATGGCCATGGTTCCTAATGCACCATAGCGGGTATGGGAGTCAGATCCTAAGATCATACGTCCGCAGCCTGCATGCATTTCACGCATATACTGATGCATAACTGCAATGTGAGGTGGAACATAGATACCGCCATACTTCTTTGCTGCGGAAAGACCAAACATATGGTCATCTTCATTAATGGTTCCGCCTACTGCGCAAAGGGAGTTATGGCAGTTGGTCAGTACATAGGGAACAGGGAATTTCTCCATTCCAGAAGCTTTTGCTGTCTGGATAACCCCTACGAATGTGATATCGTGGGATGTCATTGCGTCAAATTTAAGCTTTAAATGCTCCATATCTCCTGAAGTGTTGTGGGCACTTAAAATAGAACAGGCCATAGTGCCTTTCTTTGCTGTTTCTTTATCTGCAGCTTTTCCTGTAAGAGCCTGTACCTTTGCTCCTTCAGACTCAGGTACGATCTCGGTGCCGTTTACAAGATAAATTCCTTCATCATATAACTTTACCATAATGTTTCTTCTCCTTTTATCCCATGTCCATGTCACCATCAGGTGACATATCCATTTGCTATGTTCTAACTATACACCCCTTTACTTTTATAGGCAAATACTATATATATAATAACAGATATACATTTTTACCTATGTGATGGATATGAAGGAGTTTTTCCCTATGACAAGCCGTGAACTAGAATACATTAAAACAGTAGCCGATGAAAAAAGCATCTCTGCAGCCGCCAGAAAACTTTATATTGCCCAGCCTTCCTTAAGCCAGTCTTTGCAGCGGATCGAAGAAAACCTGGACGCCCATCTTTTCAACCGGACGCCTTCCGGACTGACCCTTACTTATGCTGGAAAACGCTGTTATCAGATGGCCTGTCAGGTTCTTAAGATCTACAGCGATTTTGAGACGGAAATAAGTGACATAAAGCAGTTAAAATCCGGACGGATCGTTATGGGAACGACCAACCATCTGGGAACCGTCATTCTTCCTAAGATCCTGCCGGAATTTAAGACAAACAGTCCCTCTATTGAACTGGATATCCGCGAAGATAATACTGGAAAGCTGGAAGAACAGGTACTTACAGGTGCTATGGATTTTGCCCTGCTCCATGCTCCAAAGCTGGCGCCAAATCCATTATTGGATTATGAATTTTTATCAGAAAACCCCTTTGTGATCGCACTGGCCCAGGGGCATCCATTGATCCAGAAAGCAAAAGAAAAACCGGGCTATCCATTCCCGGTCTTAGATGTGCGTTTATTAAAAAATGAACCATTGATCCTTCTTCATCCACAGCAGCGCATCCGCCACGTATCTGACGCTATTCTTGCAAAAGCCAGGATCACACCTAATATCGTCCTGATATTGAAAAATTATGAAACAGCACAGCATCTGGCCGGTCAGGGCATAGGCATTACCTTTTTGCCTATGGAATATGCTGCCCTGACCTCCGCTGACCATCCGCCGGTACTTTTATCCATTGACGAGTCCTACAGCCCCAGCTGGGATCTGAGTATCGCCTCCTTAAAAGGCGGATTTTTATCCAGGGCGGACCAGTATTTCCTTGATCTGGTGCGACAGAAATTTTCACAGCCACTAAAAAGCAGCATTTGACACCCATCCTCCAAAATGTTCTCCCGGAAACTTTCTGTGCCCGATTTTGTGAGAAGATTTTTGGTCAGTTGTACCCAAATTTCTGAGGCGTACGTGGTGCGTACGGTGATGAAATCCGGGTGCGACTGGCAAAAAATCGGCCACAAAGACAGATGCAGGATGTACTAATCCCGTAAGATGCGGATTTAAGTGTGCAGGAGCAGGGATCATACTTCGATCTCAATATTATATTTCTTCATCCAGTAATTTACCTGGATCATATACGCCAGCATCTGGGGGCCCGCCATCAGCTGTCCATACCATGGTTTTCCATAGTCAGATGGGCTTTCCAGGAATTTTTCTGTTTTTTTCCTGTCTAAGAACTGTAAAACAGGTGCCGTACTGTCTTCTAATATCTCCTGCACCCGGTCTGCTAACAGCGTTTCATATGCTTTGTCGTAGGTCTTGGGATAAGGGGATTTTCTGCGCCACAGCACTTCATCAGGCAGCAGACCTGCTCCGGACATCCTTAGAAGATGCTTTGCCACACCATCTCTTGTTTTCATGTTCCATGGCACATTCCACAAATATTCCACAATACGGTGATCCGCAAAAGGCACTCTGGCTTCCAGCCCGGAATGCATGCTGGTGCGGTCCATACGGTCTAATAATGTCTGCATAAACCATTTCAGGTTCAGCCATGCGATCTCACGGCGGCGGGCTTCTTCCGGTGTGTCCTCTGCCAGCCCCGGCGTTTCTGCCACCGATTTTTCATAGGTTGCCTGCACATATTCATCCATGTGAAGTTCCCGGATAAAATCATCCGCCAACAGCTCCTTTCTGGCAGACAGGTCCATGGTCCAGGGAAATGTTTTCGCCTCAAAGCACTCTTTTTTGTGAAACCATGGATAACCCCCGAATATCTCATCAGCACATTCACCGGTCAGTGCTACCTTATGGGTGCTGCTTACCTGGGAGCAGAAATATAACAGGGAAGAGTCTACATCTGCCATGGCCGGAAGGTCTCTGGCTTCTACGGATGTATACAGCAGATCTGCCTGGGTCACATTGTCACATTCCAGATAATGATGGTCAGAATCTAAATATTTCACCATAATATCCACAAACGGCCGGTCCATGGATGGCTGAAAAGCATTGGCAGTAAAATATTTATGGTTATCCTTAAAATCAAAGGAAAAAGTAGCCAGCTGTTTGTTTTTCTTTTTCAATTCTGCATTGCAAACAGCAGCAACAAGACTGCTGTCCACACCTCCGGATAAAAAGGTACATACCGGCACATCGGAGATGATCTGGCGGCGGATGGCATCCTTGACCAGAAATGCCGTTTTTTCTACGGTCTGCCCATAGCTGTCCTCATGAGGCCTGCTCTCCAGCTTCCAATAACATTCTGCATACAGACCAGATGCATTGCATACAAGATAATGTGCCGGAAGCAGCTCTTCTATATCCTTGAAAACACCGCAGCCATAAGTTTTTGCAGGCCCGATGCTGAATATCTCATTTAACCCTCTTTTATCCAGTTTAGGAGTGATCCCCGGATAAGCAAAAAGACCTTTGATCTCAGAGGAAAAGATGACCTGATCCTGAAAACAGGTGTAAAATAATGGCTTTACCCCCAGGCGGTCCCTAAACAGCACCAGCCGGTCTTTTACCGGATCCATGATCCCGAAAGCAAATATACCATTCATCTGCTTTACAAAATCCGGACCATATTCCATGTAACCTGTAAGAACTACCTCTGTATCACTGGTTGTGGAAAATTTCCAGCCTTTTTCCATGAGATCTTCCTGCAATTCTTTCGTATTATAAAGCTCCCCATTATACACGATCCCGAAGGTCTTATCTCCCACTTTTTTAAGAATGGGCTGGCGGCCTGAAACCAGATCTCTTATAGACAGTCTCACATGGGCCAAACCAAAATGAGACTCCAGATAATTTCCCTGTTCATCCGGTCCCCGGTGTTTCTGTACTCTTTCCATCTCTTCCAGTATCTGCCGGTAATATTCTTCTTTTGTAAGATAGTCAAAATGACTCTGATAAAATCCGGCAATCCCGCACATATAATACCTCCTTCTATGCCCAATGTTCTCCCAGACTAGTTTTTTGAAAAGATTTTTTATCGCAACATTTATCGCAGCATTTATCACAACACCAGGCATGCTGCCAGGAAGGTGCATGTAAGGCCAATAAACACAGGAAGCATATTTTTCCTCGCCAGCTCCACCGGATCCACGTTACAAATGGCCGCCACCGGGATCAGCCCCCAGGGCACTACCGTTCCGCCGCCGATAAAAATAGCGCTGATCTGCCCCAGACATGCAAGAACGGGAATGGAAGCACCTGTAGCTGTACCAAAGGTCCGCGCCAGCGCACCGGTAAGTGGAAGCCCTGAAAAGCCGGAACCATCCAGTCCTGTAAGACCGCCGATGACCAACTGCAATAACGCTGTCATATACCGGTTTAAAGGTGCATGATGAGCCAGCCATAAAGCCCAGTCATTTAAAATCCCCCGTTCATAAGAATCTCCTAAAATATGGATAATGCCATTACCTCCCAAAAAGAAAAAGGCACCGATCACAATAACAGGAGCAAAAATACGAATGGCAAATAAAAATCCGTCTGTTACATATTCTGTCACTTTTTCAAGGGAACCCACTTTAAACTCCATCACAGTGCCTGCACACATTAAGAGGACTGCAGTTCCTGCCACCAGGCTGGTGGCATCCCCACCCTTGAGTTTAAACAAAATCATAAACAGTATATCCATAAGAAAGGCAACGGGCGTAAGGATTGCCAGGATCATGGCTGTCCTGGAATACGTCTTCTTTCCTGACTTTGCGCCTTTTTCCACCTCTTTTGCTTTTTCTGATTCTCCAGCCGTTTCCAGCTGCTGATCCTGATTCCATTTCAGGTTCAGATTTCCTTCATTATTTTTCTCATTATTTTTCTCAGTTTTTCTCTTTCCGGTTATGGTTACACGGTTGAGTAAAAATGCGCTGCACACACAGGTAATGCCCATGATCCAGAATAACAGCCGTCCTTTGCTTAAAATGTCAGCTGTAGAAATATCTGCCGCCCCTGCGGAAACGGCCGGTGCTCCCTGGATCACTGCATCATAGCTAAGGGCAAAACCATGACCAAACAGGTTCATTGCCATGGCTGCTGCAAGCGGTGTTAATCCCGACTGCACAGCAATGGGAAGGACAATGGCTCCTACCAGTGCAACTGCCGGTGACGGCCACAAAAACAGAGAAAATACAAACATAATGCCGCCTAAGATCCACCAGGAAACAGCCGGAGTCCTCATGACTTTTGACACCGGCCGCATAAGAAGGGCATCACTTCCCAGCTCCTGTATACATTTTGAAAATGCCGTTATCAGGGCAATGGTAGTGATCACCTCCCTAAATTCACTGATGGCATAAATAATGGAACTGAAGATGGTCTGTATTCCCCCGGCCAGACTGCATTTTCCAACAAGGCCGATTCCAAAAAGGAAGGCAATGCAGACCAGTGGAGTATCTTTTCGCAATATCATGGTAAATAAGATCACCAACACCCCCACCAGGTAAAACCAGTGGACCGGTGTTAATGCAATATAGGCTTCAGGCATAAAAAAGCTCCTGCAGTTCATACTTACTACCATAGTATGCTTATCAGGAGCTTTCGGTTTCTATATTAGGATTTAGTTCAATAGGGGCCGAAAGGGTTCCTCCATGTATAAACGCATTCACAGTAATCTTGTCCATTTTGCTCCGCCGCCGATCAGGCAGGTCTCCGGCAAACTCGCTCACTGCGTTCGCTCAAACAGTGCCTCCAACCTGCCAGCTATGCTCACAAAATGGACAAAATTACCTACCGAATGCTTATTATACATGGAGGAGCCCTTTCTACTGTATTGGATATGTCACATAAAAAATGCCGTACTTAAGTACAATCCCCCTCCTACATGAAAACTGCTTATTGGTTTGCTCCTACATTTTTTATTGCCAATAACGTAGAAAGCCGCCGGTGCACATGACAGAATAAGCATTTGTTGAAAATCCGTGAGTGGGCGAGCATAGCGTCAGAACGGAGAACCACTGTTTGAGCACGCAAAGCGTGCGAGTTTGGTTCGCAGTTCTGACAATAGGCGGCGCAAGCCCACGAGCAAAGGATTTTCATTCAAATGCGTATCTGTCATGTGCGCCGGTGGCTTTCGAACCTTAGTCAACAATACCCTCAATATGTCATATATCTGCACATTGGGAGTACCTGCTATTTTCATATTTTGTTTATGATTATTTCAACTTTTCAATCGTTTCAATGATATAATCGATATACTCTTTCGCGCTTGCATCCTCCGTAAAGGTAGTCAGCACCACCTGCTTTTCTGTAGTACATACATCCAGTGCCTTCTCCAGAAGGATTTTCTTATCTGCGTAACCAATATGAGCCAACAACATTCCAGCTGCACGGATCAGGGAACTTGGATCTGCATATGCGCCTCTGCCATGGCTCATCAGATATGGAGCAGTTCCATGGATTGCCTCAAACATGGCATATTTATTGCCGATATTAGAAGAAGAAGCGGTCCCCAGTCCACCCTGATGCTCTGCTGCAATATCAGTTACAATATCACCATACAGGTTTGGAAGTACCACTACCTCAATGCCCTTGTTAAACTCAGGATCCAGCATCTTTGCACACATTGCATCTACTAAACGTTCCTGACCATGCCGCCCCGTATCCGCCTAAACAGCTAACAGCCCAGTTCATTTTCCACATTTTTAAATCCTCTTGTAAGTGTAGACGGATTTCTGTCCACACAGGCCGCTGCCACCCGGATGGAACCTGTTCTGGCGATCTGTCTGATAAAAATAAGCTGCTGTTGGTTCATAGGATCCTCCTTGTGTTTCATACACTTCCGAAATCATTCCTGCGTCTTATTCTACCATATATTATCCCAACTTCCCAGACCTGCAAAAAACAGGCGCATCTTCCTGTTGCGAAAGAATACGCCTGCTTTTCATTCACTTGCCTTACTACGCCATTTTATTTTGCTACTGCCTTAAATGCCTCATCCAGATCTTCGATGATATCATCAATATTCTCAGTACCGATGGAAAGACGGATGGTGTTCGGGTAAATTCCCTGTTCTTTCAGTTCTTCCTCTGTCAGCTGTGCATGAGTAGTAGAAGCCGGATGGATGACCAGAGACTTAACATCTGCTACATTTGCAAGTAAGGAGAACAGCTCCAGATTGTCAATGAAGTCCTTTGCCTTCTGTGCATCGCCCTTAATCTCAAAGGTGAAGATAGAGCCGCCGCCATTTGGGAAATATTTCTTGTACAGTTTCTGCTGCTCCGGATCATTGGATACAGATGGATGATGAACTTTTTCTACCTGTGGATGATTATTTAAGTACTGAACTACCTTCAGCGCATTCTCTACATGACGCTCTACACGAAGAGACAGTGTTTCCAGTCCCTGCAGGAAGAAGAATGCATGGAATGGAGATAAAGTTGCACCGGTATCACGAAGTAAGATAGCGCGGATCTTTGTAACAAATGCTGCCGGTCCTACTGCCTTTACAAAGCTTACTCCATGGTAGCTTGGGTTTGGCTCAACTAAGGATGGGAACTTGCCGCTTGCTTCCCAGTCAAACTTACCGCTGTCTACGATCACACCGCCAATGGTGGTTCCATGTCCGCCAATGAACTTGGTAGCTGAATGTACAACGATATCTGCACCGTATTCAATCGGGCGTACCAGATATGGGGTTGCAAAGGTATTGTCAACTACTAACGGGATCTTATGTGCATGTGCGATCTGTGCCAGTCTTTCAATATCAACTACATCAGAGTTAGGATTTCCCAAAGTTTCTACATGGATAGCCTTTGTGTTTTCCTGGATTGCTGCCTCAACCTGCTCATAATTAAATGGATCAACGAAAGTGGTCTTGATACCATACTCTGGAAGAGTGTGGGCAAACAGGTTATATGTACCACCGTAAATGTTCTCAGCTGCTACAATATGATCACCTGCATGTGCCAGGTTCTGGAAGGTATATGCAATAGCTGCTGCACCGGAAGCTACTGCTAAAGCTGCAACGCCACCCTCTAAAGCTGCAATTCTCTTTTCAAATACATCTTCTGTTGGGTTGGTCAGACGTCCGTAAATATTTCCGGCATCGGTCAGTCCAAATCTTGCTGCTGCATGATCGCAGTTGCGGAATACATAGGAAGAAGTCTGATAGATCGGTACAGCTCTTGCGTCAGTTACCGGATCTGGCTGTTCCTGTCCTACGTGAAGCTGTAATGTTTCGAATTTAAAGTTTCTTTCATCATAAGATTTCTTTCCCATATTATTGTCCTCCTGAATAAAAATAAATCAGTCATTTACCTACTGTTTTGATTCGTTTTTGTTTATGGACAAATAATAGCATCTCTTTTTTCATCTGTCTAATACACAAAAAAAAGAGCCAGCTATAGTTTTTACCTATAGCTGGCGTCTTCATTTTTATATTTACGTATCTCATCCAGATATTTCTGCCCCAATGGGCTGATGGCCACACCTTTGCGGCATAAATACCCAATGGTCATCACCTCATCGGATTGTAATGGCACAGCACAGTAATCACCGCCGTTTAACTCCTCACATATAATGCCTGAACAAAGAGTATAGCCATTTAAACCTTTCATCAGGTTTAACATGGTAGCACGGTCATTTGCACGGATCAGCTGCTTATATTCATAGGTAGAAAGCACTTCTTCCGCAAAATAAAAGGAATTATTATTCCCCTGTTCAAAAGCCAGACATGGATACGGCTGCAGATCATCCATAGTAACCGAAGCTCTGGATGCCAGTGGATTTCCCTTCCACATATAAGCATAGATCCCACAGTCTAAGAGCCTGTGAAATTCCAGCCCAAACTCTGTAAACAGCTTTGTCAGCACCTTGCTGTTAAAATTATTAAGATATAAAATACCGATCTCACTTTTAAAATTCTTTACATCCTCGATCACTTCATATGTTTTGGTCTCATGAACTGCAAACTCATACTTGTCCATTCCAAACTGACGCACCATTTCCACAAAGGCCTGGACAGCAAAGGAATAATGCTGCATAGACACACTGAATTTCTTGCGCACATTTTCTTTTTCAATGTACTTTGACTCGATCAGACGGTACTGCTCCACCACCTGCCTGGCATAGCCTAAAAATTCCTCCCCTTCCGGTGTCACGGTAATACCCCGGTTTGTACGTTTAAAAAGCTCTATGCCGATCTCATTTTCCAGCTCTTTAACAGATGCAGAAAGACTTGGCTGTGTGATAAACAGACTTCGGGCTGCTTCGTTCATAGACTTGGTATCTGCCACTGCAATGGCATACTTCATCTGCATTAAGGTCATTTTTTTTACTCCTTTATAATCAGCACGTATCTCTTATGTATTTATGGCTTTCATTTTATGACAACCAGATAATGTTGTCAACGCATGCTTTGTACTCTTTTAACACGGGTATCATTCACATTTCGTTCATAAATCATTCAAAAAAGTGTTACACAATGAACATGATTTCTTCATCTTTCCTTTTTATACTTTAGTCATAGATGAGAAACAAGAAAACAAGTTAAAAACCTCATCCCTTGAAAATTTTTAATACCTAACTAAGCTTACAAGATTTTTTTCATAATACTCGAGTTGGTAAGATTTTATCAGCTCTCCTCCCTTTTAATAATACTTTTTTCCAAAAAAAACACATCACTTGACGTGAGGTGTTTTTTTTGTGGTATTAGAAAGGTCTGAATGATCTGGAATGCAAACCTCTCCGGATAAAAATAATAAAGCCGTCAGGTTAAAAAATGCCATCAAGCCGTTCCAGAGATCCGATAACATCCATATTGCCTCCAGCCGGATGCAGCCACCGGCAAATACTGCCAGTAAAAACAAAATGGGATAAAGTATATGTAAATGTAAAATCCCTGTTTTTTCTTTTAAATACACTACAGCCTGCTGTCCAAGATAATACCATGCGATCACTGTTGCAAAAGCAAATACTACCATGGAAACACTGATAAACCATTTACCCACTATCCCTGATCTGGCAGAAAAGCAGGCAGCAGCCAAAGCCGCTCCTGTAAGAGAAAACGTCTCTATATCGCCTTGTGACGTACACAAAATAACCAGTGCTGTAAGCGTACACAATACCACTGTATCAAAAAACACCTCAAACATGGCCCACATTCCCTGCTCCCAGGGTGTTGTGTGTTCTGCCGGACCGTGAAGGACTGCTAAAGTGCCAAGACCCGCCTCATTGGAAAACACACCTCTGGATATACCATAACGCAGACTTTTGCTGATACTAAAACCTGTAATCCCACCAGAAATCTGCCGGATCCCAAATGCAGACTGGAAAATCCTTAAAAATACATCTGGTATGCGGTCTGCGCATAATAAAAGTACCAGCAGGGAAAATAAAATATAGATCCCCGATGCCAGCGGAAGAAGGCACTCCGCTGCTTTTCCTATGCGTTTTATCCCGCCTAAGACCACTGCTCCTGTAAGCAGCGCCATAATACCGCTTCCTAAAGTCGATGGTATCCCCCAGGTAAATTCCAGTGTTTCTGCAGCAGAATTCGCCTGTACCATGCTCCCCATCCCAAGGGAACATAAAAAGCAGAAAAAACTGTATCCCACTGCCATGAATGGGATCCCCAATCCTTTTTCCATATAGATAAAAGGACCACAGACCCATTTACCCCTATTATCTTTAAAGCGGTACCGGCATCCCAGATACGTTTCCCCATAAGCAGTTGCCATACCCACCAGCGCAGAAATCCACATCCAGAACACAGCTCCCGGGCCGCCAGATACAATGGCAGCAGCTACACCTGCAATATTGCCGGTCCCTACCGTTGCCGCCAGGGCAGTACAAACTGACTGGAACTGCGTAATGCCATGATGCCCTGCATTCTCAGCTGCCTTTTCATCATGCCCCCAGCCGTGTTCCCATAAGCTTCCCCAGGTTGCCTTCCACCAATATTTAAATCCCAGTATCTGAAAAAAATGACAGCGTACAGACAGCACCAGCCCCACAATAAGAAATATCCCCACAGTCCACGGCCCCCATATGATCCCGTGGGCCATTTCCAGAATTTTCACATGCAGCTCCTAATAATATAATCCTCTTACTGAGGTTTTTATGCACTGTTTTTCTCTTCTATGCCTGCTTTATCCACAAATATATGGTATGATATATATATCAAAAATTTTTACCCACCTGAAAGGAGGCATTTACATGCCCGGCTTCACCACCCACTATATTTTAGGCATGAAGGCATACAACGACATGCCTCAAAACAACCTTAAATTTATCATTGCCAAATACCGCTGGCTTTACCAGCTTGGTCTTCAGGGACCGGATATGTTTTTCTATAACCTGCCTATCCTGCGCCACCGGGACCACCGAAATATTGGTTCCTATATGCATGAACACCATGTAAACGACTTTTTCCGCTGTGCCTTCACCCGCCTTTCAAAGATCGAATCCAGACAGCAGCGTGAGGAAGGCCTTGCTTTTTTGTGCGGTTTTATCAGCCATTATATTGGTGATTCTATCTGCCACCCTTATGTTTATGGCCGCATCCACTATGACGCAGAGCATCCCACTGCTGCCTGTCACGGCTTACACGCCAAACTGGAAAATGACATTGATGCCCTGTTATTGATGAAATATAAAAAGAAAAAGCCGTCCCAGTTCAACCAGGCGGCTACGATCTGTTTAAATGGCATGGAGACACAGTTTATCTCCCGTTTCCTCTCCTCCTGCTTAAATGATGCTTTCTATCCTTTAAGCAGCAAAAATCATTATCAGGTATCTCCGGGCATGATCCACCGTTCTATCCTTGCGCTGCGGTTCGGCTGCCGCACGCTTTCTGACCCATACAGCAGAAAAAAGAACCGGATCGAATACGTAGAATCCCTGTTTTTACGAAATCCTTTAGCTTCCAGCAAAATGGTAACGGATGTGGTCGAAGATCCGGTCTGGAGCCTGAACCTGCGCCATGAGACCTGGTGCAATCCCTGGGATAAGAGCATCGCTTCCAAAGCCTCTTTCCCAAACCTGTTCCGCCAGTGTCTGATGAAACATGCCGCCATCTATTACATGATCAACACTTTGATAGAAGGAAAAAATATTCGCCCAGCATCCTTTGACCGGATACTGGACGAACTTGGAAATTATTCTTATCACAGCGGTCTTCCCTGTAACGATGAAGACTGATATACTGTAATACTAATGCTGTCCGTAATAAGCGCCTGGACCATGCTTGCGCAGATAATGTTTATCCTGCAGGCACTTAGGCGCTTCTTTTACATCTGGATTCAGACGCTCACAGCGGGCTGCCATTTTAGCAACTTCTTCCAATACTACTGCATTGTGTACTGCCTCTGCCGCATCTTTTCCCCAGGTAAAAGGACCATGATTTTTACACAGAACACATGGAACTGCAACGGGATCCATTTTTCTCTCCTCAAATAGATCTGCGATCAGAACACCTGTATTCTTTTCATAATCCTTTAATTCTTCCTCTGTCAGATTTCGGGCACAAGGAACAGCCCCATAGATATAATCTGCATGTGTGGTTCCATAACAGGGAATATCTCTCCCAGCCTGTGCCCAGGAAGTAGCCCATGGGCTGTGGGTATGTACAATACCGCCGATCATAGGAAAACGATTGTACAATACCAGATGGGTCTTTGTATCAGAAGAAGGATTTAATTTTCCCTCTACCTGATTTCCCTCCAGATCCATGACTACCATATCTTCTGGTTTCATTTTATCATAATCTACACCTGAAGGCTTGATCACAAACAGCCCTTTTTCCCGGTCAATGGCAGAAACATTTCCCCAGGTAAAAGTAACCAGGCCATATTTTGGAAGCTGCATATTGGCTTCATATACTTTCTGTTTTAATTCTTCCAGCATTTATTTCCATCCTTCCACTGCGCCCTTTTCAGCTGCCAGTCCTTTTATATAATCCTGCATAAAGGCATCAAAACCTTTAACGTCCTCTGCATCCGGCTCCATTACTTCTTCTTTTGCATCAGCAAATACATATTGGTTCAGATAATCAGAAAGGCTTTCTCCTTCCTTCCTGTCTTTTCTGTAAGCTGCTAAAAGAGCAATTCCCCAGGCACCGCCTTCTCCTGCTGTCTCCATAACAGCAACCGGTACATCTGCAGCCGCCGCCATAATACGCTGTCCAACACCCTTTGTCTTAAAGAAACCGCCATGTCCCATTAATTTATCCAGGGACACATTTTCTTCTTTAAACATAATGTCCATGCCATATTTAAGTGTTGCAAGGGAACTGTATAAATGAGTCCTCATAAAGTTAGCCAGTGTCAGTCTGCTGTCCGGTTTTCTCATAAACAGAGGACGGCCTTCTTCAAAGCCTGTGATCGGCTCTCCGGAAAGATAACCATAGGACATCAGACCGCCGCAGTCAGCATCTCCTTCCAGGGCTTTTCTGTAAAGACTGCCGAATAAAGTGTTTTTGTCCACTTTCTGGCCCATCATCTCATAAAACTGCTCAAATAGTCCTACCCATGCATTCAGATCAGAAGTACAGTTATTGCAGTGGACCATTCCTACCAGATAACCGTCTGGTGTGGTCACAAGGTCGATCTCCTCATGGACCTTCTTTAAATTCTCTTCCAGAACTACCATAGCAAACACAGAAGTACCGGCAGATACATTTCCTGTACGGACAGCTACACTATTGGTTGCAGTCATACCGGTTCCGGCGTCTCCCTCTGGCGGACAAAAAGGAACACCCGCCTGAAGCATTCCGCTTTCATCTAAAAGAGCGGCTCCTTCTTCTGTAAGACTTCCTGCCTCTTCCCCTGCAGTAAGGACCTTTGGCAGAATATCCGATAATTTCCAGGAATATCCTTCCGGCTTAATCAGTGTTTCAAATTTATGGACCATTTCTTTCTCATACTGGCCATCTGCCGGATCAATAGGAAACATTCCAGAAGCATCTCCCACACCCAAAACTTTCTTTCCTGTAAGTTTCCAGTGGATATATCCTGCCAGAGTAGTAAAGAAATCCAGCTTTGATAAATGTTCTTCTTTGTTTAACACTGCCTGGTATAAATGGGCAATGCTCCATCTTTGGGGAATATTATACTCAAACAGCTCTGTCAGTTTCTTTGCTGCCTCCCCTGTAATGGTATTTCTCCAGGTCCTGAAGGGAACAAGCAGTTCTCCTGCTTTATCAAATACCATATATCCATGCATCATGGCGCTGATCCCCATAGAACCAATATGCACAAGGCCTGTTCCGTACTGCTTTTTTACATCTGCTGCCAGATCCTGATAGCAGAAACGCAGACCTTTCCAGATATCTTCCAGGGAATAGGTCCAGATCCCGTTTTCCAGACGGTTTTCCCATTCATAACTTCCCTGGGCAACAGGGGTGGTGGTACCGTCAACCAGTACCGCCTTGATCCTGGTAGAACCAAACTCGATTCCCAGTGAAGTTCCCCCGTTTTCTATGTCATTTCTTATTTCTTCTATACTGCGACCCATAGATCATCTTCCTTCCTGATCAGTGAAACTTGTAATAAGCCTCATTCCAGCGCAGTTCGTTGCGCAGCTGACGGATATTTGTATCCTTATCAATATAAACGGTTTCAATTCCCATTGCATTAGCCCAGTCTCCCATCTGCTCTGCAGTCAGGTCATAAGAAAAAGCAGTATGGTGGGCGCCGCCTGCATAGATCCATGCAGCGGCACCTGTGTCCAGAGATGGCTCCGGTGTCCAGAATGCAGTTGCTACAGGAAGTTTCGGCATTGGTTTTTCTGCTTTCTTTACTTCCACATCATTAATGATCAGACGGAAACGATCACCCAGATCAATAAGAGATGTTGCAATACCATGTCCTTCTTTTGCAGTAAATACCAAACGTGCCGGATCTTCCCTATTGCCCATAGAAAGTGGACACTCTTTAATAGAGATTTTTCCATCTGCAATAGTCGGGCAAACCTCTAACATATGAGCCTGAAGGATACCCTCTCTTCCTTTTACCAGATTGTATGTATAATCTTCAAAGAAACTGGTTCCCTTTGCATCCTTTGTACCTGCTGCCATGATTTTCATCAGACGCACCATTGCTGCTGTTTTCCAGTCGCCTTCTGCGCCAAATCCATAGCCTTTTTCCATCAGCCGCTGGATCGCCAATCCCGGAAGCTGTTTTAAGCCGCCCAGATCACCAAAATGAGTTACAATAGCCTGATAATTATTTGCATCTAAAAACCGTTCAAATCCCAGCTCGATCTGTGCCTGTACAGCTACATGGCGGCGGAATTGCTTTTCATCTCTGCCTTCTAAGAGAATATCATAAGTGTCATAATATTCTTCTACCAGTGCATCTGTGTCTGCCTGGGAGACTGCATCCACTACTTCTACGATCTCATTTACCGGATAAGCATCTACTTCCCAGCCAAATTTGATCTGTGCCTCTACCTTATCACCATCTGTAACAGCTACATTGCGCATATTATCCGCAACACGCATTACACGGATATGGGAAGATTCCATTACTCCGATAGCTGTACGCATCCAGGAAGCCAGCTGATCCTGTACTTTTTCATCCGCCCAGTGGCCTACGATCACTTTTCTTTCAATTCCCATACGGGTTACAATATGTCCATATTCTCTTCCGCCGTGGGCAGACTGGTTTTCATTCATAAAATCCATATCGATGGAATCGTAAGGGATCTCCTGATTAAACTGGGTATGCAGGTGGCATAAAGGCTTGTGATATTCCTGTAATCCTAAAATCCAGCTTTTAGCCGGTGAAAAGGTATGCATCCAGGTGATAACACCTGCACACTCCGGATCCTGATTTGCTTCGTTAAATGTTTTCCGGATCACTTCATTTGTAATAAGAGTCGGTTTCCACACAAGTTCAAATGGAAGTCTTCCGCTTTTATTTAACTCGTCTACTATAATCTGTGAATGTTTTGCTACATGAGCCAGACACTCATCTCCGTAAAGATCCTGTGAACCAGTACAAAACCAAAATTTATATTTTTTCTTCGTCATCAGCATAACAAACTTCTCCTTATTTTTCTACTTCTTTCTATTTCTTTTTCTTCATCATAGCCAGAACAGACTGCAGTACAATAAAGAAGCACAGCAGAGCCGCAATGGTAATACGTGTCCACCAGGAAGATAATGTTCCCTGGAATGTAATAAACGCTTCAATAGTTGCCTTGATCAGTACACCAAATAAAGTTCCAAATACATTTCCCACACCGCCGGTAAGAAGAGTTCCACCGATAACAGAAGAAGCAATGGCATCCATTTCAAAGCCTTTTGCCTGTTCTACGAAACCGCCCAGTGTGTTTAAGCAGAATAAAATACTTCCAACACCGCAGAGGAAACCATCTAACACATAGGCTTTCAACTTGATTCTGCGTACATTTAAGCCCATCATCAGGGCGGACTGCTCATTTCCGCCTACTGCATAAATGCTGCGGCCAAACTTTGTGTATTTTAACATAATAAATGCCACTACCAGAAATACCAAAGCGATCACGACTGTAGGATAGATATAAGGATAGATCATAACGCCTTTTTTATTCAGATAACCGCCAAAAGGAATATACAGTTTCATTTTCGCCCATGCCATAAAGGTCTCGTTGGTAATACTGATCATATCCTTGGAAATATTGGCTGTCATACCTCTTGCAAAGAACATACCTGCAAGTGTAACTATAAATGGCTGGATATCCATATAAGCTACCAGAAAACCCTGGACAAGGCCAAATATAATACCTGTTGCCAGAACGATGAGCACTGCAGGAACTGCGCCAACTCCACCTTTTTCCATCATCCACGCAAGCATCATACAGCCCATAGCCACGAAAGAACCAACACTGATATCAATGCCGCCGGTGATCATAACAACGGTCATACCGATGCCAATGACGATCAGGCCGGCATTGGAGATAAACAGGTTTAAAAAATTCTGTGTTTTGGAAAATCCCTGGGCATTAAAGATCACACAGCCAATCCCATACATAACAAAGAACAGTATGATTGTAACAAGGAGCAGGAAGCTGTTCTGATTTAATTTCATTTTACCTTTCATGTCATGCTGCCTCCTTTCCTGCTGCCATCTCTTTTTTCTGTAAAAGAGATTTTCTCCACCTTGCAAAACCCGGAGACTGGAGAGCTACGATGATAACAACTACGATCGCCTTATAAACAGGAACCTGATCAGAAGAAACATGCATTGCATACAAAGTAGTAGTAAGTGCCTGAATGGTAAATGCGCCGATCACAGAACCTGCCAGTGAGAATTTTCCGCCGCCTAAGGAATTCCCGCCAATGGCAACTGCCAGAATAGCATCCATTTCCATGTTAAGACCAATATTATTTGCATCTGCGGAATAAATACGACTGGAAGCGATCAGACCTGCAAGACCGGAACACAGACCACAGTAAGCGTATGCAAGAAAAATAATGAAAACAGACTTGATACCCACTAACTGGGAAGCTCTCTTATTAATACCAACAGACTGAATGTACATACCCAGCGCTGTTTTCTTTAAAAGCAGGGAAGTCAATACTACTACCAGCACTGCTACGATAAATGGAGTAGGAACCGGAAATCCCGGAAAAGAACCACCAAGTATGCGGTAACTGTCTACACGCACATACGTGATCTGACCATCTGTGATCAGCTGTGAAATACCTCTGCCTGCTGTATACATGATCAGAGTTGCCACCATAGGCTGGATATTTAACCTGGATACTAAAAATCCATTAAAGCAGCCGATGGCTGCACCTACTACCAAAGCTGCTATAAATCCAAGAATCAGTGGATTTGCGTAAGCAGTAACTGCTCTCTCTCCACCTGTAAGGATATTGCAGCATACAGCAGCACTTACTGCCATAGTAGCGCCTACAGAAATATCTGTTCCTGCTGAAGCAGATACTACCAGCGTCATTCCCATTGCCAGGATCACAAGCTCGGAAGCTCGGTTAATGATGTCAATAAGGTAACCATAGAGAACGCCGTCACGGATCTCAATGGAAAAGAAGTTAGGCGTTGTAATGATATTTACCAGCAATACCAGCGCCAGGCAGAAAATGGGGAGAAATAATCTCTGGGATGCTATATTTTTTAATGTTTTGTTTTTCATGACTACTGCCCTCCTGCAATGGTTGACATAATGGAAGACTGGTTCATTTCATTTCCTGAAAGTTCTCCAACTTTTGCACCGTCACGCATAACCACCATGCGGTCACAGGTACGCAGCATCTCTTCAATCTCTGAGGAAATAAATACCACTGCCATTCCCTGGGAAGCCAGTTTTACTACCAGCTTCTGTATTTCTGTTTTGGTACCTACGTCAATACCTCTTGTAGGTTCATCCAGAATCAGAAAATCCGGATTGGTTAAAAGCCAACGGCCAATGATCACTTTCTGCTGATTTCCACCAGATAATGATTTGATCGGTGTTTCACGGCTAGCTGTCTTTATCTGCAGCATTTCAATATACTTATCGGTAAATTCTTCCTGCTGCTTTCTGCTTAACAGATGGAACATGCCTCGTTTTGCCTGAAGTGCCATGATCATATTTTCTCTTACAGACATATCTGCAATGATACCTTCATTCTTACGGTCTTCCGGGAGATAGGCCATTCCTGCATGCATGGAAATAATGGGGTGTTTCGCTATGATCCCATTCCCCTTTACCTGCAGAGTTCCTTCATCCGGCCTCTCTGCACCATAGAGCACACGGACTGTTTCAGATCGTCCGGAACCTAACAGTCCTGTAAAACCAACTACCTCCCCTTTATGGATCACCAGGTCAAATGGCTTGATGTAGCCTTTCTTTCCCAATCCAACCGCTTTGATAACAATATCTTCTTCTGTATGTTCCTCTTCTTCCTTTGCTTCCTTAATAGCTGCCAGATCATCAAAATCTTTACCCATCATCTTTGCAACCAGCTGGACTCTTGGAAGTTCCGCTGTGGTAAATTCTCCTACCAACTGACCATTCCGCAGTACAGTGATCTTATCGCAGACTGCATATACCTGTTCCAGAAAATGGGTGACAAAGATAATGCCGACTCCTTCTCCTTTCAGGCGCAACATCAGCGTAAACAGCTTTTCCACTTCTCCATCATCCAGAGAAGATGTGGGCTCATCCAGGATCAGAACCTTTGCAGACATATCCACTGCACGGGCTATGGCGATCATCTGCTGGATAGCGATAGAGTAATTATCAATAGTCTGCGTAACATCTGCATGTATGTCAAGATCCTGCAATAATTTTGCAGCTCTTTTATTCATAGTTTTCCAGTCGATCAGCCCTGCTTTTCTGGGTTCTCTTCCAATAAAAAGATTTTCTGCCACTGTAAGGTTCGGGCAGAGGTTTACTTCCTGATACACGGTACTGATACCGTGGCTCTGGGCCTCCTGGGGACTGCGGTTGACGATCCTATGGTCACAGCCATCGATCATGATCTCTCCTGTTTCAAACTCCTCCACACCGGTGAGAACCTTGATCAGAGTGGATTTTCCTGCTCCGTTCTCACCCATAAGAGCATGTATTTCCCCTTTTTTTAATGTAAAATCCACATTCTGCAGAGCTTTTACACCTGGGAATGTCTTATATATATGCCGCATTTCAAGGACTGAATCCTTTTCCATAAAAGCCATGCCTCCTTTTTTTGAAAAAAGGCGCGGGAGGGGGGACTTTTGTCTCCCGCCCCGCACCTGATCTGCTATGTATCACTAGTAACAGATTGCTGGTTATTAATATGCTCTAGTCTTTAAAATTTCTTCCAGATCCATGGAAGTATCAAAATAAGCTTCGTCTACATACTGGATCTTTTCAACTTTTTCGCCCTTTTCCAGTTTCTGGATGATCTCAGCTACACGTGGTCCATGAAGCGGGTTACACTCGAAGGTTGCGTTTAAGTCGCCTGCGATCATGGATTCAAATGCTGCCTTTACAGAGTCAAAGCTTACTACGATAATGTCACCCTCTGGTCCGCAGGTCTTTCCTGCTGCCTTGATGGCATCGATAGCACCAAATGCTTCGTTATCATTCTCGCAGATAACTACATCAATATCGTCGTAGCTCTTTAAGAAGGACTCCATAACTTCCTGGCCTTTAGCCTGTGTAAATTCACCGGACTGCTTGTCTAACATTTTCCAGTTGGAATGTTCTTTTAACTTGTTCTCCATACCTTCTGTACGACCAACCTGTGCAGATGCGCCAATGGTTCCCTGAATGGTTACCATATTGATTTCTTCGTCTGCTCTGCCCTGTTTCTCTAAGTAATCTGCCAGCCAGTCACCACAGGTCTCACCTTCTTTTACGAAGTTTCCGCCTACCCATGCTTCGTAAAGACTATCATCTGAAAGCTGCATCTGACGGTCAGAAAGGATTACCGGGATACCTGCTTCTTTTGCTTCTTCCAGAACAGTTTCCCATCCAGTTTCAACTACAGGAGCAACTACAATATAGTCAACATCCTGCTGGATAAAGGATCGGATAGCTTTGATCTGATTTTCCTGTTTCTGCTGTGCATCATCAAATATCAGCTTATAGCCGTTCTCTTCTGTAAATGTAGACTTAAAAGATTCCGTATTCGCAGTTCTCCAGTCAGATTCTGCACCCACCTGTGCGTATCCAACAGTGATCAGATTTCCTTCTGCTGCTTCCTTCTGTTCCCCTTCAGAAGAAGCTTCTGCTGCTGTGGTCTCTTCTGCCTTTGTCTCAGCTGGTGCTGCAGTTGTTTTGGACTCTGCTGGATTGCTGGTGCATGCGGTTGCTGACATTACTACAGCTGCTGCTAATGCTACGGATAAAAATCTTTTTTTCATATGACGGTTCCTCCTTTTTAATAACATCACATTTGTTTTTACAGTTTTATTATACAAAATGCTCCGTACATTTTATACAGAGCATCTTTTCAAAAAAGTGTGTTTTTTATGGACTTTTCATAATTTTTTGTGTTTTCTTTGGAAAAAGTTATATTTTTTTATTGAGGAATATCTTAAAGCAGGTTCCAACCCCTTTTTCAGACTCTACCAGGATCTCTGCTTGATCTCCATAATACATCCTCAGGCGCTGGGCCACATTATTAAGGCCAAAACCTCCTTTTTTCAGATTTGTCTGCTCTCCCTCAAAGGTACCTGAAAGCTTTTTACGCACCTTCTCAAGAGTTTCCCGATCCATGCCGCTTCCATTATCTTCCACTTCAAAGATCAGTCTGTCACAATCCTCATAGCCTCTTATGGTAATACAGCCTCCCCCCCGCTTATTTTTGATCCCATGATACAGGGCATTTTCAACTAATGGCTGCAGCAGCATTTTTAAAACAATATAATCCTTCATTTCTGGTTCGATCTGAATAGAATAATCTAAAATATCCTCATAACGGATCTTTTGTATCTTTAAATAACTGCGTATGTGGGTTTCTTCATCCTCTACCGCGACAAAATCTTTTCCCCCTGACAGCACCGTGCGGAAGAAATCGCTGAGATCCGTAGTCATTTCCACTACCTGACGGTTATTTCCTCCCTCTGCCATCCATACAATGGAATCCAGTGTATTATAAAGGAAATGGGGACTGATCTGTTCCTGGTGGAGCCGCAGTTCTGCCTCCCTCAGGTTTTTCTGTTCCTGGGTATTTTTCTCCAACAGTTTTCGGATTCTCTCACTCATATGGTTAAAAGTGCGGGCCAATATATTAATCTCCTCTAAGTTGTCAAGATCCGCCTTTGCATCCAGATCTCCCTTTCCAAGGCGTTCTGCTGTCTGCTGTAAGCGTTCTAAAGGCCCTGTGATAGAGTTTGTGATCGCCATTGCAAGAAGGGTACCAGCTGCCAATACAAAGACCAGAAGGATCATATATTCCTGGATTCGTTTGGTCACCTGTTGTTCCAGTTCTTTTTGCAGATATTCCATATTGATCATCTCATAGTAGGTATACTGGGTAATGTAATCCTGGATCATAGAACACAGCCCCTGAATATCATTTTCCCAGATATTTACATTTTCATCATACTTTCCTGTAACAGAAGCATTATCGATCATCCTGTTAACTGCGTTTTCAAGGGAGTCTAAACAGGATAAGATACCTTTTATCTTAATTTCTCCATCTGAACCAGGTATCCTCTCAATGCTCTTTCCAAAAGAATGACGTGCAGATGCGATCATACTCAGGGGATTTTTCACTACCGTAGCATATTTGCTCTCCCCCTCTAAAATATCCCCGTTTTCAAATTGGCTCACATCGATCAGCCCAATCATAACCCGGTACATGGAATATTCCATATCTGATTTAAATTTGATATTATACTCATTGGCCACTTTCAGATTTGCCATGATCTCATTGTATGACCGGGAATATTTTTCAAACATGCGCTGATACCCGGTTACCATAAATGTAAGAGGAATCACAATCACAAACATCAAAAGGATCAGACGCATTTTCAGTGACAGATAAAACTTCTTTTCCATATCCTTATGCCCCTTTTATCCTTTTTGTCCTGCCCTGTAATCTTTTGGTGACTGCCTCATCACTTTCTTAAAGGTGGCGCTGAAATAATGCGGATCACTGTAGCCTACCTGTTCCCCTATTTCTGCTGTACGGCTGTTGGTGCAGCGAAGAAGTTCACAAGCTTTATCGATGCGCACTTTCGTAAGATATTCTACAAAGGTTGTCCCTGTTTCCTGCTTAAAAATAGAACTGAAATAGCTGGGGCTGACTCCTATATAGGCCGCAATCCTGTTTAATGACAGTTCTCCGTTGGAGAAATTCTTTTCTATGTACTCTTTCGCACTCTGGATCACACTTCCATAACGATCATTTGAAACACTGTTTCTTGCCTCAATAGCCGCCTGAAACTGTTCTTTCAGATACATCTTGGTTGTTTCCACGCTGACGATCACTTTTGGGATCCGCTTAATATCTGTAACCTCCGGCGAAATAGTTTCTTTTCCCTCTCCCAATCCTTTTAAAAATTCCTGGATACAGTAGAAAATATCCATTGTAAGATACTGGCGCAAAAGCAATGACTGATAGTTATTCTCTCCAATGGCTGCAAAATACTCTTCCACAAAGGGACCACATTCTTCCACTGCCCCCAGCTTTAAAAAATCCAGGATCAGTTTCCTGTCCACTCCTGTATAATTGGTATTATCCAGAAACTCCGTGTATTTTTCATAACTGGCAAAATAACGTTCCAGAAGTCTGGAATTCTCCTGCTCTTCTCTGATCTTGTCTGCCACATGCTTTAATGTATCCATTAAACTTACAGAAGTTACCGGTTTTAATAAATAATCACTGATTCCGATTTTAATGGCTTCTTTTGCGTAATCAAATTCGTTATAACCACTAAGAACAATAATCCTTGTTTTCGGCAGGTTTTTTTTCACCAGACGGCTTAACTCCAGTCCATCCATAAACGGCATTTTTATATCTGTGATCAGAATATCCGGTTTTGTTTTTAAAATCAGCGGATAAGCATATTCCCCATCTCCCGCTTCCCCAACGAATTCAAATCCATGACTTTCCCAATCAATGTTATCACGGATCCCACGCCGGATAATGGACTCATCTTCTACCAGAAATACCTTTACCATTCTACCTTCCCCCTAAGTTGCCTGTCAGCCGCTTCCTGTGTATGATCCGATTATCCCACATTTATGATGATGGGTCAATGAAATGTGATATCAAAAAAGATCAAAAATTCCCATTTTCTGGAATTTTTGATCTTTTTTGTATTTTTGTCTGATCACAGTGTTTCAATTTTACAAATCATTCGATCACCTGGTCGCCGTCCTTGGTAACGTAATACTCTTTCACACCCAGACGGGTCATCCAGTTTCTGGTCTCCTGGGTTTTCCAGGAACCGCTTCCTGCGCCGCCGCCGTTGTCATTGTCCCACAGCCACTGCGGTGTCGGCCAGAGGCATACAGATGGTCTTAAAGCCTTATAAACCTCATAACCTACGCCATTCTGTCCGTGATGGGACATCTGCACCATCTTGCACTTTAAAGCAGCCAGGTTTACATCCTGCATCAGATGCTCACCACCAGTGCTTCCTAAGTCTCCCAAAAATACAACATTTGTACCATTTAAAGAAACCATATAAGCAACACTGCTGTTATTTACAAAGTCATTGTTCTCCTTGTATGCCTGGTTTAAAACCTGGATCTTTGCAGGTCCTGCATTGATCACCTGTCCTGCCACAATATCACCGTGAAGGATGGATGGGGAAACCTTTACAAATGCGCCTTTTATATAAGCTACCATAGAAGCAACATTTGCATCTTTTTCCGCATACCAGCTGTCTTCCAGGAAAGAATAGTAGATGCCGTCAATGGTGATCTCACCTGCATGCTTATACAGGATATCCGCAATGGCACCTGCATGGTCAGAGTCCGGATGTGTGATCAGCCATGCCTGTACATGTCCGCCTTTTGCCTTGATCTGGTTTAACACATAATCCGTGTTGTCAGTCCAGCCACCGTCTACTACGATCAGGCCGCCTTCTCCAGTTTCAATAATAACTGCCAGCTGCTGGGCTTCTGTATCATGATTTGCCAGAAGAGTCAGTCTTCCTTTTCCAAAATAGGAAGAAGAATCCGTAACCGGGGTAGATACTTCTCCAAAACCTGCTACTTCTGCCTTGGAAACTACATTCTGTGTTCCATTGTTATTCTGATCGTCTGTATTCTGTGTTTCATCCTGGACAATGATCTTATTTGGGGAAGTGACTACCTTGGCGTTCATGGCAAAGGACTGCATCGTACCTTGTCCCAGCATCAATGTTAATGCTGCCATCACGCCTGCAGCGCAGCGCTTCCAATATCTGTCAATGCGTCTCATTTTAAGTCTCCTTACTGTAATGGCTCAACAGCTCTTACATCACCGGCTTTAATGGTATCATTTACCAGATAAGCACTTTCATCTCCCTCTTTATCATAAGGGAATACCTGTACTTTTACATCATGCTCATCAAAGAAGCTACCATAGTCTGTAGTATAACCATCTTCATTTTCCTCAGGTGCTGTGAAATAGAAATTCTGGGTTGATACAGCCTCACCAATGGTTCCTAAAACATCCTGGGCATAAACCACTGCTACATCGCTGGTAGTCTTCTTTGTAACAGGAAGCAGAACAGTCAGCATACCGCTTGCATCATCGTAAACTACATTTAAATCCATTACATAGTCAGCAAATGGTCCGTATGGCTCTAAATACTGCTCTTCCAGGTCAGAACGTACTTCTTCCCAGTTAATAGCAATATCTTTATTGATCTCTGTATCCGGCTTTCCATCTCCTTCGATCTTTCCACTGTCCGGGGATACGATATTGCTCTTGGTACAGCCGCTTAAAAGTGCTGCCGACGCAAGAAGGATCAGAGAAACTTTTTTCCAGTTAAACATTATAAAAAACCTCCTTAAATTTCAACGGTACTATTATATCGAAGAAAACACAATTTTAATAGTAGTTTTTTCTTACAATATTGTTACTCTATGTGAATCTTATGTGAAAATATGTCTTGCCATTTGATTCCATCAGTGCTATTATGTTCAATATAATTTGATTTTTATGTTTTTTGAACACGATATTTTTAGCAGGAGGTCTTTCTCATGAAACCGAAACAGAAATCATTTTTACAAAATCTTGACCTGGTCACTACCATACTGCCTTTTGGATGCATCGCATTGTTATGCTGTCTTTTTATGTTATTTCCGGAAGGCTCTGCAAACATTCTGGCATCTATCCGTTTTTTCCTTGGAGATGAGCTTGGAAGCTATTACCTGTTAATGGGTCTGGGAGCTGTGATCTGTTCTCTTTATATGGCATTTTCCCGTTTTGGCTCTATTAAACTGGGTGACATGGAAAAACCCCAGTATACCGCTTTTCAGTGGGGTTCTATGATGTTTACCTCAGGACTTGCTGCAGATATCCTTTTTTATTCTCTCTGTGAATGGATGCTTTATGCAGATGAACCTCATATTGCCCAAATGGGGACTGTCCAGGACTGGGCTTCTGTATATCCACTGTTCCACTGGGGTCCTATTCCCTGGAGCTTTTACATTATCCTGGCAGTTTCTTTTGGCTTCATGATCCACGTACGCAAAAGAAATAAACAGAAATATTCCGAAGCCTGCCGTCCTCTTCTTGGAAAGAAGGTAGATGGAGTGATCGGCAAGCTGATCGATCTGACTGCTGTTTTTGCTCTGTTAGCTGGAACTGCTACTACCTTTTCACTGGCTACGCCTCTTTTATCTATGGCTTTAAGCCGGGTTTTAGGAATTGCTGAAACACCTCTTCTTACCATTGCTATTTTAGTTATTATCTGTATTGTATACACAATGGCTGTCTATTTCGGTATGCAGGGGGTTGCAAGACTGGCTGCTTCCTGTATTTACCTGTTTTTCGTGCTGTTAGCTTATTTCCTGTTTTTAGGCGGCCAGACACGTTATATCATTGAAACAGGTATCAGTGCTGTGGGAACTCTGGCCCAGAATTTTATCTCCCTTGCAACATGGACTGATGCACTGCGCACCTCTTCCTTCCCCCAGAACTGGACGATCTTTTACTGGGCTTACTGGATGGTATGGTGTGTGGCTACTCCGTTTTTTATCGGAACCATCAGTAAGGGACGAACCATCCGTCAGACTGTTTTAGGAGGCTATTTCTTTGGCCTTGCAGGAACCTTTACTTCTTTTATCATACTTGGAAATTATGGACTTGGACTGCAGACTCACGGTATCTTGGATCTGATGGGATTATACCGGGAAAGCCAGGATCTGTACCAGACCATCATCGCTATTTTTGAAACAATGCCAATGGCTAAAATAGGACTGATCCTTCTGGCTGTTACTATGATCGCTTTTTACGCTACTACTTTTGATGCCCTTACCATGGTAGCAAGCTCCTATTCTTACCGTTCTCTGGATGCAGATAAAGAGCCGGATAAGAAGGTGAAACTGTTCTGGGCCGTTACTTTGATGCTTTTCCCTATTGCACTGATCTTTTCGGAAAACTCTATGAGCAGCCTCCAGTCAGTATCTATTGTAGCTGCTTTTCCTATTGGCTTTATCATCCTGATGATCGTATGGAGCTTTTTTAAGGATGCAGATTCCTATCTGAAAGAAAAAACTACAAATTAGTACACAAAAGAAAAACAGGAGACTTCCCCTCACAAGTCTCCTGTTTATGCGTTGTTATACATTTCTACACTTCCTTTTATCTTTGCTGCAGATATTCATCCTGCCATAAAATCTTTCTTATGCAATTATCTGCTTCTGTCTCATCTCTCCCCTTGAAACAAATGGTCAGAAAACCACATAAGCTTAGATTTTTTAATTCATCATATTGCTTTAAGTTTGCTGTTTTTTGGTCATTGGTTACGAAAATGTCACAATCAAAACGGTTGGCTGTCTGGATCAGATACGAGATCGGTATTGGGGTCAAAGCTTTTTTTCTTACGTCCAAACTTCTGGTTACCATTCACATCACCTCAATTTCAAAAACTACAGCATGTTCCACTTCCTTTACTTAGATCATTATATTCCCCTTTCGTATATCATAGCACCGTTTTTTGTAAAAAACAACGAATTTATTCGTTGTTTTTCTTAATATTTTTGTCATAAATTATGATTTCCAGAGTATTAAAACAGAAAAACGGCAGATGTTACTTAAACAAGTGCCGTTTTCTCTTTGGAATATTAATTTTTTTCTTTAAAGCAAAGGTTACTGGGTATCTGCTGATACGGAAACACCTGCCACTGCCCATTTATAGTTCTGGAGAGCCTGCTGGAGAGCCAGGTCTGCACATTTATATCCTGACTGTGCCTGCAGCCATGCTAATTCCTGCTGCATGTACTGGATATTGCTTAACATACCATTTGCTTTCTGGATCTGTGCTGCCTGCCATGCGATCTGGCCGCTTTCGTAAGCTGTCTTTGCTGCGGTATAGGAAGCGTTCTTTTCTTCCATTTCGTCATACAGTGCCTGAATGTTGGATCGGACATTTTCTTCGGAATATTCTACATTTCGCAGTTTATTTGCAGTCTGTGTGGTAGTCTTTGAGGTACGGATCTGCAGATCTGTCATTCCGCCGCCGGTCTGGCTTCTGAGACTGATCAGATTGTAGTTATTGTTTACTGCTTTTTCTTTATCCTCTGTAACATTCACTGTGGCAATGTAAGATGGATCTGCTGACGGGACTTCACCGAATACCGGGTTAGCTGCTTCATCGTAACCTGTAAAGGAACAGAGCATCTTACGGATCTGCTCGATTCCTGCATCCAGCTGGTTTAACTGGGACTGGCTGGTGGAAAGACTGGATGCAGCCGAAAGTACATCTGCATCTACTGCCATTCCCTGTGCCTGCATGGTGTCCTGAAGCTGTTTTGCTGCTGTGGCCAGTTCTACACCTTTTGCTGCAATGGTACGCTGGGATAAAAGCTGCTGATACTGGTTTAACATCATTTCTACATTAAGGATCAGGCTGTTTGCCTGACGGTCGATCTGTTTTTCAGAAGAAGATTTACGTTCCAGGGAACGGTCCAGGCTGTTTGCTGTAGTACGCAGCTGATTGACCGATTTTCTCAAAGCTCTTGCAGTTGCCTTGGATATCATCTGCTCCATGCCGCTTTGTTCTTTTGCCAGATCTTCGGCTGCTTTTGCCTGGGAGAGCAGGTCATCGGCGGTGGTCCTTGAATTGACTGCGATCTGGCCCTGGTCTTCCTTCATTCCTCTTGCCATAGCATAGGCACTTTTTATAGGACCGTAGTATTCTTTTACTCTGGCGCCTATTTCGTCATAGTCTAACTGGTTATCAGCAAGACGCTGCTGATCAGCACAATAGCTGCCTGCCGGATTTTCTTCTGCTGCAAATGTCTGGAATGGAACGGACGCTGCCAGAAGAAGGGCCATCGTGGCGGCTGTCACGGATCTTAAATGATTTGTTTTCATTTTTTTCGTCCTTTCTTTATGTACTCCCGGAATCGTTTTGTGCCTGATCCTGCGAGAATACTCCGGGAATGCATTTTTTAGTTTGAAGTAGTAAGGCCTTTTACATTCCAGTCATAAGCTTCTAAGGCAAGGAGAAGCTGAAGTTGTTTTGTGTTTACATCGTTTTTGGCTGCTGTATAGGTATTTAATGTACTCTGATACTGCAGGCTGGTCTGGCTTCCTACTGCCAGATTTGCCTGGGCAATATTTAAGTTAGCCTCTGCTACCTGAAGCTGGGCTTTGGCTGCATTTAAGGCATCTCTGGTAGTAAGCACAGTGTTGTACTGCGTTTTTAAGGAACGGACAGCTGTGTCTTTCGCATTTGCTAAAGTTGCCTGATTGGATTCGATCAGATCCTGACTGTCTAAGTTTCCTGCTTTTTTGGTATAATATTTTACATCGTAGTTATTATCAATAGCTGTCTGTGCATCTGCATTTGGATCTAAGGTGTCGATGCGGGATAAGTCTGGCTGAGGCACTTCTTTGATCTCAGGCTGTGCATCTGCACTCCAGCCTAACATAAGGCATAAATTTCTGTGTACGTTTTCCTGGCTCTTTTGTGCAGTTAAAATGGCGTTGTCCTGATCCTGAACACGTTTTAAAGCGGTAAGGACGTCTGTCTGGGTCGCCATGCCTACAGAAAGCTGCGCCTGGGCTGCTTCGTACTGTTTCTGGAGCAGTTCCCTGGTACTCTGGAGGTTTTCCAGATTATATGCAGACTGCTTTAAGGAAACCATCATTTCCTGTGCCTGATAAACAAGTTTTGCTTCCTGCTGGTCGTACTGGATTTTTTCCATATCTGCGTCTTCGTAGTTGTTGTCTGCCTGCTTTGTTAAAAGTCCTGCGGAGTAACGCAGGGAAGCCCAGGTTATATCGTTATCTGCACTGTCTGCCTGATCCCAGATGTCATCGATATCTTTCATGTAGTCATCATAGATATCGTTTAAGTTTTTATTTTTCTGGTCTTTGTAAGTGGACCGGTTGCTTATAACAGTGGGGTTGTATTCGTGAACCAGATTGGCTAATTCGCCGTATTCCATGATATTGTCGCGAAGACTGGCCCATTTTTCTGCAGAATAAGCAAATTCAGGTGTCAGGCTTTTTTTATAGTCTACAGTCTGGACATCTTTGGGCTGGTAGGTGTTATCGTCGGGGCTGTTCTGGGCTGCCATTGCTGTAAGTGGAAGAGATGCTGACAGGATGGAAGCGGTGAGGACAGCGGAAAGTTTTGTGATCTTTTTGGTAATATTTTTCATATTTGGGTCTCCTCTATTAGTTTATGTGTTACAGCTTAGCCATGCGCTGGTTTGAATGAGAAAGTGTGCTACAGCACATTCCCCGTTCCAGGATAGCCATTTCTTCTGTTAATATCTGGATAATGTTTTCTTTTTCAGAAGGATCCTGATAATACATTGCCATGGATTTGATCAGGACCATCATCGCCATATCTACTACGTAGCACAGTGTCTCTATTGTGGTGGGATATCTGTCTTTGTCTAAGCGGCTGTAAAGTTCTTCTATAAAGGATTTATAGAGTTCATCTTTCATAAGAAAACCCCGGATACCGAACATTTGGTTTTGGCCGGTTACGCTTAAGTCGGCTAACAGGTTTCTGTGGATCTGAAATGTAAGTCTTTCGCCTCCTGTTTTCATCCATTCTTTTAAAAGACGGGTGCACAGGCGGAATGGGTTTCCGTTTTCTTCTTCCAGATAATCAAATATTTTTTTTCTTAAGGTATCTCTGAAGCCTCTGAGCATATAGCGCATCAGGTCATCTTTATCTTCAAAGTAGGTATAGAAACTTCCACGGGATATTTCGGCTTCTTTGATGATCTGGTTTATGGATACTGCGGAGTAGGGAACTCTGGCGAATTCGTTAGCCGCTGCTTCTAAAATAGCATTTTTTTTGGATTCTTTCAGGTTTAAAAAACGCTGGGTTGGCATTTACGAGCCTCCTTGTTTTCTTGATGTCCTCCCGGAATCTTTCTGTGCCTGATTTTGTGAGATGATTTTTTGTCAGTTGTGCCACAATTTTTGAGGCGTACGCGGTGCGTACGTTGATAAAATTGGGGTGCGACTGGCGGAAAATCGGCCACAAAGGCAGGTGCATGGAAGACTCCGGGAGGACATCCTATGTCCTCCTTGAATCTTTCTGTGCCTGATTTTGTGAGAAGATTTCGAAAGGTTATTCTTATCTGTGGGTTGTTGGGTTTGAAACATGACACGGTGTTACTATGACACGTTGTCACTTTTGAGATTATATAGAGATTTGGGGAGAATGTCAAGATTTGGAAGTATTAAATATTTGTAAAGATACGGCTCAGGGGATTGGGTGGGGCGCTGGGGATTTGTGCAGGGACAAACTAAGAATTTGGAAAAATGGCTAAAAGCAAGAGAGGGGCGGGCAAAACTCACTTCGTTCAAACAGTTGCCCGTCCCTCTCTTAACGCCATTTTCCCAAATCCAAGTCTGTCTAGCCTGCGCATCCCATGCACCCCACCCAATTCCCTGAGCCTGAGAGTAGCCTGGCTTTTTACCTGGTACATCGTTTCGTAAATAACTGTACTGCTCACATAGAATGCGGATTTGAGTGTGCAGGCAAGTGAGTGGTATAGTTATTTCGAAAATGATGTACCAGTTGTATTTTGGATTATTTGTCTGGCTTTTTGTTCGTCTTCTTTTTTTACAGATATAGAGTAGGTGTTTTTTATACTGCTATCACGTAAAAGAACTGGATTGTCGCCACGAAGGTTATTTAGTGACAGGCGCAGCTGATTATTGGTGCTGGTATCTTTATATGAGATATTATTTTCTGCAAGTAAATTTTTCACCCTAAAGTATTTTTCCATATCTAAGGTAGTGTATATTTCTATGTATTTTGCAAACATTTTTCTCCTTATGTTCGTGGATGTCCCATATAAGGGACATCTTAAAGATTTTATCACTGCTCCATATAACGGGTGGAAGATGCACTTTTTCTTATAGATTTTCTGTTTTTTCCACAATATAAACCGGTCTGTCCTTTAATTCTGTAAAAAGGATCGCAATATACTCACCTATGATCCCAATCAGCAGGAACATCATTGCAAACATAAAACATAAAAGTACCACGATCGTTGCATAACCACTGGGAGCTCCCTGGCGGGTACAAAGAGTATATACCATAACCAGCACGCCCAATGCTGCCGAAAACACACCTGCATAAATTCCCAGTTTCAACGGCATATTGGAGAAGCAGAGTATGGTATTTATGGAGAAAATAAACAGTTTTTTGATGCTGTATTTGCTTTCTCCAGCTACTCTGGCTCTGGCTTCATATTCTATGTTAGTCTTTTTAAAGCCTACATTTTGTACGTAGCCGCGAAGGAAACGTACTTTTTCACGGTAGTTGTCTTTAAGGACCTGGGCTACGTGGCTGCTGATGGCGAAGAAATCAGATGCGTTTGGCTCAAAATGGACATCTGAAATGTGATTAATAAGCCAGTAAAAGCCTGATGATGTTATATTTTTGACCAGACCTGCGGATTTGTTTTTGGTACGGACCATGTTGATAACTTCGTAGTCGGCACTGAATTTTTCTATGATCTGTGGGATACATTCCGGGGGGTGCTGAAGGTCTGCATCCATGCAGATGATCCCATCTCCTGTACTGTGATCGATCCCAGCGATCATTGCTGCTTCGTGCCCAAAGTTCCGTGAAAAACTGATGAGTTTTACATCATGATCCTCTTTTGCCAGTTCTTCCAGAATGCTTAAACTGTTATCTGAACTTCCGTCATTAACGAATATGAGTTCATGCTCCCAGCCGGATTTTCTTATCTGTTCCAGGATTTTATTGGTTTCTTTATAGAATTCTCGCAAAGCTTTTTCTTCGTTGTACACGGATACGACTACTGATAGTTTACGTAGGCTTTTGCTGTTTTCGTTTATATCGTTACTGTTTTTACTGTTGTTTTCTGCTGTATTGTTCATTCGTCATATACCTGTATCTGTAAGCTGGAATGAGTCGGGATCCGCTGTTCTTCTGGTGGAAGCTGCATATAATTGCCATATATTTCTTTCAGGACGGGATCCCAGCCTTTTGGGATCATAAGGGTGGTGTCTTCAAATGGGGCATCTATTACTTCTTCACACCAGTCTTTGTGAAGTGTAACGTAAAGGTAATCTGGCTGGTAGTTGCTGTAATAGCGTAAGTTGCCTTTACTGTGTCTGTCTTTAAGGGCAATTGCTTTCTGCATCGCGAATATTGCTTTCATAGGGATCAGTTTTCCTGCTGTTGCAAGACCGCCTACAAAGATTTTATGCATCAGGCTGTATTTACTATAGTCTAAATCGTGGCGGTGGCCCATTGCAAGGCCGTAAATGGCTTTATGAAGGAAACGGGTGATTTCTGCTGCTGCTTTTCCTTTTGGAAGCTTATCCAGAATGAACAGGTCTACCCACAGGTGGTTTAGTTTTCCATCATAGTAGTCCATTTTATCACTGTCTGGGTGCATACGGCTTTTTTTATAGATAATACGGGGAGTAAAGTCGTAAAATGCCTTTCCTCCATGGAAGCTGTCTGGTTCTACCAGTTCCATTGTATCTGGGAGTTCTCTTTTTACTACTTTTTTAAATGCTTCAAACTGATTTCTCGTAAAGACAATATCTGCATCATCATCCCATGGAATAAACCCCTTATGACGCACTGCCCCAATAAGAGTCCCTGCATCTAAGGCATACTGTATTTTATATTTACGGCAAATACGGTCAATTTCTTTAAGGATAGTCAGATTGGCCCTGTGAACACGACTCATGTCATATCCAGCATTATCTTTAATGTCAATACCACTGATTTTATTGACACTAACAGTATTTGTGTTTTCCATATTTTCTGCCATATAATCTTTCCCCTCCTTTACCAAATGATGTTCTCTCAGAATCTTTCTGTGCCTGATTTTGTGAGAAGATTTTTTGTCAGTTGTGCCCAAATTTCATCACAATGTTCTCTTTCCTCACTCATGCTTATTTGTAGAACTGGGAAAAGGGGGCGTTTTCAGTTTATCGATTGTCCACATCTTGAGCGCGTCTGTTCGCCTGCAACGGACGCAGTCCGATGCAGGCGAACAGACGCATGCGAAAGCCAGTGGACAATGATACACTGAAAAACCAAGCCCCCATTTCACAGTTCGGACCTTCTGGAATTACTTTCCAATAGCCTCCCGAATCGTCTTCGCCATAAAATCGATCATCTCATCATTCATTCCCGGATAAACTCCAACCCAGAAAGTATCTCTTAAGATCCTCTCTGTATTTTCCAGGTTTCCTACTACGCGATATCCTTTACCTGATGCTCTCATTTCATCAAAGCATGGATGCTTGATCAGGTTTCCGGCAAACAGCATACGTGTCTGTACGCCTTTACTTTCAATGTACTGGACAACTGCGTTTCTGTCTGTACCTTCTTTGCATGTGATCAAAAATCCAAACCAGCTTGGATTGGAATGTGGTGCTGCTTCTGGAAGGATGAGTTTATCGGTGCAGTCTGCCAGTGCCGCTTTTAATCTTGTAAAATTGTGGCGGCGGCGCTCTACAAAGGACGGAAACTTGTCTAACTGGGCACATCCAATAGCTGCCTGCATGTCGGTTGCTTTTAAATTATATCCAAGATGGGAATATACGTATTTGTGGTCATACCCCAGTGGAAGCTCCCCATACTGACGGTCAAAACGGTGTCCGCACAGGTTATCATGTCCGGATGGGCAGATACAATCTCTTCCCCAGTCACGGAAGGATCGGATGATCTTATTTAAAAGCGGACTGTTGGTGTAAACAGCGCCCCCTTCTCCCATGGTCATATGATGGGGCGGATAAAAACTGGAGGTTCCGATATCACCTACTGTGCCGCTGAAATGTACTGTTTCTTTTCCGTCTTCTTCCATTGTATACTGTGTTCCTAAAGCATCACAGTTATCTTCTACCAGCCACAGGTTATATTTATCACAGAATGCTTTTACAGCCCGAAGGTCAAAGGGATTGCCTAAGGTATGGGCGATCATAACTGCTTTTGTCTTTTCAGATCTTGCAGCCTCTAACATGGTCACATCTATGTTGTACTGTGGGATGGTCACGTCTACGAATACCGGCACTGCGCCGTACTGGATCATTGGCGCTACTGTAGTTGGGAAGCCGCAGGCAACGGTGATCACCTCGTCACCGCGGTTTACACGGCGGTCTCCCAGTAATGGGGAAGTCAGTGCCATAAATGCGATCAGGTTTGCGGAGGAACCGGAATTAACCAGGGAACAATAACGCACACCCAGGTATTCTGCCAGTTTCTTCTCAAATTCATCTGTATAACGGCCGGAAGTCAGCCAGAATTCCAGAGAGCTGTCTACCAGATTGACCATTTCACTATGGTCATAAACTCTGGAAGCATATGGGATGCGGTCTCCTTCTTTGTATTCTTTTTTCTTATGGAATGTGTCGCAGTAATCAGCTACCAGATCTAAGATCTGCTTTCTTGCCTCTGCTTCAGTTGTATGTTCAAACATTTTTTTATCTCCTACTAACAATTTTATAATTGGACTGCCGGGACGGTCTTATGAAAAGAATTCCCGGATCTGGCGGTCTGTTACTTCTAACATATCTGCCCCATTTAAATATTCTTTTGACCACTCTACTGTTTTTTCAATGGCTGTTTTTACTGTATATCTTGGTGTCCAGCCAAATACAGTTTTGATCTTGGAACAGTCTAATTTCAGGAAATTTGCCTCATGAGGGCCGCCGGCCCAATGATTTTCCCAGGTCATTTTCTCTCCCCAGGCATTGCAGAACAGGTCCGTTAAGGTTCCTGTTGTTATACAGTCCCTGTCATCCGGACCTACATTGTAGTAACCCTGGTATTTGTTGTCTTTGTACTGTTCCATGGCAATGGTAAGATATACTGCCAATGGCTCCAGCACATGCTGGTATGGTCTTGTGGAATGTGGATTTCTTACCTGGATGGGCTTTCCGGCTGCTGCTGCGCGGATGCAGTCCGGGATAATACGATCACTTGCAAAATCACCGCCGCCAATGACATTTCCGGCACGGGACGTGGAAATGGCACACCGTCCGTCCCCGAAGAAGGATTTTTTGTAGCTGTGTGTTACCAGTTCGGAACATGATTTACTGTTGGAATATGGATCATAACCATCTAATGGGTCACATTCACGGTATCCGTATTCCCATTCTTTGTTTTCATATACTTTATCAGTTGTTACATTTAAGAAGGATCTTACACTGTCAGTAAGACGGACACATTCTAAAATGTTTACTGTCCCCATTACATTGGTCTCATATGTGTAAACAGGTTCTTTGTAGGATTCACGGACGATAGGCTGTGCTGCCAGATGAAATACGATCTCCGGCTTTACTTCATCGAAAACGCGGCGCAGATGCGACAGATCCCGTATGTCTCCGGTGATGCTTTTGATGGTATCTTCCAGCCCTGCTATTTCAAAAAGAGCTGGTTCTGTAGGCGGATTTAAGGCATAGCCAGTTACCTGGGCGCCTGCCAGTGTAAGGATACGCACCAGCCATGAGCCTTTAAATCCTGTATGGCCTGTGACCAGTACCCTTTTTCCATTATAAAATGATTTCAGTTCTTTTAATGTCATAACAACTCCTTAATCTTTCCAGATCTTCCACGGTGCTTTTCCTGACTGCCACAGTTCTTCTAATTTTTTCATCTCTCTCTGGGTATCCATGCACTGCCAGAAGCCACCGTGATAGAAGGACTTCATCTGGCCTTCTGCTGCCAGCTTCTGCATTGGTCCCTGCTCAAAAACGGTGGAATCACCTTCCAGATAATCAAAAATCTCCGGATTCATTACCATAAAACCGCCGTTGATAAGAGCGCCGTCATTGTCATCTTTTTCACGGAAGGAAAGAACAGTATTGTCATCTGCAATGTTTAACACGCCTTTGGACTGTCCCAGGTTCACAGTCGTGATCGTTGCGATCTTACCGTGGGATCTGTGGAACGCTATCAGTTCATTTAAGTCTACATTGGAAACGCCATCACCATAGGTAAGCATAAATGGCTCGTTTCCAATATACTGCTGGATACGTTTTACACGGCCGCCGGTCATGGTATTTAAACCGGTATCTACCAGTGTGACCTTCCATGGCTCAGAATAGTTGTTGTGTACTTCCATGCTGTTATTTGCCAGGTCAAAGGTAACGTCGGATGTATGCAGGAAGTAATCTGCAAAAAATTCTTTTACAACGTACTGCTTATATCCGAGACAGATCACAAAATCGTGGTATCCGAATTCGGAATAATATTTCATAATATGCCACAGGATCGGCTTTTCACCGATCTCGATCATTGGCTTTGGTTTTAAATGGCTTTCTTCGCTGATCCTGGTGCCGAAGCCGCCTGCTAAGATAACTACTTTCATTTTCAATCTTTCCTCCAAGAGTTCTTCTATGTTCTCTCGGAATCTTCCTGTGCTTGATTTTGTGAGAAGATTTTTTGTCAGTTGTGCCCAAATTTCTGAGGCGTACGTGGGACGTACGTCGATGAAATTCGGGTGCGACTGGCGGAAAATCGGCCACAAAAGCAAGTGTAGGAAAGACTCCGGGAGGACATCTTCTGTTTTTAAACATCATTATCACTATTTATCCCTGAAGATATTCAGGTGGTTTTCTTCCAGGATACGGAATGCTTCCTGGATCTTGCCTGTACCTTTCCGGTATTCGTAAAGGCTATCTATTTCTTTGGAATGTTCTTTTAGTTCTTCTTCTGTCATGGCTGGAATAGCTGGTGCCATTTCTGCCATTTTTTCAAAGTTTTCTTCTCTGTAAGGTGCCTTTTGTATCTCACGATAAGTAGTATAACCATTTCCAAGAAGGATTGCAATACAGAAGGCTATTTCAAGAACAGGCACTGCCCTTCTTAACGTTCTGCCACCGGTATGCTGTCTGCGTATTTTTGATGCAAGGGCAAATGTAAGAAGGATCCCCAGCACACCTGCCTGAAACTGCAGGGCATAGCGGGAGCTTAAGGCATAGTCCTCTTTCTCAAAAATGTAACGTGAAAGGAAAATAAGAAGATGATTTGCCCCGCCAGATACAAGGAGCATCAATGGAAAGAGCGTTTTTTTGTAAATGCCAAGGCTTATGTTTAACCACAGGGACCACAGATAGCCGGACATGAGGATAACTCCCAACAGATATATGATTTTGTTGGAAATACAACCATTTTGCATCCACTGCTGTAATTCTTCCCCTCCAATGAACATTCCTGCAAGGGATTTAAGGATAAAACGAACCGGAAATGAAGGATGATCGGCTAATATCTGTCCCAGTGACCTGCCTGTAGCTCCTGCATGTTCTTCTACTGCAAAGGAATTGCTGAATATATAAAGGAGCAATGGTATAAGAGTACAGAGAAGAAATGTAATATATTCTTTTCGCCTGGAATCATCAGCCAGCAGTGCTGCCACACCGGATGCCAGTATCATAACAGCGGCATAGACTGCACAGTAAGGACCGGCTGTTCCCAGGATGATAAGCCACGGAAGAAGCATAAGTCTGGTCTTGTCCCACTTTTTTTCCTGTCCTCTGTAATAGCGGTCAAAAAGAATCTGGTGATAGAAAAAGCAGGCAAATGCAAAGAAATGGGACCAGCCGCTTCCATTTGTCAGCATTTCCCATTTGTTCAGGCTGAACATGACCACCATAAGGGCTATAAACCATGTTATCTGAACCTTTAACTGACGGGAATAGGCAGAAAAGCACCAGGCTGCAAGACCTACGCTTACAGCCCCCAGTACCCGGTCAAAGGTGATGGAAAAGCCAAAAAGCTTTACATTTATAATACGGGCCAGATAGTTAATAGGGATACGGGTCAGCACATCTGCCACAAAGAATTTCTTTGGATCACATACATCTGGCAGATAACTGTTTACCAGACGGATATAATCGGAATAGACCACATCACAGGTCGCATTTTTGATATACCACAGAAGAAATGCAATGCCCAAAAGTGGTATTAACCAAAGATGGGCTTCTTTAACAGCATTGCTCCTGTTTTGCTCCCTGTTACCGGGAATTTTCATGTATTTATCCTCCTGAACCATGTTATGTACTCTCGGAATCTTTTTGTACTTGATTTTGCGAGAAGATTTTTTGTCAGTTGTGCCCAAATTTTTGAGGCGTACGCGGTGCGTACGTTGATAAAATTCGGGTGCGACTGGCGGAAAATCGGCCGCAAAGGCAAGTGCATGAAAGACTCCGAGAGTACATTTTTATGTTCTCCCGGAATCTTTCTGTGCCTGATTTTGCGAAAAGACTCCGGAAGTACATTTTTACGGTGTTGTAATATGCACGATAGCGGCAAGACGGTCTTCGCCTCTCTGCTCTCTGGCATTCTGCATATAGAAATTATAGTCAAATCCCAGATGGACTAACTGCCACGGCTCTGCCTGAAGCGTGGTATTTACTACGCTGGAGTGAAGGGGCAGTGTACGGACCGGTTCTTTATCTTTTGTAATGTAAATGACTTCCCCGCCGCTCATTACACCTGGATACATAAATTCCAGTTCTATTTCCCCGGTGGAACCTGCCATCACTGTAAGGGATGCATGTTCATCCATCCAGCCATCGGAATAATACCCGTAATCGATCTGCAGTTTCAGGCTGCGGACAAAATCCGTAATATCCTGGAATGCATTATGAGCCGGATCTTCTCTGAGTACCAGCATCTGGTCATCTACCTGTCCGATGTCCCGGATACTGTCTATGAACTCTACTTTTGTACCCTCTGCCTTCATTTTCGGATCAAACACCTTAAAGAAGGTACGGGCAGTAAAATCACTCATCTGATACGTATTGCCCATGATATAGATGGTTTTCCCAAATATGCTGTCCCCGTATTTTTCATAGGTCTGCTCTGCAAGGGAATTATAGCGCAGCTGGTCCGGCCACAGATACAGCTTTGGATAGCAGCTGCGGTAAAACAGTTCTGACGGAAGCATAAGCAGCACATACAACCCAAAAAGGATCCCCCATGGCCAGAGTCTCTTCAGATACAGTTCTTTTTTTACTCCTTCTGTCAGTTCCCCATAGATGTAAGAAAGGAAAAGTAATGCACCAGCTAAGGATACGTAGATCCAGCGCATTTCCACACGTATGGTAACGCTGGATGAGGCAATATTTAAAGCAATAAAGCCGATAAAGAGCATAGCATTGAACAGCATGGTAAACTTCCGCTCTTTCTGTTTTTCCACGATAAATTTTACCAGAAATGCCAGCACCATAATAAGGATCATCACATCTGCCATACCAGTCAGGCCTTTGACCCACATGGGACTTTCACCCCATGGACAGCCATTTAAGTGTTCCGGGCCTGCGTTAATACCAAACACATATGCAGCCTGGCTAAAAGCAAATTTAATGGCCTGCTGGATATTTAATGTGTCTGCTACCTGTGTTCCTCCGGTTCCTGCCGGAAGGACAGAACCAATGGTAAAAGCCCTGATCAGCTGTACCATTCCAAAGGAAAGGACTGTACTGAACCAGAGGGATATTTTTTTACATTTTTTAATGATAAGAGCCAGAATCAGCAATGGCAGCAGTGCCATGTAACGTTCATGTACAAAACATACTCCGAAATACAGCAGGCTGGCAAAATAAAAACAGTTCTCTCTGTTTTCTTCATTGATATAACGGTACAGGTTCCAGAGAATGGAAACGGCCATCCAAAGTGCCATTGTTTCCATCAGTCCTAAAACCTGTCCGATCTGGTAATATGCCATACGGCTGGCCAAGAACATGGCCCCTGTAAAAAAGCCGATCGCTTTCGCCCTGGACAACCTCCAGCCGATGGAATACAGATACCAGGACAGTGCTGCATTTAGCAATATGTTAATAGGTACAAAAAGGGCTATATGGTTTCTCACTACAGCCATTTCAAGCCAGGCTGCAAGGTAATATAAAAACCGGAAACGGGTACTTCCCATAGGAAAGACATATTCCACAAAGCTCTGCTCGCCATAACAGGACCAGAAATACAGATCATCCATATAAAGACCCTTGATCTGTATCCCATGGTTCAACCACACAGCTAGTCCTAAGAGAAGTCCCATGAAGATCACATGATCCTTCCATTGATATTGTTTTTCCATTCTGGAAAATCCGATCCTGAATTTAATTCTTTCCCTGGTGTCCAAAATTCTGCCTCCTTAAATTGCAGTGAATCTTTCTGTTCCTGTTTACGCCTGGCTTATTCTCCGTTTTTCACCATGCTGTAGGCATCACGGAACAGCTGTACTAATCTTTCATCCGGTTCTTTAAATGGGTGGTCCAGATCTACTCTTGCCAGCATATTTCCCCACTCAAAGGTAAGATCTTTTAAGGTACCTTCTGCGATCATATCTTCAATGATCTGTGTGGCTCTTGGCTGGTCTGCCAGATAGCCCGCCTGTACATATATATATTCGGTTCCGGCCCGTCTTAAATATTCTTCGAAATAGGCCAGTTTTTTTACTAAATATACGTCTCCGCCGCTTCCTGTTATGTCATAATAGCTCTGCACGCTGCAGTCCATATCCAGCACCTGGGGGTGAAAACCAAAGGCTACTACCCGGTTCTTTTGGGTAAGCCGTGAACAAAGTTCCTTACAGCCTCTTCTTTCCCAGCTTTCGTGTCTGTGGTAACGGTGGTTATAGTACCCCTTACCTGCCAATTTAAATGGTGTAAAGCCCGGACACCCCGCCCAGCTGGTAGAGGATGTGACCAGAGTATTAAAGAGAAGGAATGGAACTGCTAACAGGCAGATGCCGATCCTCAGGGAATCCTTACCTGACAGCCCCGTTTTGCGGATGGTACACTGATCTTTACTGTCCCTTACAGCTGCTGTGCCATTGTTTTCCGGTTCTTCTTTCTTCAACCAGTCCCCTGTGATCCGCATGGTGCTGATAACTACAACTGCATACACCAGCATAAAATAGTTTCCATCTACCTGTGAAAGTGTATAAATGCTGGCTGCTGAACCTGCCAACAGCGTGATCATGAGAAAACCGTCAAAAAAATCCAGCTGTGAGATCTTTTGATGTTTTACAACTCTTATTACTACCTGGAAGATCCAAAACAGCAGAAGTGCCGTTACCAGAATACTTCCCCAGGCAATGATCACATGATCCATATCTTCTCCCACCGGAGAAATAAGGATTCCCTTTAAACGCCCCAGCAGCCTTTCTATTTTTTCCTCAGTGGAAAGAATGGACGGATCACCGATAACATGTGAAAAGTTGTAGGGATATTTTACTTTAAAACCTATTTTTTCAAAGAAATTGGCAAATACAGAGGTAACAGGAACTCCTGTAAGAAGCCAGGTGCGATACCACAATCCTGCAGTTGCCAGTATAGGAAAGATCCAGGTTAAAAATCCTCTTTTATCCTGTTTTCCTGCTTTTTTGAAAATAAGCAGGCACACCAGTCCCACACCGCCCAGGGCAGTAGAAAATATAAGGGCTGTTGGTTTATAAACAAGAGAAAGGATATAAACAGATACGGCGAAAATAAGCCATGGAGCTGTATTACACGACCGCTCTGTTTCTGTCACTCCTGTTACAGGATTTTCCCTGATCTTCTGTGAACTATTTGTGCAGACATTTTTTTCTCCATCTTTTCTGGTAACTGCCAGACACAGCATATCGTAAATAATAAGCTGGCACATCAGAGTTATGCTGTCACTTTTGGCAGAAACTGCCATGTTCATAATACCGGGAACTGCGCAAAAAAGTGCCCCGGTCCAGAAACCGGCTTTTTTTCCACCATAACGTGTTCCGATCACCACAGCCGTTATCACACTGACTGTTGTGGTCCAGAAAGTGAATGAAAGCAAAAAACCATAGGTAGGTGTACCTGATAATGGAAGCACCAGCACCTCTGCACCTTTGCTGTAGGTATACACCAGATTGATCAGTCCCAGATTCTCATAAATACCTTCTCCATTATCCAGTATATACGGGGAACGCAGTCCATAATGAAGGGAATCATAATCCAGCTCATAGTTTAAACGGCCCGCCTGAAGGAACAGCATGGTAAGAATGAATGCAAGAAGGGCTGCCTGAAGCACATCTTCCGGCATAATTGCATGAAGCATATTGCTGCATCCACTTACTGCAGTCTGTTTCTTCATCCCTTTTTTCTCTGTACTGCTGTGGTTATCCACAGACCTGCTGAAAATTTCTTTGTTTTTCCACAGCCAGACTGCCGCTATCCCCACACACAGCACAACTGCTATCTTTCGCCAAAGTCCGATACCTCCATGACCTGTAAGGGAAATCCCACATACCATAACCATCCAGGCAGCGCTTCCGGTGGTCAGCCCTAAGGTGATCTTTTCCCAGACCGGAAGCAGGTATCTGGTCTTTTTACCAGAACCACTTAAAAAACAGTTATTGATGCAGATACCATATCCCATCACCGTTGCCATCCATATGCCGGCACCAATGAGCGGCAGCAATATACTGTGTCCCCACAGGAAAAATAGCCACCCGGATACCAGACACGCTGCTACCATCTTTCTTTTTCCCCTGTGTTTTACTGCCAGGCACAGCCACCATAAATTCCATAAAAACAGGACAGACAGTTCTAAAAGCATCCATCCTGTTTCTCTCTTTTGTAATGTTTCCCCCACAGGGCCATGAAGTATCAGTCTGTTTGCAGCGGTTCCTATAAGGATAACTGCTGCCAGCCAGAATACAGCCAGCAAAAGACCTTCTTTCCTTTTTTCACTCCCCATTTTTACCTGTTCCTTTATTTCTTTATTCGTACTCCTTATAAGCGGAAGAATATCCCTTCATGATCAGCCTGACCACCGGTTCTGGCCAGAATCTGCTAAACATTTCTGTTTCTTCTTTTGCCCTGCGGTTGTCTTTGATGCAGGCATTTGTAGTCGCCCCCTCATGGACCCGGTAATAGATCAGAGGCTTCTCCACACAGATAAACCGTCCTTTTTCTCCTGCCAGCTGTACCATGTGGTCCCAGTCTAAAGCAAACTGATACCCTGACTGGACAAATGGCTCTCCTAACAGCTTTTTACTGTAAGTAGTTGCCGGGCAGCAGATGGGATTTCCAAATACAAGAGGCATTATTTTTACTGGTTTTAAACTGCAAAGCCTGTGAAAACGCAGGGGAATACGTAAAAAACGCTTCACCCACAGCACCTTATCCCCGGTGATCACTTTTTTATTTTTCAAAATGGCATAATCAGAAGTAAATACAGTCATATCCGGGTATTTGGCTGCTGCCTTTAACAGTTCTTCCCCATAGTTTCTGCAATACATATCGTCCTGATGAGCTATGGTGACAAATTCTGCATCTGCCATGGAATATGCATAATTCCAGTCATCCCGTATATTGCTTTTTCCTTCCCGGATATAGTAGGGCAGATCATATTTTTCTGCCATATCTGCTAAAAACGGGCTTGGGGTGGATGTGCACAGGATCACAGGAGATACCACTTTCTGTTCCTTCAGAGATTTAATACAGCTTTCCAGATAAGGTGAATCACCATAGGCAGGTATTGCATATATATGCTTATGACTCATAAAAATGATCCTCCAACATCAGGCACAGTGCATGGTATACAGGAAGATGAAGCTCCTGGATCTTAAAGGTCTCCTGCTCCGGAACCACGATGGAAACATGGGAAAAGTCTTTGATCCTTCCACCGTCACGGCCAGTCAGTCCGATCACAGTCACACCTAATGCTTTGGCCGCAGCTGCTGCATAAAGTACATTTTTAGAATTTCCGGATGTAGTGATCCCCAGAAATACATCGCCCTTTTTTGCATAGCCGTAGAGCTGCTGTGCAAAGGTAAGGTCTCCGTTTACATCATTGGAGTAGGCAGTTGTCAGGGCACAGTGACCGGTCAGTGCAATGGCCGCAAGTCCTCCCTGAAGATTATCAGCCAGAATTTCTCCCATCTGCGGGTCTGCTGTCTTTAATGCCCTTGCCAGCTCTTCTGATACAGGACGGCGTTTTACAAAGCCTTTCATCAGCTCTCCTACAATGTGTTCACTGTCGGAACAACTGCCGCCATTTCCTGCGATCATCAGTTTCCCGCCATTTTCATAGCATTCCCTCATAATCTCATAGGCTTTAAGGATATCTCCTTTTACCGGTCCAAGTACCGGATAACGCTGCACTAATTCATCTAAAAATCTAAGTTCTTTCATATACATTTTCTCCTTCTGGCCACTATGTGCTCCCGGAATCTTTTTGGTTACAGTTCAGCCATGCGCTGGTTTGAATGAGAAAGTGTGTTGCAAGCATGCTTGCATAAGCACTTTTTCATCCAAATCAGCATATGATGGACCCACCATGCTTCTTGTTTTCATGAATATGGAAACAAGAAGATGTAATGGCTGAACTGTAACTCTTTTTGTACCTGATCTTACAAGAAGTTTTTTATCAGTTATACCCAGATCTCCTGTTTTATTTTCTTTCCAGTATCCACTGTGCTGCCTGGCCAAGATCCTCTGCATAATGATCATAGGACGGTTTTTCACCTTTTTCCTGCTGTTCTTTATGAAGCTCTGCCCCATATCCGGTTCCTACCAGAATAGAGGTAACGCCAAATCTATGTCCAGCCTCTGTATCAAGAAGCTTGTCCCCGATCATATAGGAAGCAGTCTTGTCCACCGGAAAGTCTTTCTCTGCCATTTCAAACATGCCTGTTCCCGGTTTGCGGCAATTGCACACTTTTTTATATGCACCAATACCATGTACCGGATGGTGGGGGCAGTAATAAAAAGCATCGATCTGGGCTCCGTCTTTTTCTAACAGCTGGTTCATATACTGGTGAAGGATCTTTACATCTTCTTCTGTATAATAGCCTCTTGCCACTCCCGCCTGATTGGTTACAACGATCAGCTTATAACCGGCGTCTTTTAACTTTTTCAAAGCCTGGGGCACACCGGGAAGAAGCTTCATATCTCCGGTCTTATGAAGATAGTTCACTTCTTCGTTTAAGGTGCCATCCCGGTCTAAAAATACTACTTTATTTAATGTATGTTCCACAGTCTTGTTTTCCATTTCTGCGATTGTCAGATTTTTATATAAACCTTCTCTGTTTTACAGACCTGCCTTTATTTTAGGTCAAAACAGTATTCCCCGTTTGGCATCTGCACTTTTACCTTATCATACTGCCAACGGTCTTCGTCTGCTACCCAACTCTGGGCACCGCGCAGTTCAAAATTCCAGTCAGCCAGCTGTCCGCCCATGGACTCCATGCGGGCTGCCACCTTATGACGCACATTGTATGGGCAGTACATTAACAGGTATCCGCCGCCGCCTGCGCCTAAAAGCTTTCCACCTAATGCACCTGCCTTTAATGCCTCTGCATACAGCTCATCGATCTGTGGATTGGAAATCTTATTGCTCATACGTTTTTTGCTCTGCCAGCCGTAGTCCAACAGCTTTCCAAAGCTGTGAAGATTGCCTTTTAACAGCTCATCCTTCATGGCATAAGCCAGTGCTTTCACCTCACACATAGCTTCAAAAGCATCTTTCTTTTCATAGTTCTGCACCTGGTCTTTAATGATATTTGCAGAAACATGTATCTTTCCAGTATAGCATAACAACAGGTTATACTGCAGCTCATGGATAATGTCTTTTTTAATACGCAGGGGATTTACCACTACATTGTTCCGTCCATGGAACTCAATGAAATTAAAACCTCCAAAGGTTGCTGCATACTGATCCTGATAACCGCCATCGATCTTTAAATCTTCCCTCTCTACCTCATATGCCAGATCAGCCATTGCATATGCATCTAACATAATGCCTTTCCAGCGTGCCATAGCAGTAAGCATTGCTACCATGACTGTAGAGGATGTTCCAAGACCAGAGCCTGGAGGTGCATCGCACTGTAAATACACTTCGCAGCCCTGTTTGATATCCATTGCCTTTAAGGCAGCAGTTACCAGGTCCAGACGTCCGTCGTAAACATAGTTTTCCCTTGTGTTGTATTTTACTGTCATATCGAAATCCAGTGAGTGAACAATGATCTGATCATCCTCTCTTGGTACAATAGAACAATATGCATATTTATTAATGGTACTTCCGATAATAGCGCCGCCCTGCTGCTCACAGAATGGTGCTACATCTGTACCGCCGCCGCCAAAGCTGACGCGAAGGGGCGCTCTGCCTCTGATCACCATATATCTTTCTCCTTTCGGACTCATATGTACTCTCGGAATCTTTTTGTACTTGATTTTGCGAGAAGATTTTTTGTCAATTGTGCCCAAATTTCTGAGGCGTACGCGGTGCGTACGTCGATGAAATTCGGGGGCAACTGGCGGAAAATCGGCCGCAAAGGCAAGTGCATGAAAGACTCCGAGAGTACATCTCATCTGTACAAATGTTTAATGTACCACTCCTGTTTTTACATCTTCCTGGAACTGGAAATAAGCTTCTGGAATGCCAATGTCAATAAAATAGCCGTCATTTACAAAGCCGCCCAGCTTCTTTCCCTCAGAAAGCCACCTTGGGATCATCTCATTTTCAAGAGATACCTTACCTTCCGGTATCTCATCCAACAAGCTTTTTTTCATCAGATAAATACCGCCGTTAATGGTTCCCGGCACCGGATCTGCTGTTTTTTCATTAAATCCGGTAAGAATACCGTTTTCATCTAAAATGGCTTTACCGTAACGCGACACGTCTGGCACCTGACGCAGCACCAGAGCCATATCCAGATCCTGTTCATCCTGCTGCTTTGCCAGACGGGTATAGTCGATCTGGTAAAAAGTATCTGCATTTAACACATAAAAACGGTCTTCTGTAATGAATCTGCCTGCATTTTTAATAGCTCCTGCTGTGCCTAAAAGAGTTTCCTCATAAGCATAGGAAGCGTGAAAGCCAAATCCACTTCCATCTTTAAAATATTCTTCCACCATGGAACCTTTATAGCCTACAGCGAAAATGATCTCTGTAATGCCACTGCGCACCAGCTCTCTGGTCACATATTCCATAAATGGTTTATCCTCGATCAATGCCATTGGCTTTGGACGGTCGCTTACAACACTGCGAAGCCTGGTCCCCAAGCCGCCGGCTAATAAGATTGCCTGCATTTTAATCTCCTGTTCTGTGTTTCCCTTTTTCGCACTGCTCATTGCTATCGGGAAAAGTCATTTTCTATTACTTTCCATGCCCCATCCATGCTGAAGTGTTCCCTGATATACCTCTGGGTTTCTTCACACATCTGACGGCAGCGGTCATTATCCTGATACAAATCCACAGTCTTATCTGCAAATACCTTTGGATCGTCTTCCACTTCAAGTACCTGCCCAATCTGTGGGATACCTTCTGCACCGGTGCTGGTGGTAATGATCGGTGCGCCGTTGTAGATCGCCTCTACCACTTTGCCCTTTACACCTGCTCCATAACGCAGCGGAACTACCACTACCTTACAGGAAGCGTACAGACCTGCCAGCTCTTCTTCACTGACAAAACCTTTGATGATAATACCGTTTCCAGGCTGCTCTAAAGCCTTGATCTCATCAGTTACCTTAGAACCAACTACATAGAATTTAATATCCGGCAGCTGTTCTCTGATATGGGGGAATATCTCCTTTGCAAACCAGAGCACAGCATCTGCATTTGGCGGATGGGCAAAACCACCCACAAACAGCAGTCCTTCTCTCTTTGCAAAGTCTTCCTGGATATCCCCCAGAAAGTGATCGTATACATAGGCAGTAATGGCCTTTGCCTTGATCGACCGGTCAATGGCATGGATGGCATTGATCTCTACATAAGAGGGATAATAGGAAATAGCCGCCTTGCGCATCATGGAAAGTTCAATGGCTTTCCAGTAATCTGCCTCTCTCTTAATATCAATATCCCCGGTCAGCTCATATTCACGGCCCAGACGTAAGAAATGCAGGTCATGACCATAGTAGATCACCTTGATATTGGTATTTTCCTTGATAAAATCCACGTATTTTGTAGCAATATGAGGCCGGTTCAGGTAAGCTACGTCAATCTCGTCTTTATTCAATTTCAACCAGTCCCAGATACCGGTTGCCCAGTGATCCCCATAAAGGATCTCAATCCCCATCTGCTCAAGAGTAGTAGAATATGGTTCTTCATGAAGGAAGTTATCACCTAGGAACTTGACTACATAGCCCTTCTTTAAGAACATTTTCAGGTACTGATACGTTGTCTTGGATCCAGCATCCTTGTCAAAGGTAGGAACATAATGATCCACTACTAAAATGACTTTCTTGCCCTGACTGCGCTCTCTTGCACGGAATGGGTTTGGATTTCCATCATTGACGCACTGTTTCTTAAACTCATCTGCCCATTTTTCCTTTAATTTCTGGCTGTTTTCCACCTGATAGCGCTTTAAGCCGGTACCATTTACATCTGTACCATTGGAAACACCCTCAAAATGGATCACCTTGGAAAGAGGCTGATAAACTACCCTATAGCCTGCTTTTCTCACCTCAAATGCCAGATCAGAGTCTTCACAGTAAGCCGGGGCAAAACGCTCATCAAAGCCGCCGATCTGCTTCCATAAATCTACTGACAGCAAAATAGCTGCACCTGAAATATAGTCTACATCTTTTACATAGTTATATTCTGCCTTATCCGGATCATCCAGACGGCCATAATTCCAGCCGGAACCGTCACTCCAGATAATACCTCCGGCTTCCTGCAATCTTCCATCCGGATAAACCAGCTTGGAACCGACCATACCAATGGTATCATCAGATTCGATAAGATTTACCAGAGAAGACAGCCAGCCTTCTGTTACCTTGGTATCATTGTTTAAGAACATGATATACTTACCTTTTGCAGCTTTTGCAGCCTGGTTACAGTTGCGAAGGAAGCCCTGGTTGGTCTGGTTACGGCAGATCACCAGTCCATCCACAAAACGGCCGATCTCTGCGGTAGCATCTGTAGAAACATCATCTGCAATAATAACTTCATATGTCACATCTTTTGTGAATTCCAGAATGGACTGCAGGCATGCATAGGTATAATGGATCTGGTTATAGCATGGAATTACAATGGAGACCATCGGATTCTCATACTGTGGGAAGGAAAGATGTCCGCCGGTAAGATAACCGTCACCGATCTTAAAATCACCCTCAATGAGATTACGCCCCTCTTTGGTTGCATACATTTTTCCGTATTTGACCGGATGCTTTACAGTATTAAAGCTATAATTTAAGATTTTACGCTTCCTAGTCCCTTTTGGAAATGCCTTGTTTACCTGCTGTCCCAGTTTCCGGCGCATTTTAAATACAAGTGCTTCATGACCATTTAAATAAGTAGCCAGCTTGCCCAGTTCGTTGACCTCATGGCGCAGGTCCTTGATCATTACCTCCAGGTTGGTCACATGGTTATTGGTAAGACGCAGGATCTCCTGATCCTTCTTTACCTGGATATTGCGCTCTTCTACCTCTGCCTGAAGCTGGTTGATCCGTTCTCTCGCCTGAGCCAGCTCCTTTTCCTGGGCCTTTAATTCTTCCAGTGTCACCAGACGCTGCTTATAATTGCCCATATATCCCTGAGTTCCGTCGCCGTGTACCCAGGTCTGGAATGCCACTTCCATAGAAGCATAAATTTCTGCCAGCTTCTCATCCATTCCAAATTCACTTAAAAACTGAACTGCATTTTCATAGTCCAGCAGACCTTCATACTTATAATAGAAATAAACCAGATTACGGTAGCGGATGAAACCTGCCGGGATCGGGAAGTCAAATACCCATTCATAGTCCAGGCAATAAAGCCCATCCTGGGTTTCCATCAGGTTTTCAAAAAGACCATCAATGTTGCTCACTTCATAGGAAGTATCCTGTAAGGAAAGGATCTCTTCACTGTCACCAAATACCTCTTTAAACTGATCCGTTGGTGTAAATGGTTCTTTTTTCAGAACTGCCTGTCCAAATACCCGGTCCATAGCAGCTTTTAAGGCTTCTACCGGGGCTTTTTTTCCTGTGATCTGCTCCCCTAAGATCTCCGCCAGCGTTTTTCCCTTTAAAAAGCCAAAGCAGACTGCCTTGTTATCTTTGGAATAATGTGGCTCTAATACCTTTACTGCCGGATTTACGCTGGTCAATTTCTCATATTTTTCGCGCATAGACCGGATATGAGCCTCTGCCGCTGCTGTAAGGGCTGTCTTTTCCACATATCTTTTTCCATTTTCTTCCAGGATCGCAGTGCGTATCTGGAAATCTTCTTTTCTGGTGCGGTTGTATTTTGCAAATACTGCCTTGAAAGAACCGGCTCCCTTAGAAGCCACTGCCAGATATGCATTGGCAAACAGGCCAAAGGCCTTTTCCTGTACCAGCTTATCTGAGATCTCATCTTCATGGATGCAGGCCCAACGCTGTCTGTCATAAACAGCAGTCACATGGGGGATATCTCCCTTTCCCGGAAGATACCGGTCAGAATAGACAGATGCCGCCCGCTTATATTCCGGCATGGGATAATAAAATTCCACCCTTGAAAGTCCTGCTTCTTTAAATGCTTCTTCCAGTTCTCCCTTTGTAAACGCAGTTTCATCCTCATCATGGACAGCGCCTGAAAGAAAGCTTAAACCAAGGGCATTTTCACATGCAAAGATCAGTCTGCCTTTTTCTGAAAGATAAAAAGCAGCCTGAGTGAAAATAGTTTTAATATCCATCTCTGAACGGTCTGACCGTAAAACCACCAGATCGTATTTTCCTTCTTTTTCAGTTGTTTCCATTTTCCGGAAATCAGCCGCTTTGATATAGGAAACATTGGTGTAAGCATCATTCATTTTCTGGTTTACTACCAGATTTTCATCTCTTTCATCTACGACTGCAACATGGTCACAGCGCTCTGCAAGTAAACCGGTGATCACGCCATAGTCAGAGCCTAACTGCAGCACATTTTCCTGTCCTGAAAAATCCATCCAGTCCATAAGGTTGCGCCGGATATCTGAAAGGGCATACAGAACTTCCGGGCGGCTGTCTGCCTCCAGGATTTTTAAGATGCCCTCTTTATCTGCGCCATATTTCTTAAATAAGTCAAGGATTTCATAACTTATGTCATTCATCTGCATTCCTCTTTTCCGCCTTTACCTGTGATTCCATATCGTAAACACCAACGGTATTTTTATTGGAAATAACGGTAATATTGGTTACATCATAAAGCCTGTGATACACTACATGTTCCCCCTGCTCAAAGCCGGTGCAGCTCATGCTTAACAGATACTCACCGCCCTGAAGGTTCATTTTCTGGGTAAATTCTACAGTATATTCATCTCCATTTTTTACCGGCTTGATATCCGCCCCTTCAAACATGGTATTTGTTCCGGTAAGTTCTGTTCCCTTTTTATCTTTGATCGTATAAGTAAAAATAGGTGTCTGGATATCCGCATGGAAACGGATGCACTCTTTTATGGTAAATGTTTCACCCTTTAACAGCAGATTGGTCACATTTCCCCTGGCATCTAAAAGCCCCAGATCATAGATCTCCGCTCTTCCGTCCCCATATTCGGTGCGGTCGGTGTTGATGGCCAGCTGGTCACGCATAAGACCGGTATGGGATAAATTCATTCCGCCGGAAAAATCAGACATTTCTGTGCCTTCATTCTTTCCGTCATCCGTTTCTGCGCTGCTTTTTTCCTTTAAAAGTTCCACTGCATCTCCATTTTCTGATGCCTTTTCCGCTGCCAGCTCTGCCCGCAGATCCTCCAGCTTTCCAGCCAGTATCTTTTTGTACATATCTACAACTTTTCCAGCCGGGCCTTCTGCAATAAATTCGCCTTTGTGCAGCAGCACAACTTTATCACAATATTTGATGATACTGCCCATATCATGGGTAACCATCAGGATGGTAGTTCCTTTTTTACGGATTTCTTCCATTCTCCGGTAACATTTTGACTGAAAGAACACATCACCTACAGACAGCGCCTCATCTACGATCAGGATCTCCGGATCTACGTTAATAGCCAACGCAAAGGCCAGGCGCACGAACATACCGCTGGAATAAGTCTTTACCGGCTGATATACGAAATCACCGATCTCTGCAAAATCCAGGATATCCTGCAGCTTTTCATCCATCTCTTTTTTCGTATATCCCATCATGGTTCCGTTCATGTATACATTTTCAATTCCGGTATAATCCATGTTAAAACCGGCTCCCAGTTCCAGAAGGGCAGAGATCTTACCGTCTACATTAACCTCACCGGAGGTTGGTGTGAGCACACCGGTAATGATCTTTAAAATAGTTGACTTGCCGGAGCCGTTTGTTCCGATAATACCTACAGTCTCTCCCTTTTTTACCTGGAAAGACAGCCCCTTAAGGGCATAGAAATCACGATGATAATTTTTATGGGAAATACTCATAGATTCCTTCAGCCGGTCAATAGGCTTATCATACAGCCGGTAGACCTTTGTTACATCCTGAACGCTGATGGCATTTTCCTTTCCCTGTTCATTTATTGACATATGTTTCTCCATCTCTATCGCATAGTTTGTACTGTTCATGCGTGCATGACCATAGTTCTCCACTTTAGGGTTTAGTATAGCATAAAACCTCGCTGTTTCATACTATTTCTAAAAAATTGTTACATGCTTTACACTCCCGCAATTCTAAAAACATTCATGATCCACTCATTTTTATTCAAAAAATAGTCATCCCCGTTTTCCGTCGTAGTACTATGAAAGTTCCGACGTTTTCAAATTCCTCCCTACATCTCAAATCGCACATATATCTAATAAGCCTTGATTTTACTGGAAAATTTGATGTCCTCACAGGGCATTTTTTATTGAAAAAATTTTTGATATGTTGTATAATAATAGCACTACATAGTACTCTGCCGGGAGGGGCATATGGCATACTATTTACGACAGGATAAAAAGAAAAAAGGAACTTATCTGCAGATGTATGAAAGTTACTGGGACAAAGGAAAAAAGCAGCCTCGTTCAAGAAATATCGAAAGCTTTGGATATGTCTCCAATCTTATTTCCAATGAGATTCCAGACCCGGTTTCTTATTACCAGAAATATGTGGAGAAAAAGAACAGAGAACACGCAGACTCTGTTGCTGATCAAACACGCCCCCGGGCATTCACTGCCCAGCTTGAAAAAAACATCGGATACTTTCTTGCTTCCTCTCTTCTTTCGGAACTGAATGTAAGAGAAACGATCGATATCCTTGCATCACAAAAAAGATTCCAGTTTGACCTTTATGACATGATCGCACAACTGATCTATGCACGGATCCTTTACCCTTGCTCAAAATCCAAAACGGCATCTACCGTATTCCCATATCTTTATCATGGTGTTCCTATTTCTGAAGATCAGATTTACGATGGCTGTGCGTTTATCGGAGAATCTTATAAAAAATATATCGAACTGTTCAACCATTGTTATGAAGAGCATTACAAGCGTAACTTCAGCAGTGTTTTCTTTGACTGCACAAACTATTACTTTGAAATTGACCTTCCAAAGGAAGATAAACAAAAGGGACCTTCCAAGGAAAACAGGCATGGACCGATCATCGGGCAGGCCCTGCTTCTGGATGCGGATCTGGTTCCACTTGCGATGCAGATGTATCCAGGAAATGAGTCAGAGAAACCGTATATCCGGAAGATCATACAGGAAATGAAAGAACGTTATAAAGTAGCCGGAAAAACTGTTCAGGTCGCAGATAAAGGCTTAAACTGTGCCAGAAACATTTATGCTGCTGTTGTGGAAGCTCGGGACGGATATATTTTCTCAAAATCCATTCATGGAAAAGGACTGAGTGAAAAAGAAAAGCAGTGGCTGCTTCTCGAAAATGATGCGAATGTCTATACGGACTATCGGGATAAAGACGGAAAGCTTCTATTTCGCTTAAAATCCTGTGTGGATACTTTTTCTTATAAATTCAGGGAATCGGATCCTGAAACTGGTAAGGAAAAAGAGATCTCTTTTCAGGTAAAAGAAAAACGCATTGTTTCCTACAATCCTTCCCTTGCACAGAAACAGAAAGCCGAGATCATGAAAATGGTGGACAAAGCCACCAACTATACCACTTACAAAAAAATGGCACGGGAGGATCTGGGGGATTCTGTCAAATATATAAAAATCACAAATACAGATAAAAACGGAAAAAACAGAAAGCCAGGCATTGAAATCAACCAGGCAAAGATTGAAGAAGATCTGAAATATGCAGGATATAATCTCCTGGTGACATCAGAATTGGACATGAACCCCCTGCAGGTATATCACACATATCACAACCTCTGGAAAATAGAAGAGTCCTTCCGTATCACCAAATCTTATCTGGACGCCCGGCCTGTTTATGTACAAAAAAAAGAAACAATCTATGGGCATTTTTTAATCTGCTACCTTAGTTTGTTTCTTTTAAGGATCCTGGAGATCAAATGTTTTAAAAACGAAATCAATTCCTATGATCTTGTAAATTTTATGCGTGACTTCAGGGTTGTTGACAAAGGCGATGGGACCTATATCAATATTTCCCAGAACCAAAGAGTTAATGAAAATATCAAAAAACTGATCGGTTTAACCAATCTCGACGCACTGTACCTGACTGAAAAAGAGATTGAAAATATCTTTGAGTTCACCATGCTGGTTGATGACTGAGTACTATGTTTTGAGAGAAACGACGGAAGTTTTTATTCAAAAAATAGGAATCCTGCAAAATCATCTGTTTACAGGATTCCCATCTTCAATATTGCTCATATTTCTGTTTTAAACATCACAATGCCCTGATATCCCTGATCAGTCGGTCTTTTTCAGCTTCTGTTGTGGCCCAGCTGGTACAAAAACGCACTACCATGCTTCCATCCGCCAGATCCTGCAGATATTCAAAGGTGTACTCTTTTCCCAGTACCTCTGCCTGTTCTTTTGTAAGAACTACAAACAGCTGGTTTGTATAGCTTTCCACATATTCCCGGATTCCTTTTTCTTTAAAAGCAGCCTTGATCTCTAAGGCATAAGCATCTGCCTGGGCTGTCATTTTTTCGTAAGTGCCATCCTCTAACAGGCTGCAAAACTGCATGCCAAGAAGCCAGCCTTTCGCCATAACTGCTCCGTTCTGCTTCATATAAGTACGGAATTTCCGTGCCAGCTTCTTGTTAGTGATCACAAGAGCTTCCCCAAACAATGCGCCGCACTTAGTACCGCCTATGTAAAATACATCCGTCAGTTCTGCCAGTTTTTCCAGCGTCAGATCATTTTTTACAGAACCAAGACCGTATCCCAGTCTGGCCCCGTCTGCAAACAGGTACATTCCACACTCATCACATACTTTGCGGATCTCTCTTAATTCCTGTTCTGAATAAATGGTTCCCCATTCTGTAGGAAATGAAATATACACCATCTTCGGCTCGCAGATATAGTTTGGCTCACCGCTATTGTAATAAGAAGCTGCCACCTCCCGGATCTGCTCTGCGCTGATCTTTCCGTCTGTTGAGGGAAGAGGCACCAGCTTGTGTCCGGTATTTTCAATAGAACCTGCTTCATGGGCATATACATGGCCACTGTCCGGACAGATCACGCTCTGGATAGGGCTTAAAGCTGCCGCATGGACAATGAAGTTAGCCTGTGTAGCTCCCGGCAAAAAGTGGATAGCAGCTTCCGGTGCCTTACACTTTTCCCGGATCAGCTCTGTCGCCTTTTCACACCATGTATCTTCCCCATATCCATCATAACTTTCCCCATTGATCTGTGCCAGTTTCTCTAATATCTTTTTACATGCACCACGGTTGTAATCATTGTGTAAACGGATCATGTTTTTGAATTCTCCTTCTCATGTTTATGTGTACACAGAATTTTTTCTATAACTAATAATACCATGATGTTCGAGGATTGCGGGAATTGCATAGCAATGGAGCAATCCGGTTACATCAGTGAGTGACAAAATTTACTTTTGACACTCACATCATTTTATCATACCTACATCTTTATATCGGCATCTTTATTTTTTCAGATAACTACTTTAATTTTTCCCTTACCATGCAGCGTTTCTTGAAAAACGAAATCCCATAGCAGAGAATCTGATCATAGTCATCCTCATATTCCTTTGCATACATCCGATTGTCGATTTGCTGCAAAGCCGTATCGCAGTCCTTCTCCAGGTTTCCCAGGGTCTTCGTGTACTTCGCTTCGAAGATCGCGACGCGCGCATTGATGGGATCATAAACGACCACATCGCTTCGCCCTTCTCCATGCTCCTTATTGGAGTCCACCATATATCCAGCGCCTGTAAAAATGCCCGCGAGAAAAGCGTGGTAGAAGTCCTCCCGATAGTCATGGTAGCTGATCGTGCGTCGGAGCAGGGCATTCATTTCCCTGCTTATGCCTTCACTGTCACCACGCCAGACGGCATCAAACAGCGCATTTCGATTCCACTTCTTCGCGCTGTCATCAAACCATTTGATGACCGTTGTTTCGAAAATCTCGTTAATTTCTGCATTCGGAATCATGAGGGCTACCATACCGTCTGGAACTTCACCCTTATAATCCTCTTCCCGCGCCCGTGTTAAGTATCCCGTCAGATACAGTGTACTCCAGAGATTATCTTCTGATGAATGGAGATAATCATAGGTCAGGTTTTCATCCACACGCTGGACGATGCAGCCGCCCGCCATCAGTGTCTCAAGCTTCTTTGTGATCGTACTGCCCGCATAATCGATAAAGGAACGGATGATGGCATTGTCACTTGTGTTTTTCCAGTAGCTCATCGGCTTCGCCTTCGGATTGCGCTGAAGCTCCAGCATATAATTCATGACATCCCACGGACAGTAGACATCGAAATCCCCGAAATGGTAGCCATCGTACCATTTCTTCATGTTCTCCGCCTGTTCCGTCATGTCAGCAGCTTTCAGCAGCTCATCAACCTCGCTCTGTACGAAGCCGAAATACTCGTTGAGACGAGAATTTGTGATCGTATCCGATACAAAATTATTGGTTCCCGTAAAGATGCTCTCTTTTGCAATCTTCAGACAGCCTGTCACGACAGCAAAACGAAGTGCCGGATTGTCTTTCAGGGCCTGCATCAATCCCTTCATAACATCAAGCATTTCATTATAGTAACCGTTGTTGTTCGCTTTCGCGACAGGGACATCGTACTCATCTATAAGAAGAATGACAGGCTTTTCATAATGCTGCTGCATCATCCTGGTAAGCAACATCAAGCTTCCTTTCATGTCCTTCATGGAAGCCTGTCCCCATTCCAGCTGTTTCGCGATCTCCTTATCACTGGTGCCGATTCTGTCGCTGTCCAGCAGATAGCGATGCTCTTTATATAGTTCTGAGATAACCCATGTAAGCATATCGTATGCTCCGGCGAAGTTAAGGCCATCTACCTGTCGAAACGAAACAAAAACCGTCGGATACTGGTTCATCCACGCATCGCACAGTGCCCGGTTTTCCGAAATCTCTAACCCTTCAAATAACGCTCTGCTGTCCTTTCGGATATCGAAGAAGCTTTCCAGCATACTCATGCCCAACGTCTTTCCAAAGCGCCGAGGACGGGTAATCAGTGTCACTTTCGTTCCAGTTCTACTGAGCAGTTCTCCGATTAGTCCCGATTTATCGATGTAGTAATACCCGTTTTTACGAATTTCTTCAAAGTCTGAAACTCCAACAGGGATATTCATTTCTTTCATCTCTGCTGCTCCTTTCGTCGTAATTGCTGTTTTCAGCCACTAATTGCAGTTACCCGAATTATCCCCAAACAATGTTTGCATATAATCCCTTTTCTCGTAAATAATTCTGATCACTTCGATATAATCATCTTTTATTCTATAAAATGCCATGTACTTTTTTAAAACAATAAAATAAAATCCCGTAAATAAGCCTTTATATCGGAGTGGTATACCCGATGTCGGAAATTGCTTTTTTTTGGTGATCGTGTCTATAAAATCTTTTATATATTTATCCGCTATATCGTAACTTTTTGAAGCCTGATATACCTCATCCCATACAGAATCCATATCCCGCATAGCCTGTGGCGTATATCTTAACAGATACATGGTCAGTCCTCGTTTCTTTTGTTAATGAAATGACTTTTTAATTCTTCTTCCGAAACCCACTCTTCGTCTTCTGCGGAGCGAAGTCCTGCATTCAGTTCACACATCAGTTGTATCATTGCTTCTGCTTTCTGAAAGTTTTCTTCGTCCTTTATGTCACGTATGCTATAAGCGCCGCGGCCATTTCTTGTCAGGTAAACCGGAGAGCCGATACGAACTTTCTCAAGAACATTTCCATAATTTCTTAAATCCGATACTGATGTTATTGTAGGCATAAAGTACACTCCTTTCGATATATTTGTAGAACCATTATACTATTTTTTTGTATTATTCTCAATATTCTTTCGACATATTTATCGAAAGTCGATTTCACAGGTTAATATTTTCGGGTTTTCAGGTAAAATAAAGAGGCCGATTGCTCGACCTCTGTTTCTGTCACATATCAGTATCAGTCATACCGGTTATGGGATTTCTTAAAAACCTTCAACTGTTTAATAATACGATTTGCATACTTAGGATTATTTTCCGTAACCCATGTTTCAATACCGGAGGTATCAAAGATAGTCATGCCAGCAAGATCAGGATTCCGTTTTTGGCATATCGGTTCGGTCAGATTTACAAGATGGTCGAACATAGATTGTAAGTCCGATAAGAAATCCTGTTTAAAGCGGGTAAATTTAGAAGCATCTGGTGCAAGCTTGCTTGCAGAGGATTTGTGACCCTGGGACCCGCCAAAAACATGAGTAAGAAGCCATTTTTTGAAGAAAAATACCTTTTGACCCCAACATCTTCCATTTCTATGTTTACATCAGTTTCCCATACATTTCAGGCCGTCTGTCCCGGAAAAGTCCCCAGGAAAGGCGGTCTTCCATCAGCTGGTCCAGGTCAAAGGTAGCTGCGATAAAACCTTCTTCCTGTCTTCCCATGGATACCTGTACCTCGCCACAGCCGTCTGTGATAAAAGATGATCCGTAGAATACCAGGGAAGAACTCTGGCCTGCATTTTCTGCACATGGCTCTACCCGTTCCTCGCCTACCCGGTTCGCTGCAATTACAGGCACCAAATTAGAGGCGCTATGTCCCTGCATACATCTTCTCCAGTGAGGCATACTGTCTGTAGAAAGGATGGGTTCACTGCCAATGGCCGTTGGATACAGAAGGATTTCTGCGCCTTCGACTGCCATAGCTCTGGCAGTCTCCGGAAACCACTGGTCCCAGCAGATGCCAACACCCACTTTTCCGTAAGCTGTATCAAATACCTTAAAACCAGTATCTCCCGGTGTAAAATAAAATTTTTCCTGATAAAAATGATCATCTGGGATATGGGTTTTCCGGTAAACTCCCAGAATGGAACCGTCTGCATCGATCATGGCAACGGAATTAAACAGCCGGTTTACATCTCTTTCATAAAAACTGATTGGGATCACTACCTGCAAGCTGGCGCAAACTCCCTGGAAATAGCGCACTGCCGGATTTTCCATCACCGGCGTGGCAAACTGATAGTAATCATATCTGCGCTCCTGGCAAAAATACTGGCGTTCAAACAGCTCCGGAAGAAGGATCACCTGCGCTCCTTCTGCTGCTGCCTGACGTACCAGAACCTCTGCTTTTTCTATGTTTTCTGCTACATTTCTGCTGCAGCACATCTGAACTGCGGCACATCTTACGTTTCTCACTTGCTGTTTCTCCTTCTTTCCTTCGATCTGACATTTCTGTTTATGTTTGATCCGTTGTTTTTCCAACATTCAAAAGGTTCTCACCATTTTTACATCCGTTGACAATTTTTTCTGTTACCGCGGGCTGTCACACCTTATTTCCCAATGCCAGAAGGTATCTGCTGTGTAATGCAGTGGATATTTCCGCCCCCTATAATGATCGCCCGGGCGTCAATAGGACAGATCCTGCGATCAGGAAACAGCTTTCCTAATATATCACAGGCCAGCTTATCATGTTTATCCTGAAACTGCGGAACCAGAACTGCTTCATTTGCAATATAGAAATTTACATAGCTGGCTGCCAGCCGTTCTCCTGCTTCTCTGGTATCTTCTCCCGGCTCAAAAACAAGACCGTTTAAATCTTCTTCCTGGATACATACCGGCTTCTCAGGAATTGGCAGCTTATGTATCATAAACTTTCTGCCCTTTGCATCTGTTTCATTTTCCAGAATCTGGTAATCTTCCATAGAAAGAGCATACTGTGGATCTTTTTCATCATCTGTCCAGGCTAAAACAACTTCTCCCGGCTTTACAAAGGCACACACATTATCTATGTGTTCATTAGTCTCATCCTGCCATATGCCATTTTTCAGCCAGATGACCTTTTCTGCTCCCAGATATTCACAAAGCTTCTTTTCAATCTCTTCTTTTGTAAGATGGGGGTTTCTTCCGGGACTTAGGAGGCATGCCTCTGTTACTAATAAAGTTCCTTCCCCGTCACTGTGGATGGAACCGCCTTCCAGCACAAAATCACCGGCATCATACACCGGATAATCAAGGGCATCGCAGATTGCCTCTGCTGCAGCATCGTCCTTTTCCCAGCTTGCATAAAGGCCATCCACTTCTCCACCCCAGGCATTAAAACGCCAGTTTATGCCACGAACTTCCTTTCTGGCATTTTTAACAAAGGTAGGTCCTACATCCCTTGCCCAGGCATCGTCCGTTTCTATAGGCAAAATGTGGATCTTTTCTGGCTTTCCGGAAAAAGCTGCCTTTGCAGACGCCAGGGCAGAAGGTCCTGCTAACATGTAAACCTCTTCTCCTTCTGCTATAGCCTCTGCGATTTTTGCAAAGGCTTTTCTGGCATCCTTTGCCCCATAGGCCCAGGAGCCGGGACGTTCCGGCCAGATCATAATGGTTCCTTTGTGTGGTTCAAACTCTCCCGGCATGTGAAATCCATCTGCTGCCGGCAGTGTTTTTAGTCTTTCTACCTGAACTGTTTTATCTGCTTGATCCATTTCAGCGGTCATATCTGTCTTTTCCACCATCACCATTATGCCAGTCTCCCCTTAAAATCTCCATATCCAAAAGTACGGATAAGTTCACAGTCTCCGTCTTCTTTCATTACAGCGATCCCCGGAAGCGGGATCCCATTAAAAGTATTATTTTTCACCATGGAATAAATGGCCATATCCTGAAAATACAGCTTATCTCCCACATGGATCTGTTTATCAAAGGAATAATCCCCGATCACATCTCCCGCCAGACAGGTGCAGGAGGAAAGACGGTAGGTAAATGCTTTTTCCCCCGCATTTCCACTATCCTTTAATGGCGGCCGGTATGGCATTTCCAGCACATCCGGCATATGACAGGCAGCAGAGGCATCTAAGATCAGCACAGACAGCCCGTTTTCCACAATATCCATTACCTCTGTCACCAGATAACCGGCATTTAATGCAATGGCTTCTCCCGGCTCCATATATACCTCCACTCCATAAGTGTCTCTTATATGTTTGATGCATTTTATAAGCAGTTTTCTGTCATAGTCATCTTTTGTAATATGATGACCACCACCCATATTCAGCCATTTTATCTTAGAAAGCCATGGGCCGAACTTTTCTTCCACTGCTTCCAGGGTTTTAGCCAGATCATCTGCGTTCTGCTCGCAAAGAGTATGGAAATGGAAACCATCCAGAGCATCAAAAAGCTCTGGTTCTGCCTCTATTTCCCGTACAAACACCTCTTTTGTAACTCCCAGACGGGAACCGGGAGCACAGGGGTCATAAATTGCATGATCCCCCTGAGTGGAGCATTCCGGATTAATACGCAGTCCCAGGCTTTTCCCTGAAACAACGTCTTTATGACGGCGAAGCTGGGCAAAGGAATTAAAGATAATATGGTCGCATATCTCTCCCAGCTCTTTTATATCCGCATCCTTGTAAGCCGGGGCAAAAACATGGTTTTCCTTTCCCATTTCTTCTTTTCCAAGTCTTGCCTCATACAGACCACTGGCTGTCGTGCCGTCCAGATACCGGCCGATCAGAGGATATTCATAAAAACATGAAAAAGCTTTCTGGGCAAGAAGGATCTTGCAGCCGGCTTCTTCCTGGATTTCTTTTAAAATCTGTAAATTTTCTTTCAGTTTCTTCTCATCGATCACATAACAGGGAGTGGGAAGCTGATCCATTCTCATTTTTTGTTCTCCCTATTCTACGATCTGAGGATCTTCGCATACCTGCCATGGAAGTCCCCACTTATTTAATGCATCCATAAATGGATCCGGATCAAATTCCTCTACATTAAATACGCCGTCCTTCTTCCATGCACCAGTAACTACCATCATAGCACCGATCATAGCCGGGACACCGGTAGTATAGGAGATTGCCTGGGAACCAACTTCTTTGTAGCATTCCTGGTGATCACATACATTATAAATGTAAATGGTCTTTTCTTTTCCGTCTTTCACACCGGTAAAAATACAGCCGATATTGGTCTTTCCTACAGTTCTTGGACCTAAGGAAGCCGGATCAGGCAGAAGGGCCTTTAAAAACTGGATTGGTACGATATCCTGTCCCTGGAACTGGATCGGAGAAGTAGAAAGCATTCCTACGTTTTCCAGACATTTCATATGGGTTAAGTAGCTCTGTCCAAAGGTCATAAAGAAACGGATCCGCTTTACACCAGGGATATTTTTTGCAAGAGACTCGATCTCTTCGTGATGAAGAAGATACATATCCTTCTTTCCTACTTCAGGGAAGTCATACTCTCTCTTGATCTCCATTGGCTCTGTTTCTACCCAATGGCCATTCTCCCAATAAGAGCCGTTTGCAGATACTTCACGTAAATTGATCTCAGGATTAAAGTTAGTCGCAAATGGATATCCATGATCTCCGCCGTTGCAGTCTAAAATGTCAATGGTATGGATCTCATCAAAATAATGTTTTAAAGCATAAGCAGAAAATACGCTGGTAACACCCGGATCAAATCCGCTTCCTAAAAGAGCGGTAAGACCAGCCTCTTTAAAACGTTCATTCAGATCCCACTGCCAGGAATAATCAAAGTATGCAGTAAAGCCTTTTTCCTTGCAGCGCTTTTCATAAATAGCTCTCCACTGTGGATCATCTGTATTTTCAGCCTCATAATTAGCTGTATCAATGTAATCCACACCTGTACGAAGACATGCTTCCATAATAGTAAGGTCCTGATAAGGAAGAGCTACGTTTAATACCGCATCCGGCTTATAGGAACGGATCAGTGCCTCAAGTTCTTCCACCTTATCTGCATCCACCTGGGCAGTTGTGATCACTGTATCTGTTTTTCCTTCTAACTGCGCTTTTAAAGCATCACATTTTGATTTTGTGCGGCTTGCGATCATAAGTTCTGTAAATACACCACTGTTCTGGCAACACTTATGTACTGCTACGGAAGCTACGCCCCCACATCCAATTACCATTAATCTGCTCATTTGTTATTTTCCTCCTCTTCTAACAGGTCCTCCACATATTTTGGCAGCATAAACGCGCCTGCATGGAGATTTGTTGTATAGTACCATGTTGGTATATGAAGCCCGTTCCATTTTTCCGCCTGAAGATCATTTAAAGGATGATACTTCTTTGAGGCAAAGCCAAACAGCCAGTAGCCTGACGGACAGGTAGGAATATGGGCCTGATATACGCGGCTTACAGGAAAGGAACGATATACCTTTCTGTGCATGCTGCGGCAGGCAGCTTCATCTTCATCATAAAATGGACTTCCATGCTGATACACCATGATCCCATCTTCCCGCAGTGCATTATAGCAACTGCCGTAGAATTCCTTGGTAAACAGACCTTCTGTATGTCCAAACGGGTCTGTAGAGTCATTGATGATCAGGTCATAGCAGCTTTTCTTTCCCCGGAGAAAACGCAGTCCGTCATCGTAATATACATGGACCCGTTCCTCGTCTAATCCGCAGGCTACCTCCGGGAAGATCTCCCTGCACACATCTACAAACATTTTATCGGTTTCCACTACATCAATAGATTCAATTCCCGGATACTGGATCAATTCTTTTGCCACACCGCCATCTCCGCCACCGATGATCAGCACATTTTTCACATTAGGGTGGACAGCCATAGGCACATGTGTCACCATTTCATCATAGATAAATTCATCTTTTTCAGAAAATACGATTTCTCCATCCAAAGCTACAAATTTTCCAAACTCAGCAGATTCAAATACGTCGATCCGCTGATACTCACTTTCACCGGAAAACAGCTGACGGTCCACACGGACAGAAAGCTTTACATTTTCCGTATGAAACTCCGAATACCAAAGTTCCATTTTCTTCCTCCTGATGTTCTCCCACAGCGGGGGCAATTTATACTAAAACCATCAGCCGTTCGATCTTCGGATCTTCCGTTCCCTGCATGGAACATCCCTTTTCCTTTGCGTAAAGAATGTATTCCACGATCTCCTGGGTGATCACCTCGCCTGGCGCCAAGATCGGGATACCCGGTGGATAACACATAACAAATTCACCGCTGATTTTTCCTGCTGCCTGTGCAATGGGAAGAGATATCTTTTCCGCATAAAACGCCTTCTGTGGTGAACATTCTACCTTCGGTGAAATGTATTCCCCTGTAAGCATACCGGTCTTGTCTTTCCGGTAAAGCCGTTCAATATCTGCCAAAGCTCCCACTAAACGTTCAATATCCTGGATCCGGTCCCCAATAGAAATATACGCCAGAATGTTGCAGATATCTCCAAACTCAATCTGGATGTCATATTCATCTCTTAACAGATCATAAACCTCGATACCTGCCAGTCCGATCCCCAGTGTATACACGGAAAGCTTGGTCACATCAAAATCATAAACACTGGTACCATTGACCAGATCTTTTCCATATGCATAATAGCCGCCAATGGAATTGATCTCATTTCTGGCATATTCTGCCATCTGGATCACTTTCCCAAAGGATTCCTCCCCCCGCAGTGCCAGGTTCCTTCTGGAAATATCCAGACTGGAGAGGAGAAGATAGGATGCACTGGTAGTCTGCGTCAGGTTAATGATCTGACGCACATAATCCTGGTTCATGCCCTTATTTAACAGAAGCATGGAGCTTTGTGTCAGGCTTCCTCCGGATTTGTGCATGGAAACAGCTGCCATATCTGCACCTGCTGCCATTGCATTTACCGGAAGGCCTTTCCCAAAGTACAAATGGGTTCCATGAGCTTCATCTGCCAGCACCTTCATCCCTTTTTCGTGGGCCAGCTTTACGATGCCCCGCAGGTCAGAGCAGATTCCATAGTAGGTGGGGTTATTTACCAGAACCGCTACAGCATCCGGATTTTCTTCAATCGCTTTTTCCACCTTATGAATGTCCATTCCAAGAGAAATTCCCAGATCTCCGTTTACTTCCGGATTTACATAAACCGGAACTGCCCCGCAAAGTACCAGGGCATTAATAGCGCTTTTATGTACATTTCTTGGCAGGATGATCTTATCTCCTGCTTTACAGACTGAAAGGATCATCCCCTGGACAGCTGAGGTGGTTCCTCCTACCATAAGAAATGCATGGCTGGCACCAAAGGCCTCTGCTGCCAGTTCCTCTGCCTCCCGGATCACAGATACCGGATGGCACAGGTTATCTAAAGGTTTCATGGAATTTACATCTAATCCAACACATTTTTCCCCTAAAAGAGCTGCCAGCTCCGGGTTTCCCCGTCCTCTTTTGTGTCCCGGTACATCAAAGGGCACTACCCTTTTCTTTCTAAAACGCTCTAACGCCTCATAAATAGGCGCACGCTTTTGTGCTTCCAGGTCCATTTAACCGCCTCCTCATACTCGCCGTCCCTTTTATCCATAAAAAAACAGGTGACGGCATATTCCATCACCTGCTGTATGTGTTTTGTCTTTAAATGTCTCTGCCCTTTTAACAGGCAGAAAAAAAGTGACCCTACTTTCCCAGTTCTCCGCTCTGTTTTGCCAGAAGCTCTTATTGACCGTTTCACAAGTGACGTGCCTTTTTGCACTGATAAAATTACGCATACTGCGTATCGACTTATAAAATTTGGGCTTCTAACCCAATCAATAATGTGGTTTCCCACTTTCGGCTTCTGACCCGCCTGTCCGTCTGGGCTTAACTCAATATATTGAGTGGTCACACTTTTTAAATTAACATAGTCTTAACAAGCTGTCAAGATTTTTTTACGGTTCTTTCTAAACTGACAGACAGAATAACCGTTATTTTCTAAATCACCCCTTTCAAAGCCGGCAGTTCTGGCGGCTTAAAAGTTATGCCCTAAACTATCAAATGGAATTTTTGAAATTTTCTTCAAAAAGCACTTGACTTTTTATTAGCAGGCTTTTAAATAACAAATCTTTTCGCACACTCTAATCAAGAAGATTCTGCTTCTTCTGTTCACTAATAACCAAAAGGCTCCTCGTATTAGTAAGGTCCGCTCAATCTTCTGATATGTACGCGGAGTCTAAAAATCGTGATTACAGAAAAAACAACGAAATTTCTTTATTTACGCAATTTTTTCATAATTGCCTCTTTTCTCTTTTTATTTCTCAATTCAATAAGTAGAGCCTCTAAGCCTTCTTCTTCTGATAAATGTTTTGAAATAACATGATATGCGCCTCTTTCATCTGTCTCATATACAACCCATCCATTATCATTGATACAACCTACAACGTTTGCTACTTTGGGTATTTCAAAAGAATCACCTATATTGAACTTATTTAATCCTTCAGTTTTAACAATATTATAAAACTCTTTTCTATTCATTAATCTCGCCTCCTATACTTCATGAATCATTCCAAGTTCTTTTAAGCTTTCAACTGACATTGGTAACTCCAATTGTGTTCCACCTCCACTATCAAAAGCTTCAGCAATATCCCCATAATATGTTTTTCCGGGTTCATGCGTATATTCATCAGATGGCCAATTATTCCTGTCATATTCCTTTTGAAATTCACCACGCATAAATTCATTCTCTTCCGCTGTTAACGCTGGATTATTATATTCATTAATCGCATCCTGAAGTTGTCCGAAATCTCGATCTACTTCATAAGAATGATATGAGGGTTCGTCCGTGATATTATCTTCTGTAAAATGATATGGCAATCCTCTATTTTCTACAGGTTGCGGTGTATCACCTTCAATTGGGGCAACATATCTTCCATTTTCTGCTCCAACTCTATCAAATCTATCCCCTACTTGTGGTGTTACCTCTTCTGGTTTTCCTTCAAATCCACCATTACTTGGCCAATCATAATTTACATCATTATATCTTTCACCAGTATTTTTATTTTCTGCAATTGGAGGATCCTTTAAGTATTCTGATTTCTCCGGAACTAGTGTATCTCCCCTATCTTCCTTTGGAGTGTTATCATATGCTTGTTTCATGTCATCAACAAGCTTTTCTTTAGCTTCAGGAGTCATATTTCCTTCGGCATCTCTTCCTTCATATGCAGCATCTTTAATGTCATCCAGTTTATTGTCTAATGTTGGTTCAACATCAATATCTTTCTCTGGATTTTCGATATCTTCCTCTCCTTCTGGACTCTCTGATTCTTCACTCGCCTCTGGATTCTCGGTATCTTCTTCCGGATTTTTTGACTCTTCACCACCATCTGGATTCTTACCGTCTTCTTCTCCTTCCGGACTCTCTGATTCTTCACCGTCCTCTGGATTCTCGGTACCTTCTTCTCCTTCTGGACTCTCTGACTCTTCATCATCCTCCGGATTTTCAGTATCTTCCTCTCCTTCTGGACTCTTTAATTCCTCATCATCCTCTGGATTCTCAGTTCCTTCCTCTCCTTCTGGACTCTCTGACTCTTCATCATCCTCCGGATTTTCAGTATCTTCCTCTCCTTCTGGACTCTTTAATTCCTCATCATCCTCTGGATTCTCAGTTCCTTCCTCTCCTTTCGGACTCTCTGATTCCTTACCATCCTCTGAATTCTCGGTATCTTCTTCTCCTTCTGGACTCTCTGATTCCTCACCGTCCTCTGGATTCTCGGTATCTTCTTCTCCTTCTGGATTCTCTGATTTCTCATCATCCTCTGGATTCTCGCTGTCTTCTTCTCCTTCCGAAGTCTCTGATTCTTCATCGTCCTCTGGACTTTCGGTATTTTCTTCTCCTTCTGGACTCTCTGATTCTTCGCCATCATCTTCTATCGAATCTTCTGAATCAAGGGGATCTTGTTCGTTATTATCATCCTCTTCAACTGAATCATCAGTATCATCTGAATCAATTGAATCTTCTGCGTCTAATGAATCTTGGATATCTCCTTCTGTCGAGTCCTGATTATCATCTAAATCCTCAGCGTCCTCTATTTCACCATCATTATCAAGCGAATCAACAGTTTCATTATCGTCTTCACCCATTTCATCAGCTCCCGATGGATCTGACTCAATAGTATCTTGATTATCTAGCTGTTGTTCCGGAGCTACATTATCTGATTCTAGAGGTTGTTCAGTATTTGGATCATCTTCAATATTATCTTCTTTATCTAACTGTGATGATTCATCTTCTGTCGATTCAGTAGCATCATCTTTTCCTTCTATCTGCTTTCTTTCACCTTCATTATCAATTGTCGAATTACCCTCGAGTTCTTCTCCGCTTCTCTGATGTTCCGCTTGATTTATCTCGTTTTGTTCATTGTTTGCTTGATTTATTTCTTGATTTTGTACTTCACTATTAGAACCGCCTTCTATTCCCATCGGTAGCTCCTTTCACACTTCTTATGTTATAGCCAATTAGTAATTCCCGTTACTTCTAATGCCGTTAAGACAGCCACCGCCATCAAAATAAACGCCCAAAATCTATCTCCTTTATTTCGAGCAATGGCCAATACTCCACAAACAACGGTTGCAATAGCTACTGGCACGCAAAGAACCGGTGATAGTGCAGCACAGAAAATACACGCAACAGCCAACATTGCTGTTAAACTGAGCATTCCATGCGCATTCTCTCTTTTTTTAAATGTACTTTCTACCAATATATTACATGTAGTTGAACAACCGCCTTCTTTTGCGATACAAGTTAATGTACAATTACCAATTCCAGTTGCTCTAATTACAGTTTGTCCATCGTCTAATTTATCCACAATTGCCACTGACTTATCACTTGATTTCCATTCATATGAAGAATCAAAACAATTATTGGGTTCAACCAAAACCGAAATAGACTCTGTTTGACCAACATATAAATGACTTTGTGTAACAGTGGATACAATATTCCTTATATTAGGCAAAACTTTTACTGAAATACTTGAAGATGCTTTGGTTGTTGTTGCAGTGATTGTTGCAACACCATCCTTTAATGCTGTAATACCCCCATCTTGACTTACCCTTATTACATCCGCATTATCAACAGACCATTCAACTGAGTTTATATCTTCCGCATCTTCTGGAATCAATGCAATACTTACTTCTTGTTTTCTTCCGATTCCCATTTTTCCTGCAGACAAACTCAATTCAATCTTCTTAACAAAATTGTCTTGATATGTTTTAACACATTTTCTGACAAATGGAATATTTTCTTCTGCTCTATAAATATCAATATTTGTTGTCCCAGGCATTAAAGCTGTAATCGATAATCCATCTATACTGATTATGCTTTTGTTCTGAGCAACTATTCTTAAATTAGGCAACTCCGTTCCCTCGGGAATCATTTCTACACCAAGAGTAATTGAGTGACCCACCTCAATTTCTGGTAATTCTGAAATTGCTAAAAATGGATCTATTTCTGTCGCAAGATTTAATGATTTCTTATCCTCGTCATTCATCGTGTCCATAACATTTTTCAATAACTCAGATATCTTTACTATAATAGGTGTTTTTACAAATCTATCAATAATACAATTTACAACTTTATCCAAATCTGATTCACAGATTTCCCATATATATTTCTGATTTCCAATAGCAGTAACAACACTTTTATCTGATATCAATAATATAATGGAACCTTCTAACGCAGCGCTTAGTTGATTTTTTATTTCTTTTTCTTTTGTAACAATCAATTTTGCATCCTCGAGTGTTACAGATTTAACCATAGTTGCATCTAACGATAGCTGAATATTTGTATAAACTGGAAGCTTAAATGCTTCTATAGAATAATTAACGGCGTATTTTGATGCAAGTTTTCTAATTAAATCAAATCGTTCGCTTGTTGATGTATTTACTTGAAAAGAAGCTGTTCTATACTCTTTACAAGAATCAAAATTGTTCTGCATTCCTTCAAGAAATAACGCTTCAAAAGATTCTGAAACTACCTCTAAGCAATAGTCATCATTAATTTCCCTTTCAGCTGCATCCAACAATTTTGATGCCCAACTTAAAAATGGTTCCTTCATATAGTTATTTAATTCACTATATGGTGACAATGGTTTATCATCTAATGATGCAATATTAATATCTTTATATGGGTTTAATTTTAATTTCAGTGTATTCACACCACAGCCCTCCTAGTATAAAATTCGTTTTACTTCAAAATAATCTATTCCATTTTGTTCAAGTTCCTGTGCATGAATTAAATATTTGAGAATAGTATTATTATAATTATCCGGTAAGTCTACATACTTAGTAAGTTCACTTCTAAAACGTGATTTCCACTTTACTACGCTTGAATTGTCATATTTTTCATCTTCTACTTTTGACTTCTTTATTGTTGTTTCAATAATATCAAAAAGATTTTTTGTTCCAGAAACATTTAATAGTGTCTCACAAAAGAAATCTATATCTCTTCCTTTCTGCAATCGACTTATTACATATCTCATACAACAGCGAATTTCTTCTTTTTTATATGAGACAGCGTCAACACCATCAATTACAGCCATCATCCTATCCATATTCATTGTTTTGTCAACAATATACTGTTGCATCAGTTCTTGAATAACAGCGCCCTTCAATTTCTTTAATGAACTATATTCTGCAACCGGAATCTTTCTCTCATACTGATTTGAAAAAGCATCTATGTGTGTCAATACAGCTTCAAGCCAATTATTTTGCATTACCACAGCAATACCTGTTCCAAGCTTTGACATTTCTCTTACTTGTTCTTCATTTAATCCGGCTGCATTTCCAACGGCTTCACAATCTCCCTTTTCAGGCAAACGCATCAATATCTTTGTATTAGTATTTTTAATAGCTGCAATATCAACAGCTGTTGGAGACTGATCAACAATGATAAATCCTTCTCCGTATGTTCTCATTTCTGCAATACTATTACAAATCATTTCAACTGACTTACCAACCACATTACTTCCTGCTACACCTGGTGTCGTACGTTTCAATAGATTATGCGCCTCTTCTAATACTGTGATATGTCTCAATCCAGAATTTGCTTGATTTGCATTTGCCATTCTGTATTCAGATAACTTCAATACCAAAATACCCATTATAAGCGATTTAGTCTCTGATGAACCAACCCTACTTAAATCAACAATAGTATTTTGATCAAACATTACTTCATCTGGAATGTCATAACTGTCACAGAAAATCTGTCCTGAAATACCATTTGTCAAAGAAGTTACTCTTGTAACTAATGCTCCAATATAGTCTCCCTTTGTATCAGAAGAATAACCAGAATTATTAATAACATTAGGTAATGTTCTCATCAAATCATGAAAGGTTGGATACGTTGGTTCTCCGACTCTCATATAAACAGAATTTAATAAATCCCAACCTTTTTCAATATAAATCTTTTCCACTGCGTCCTTCAAAATAGCCGGCATCGCGGCATACATTTCCCAACATGCATTAAAAATTTCTATCAGTCTGTCCAAATGCTCCAGAATATGAATATTTTTATCAAATCGAAACGGATTAAGCTTTAACATCTGGCCAATCAGAGGATTTGTAGTGAATATATTTATTCCCTCTACAGCCCCAAAAGCTTCTTTGTACTCACCCTTTGCTGGTTCGACAACTAAAAATGGTATATCGTTTTGAATAAACTTTTCTAACAATCCATATGTCGTATTAGATTTACCAGAACCTGTTGAGCCCGTGATAAAGCAATGAGAAGTAAAACTGTTTAAATCTAATCTAACAATACTGTCCTCAGTATTACCCATATGATAAACCTTTCCTAACTGTATTTTCTTCTGGTCAGATTTTTCATTTTGAATAAAAACATTTCTACCAAACTCTGCAATACTACTTACCGTCAATCCAGTTACCGATTTATGAGGCAATCCCATAAGCAATGGTAGTTCTTTTCCACTAATGAAATTGCCTGGAGTAACATATTGCATTTCATATCCCATCTCCGGTGCTATCTCAACTAACGGATGTTGTCCATGCTGAATATACTCCAACACACGCTCTGTATTTTCTGGAGTTTTAATTCCCCACACATTTACAAAAGAATTCTCAACATCAGTCTCATCTCCAAGCATTAATGCCTTATATGTATTGGCGGCTACTACTGATGTTTGAATATCATCTGCTATAAAATAACCTGCGCATTCCCATACACCAAAGGCTTCACACGCTTTTATTCTTTCCAACTGCTCATCTATTTTATCAAGTAAAACAGAAACAGATTTATTCTGATGCTCAACAGTTAATGTTCTTGTATTTCCTCTTGTTTCCGTATCTGATTGGTTTGTTCCTGAACCAGTTGTATCTGCAGTTCCTTCAGTTACAGATTTTGACCATGAGGAACCTGATGAATATCCGCTTGTTGTACTATTAGTGGTTCCGGAATTAATGCTGAATCCCCCGCCCCCAATACTACTTCCACTGTTTGTACCATGTGTACGTGATGAACTCGTGCTAGAGTTCTTACCTGTAGTATTTGATATGCTATTATTCACAGAGTGAGAAAAGTTTTCAAACATACCACTTGTTACTGCTTTACTATAGTTCTCTCCATACGCTAATGATGTTTTAATAAATGGAGACAATGAAGAATACAGTTCTTCAAATCCCCTCTTTCTCATTTCCAGATCATCTTTTGGAACTGGTTTAGCTATAAAAACAGCAGTAAACTTTTCTCCTTGCATTGTATCAATGAATTTTTCAATTCCTTGTACAAATTTATCTTTATCCGCATCTCTCATTGAAGGAATTACTGTAACACAGGACACATTACGAGATGTATTGTAATTTTCCGTTTTTGCTACAGTTTCCATCACTTCAGCAATTTCGCCATTTTTCATACTTCTAAGTGTACTACCGGGAAAGTTGCCAACAAAACTCTTTTCTAAAATCTTACTTGCAGTTGCCGCATTATCAACTGAGCGGATACCTATATAAAATGTTACTTCTTTTCCATTTCCATTAATCACAAGCAGCGCTGAACTGTCAACATTTTGCAACGCACTATAAACACTGATCAATTTATCATTTATATTTTCTGTTTTATCATAAACCAATTTGATGATTTGGAATAATCGAATCGAATTAGTAGTTTTTTCATATTCCTTTAACGGAACAATATTCTGTTCCGAAATATTAATCAAATAATTCTTATTAATGAATCTATCCGCTGTTATCAGACCATTATTCAATAACTGTAATTGTTTCTGTTCCTGTACTGAGACTATTGCTGTATTATCCAAAGCCAATCTCCTCCTAAAAAAATAGCCAGGAATATGTAATCAAACACACTCCTGGCAAATAATCTTTTTATTTTGCTCCGTAAGTAGCTCTATATGTTGCACCTAACTCCTGAAGCTTTGCAATTCTGTCATCTTTATCTGGATGACTACTTGCTAAGTTTGCAAAAAGACCTTTTGCATGAGAGCCACTAATTGAATCTAAAAGAATGCACAATTCATTTCCATATCCGAGATTAAATGAAAATTCATCTGCTTCATACTCATTAGCACGGCTAGCCTTCATAACAAGAAGAACACCTATCTTTGTCCATACCCATGTAAGGCCTGCAACAATTGCAGTAATCATTGCATGATAAATAGCATTTAAGATTGCTGCAACAGCACCTTCTGATCCGCCCATAAAAATAGTACATAAACCAAATATAAGATGGTAGAAATCAATAACCAATCTAATTCCTAAAATAAAAGCTGAAACAATTAGATTTCCTACAGATACTACAAGGATTAAATCCGTATCTTTATGTGCAAGATGTCCAAACTCATGACCAAGCGTTGCCTTAATCTGGCTCTCTGGCATATGTAACATTCCCTCTGTAACACAGATTGTCTTTCTTCCAGTTGCAAACGCATTAGGATCCTCATCTGTATTCATATATAACTGAACATCATCCGGAATAGAAGAATCAAGTTTTTTTGCTTTATCATATACCTCTCTAAAAATCGGTTCAATGAAATTAATCTGCTCAACTCTTTTAATTTTCTTGCATCCTGTTTGAAGTCTTAAAATCCATTCTCCGATTGGTGAAAGTGCTATTACTAATGATATTGCATATAAAACGATTCCTATTAATAATGCCTGACAAAAAGGCATTGTTCCTCCCCCAAACAAAAAGCTAACAATTCCTGCAATAACAAAAATATTTAATACCAGATATATAAGCACTGGTATATTAGACTTTCGTGTCATACGTTTAATAAAATCCACAAGGTACATAAAATATCCTCCTAAGTAATTCGTATTATTAATAATTAAGCCCTACATCAAAGTTTAATCTATATCAATGATCATTATACCCTCTTAGCCCGACTACTTCAAGTATTTATTAAAATTTTATGAATAATTATTAACCTGAATTATTACCCTTTTGTTAGCTACAAGAATTTACAGCCCTTTACACCAGTTGCATTATAACTTTTCATTTCTGTTAGCAGAAATGCTCATTTTTTGATTTGCTGTTAGCAGAAAAACAACCAAAAAACGGCAATGATTTTTCTCTCATTACCGCTTAAAATCGAGTGTTCCCTATAGGAATCGAACCTACAATAAGGTCTTAGGAGTTCAAGTCCCCACAGAAAATCTATGGTTAGTTAAGTTAATATAAGTCAAGGAAAGACTTGATTTTACCGACTTTCCTGTAAATCCATGTCAAAATAAGAAAACTGAAAATCATCTAAGTTAAGCACCTCTCGCTGACAAATGAGTGACACTGTCACCCTGAGGGTTCAACCATTCCGTTCCTGCGAATTCATATTTATGGCTACCATTCTCACTGAATATGCGGTAATGATAACACTGTTTTCTTATTAGATTATCTATATTATAACGTGTGTGAGGTCGGATGTCGATTGTTTTTTGACCATTATTTACTTCTATTTGCTTTAACTTAAAAAGCCAGAAGCTAATGCTCCCAGCTTTACTTTTTTTATTCCATCAGTTTTACAAACTTGAATTTGATGGTGTATAAATAAAGTTGACAGCCTATTCTCAAGGATTTCATAGTATAA
>ERZ773248.254-NODE-254-length-77876-cov-8.765706_pt1 | contig 77876 bp, 57 predicted proteins | sample MGYA00580518_ERZ773248 | MGnify/ENA primary metagenome ERZ773248 (study PRJEB29015, sample SAMEA2737762) | human gut metagenome | biome: human gut; feature: human-associated habitat; material: faeces | place: China | collected 2012 ...
GGTTCGTTTGCTTTTCCCTAAGCTGAGAAGGGCCGATGCCGAAATCACCGGTACCACTCGGTAAAAGCCTGGCAAAAAATAAGACCAGCAACTCACCGTGAGCGAGTTGAAATAAAAAAACGCCCCGTCAAAGGATAGGGTATATACCATAATTGGGTTCGTTTGCTTTTCCCTAAGCTGAGAAGGGCCGATGCCGAAATCACCGGTACCGCTCGGCAAAAGCCTGGCAAAAAATAAGTCCAGCAACTCACCCAATTTGTGCGAAGCTTGCCAGGGGACTCCACTCTGGTAACACTCTTCAATGAGGTTCGCAAAAACCAAAGACCGGAATAAGATGGGTGCTAGAGTTTTCCACCACCCCTTTGCAATCCGTGTATATGAGTGGGTTGAAATAAGGGAAAGGAATACCCGGTCCACCTCGAAAACGGTTTGCAATCCGTGTATATGAGTGGGTTGAAATGTCGATCCAGCCATTGGCTTTCAGGACGTCCTTGTTTGCAATCCGTGTATATGAGTGGGTTGAAATACGGCCATAACAACGTCATCCCCACACGTGGGGCTTGCAATCCGTGTATGTGAATGGGTCGAGAGTTGAAATCCTGATCTGCTTTTATTTAGACAAAAGGTGCCAAAATAAGAAGAGAGCGAGTTTTCAGGCTTGCTCTCTTTTATTTTATATTGAGGAGGTGTTCTTATGATCTATATTACCGGCGACATTCATGCCAATCCGAAAAGACTGGGTATGGATGCATTGGCCCAACGCGGGATTCATGTGAAGCCGGAGGATTATGTCATCGTTTGCGGCGATTTCGGGATTCCCTGGGTCGGAGAATCGGATGAAACAGATCATAAGTGGCTGGAATGGCTGGCCCGGCTGCCGTATACGGTCCTGTTCGTCGACGGGAACCATGAGAACTTTGACCAGCTCTGCCGCTATCCGGTGAAAAGCTGGTCCGGCGGCCGGGTCCATGAACTGCGGCCTAATCTCTATCACCTGCTGCGCGGCGAAGTCTTCACCCTCGAAGGCCAGACCTTCTTTGCCTTCGGCGGGGCTAAGTCGACGGACAAAGAGCAGCGCTGGCCTGGTGTGTCCTGGTGGCCCCAGGAAGAGGCATCGGCCGAAAACTTCGACAATGCCGCCAAAAACCTGACAGCCCACGATTTCACCGTCGATTACGTCATCACCCATACGGCGCCGGCCCGCTTTGTCGACCAAGTCGCGGACATGGCCCAGTGGATCGAAGGCTGCAAGACCTCCCAACTCCTGAGCGGCCTGGAAGAACTGATGACCTACAAGAAATGGTACTTCGGCCATTTCCATGTTGACTACATCCGGGACGACTCCGTGGCCGCCTGGATATATCAGGACGTCGTACCAATCGAGAAAAAATGATGCCCCGAAAGGACGTGATAGGATGGATGACGTCATGGATGAACGACTTCCGGATCAGGAAATATGGGTCAAAGCCATCGCTGCAAGGCAAAATGAATCTCGGTGGCGGGTAACCGATGGGAGCAGCACCTTTGAAGTCCATGTCGAAAAGGATGTCCTGGACCGGCTCAAGCAGAAAACCTCAAGATTACCCGCGGAAATATTTTCCGTATCCGCTACTATATCCGGCAGAGCGTGAAGAATTATGCCTTGTCGAGCCGGTATGTCGTTACGGAAATACTCGAAGTCAAGAAGAAAATGACGCAAATCGAAATGCCCTGGACCATCCAATAAGCACTGAGGGAGGTGATTCTATGATTTTACAGGAAGCCTTGCGGCAGGCTGATGTACAGAAATTGGCGGCGGCGACGTATGAATATCATCGCGCTGCGGATTCGGGTCCAACCGTGTATGATGAAAGGCGATGTCATGGGGTTACGAAAGCCTATTCCGATTTCATCCAACGGCTGCTGACTTTGTCCCCCAAAAAGGAAGACGAGCAATGCTTGCTGCCGGATAACGAGGGGCCTTTCATGACCGCTGCATTATATTTGTATAGTGATGTGCGGGACGCTCTAGCCCAATGGCAGCTGAAAAGATGCTATACGAAAGCGGAATTACAGCACTTTTCGACGGCTGAACTCAAAGCCATCCGCCAAACGCAGCAACAGCATCAGCCGGATAGTTATGCCTATACGTTTGAACCCTGGGAAAATATGCTGGCTGTTGATATTTGCTGGCCGTGCGATTTTTCAGAGGACGAAAAGTTGCAATTTTTAGCCGCCGTGTTATACGAAATATCTTTTTGCGGCGTTACCTTGGAAGAGCATCGCCGTGCCCTGGAAGAAATAGAAGACGAATGGCAAGCCGTGAAGAACGCACAAACCTATCCGTTCGATGAATTCCGTCGTGAAATGGGCTGGGACGCCCTGCCCAAACGGGCTGTAACGGAAAAACGCGAAGACATCATCAACACGATTCTTGCCATTCAGCAGACGTATAAGATGTTCCAGCGTGTCTTTACGAAAGCGCATTATCCGGCCATCTTCACGAAGTAATCAGACGGAATCCATGTGACATTCCCCGATTTTCCGGGATGCATGACCTGGGGCCGGGACGTTCCCCCAGACCATCGAAGCCGCCCCGACAGCGCTGACCCTGCATCTGTCGGGAATGAGGCAGGATAAGCAGTCTCTTCCGCCGGCAACCCCGGTGAGCCTATGCCAGGAACGGGAACAGGTAAAGGACGATGAAGCAATCTATATCATTTACGAATCATGACGCGTATACCATAAAGCGCTCCAGATGCCGAATATCTGGAGCGCTTTATTCGTAGTATGAGCTGCGGAAAAACAGTATGCTATATGTCGATTTCTATCATTTTGACAAAAGACCGTACATATTCCCAATCTTCGGAGTCGATGCAGTGCATGTCCAGGTTTTCGATGGGCGTCGGCTTCGGGATTTTGTGCCGATCTTCTTTTTCGATGGTGATAAGCAGGGACAAACAATCCTTTGCCATGAACTCGGCATCCGCTAAATCATCGCCGCAGGTGACCTGCTGGAAATCAGGAAAGAAGACGGTGTAATTGCCTATCTTTTCTTCATAGAAAATGGCGGGATAGCTTACCTTCATCGTCTCATGCCTCCTTTATGAACCCCGTAGTCATTGGTTTTCGTCATTTACTTCTGGTTTGGGAATATCTTCATGCCGTATTTCTTTTACTTTTACCAATCGAATGACGTCTTCTTCTGTCCGGAGGCCGGCTTTTTCAGCTTCGCCTCTCATTTGCTCCTGTAATTCTTCCAGGGCTTTTAATGCCATGGCCTTTGCGGCTTCGTCCATATTCTCCACCTGCCTCATCAACGGTTATCCATCAATAATGGTCCTAATGCTATATTTCGTCATGGCATAGCTATTTCCCTTTTTTGAGAAGAAAAATAGCCCTTCCCACTCCACAGCAGTGTTTCAGCAACCGTCTTGCCATTCCTTGCAGCCACGACCTGACGGGCTGAAAAAGTACGTGAAAGCCTCTGCACGCAAGGCTGTCGACTGTTTTTTTGTAAGAGAGGATTTTAATAGCACTACACATACACATGTGTATGTGTACATGTGCCCCCCGTCTACGCCGTCTTTCCGCTCTTGTCTTTCCATAGCGATTGTGCTATCGTTCAAATAGAACAACGAGGAGGTGTTCACCATGAGTCGGGAATTGGAACAATGGCTGCTGGAGGAACGAAGAGAAGGATTCAAGGAAGGATTCAAGAAAGGGTTGGAGGAAGGTGAAGACCGAGTAGCGACCTTGTGGAAACGGATGAAAGACGACGGCCGCTTGCAGAATTTCTATGACGCCCTCGATGATGAGGCCCTCAGAGAAAAATTATATAAAGAATACGGTATCGAATGACTGAAAAAACAGCGTGAAGAGCAGCTAATCTTAAGGCAATGGCCTCGGCTGTGTACCACGTGCCAGAAGCAGAAGCAAATGTTCGTAGTCAATTTCCCTGACGATTCGCCAGGGATAGCGCAAAAAGGAGGCTAGGAAAAGGTGATGAGCGATATGAAAGAACTGGAAAACTGGACCCCGGAACCGGCTCCGGTCGGAAACGATGCTGATTTGAATCCACTCCTGGATATGTTCATCCGGGCGGCCAACGACCCGGAAATCCAGAAAGACTTTCAAGCCTGGAAGAAAGCTCAAAAAAATCGAAAGAATCATCATTCAAAGCATGTAGCCCGCCATCTGTACCTGGAAAGCGATTTAGACAAGGGACTGGGAGAATAAATAATACAATAGCGAGGAGGCGTTCGCCATGAGTCGGGAATTGGAACAATGGCTACTGGAAGAATACAAGAAAGGACTGGAGGAAGGCGAAGACCGAGTGGCGGCCTTGTTTAAACGGATGAAAGCCGACGGCCGCTTGCAGGACTTCTCTGACGCCCTTGACGATAAGACCCTCAGAGAAAAATTATATAAAGAATACGGCATCGAATGACCGGAAAGCCCCGTGCGGAACGCGCGGGGCTTTTTGCCTTCTGGCTTAAATTTTCTAGACAAACAAGCTGCTCACGTTGAAGTTCCTCTTGCAGATGAATGCTATGATGCTTTGCTACTTCACCGCGTCATGACGTCATCATATCATGGCCTCATCGCTACATAGCATCATCGCTTTGTGGTAAAATAATCACATACAGAACATAATTAGCCTGACATGCAGATATGAAATAGAATACGAAACAAGGAGCCTAAAATATGACAAAGCAAGAACTTGCAACCAAGATATGGGAAACAGCAAATGCGCTGCGAAAGAACATCAAAGCATCGGAGTACAAAGATTATATCATTGGTTTTATGTTTTATAAGTACCTTTCTGACAAAGAAACTGATTTTATCCTTAAAGAAGGCGGTACACTGGATGATTTGAAAGACAAATCACAGGATAACGTCCAGTATTTTCAGGATAAGCTGGGATATTTTATCAGTTATGATAACTTGTTCAATACTTGGCGTGGCCTTAATCTTAAATTGGGAGCACAGACTGTTTCAGATGCCATTGAAGCTTTCTATAGTAATCTGAATAAGAAGTATGCCCGTTGCTTCTATGTGTGCAATAAGGAAATTGACAAGCATTCTGGTGTCTTCGATGCCTTGGATACTGGGCTTTCCAAATTAGGAGAAAATGCTGGGAGCCGCGATAAGGCAGTAAGAGACATTGTTGGTCTTGTTGCTCAGATACCGCCTAAGTCAAAGGATTATGATGTCATCGGCTACGTCTATGAATATCTGATTAAGCAGTTTTCTTCCGAAGCCAAAAAGGATGGCAGCTTCTATACACCAGCTCCATTGACATCGCTTATTGCCCGGATTGTCGCTGACCGATTAAAAAATCGTAAAGAAATCAAGGTCTATGATCCCTGTGTCGGTACAGCAGGATTACTGCTAAATATTGGTAAGGAAATATCGAGATACATGAATCCAGATAATATCAAATATTATGGACAGGAACTCATTACAGAAACATCCAACCTTGCCAAAATGAATCTTTTTATGCAGGATATCCCTGTGCAGAACATTACCGTCAGAAACGCCAATACCCTTGAAGAAGACTGGCCATATTCGTCATATTCCCCTCTTTTTGTAGATGCCGTTACGGTAAATCCGCCATATTCTGCTAATTGGGATCCTGGTGACTATAAGACAGATGGACGATTCAGGAATTACGGTTTAGCACCATCTACCAAGGCAGATTTTGCCTTTCTGCTTCATTGCCTGTATCACATCAGACCTGATGGAATCATGGCCATCGTTCTTCCTCATGGCGTTCTTTTCCGTGGCGGCTCAGAAAAAGAAATCAGGCAGAATCTGATTGAAAATCATAATATCGAAACTATTATCGGTTTTCCTGCTAATATGTTCTTTGCTACAGGTATCCCAGTCATTGTTATGGTTCTTTCTAAGCATAGAAGGGAAGACGACGTGCTATTCATTGATGCTTCACAGTCCTACACCAAGGAAAAGACACAGAATGTACTTCGCGAAGCTGATATCCAGCGCATCTTTGATGCCGTCAAATCAAGAAAAGATATCCTTCATTACGCAAAGCTGGTATCACATGAGGAAATCATCAAGAATGATTACAACCTGAATATCCCTCGTTACGTTTCAGCAACTAAAGAAGATGTTCCCTATGATCTGTTTTCAGTTACCACAGGTCAGATTGCCGGTAGTGAAATCGACCTCTATCAGGCATTATGGAATAGATTCCCAAGTCTTAGAAGCAAAATCTTTGCGGCATCTGGTAATGCTGATTACTGCAATTTTGCCAGTGACGATATCCATAAGGCTGTTTATGATGAAGATGAAGTAACAGCCTTTCAGAAGGATTGGCATGACAGGGTATCTACCTTTGGTACCTGGCTTGAAGATATTTTGATTAACAAGGTTACCGACAAAGAAACCTATTACACCATCAAAGACAAGATTTTTGATACATTGAGTGATGATGAACTCGTTGACAAATACAGTGTCTATCAGGCATTTATCAATCATTGGGATATCATTAATGCTGACCTGTCACGGATTCATGAAGAAGGTAAACAAATCTGCCGGGAAATTGAAGATAACATTGTTTCAAAGAAAAACTCAAAAACGAAGCGGTATGAAGATGTTGTTGATGGAAAAAAGGGAAAAATCATTCCGCTTGATTCAATCCGTGCATCATATTTTTCTGATGAAGTGGAGAAAATACAGAATAAGCAGGCGGAAATAGATAAAAAGATAGAACAGTATACTGCCGATATTTTTGATAACCTGGAAGAAGATATTAAAGTTGCTATTACGAAAGATGATGATGATACTAATACCAAGATTGTTAATAAGAACCTTAATAAAGCGATTAAAGATGGCAGATATGATATTGAATCCATGAAACAGCTTAAAGACTTAAAATCGGCTCGTAATGATGAGAAAAAGCTGAGAAGCGAATTAAAGACCATGAATGAAAAACTGGAACGTAAGGTAGAAGAAAAGGCGCAAAGCCTTACAGATGATGAAGTCCATGATATGCTTGTATTGAAGTGGATTAAGCCTGTTACAGATGGCATAGAAAGCGTGGCAAACGGCGTATTGACAAGCTTTGTAGATGATATGAACAACCTGTATAAGAAGTATCAGTACCCACTTGTTGGGCTTACCAAGAAGGAACAGGATGCCACAAAAGCGGTCAAAAACAGCATGAGTCATCTAACCGGTAATGCTATTGACATGCAGGCATTAAAAATGCTGATGGAGGATATTTAATATGAGTACACCAGAAATCAGATTTGAAGGATTCACGGATGATTGGGAACAGCGTAAGTTTAGGGATATGGTTGTAGAACATAATGCAGGCATTTATATTAATAAGAAAGACTATGGCACAGGTATAAACATTATTGGTGTCGGTGACATTTATGATTCTGATAAAGTTGATGGTCAAATTTATAGATTAGCACCAGTAAAAAATTCTCAGTATATTCTTGAAAAAGATGATATTATTTATGGTGAATCATCATTGGTTCCGCAAGGCATTGCAAGAACAATGTATGTAACTAAAAACGGGGCTGGTACAGCCTTTGCATGGCATACTAGACGTGTAAAATTAGATAAAAATTTATGTAATTCACATTTTATTACACTCGAGATGAATTATAATTATTCAGTTAGAAAATATCTTATGAAAGTTAGTACTCAAACTGCTCTTACTGGAATGACAACAGCTGGATATTTTGGAGCATTAATAACATTACCTACATTAAAAGAACAAAATAAAGTTAGCAAATTATTCACTTCTCTTGATGCCATAATCCTCCTTCATCAGCGTAAGTGCGAGTCTTTACAGCATCTTAAATCAGCTATGCTGGTCAAGATGTTTCCCAAACAAGGAGAAACAAAGCCAGAAATCAGATTTGAAGGATTCACGGATGATTGGGAACAGCGTAAGGTTTCAGAAGTAGCTGAAGTTATTACAGGTGGAACTCCAAGTACAAGGGTTGAAGAATATTGGACCCCTAAAGAAATCCCTTGGCTTTCCTCAGGCGAAGTACATAAAAAGTATATTTTTCAAACTGATGAAATGATATCTAAAGAAGGCTATGAGAACTCAAGTGCTAAAATGATTAATGAAAATTCGGTTCTCATTGCACTTGCTGGACAGGGTAAGACTCGAGGGACAGTAGCAATTAACCGTATTCCGCTGGCAACAAATCAGTCAATTGCAGCAATGTCGTTTAATAATCAAATGTATCCAGATTTTGTTTTTAGCAATTTAGAAAATCGATATGATGAGCTTAGGGCTGCTTCGTCAGGTGATGGATCTCGCGGTGGCTTAAATAAACGCATCGTTGGCAATGTTATACTTCCATACCCATCTATAGAAGAACAGAAACAAATTGGTGACTATTTTACAAATCTCAATAACCTTATCACCCTTCATCAGCGTAAGTGTGAGTCTTTACAGCATCTTAAATCCGCACTGCTGCACAAGATATTTGTATCAAAGTAAGGAGTTCATATGTCAACATATACAGGAAAGCATGGAGAACTAAATTTTGAGCATGATATCGTTGATTTGCTCATTCAGTCTGGGTGGGAATCGAAGATCATCAAAAATCCTACCATGGATGATCTGGTACATAACTGGAAAGATATCATCCTCGAACGAAATAGAAGCAAACTCAATAACGTCCCTCTGTCAGATAATGAAATGATGCAGCTACGGGATATCATAAAGCAACAGGCAAATACACCAGTAAAGGCGAACGTATTCTTAAATACGGCTGACCGAGGCGTGGTCATTACCAGAGACAAAGACAGCGAGGATATGGTACATGCAGGAAAGGAAGTCTATCTGAACCTTTTCAATCCCAGAGAAATTGCTGGCGGCTCTTCCAGGTATCAGATCGCCGAGCAGACTATTTTCCATACAGGAGATCAATATCCTGACAGGCGTGGCGATATCACACTCCTTATTGATGGCATACCTGTCATCCAGATTGAACTAAAAGCATCTGGCGTTGATGTATTTGAAGCCTGTACCCAGATACAGAAGTATGCACAGGAAGGTGTATTCAAGGGCCTGATGGGATTTATTCAGGTGTTTTGGGCAATCACCCCAGAAGATGCCCTATACTTTGCTAATCCCGGCAGTGCGGAACACTTCAATTCCTCTTTTTATTTCCATTGGGGTAACAGGGATAACGACACCATTACCAATTGGCAGGATTTGATTATTGGCGAAAACCATATTCTTTCCATACCAGAAGCACACAAGATGATTGGCTATTACACCATAGCCGATAAAAGTCTGAATGTATTGATGGTCTGCAGAAGTTACCAGTACACGGCCATCAGAGCCATCGTAAAGCGGACGGCTTTACAGAAATGGGGAGACCATAACCAGCGCGGCGGCTATGTATGGCATACCACAGGATCAGGAAAGACGGCAAGTTCCTTCAAGGCAGGCCAGCTCATCATTGATATGAATCTTGCCGATAAAGTCGTGTTTGTTGTCGACAGGCAGGCTCTCGATGAGCAGTCCACACAGTCATACAATTCTTTTTCAAGGGAAGGAGAAAGCATCAGCAGGGCGTCCTCATCGATTAACCTTTTCAATCTGCTGAAAAGTGACGATGCCAATGATAGCATGATAATGACTTCGATACAGAAATTATCGAATATCACGGAAGATGCCAAAGAATTTGATGATAAGACACTGCTGGCTATCACAGAAAAGAGAATTGTCTTTATTATTGATGAAGCTCACAGATCCCAGTTTGGCATCATGCATATGGCAGTAAAGAATACCTTCTATAATGCCTTATTCTTTGGCTTTACCGGTACTCCTATCATGAAAGCCAATATGAAATTTGGTGAACAGACCACAGATTCCGTATTCGGGCCATGTCTTGCTGTCTATGCCTTGGCTACAGGTATCAGAGATCACAATGTCCTTGGATTCTGGCCGGAATATGTCTCCATGTTCAACGGAGATGATCTTCGTGAAGCTGTTGCCCTGCGGAAGGTAAATGCTAAAAATGTATCAGATATCATCCCTGGCACCGATGCCTATAAGACCTTCAAGTATTATATGAACGATGCGCCTATGGCGGCAAAATATGATAAAAATGGTGATATGATTGAACATGGTATCGAAGATTACCTTTCCGATACTGATTATAATACGCCAGAGTACCGTGAAGGCGTTGTAGATTTCATCTTTAAAAAATTGTATGTCATTTCTCATGGCGTAAATGGCTCTCTGCTACATGGGATGTTGGCAACATCATCCATACCAGAAGCCTACCAGTACTGGCGGTTATTCCATAAAAAGAAACCAGATCTTCATGTTACCGCCCTGTTTGATCCTAATGTTAACCAGAACAATGAATTGGTCATTGAAAAAGAACAATGGCTGATTCAGATTACGGAGCAGTACAACAAGGATTTCGGTACCAACTATAACCGTAAAACTGACCCTCATTATTCGGCCTTCAAGAAAGATATCATGGACAGACTTTCCCATAAAAAACAATATGCCAATATCGGAAATGACCATGATAAATGCCTGGATATCGTCATTGTTGTCGACCAGCTCCTTACAGGCTTTGATGCTACACGGCTGAATGTAATCTACATGGATAAGGTCATGGAAATGGATGGGCTGATTCAGGCTATTTCACGTACTAACCGTATCTATAACAGTGATGAAAAGCCATGGGGCATGATTAAGTTCTTCAGAAAGCCTGAAACCATGCGCCATAATCTGGATACTGCCCTAAGATTATACTGCCAGGGTGATTTCCGTGGCGTACAGGAAAAGGAATTGAAGGAAAACATCCAGACGTTGAATGCGCTGTATAAAGTTATCAGTAATATTTTTAAGTATGAAGGTATAGAAAATTTCGTTACGATTCCTGCGTCTGATGAAGCTAAACAGAAATTCAGAAAAGACTTTACAGAAATGAAAGCTGTAATGAGAGGTGCAATGCTACAGGGGCTTGACTGGAATAATGCCTATGCCAAAGATCTTGATTTTGATGAAGTAACATACCGTACACTTACCACAAGATTCCAAGACCTTCCCAGTACACATAAGCATAAGCGTCCAGTAAATGGCAAGATGGGTCTTGGTCTTGATATAAGTATTACATCAGCTGTCGGCCAGCAGATTGATGCACAGTACCTTGAATCAAGATTCCGGATCCTTACCATCAGCGATGTTGAAAAAGCTGGCTTACAGCACACAAAGGCAGATATTATCAAGGATATAAAAGATCATATCGGTGTCCTTCCTATGCGTTTTCAGAAATATGGTCTACAGATATTAAACGATATCAAGAATGATGACCTTAAACCAGAACCAGGAAAGATGTTCATGACCTATATTGCAGAATATCGGGATGATGCTATAAAACAAGCAGTAAGTAAGGAAGCAGATAAATTTAAATTAGATACAGACGCTCTTTTAAAGCTTTACCAGGGAACCAATCAAAACGACATCGATCAGATTAAGCTGCAACAGATTGAAGATTCAGCAGATATAAAAGAAATCATGAAACAGTATAATTGTTCCCGTTTTCAGGCCAAGAAGAAACTTCATAATGAGCTTTCAACATTCCTTAAAAACCGGGATTTATAAAACAAAAAGCAAAATGCATTCTATTTGGTGGCACGACGTAAGCATAACATAATCAAGTGAGTTTAAATCAGATAAACAACAAACGACAAGCGCCGGAAGTTATGGTAGTTTCATAACTCCTAGCATTTATATATATATAATATGCCTATTATATCACAAAGAATAATATTTTATGTTATAATTTAACTGTTATTAAGATAAAACCGTATTTTTTTAATGAACAGAGGTGTGCCATATGTTGAAAAAAATCATTACTGCGATGCTTTCCGTCAGTAGCCTGACCTTCGCATTGGTCGGGGTAACAGATTCCTATGCATTAGTTCCCAATGATGCCGTTGCAGTTGGTGGCTTACGGCCAGGATATACGATGGAATATATGGAAAGTATCTATGGGCAACCGGTCCTGGAGAAAGTTAAACCATGTAATCTTCCGGCATTTAGCCAATACGATTATAAATATGGGGATACGGTATCTATTTTTTCGATAGGGGGAAAGGCTATATTCAGTATTAAAACGACAGCCAATAATGGATGGGGAACCCCAGCAGGTGTTACCGTTGGTATGAATAAATCCGTATTGAATGATATTTACGGCAAAGAAGACCATATCTTCCAACGCAATGGTATTACCTATTACGAATATTATGTCCATCCATCGGGAATGCGGGGGCTTATCTTTGGAATAAAGAATAATAAGATTGTTTCGATTTCCGCATATATGGATCAATGACATCCTATTGGTATATTTATTTACATCTATTAATGATTGATGTTAGCTGTTGAAGGTTAGCAGTTGTATAGCAGTTACTACCAGAAGTATTTTACTCATTGGACATATAGAGCTGTTTGTACTATTTAAATGGTACATATAAGGCTGATTGAACTGATTTTCCGGGAATTTGGAGATGGCATGCAAGAGGTCAGGAGTTCGATCCTCCTTATCTCCACCATAAAGAATACGATAACCACGCGGTTTATGAGCCGCGTGGTTATTTTTTTACGGCCTGCCACCTGCGAACAGCGGCCTGCGTTCATTTTTCATCGCTTCTATGCGATATCGTAGGGGACGTCCTGTTAAGGCGTCCCGCGTGAATCCTGTAGACAGCCGGAATTTATGACAGATGATACGCGGTCGCAATCAAATAATGAATTTGACGCGGCAAAGCCGCATCTGAGTCCGAGTATCATAAAAGCCTGCCATTAGATTAGGATGGGCTGTGGTGAAATATCACAGCGGGCCGCCCAGCCACGGCTGTCCGTTTTGGCAGTTGCGCCTTCCGCTGGCCGGCAACTGACGGGGCAAAAAAGTTTTCGGGGCGGCCCCTACGCAACGGCTCTAGGCCGTATTTTTTTACGACCGGTGTATTGTTTTCATCGCTTCTATGCGATAGCCGGAATTTATGGCAGATGGATTCCCTTAATCCATTGACGATTCCCTTATTTTTATATGTAATTTAAGGGAATCGCTGGGAAATAAGGGAATAATTGTAGCCTCGTCCTTGACGAAGATTAACTGATAACGGTATAATAAACGTGAAAGAGGTCCTGCCGATAGACGGTTGGTCCCCAAATAATGACTACAAAAGTAGCCGCTTACGAGTGGGATCGAGGGCGGCTATTTTTGTGTTCTATTTGAAGCGCATCCGATGGCATACCCAAGCGCAAAAGCACCTAAGCAGAGGCCGAGAATAACAATAAAAGTATCTACAGTCAGAAGCATACAAATCCCCTCCTTTCCCATGGATTGGAGGGTTCACACAAAATCCCTCCTTAGGAAGCAAGGGACCAACCGCCTACCGTTTTAGGCAGAACCTCGAAGCTAGTATATCGTAGGCATACCTTATCGTCTACCTTTGAGTGACTAGCACTAACAGAATAAGAACCACAAAAATAGCCGCTTACGATGGGAGTCCTGGGCGGCTATTTTTGTGTTTTCTACTGTGTCATGCTGCTGAATGATAATTCAGGATAAGAATTTTACTGGTAATTTGTTCTGCTTTATCCAGAATTTGCTCGATACATTCTACAACGGAAGCAGAAAAGAATTCTTCTCCGCATTGAGTACATTTCTTACAAGGCACGTTCTCAATAATTACATAGCCAGAGGAAACCTGTGCAAAATAAGTTGTCGTAGCATCGACCATCGTATCGGATTTACAAGCCAGACATCTCATAGTATCACCCCTTTTTTCGTACAGAGTATGTTTCATCCCAGTTTTTATGGTCCGGAAAATAAGCAGTTATGATTCTAGAAGCACTGCCTTCGTCACTCATTACAACATGCAAAGGAAGTCCCTTTGAGGATGAACCACAAACTAAGCAACTAGGAAAAGGAAAATCGTCTTCATATTGTTCGATAATTGTTCCAGTAAACAAAGCATTTTTTATGTCTTGCATTTTTATTCCTCGTTCTCTGAAGCGTCTTATAGAATGTTGGGTCATAAAGACGGCATCCATATTATAATATGTGCGCAGCGTATTGAGATCAATCAAAAAGACTCCTCCTTCCAGCTCTATTAATCTATTATACCAAAAAATATAATGGTTTCACTACTTTGCAGAAAGAAAAATACAAATCTGTACCATAAAGACTACGATAACCACGCGGTTTATGAGCCGCGTAGTTATTTTTTTACGGCCTGCTGCCTGCGAACAGCGGCCTGCGTTCATTTTCATCGCCTCTATGCGATATCGTAGGGGACGTCCTGTTAAGGCGTCCCGCGTGAATCCTGTAGACAGCCAGAATTTATGACAGATGACACGCGGTCGTAATCAAATAATGAATTTGACGCGGCAAAGCCGCATCTGAGTCCGAACCTTACTTGAAGCCCGACAACTGCGTATGATAAAATATAAAAAAAGCAACACAAAGGGATGGTTAAATTGGCAAATTTTGAGAGTAAAGAATATCCCAATTTGGCGAAATTAGCGGATAGTGCAGAACTCTTGATGTATTCGGATGCCAAGAGCAGTTTGACGATTTTCGGCTCCTTTGCTGAACAGCTGACCAAACTGATTTTCCGCTTAGATGGAATGAAGGATTGGAATTTACAGCAGAATGAACGTATTTTGCGTATGCAGGCATCGAGTAATGAGTATCCGTCCAGTGTCACGGCGGCTTTGGACAAGATTCGCCGTTTGCGTAATAAAGCGGCTCATGAAGCTGATTTTCATCCCTCCCTTGAGGTGGCCTTATCTATTGACCGGGAAGCGTTCTTTGTCTGGTGCTGGTTCCTTGAAACGTTCACCCAGGCTGACATAAAGCCGTATCAGAAGCCTGTGGATCAGCAGACGATGGTTGCCGACCAGCAAAAGAAAATCGAACAGCTGACGGCTGAAATCGAGAAGCTTCAGCATACGCAGCCCGTAGAGGTGTCCGAAAGTGTCCGCGCGGAACGGCGGCGTAAAAATAGGAAATTTGCCGCCCGGAACAAGTTGAGCGAAGCACAGACACGGGAAATCATCGACCAGCAGCTTCGTGATGCCGGATGGGAAGCGGATAGCAAAAAGCTTAATAACTGGACAAAGGGGACGCTTCCGCGCAAGGGCCACAATATGGCTATTGCCGAGTGGAAGCTGCCTCATAGTAAAGAGCGTGCTGATTATGTCCTTTTCAGTGGCGAACGGGCTGTAGGTATCATTGAGGCGAAAAAGTATGAAGAACCGGTAGCCGCAGATGCGCTGAACCAGGCCTATGATTACTATAAGCATCTAAAAAATGCAGGAGATGTTGTGGCTGAGGGGCGGAAACCCTATGCCATGGACAGTGCTGTATTTTTATTCGGTGCCAATGGCCGGCCTTATTTATCTCAGATGAAAAACCAATCAGGTATCTGGTTCCGTGATCTGCGCAATAAAAATCACCCCGACTGCCCCCTTGAAAGCTGGCTGACGCCGGATGACATCAAAATGAAGGAAATGGCCCGGCCCGAAGAGGATGCAGATTCGGCCCTGCAAAAGGATAACTACTATCCTGATTTTGCCGGACGTTATTATCAAAAGCGGGCCATTCAGGAAATCGAAAAAGCCATCGGCGGGCATAAGCATCGTATCCTGCTGGCCATGGCAACGGGCACAGGGAAGACGCGTACGGCCATCGCCCTGATGTACCGGCTGATTAAGAATAAGCGGGCCCGGCGTATCTTATACCTCGTAGACCGTCAGTCCCTGGCACAGCAGACGGCAGATGCCCTCAAAGATAACAAGGTGGATGGCCAGTCCATCCGTAGTATTTATGGCGTCAAAGAATATGGCGATAAGACTCCGGAAGCCAATACCCGCATCCATATCGCTACCGTACAAGGGCTGGTACAGCGGCTGTTTAATAATGAAGCGGAGCTGCCGCAGCTTTCACCGGGGACGTATGATTTCATTATCGTCGATGAAGCCCATCGCGGCTATCTCGAAGACCGCGAGATGAGTGATGACGAAATGGAACATTACGACCCCAGCGAATATATCAGTCAATACCGCCGTGTCATCGACTACTTTGACGCCGTCACTATCGGCATGACGGCGACGCCGGCATTGAATACGGTAAACATCTTTGGCAACCCAGTCTACAGTTATACCTACAGGCAGGCTGTCCTCGACGGCTATCTGATGGACCACAATGCGCCCTATGTCATTACGACAGAACTTTCCCAAGGGGGTATCCATTTTCATAAAGATGAGGAAGTCGAAGTCTTCCATGAGCCTGATGCGTCTATAAAGAAATATCAGTTACCGGACGACATGGATTTTGATGTCGACGCTTTCAATACGAAAGTAGTGACAGAATCCTTCAATCGTGTCGTCTGTCATGTCTTGGCAGAACGGCTTGACCCGCTGGATCGGGAACTGGGCAAGACGCTTATCTTTGCCGCCCGCGATTCTCATGCCGATATGATCGTATACCTGCTGCAGGAGGCCTTCGCCCAAGCCGATAAGCCTTTGCCGGCGAATGCCATCATGAAAATTACCGGCCATGACCGCCATAAAGAACAGCATATCCGGGAGTTTAAAAATGAAGAATTCCCGAATATCGTCGTTACCGTTGACCTTTTGACGACGGGCATTGACGTTCCATCCATCATGAACCTGGTGTTCATGCGTCGCGTAAAGTCCCGTATCTTGTTTGAACAAATGATTGGCCGTGCTACGCGCCTGTTCCCGGGTATGGACTGCTTCAATATCTACGATGCCGTCAGACAATTCGCCAGCATGGAAAAAGTCACCGACATGAATGCCGTCATTCACGAAAAGAACGTAAATCGTTCTGTGGGAGACCTCTTTCAGTTAGTCACAGAAGCGGAAGACGAGGGCGACTTTGCCGAATATCGGGATCAGCTCGTTGCCAAAGTGCAGCGTAAATTGCATCGCCTGAATGAGAAAGACCGCAAATCGCTGGAAACGGCGACGGGCGTTCGGGACCTCTTTGAATGGGCCCGGTCTTTGGAAAAAAGCAATAAGCAGGAAATGGTAAAAGAAGAACAAGCCATCCTGCTCGTTGATACTTTCCGCGGGGATTCCCAGAAGGTCCTTATTTCCCATCAGGACGATAAGCTGGTCAGTGTTCGTCAGAGCTATGGGAAAACCGGGGAAGGCCCGGGCGATTATCTGGAAGAATTCAATGCCTTCATCCAGAACAACGTCAATACCATTGCCGGAATCGGCGTCATCGTGAATCGCCCGAGGGATTTGACCTTGAAAGAATTACAGCAGATCGATGCCATCCTTCAGGCACAGGGCTTCCGGGAACGCGATTTGCAGTCTGCCTGGCGGCAAGTGAATAAAGAAGCGACAGCCGCTAATATTATCAGCTTTATCCGCCAGGCTGCCCTGGGCACGCCGCTGGAGTCCGAAGATGCCCTGGTGGAACGCGCCATGAGCAAGGTCTATGGTTTGGCAGAATGGACGCCGACACAGATGAAATGGCTGGAACGAATCAAGAAGCAGCTGCTCCTGAACAATGTCCTTGGGCCCAATGCCCAGGTCGCCTTTGACTCTAACGATGCCTTTCGCAGCCGTGGCGGCTATAAAGGGATGCAGCGGATTTTTAAAGACAAGACCGATGAAATTGTCGATGTCATCAATGATATCATATTTGCCTAACAGAAAGAGAAGATTATGACCAATCAAGAAATCGTACAACGTTTGTGGAATGAATGTAATGTCCTTCGTGACGACGGCATTACCTATCAGGACTATGTCACGGAACTTACGTATATTTTGTTTCTCAAAATGAGCAAGGAACAGGGCCAGGAAGAAGGAATCCCGACGCAGTATCGCTGGGATGAGCTGAAAGCCAAAGAGGGGCTGGAACTCAAGAATTTCTATAAGCAGATGCTGCTGGACCTGGGCAATGCCCAAAAGACGCCGAACCCGAAAGTCAATGCCATTTATAAAGATGCGTCGACCAGTATTGATGAACCGGCCAATTTGGAAAAAATCATCAAGGATATTGATGAACTCGACTGGTTCTCTGCCCGAGAAGAAGGCTTGGGCAACCTGTATGAAGGACTGCTGGAGAAAAACGCCAATGAAACCAAGTCTGGCGCGGGCCAGTATTTCACACCGCGTCCCCTCATCAACATGATGGTGCGCATGGTCCGTCCTGAACCGGGAGAACGGCTCTGTGATCCGGCAGCAGGGACTTTCGGCTTTATGGTGGCCGCCAATGACTATCTGAAAAGACAGACCGATGATTATTTCGACCTGTCCGATGAAGAGCAGAAATTCCAGCGGCATGAAGCGTTTTCCGGCATGGAGCTGGTCCCGACCACGCATCGCCTGGCCCTTATGAATGAATACCTCCATGATATAGATGGACGCCTAGAACAGGGCGACAGCCTTTCGGCGGCAGGGAAATGGATGAAGGACTTCGACGTCATCCTGACCAATCCGCCTTTTGGTACGAAAAAAGGCGGCGAACGAGCAACCCGTGACGACCTTACCTATGCTTCATCCAATAAGCAGCTCAATTTCCTGGAAGTCATTTACAACGCCCTTAACCGCAAAGGGACGGCCCGGGCTGCCGTCGTTGTACCCGATAATGTCCTCTTTGCCGATGGCGTAGGCGAACAGATCCGCCGCGACCTCATGAATAAATGTAATCTCCACACCATCCTGCGCCTTCCGTCAGGCATTTTCTACGCCCAGGGCGTGCAGACCAATGTGCTGTTCTTTGACCGAGGGACTACTGACCAGGACAATACCCAGGACGTATGGATCTATGACATGCGCCATAAAATGCGTACCTTTGGCAAGCGCGCTCCTTTGAATGAAAAAGACTTCGCTGAGTTCGAGAAACTGTATTGCCCCGATAATCGGACAGAACGCAAAGAAACGTATGATGCAGAAACCAACCCTGAAGGACGGTGGCGCCGATTTACCAAAGAAGACATCGAGGGCCGTCCCAATACCAGACTTGATATCTCCTGGATGACCGATGAAGAAGAAGCGGATAGCCGCAGCCTTTCTGAAATCCTGACAGCCATGCAGGAAAAATCCGAAGAAATTGCCAGGGCCGTAGCCGTACTCAGCCAGGAATTGGCGGAGGTGGATCAGGATGACTAAGCACCTCGACATCGACACCAAAGCCATGCGGGCCAAAATCCTCGACCTGGCCATCCGGGGGAAACTCACGGACCAGCGGCAGGAAGACGGCAACGCACGGGACCTCCTGAAAGAGATACAGGCAGAAAAAGAAAGACTCATCAAAGAAAAGAAAATCAAGAAAGAAAAGCCCCTGCCGGAAATAGAGGCGGATGAAATTCCCTTTGCGATTCCCAAAAACTGGGTGTGGGTGAGACTGGGGGATATTTGTCAGATAAATCCCCGTAATCATGTTCAAGATGAAAATGTGAATGTATCATTTTTGCCAATGGCTCTGATTGGTGAAGGGTATGGAAGCAACTATTGCCCGGAAATTCGTAAATGGAAAGATGTAAAAAAAGGTTTTACGCATTTCGCCAATAATGATGTTGTTCTTGCTAAAATAAGCCCATGTTTTCAAAATCTAAAATCTGCTATTATGAATAATTTGACTAATGGGATTGGTGCAGGAACGACTGAGTTACATGTATTGCGGAGATATTCACATACATTAGATTCTAAATATTTATTATGTTTTGTTCAAAATCAAAATTTAATTAAAGACGGGATAAAAACATTCAAAGGAGTAGTTGGTCAACAACGAATCGGCAAAGATTTCATAAAAGAGTATCTGTGTCCACTCCCACCACTGGCCGAACAACACCGCATTGCCGACAAGGTATCCACATTTTTTGCCCAGCTGGATGCTATTGATAAAGCCTATGAAGAATACCGGGAACTGCAGCAAGCCATGAAAGCCAAACTGCTGGACCTGGCCATCCAGGGCAAACTCACGGACCAGCGAAAAGAAGACGGCGACGCACGAGAACTCTTCCAAGACATTCAGGAAGAAAAACAGGGGCTCATAGCTGAAAAGGAAATCAAGAAAGAAAAGCCCCTGCCGGAAATAGAAGCGGATGAAATTCCCTTTGCGATTCCCAAAAACTGGGTGTGGGTGAGATTAAATTCTATATATAACTTTATTGATTATCGAGGGAAAACTCCTAAAAAACTTACAGAAGGCATACCACTTGTTACGGCAAAAAATGTTCGCATGGGTTATAACGATTATAGTGTAAAAGACTTTATATCGGCAGAGGAGTTTAAGTTACGTCAATCTCGTGGAATTTCCCATAAAGGAGATCTTCTTTTCACAACTGAGGCGCCACTGGGAAATGTATCATTAGCAGACCTTGATTGTTTTTCTACGGGACAGAGATTAATTGATTTTCAAGCATACAATTCTTTAGCTGTTAGCAATAAGTTATTCATGTATTTTATAATGTCTTCATTTTTCCAACAGGCATTAATTGATAATCAAACTGGTACGACAGTTGCGGGGATAAAAGCATCTAGGCTTAAAGCTATTCTTATACCCCTGCCACCATTGGCCGAACAAAAACGCATCGTTGCCAAACTGGATGAACTATTGCCGCTTCTGTAACGCGACTGGCGTATAATTTTCATCGCCGAAAAGGCCATGGCTCGTGGTTCGTAGCTCGTAAAAAAACGCCATCATACTCGGCTAGGCTGTGGCGAAATATCACAGCGGGCCGCCCTTTGGCCGGCCCCTACGCACAAGGCCGCAGGCCGTGTATTTTTTTGCGGCCTGCGACCTGCGGCCTGCGACCGGCGTCTTATTATCATCGCCTCTATGCGATACCGTAGGGGACGCCCGAAGGGCGTACCGCTGTGAATCCTGTACATAGCCGGAATTTATGACAAATGGGACATGGTCGTAATATGAATTTGACGCGGCAAAGCCGCATTGTAGGGGCGACCCGTGGGGCGCCCGCTACGTGCAGAGGTTTTCCCGAAGCGTCGTTGTTAGTTTGAGTTTATAGCGGCGAAGCCGCATCTGAATCCGAGAAAAGGCCGTAGCTCGTTGTTCGTAAAGACCCGCCATCATACTGGCTAGGCTGTGGCGAAATCTCTCTAGCGGGCTTCCCACGTGGAAGCCCCTACGCACAAGGCCGTAGGCCGTGTGTTTTTTTGCGACCTGCCACCTGCGAATAGCGTCCTGCTTATTATTTTCATCGCCTCTATGCGATACCGTAGGGGATGCCCGAAGGGCGTACCGCTGTGAATCCTGTACATAGCCGGAATTTATGACAAATGGGATGAATTTGACGCGGCAAAGCCGTATTGTAGGGGCGACCCGTAGGCCGTGTGTTTTTTTGCGGGCTGCCATCTGCGGCCTGCGACCGGCGTCTTATTATCATCGCCGTCTTGACGATGCTTGAGGATTGACGGTATAATAGATATGTGAAAATAGGCAGCCGCCCAAGATGGGGATCCGGGGCGGCTCTTTTTTTGTTTTGTCGTCAGTATGCCAGGGAGGGCAGGTATCATATAGATGGGTAGTATTAAAGTACAGAAATTGAGTAAGTCTTTTGGGGTACATATGGTATTCCATGATGTCAGTTTTGAAATCCGCCGGGGTGAACGGATCGGCCTCATCGGGGCCAATGGGGCCGGGAAGTCGACGCTGCTCAAGTGCCTCATGGGCGAAGAGGAGTATGATAACGGGGCGTTTGTCGTTTCCGAAGGCGAATCTATCGGCTATTTGCAGCAGGATATCACTTACGCCGACGACGTGACGTTGCGCCAGACGATTACCGAGGCCTGGCAGGATGTCATGAAGCTGGAAAAGGATTTGAAGGCTGTTGAAAAGGACATGCAGGCCCATCCCGACGATGAAGGCTTGATGAACCGCTATGCCCGCATGCAGGAACGGTTCGAGTGGCTCGGCGGCTATGAATATGAGTCGATGTCGCGGAAAATCGTCCAGGGCCTGGGCTTTTCGGAAGCCGATATGGACCGGCCGGTCCAGAGCTTTTCCGGCGGCCAGAAGACGCGCATCAACCTGGCCAAGGCCCTCGTCCGCCGGCCGGACTATTTGTTCCTCGACGAACCGACGAACCATCTCGACGTGGACATGCTGGAATGGCTGGAAAGCTATCTCTTGTCTTATGGCGGCGGCATCCTCATCGTATCCCATGACCGCTATTTCCTCGACCGCGTGGCGACGGGCATCCTCGAACTGTCCCACGGCAAGGTGACTAAGTACAAGGGCAATTATTCGCGCTACGTCGAGCAGCATGCCCAGCAGCAGAAAGCCCTGGAAAAAGCCTATAAGAAACAGCAGGAACATATCCACGAAACGGAAGAATATATCCGCAAGTACAAGGCCGGCATTAAGGCCAAGCAGGCCCGCGGCCGCCAGTCCCAGCTGGACCGGCTGGAACGCATCGAATGGCAGCCGGAAGATGAATCGCTGCATTTCAATTTCAAGCCTGTCGAAGAGTGCGGCCAGAAAGTCCTGGTCCTGGACAAGGTCAGCGGCGGGTTTGCCGACCGTCAGTTGTTCGACCATCTGTCGCTCCTCCTGCGCCGCGGCGAAGCAGCATCCCTCATCGGCCCCAACGGGACGGGAAAGACGACGCTCATCCGCATGATCATGGGCGAAAAGGAACCGACAGACGGCCATATCACCTTGGGCAGCCGCGTCCATATCGGCTATTTTGCCCAGGAACACACGGACCTGCACGGGGCCTGGACGGTCCTCGATGAAATCATGAACGATTTCAGTTACGGCGAAGAAGAAGCCCGGTCCGTCCTGGGGCGCTTCATGTTCCGCGGCGACGATGTCTTCAAGGTCATCGACAGCCTCAGCGGCGGCGAACAGGCACGGCTGGCCCTGTTGAAGCTCTTCCTGCAGGGGCCGAATTTCCTCATCCTCGACGAACCGACGAACCATCTTGACATACCGACGCGAGAAGTCCTGGAACAGGCCTTGCTGGAATTCGGCGGGACTTATCTGGTCGTATCCCATGACCGCTATTTCCTCGACAAGATCACCCAGCGGACGCTGGTTCTGGAAAATAAGCAACTCACGGAATACGTCGGCAATTACAGTTATTACCGGGAAAAGGTCCGCGAAGCCCAGGAAGCGGCAGAAAAGGCGGCAGCTGAAGGGCAAGGTTCCTCGCCGGCTCATGAAAAAGAAACCGCTCCGGCAGCCAAGAAGGCGGAAGCGCCAGCCGCTCAGGTCGTGAAGGCACCGGCCAAGGCTCCGGCGTATGGTCAGGCAGCCAAGCTGGAAAAAATCGAGATGAAGATCGCCGAACTGGAAGCGACTATCAAGATGTACGAAGTGCAGATGAACATGCCTCAGAATCAGACCGATGCCGACGCCATGATGGAATTGACGCGAGAATATGAAGCGGCCCAGGCCCAGCTCGATGAAGCCTATGAAAAATGGGAAGCCCTGTCGGAATCGTGACGCTGTCCGCGCATGACAGATATGAAAAATAAATATAAACTTTAGGACCGAAATAGCGTAAAACGTAAAACTTTACGTAACTATCCCAATGTGCGGTTTTAAAAAGCCCGTTTTCTTGATGAAATTTTTAAAAATATCAAGAAAACGGGCTTTACAAGTTTCCTGTACGTGGTATACTATGCTCAACTCCCACGCGGAGCGGACTTTTATTATATCCATAAAGAATACGGAAAGATTCCGATAGAAGGGAAGCGTTTATATATGGCAACACAGTTCAACCCGGTTACGCCAGAATTATTAGCAGAATTACGTCAGGTCGTCGGTGATAAATACGTCAAGACCGACGAAGATTATTTGGAAAAATATCAGACTGACGAAGAAGGGAACTCCCATTATTTCCATAAACCGGAAGTCGTCGTCTTCCCTGGTTCTACAGAAGAAGTAGCAGCTATCGTCAAATTGGCCAATAAATATCTCGTACCGATTACGCCGCGCTCGGCTGGCTCCGGCGTCGCCTGTGGCGCTATCCCGGTCTATCACGGCATCGTCGTCGAATTGGAACGGATGAACCAGATCCTCAAATTCGATGCCGACAACATGTATGCCGTCTGCCAGACTGGCGTCATCACTGGGGATTTGCAGCGGGAAGCTGCCAAACATGGCCTCTTGTATGCCGGTGACCCGTCCAGTGCCGACAGCAGCATGATCGGCGGCAACGTCGCCAACAATGCCGGCGGCAACAAGGCCGTCAAATACGGCACGACGCGCCATCAGATTTACAGCCTGAAAGTCGTTACGCCGACTGGGGATATCCTCGACGCTGGTGCCCGCCTCAAGAAGAGTTCTACCGGCCTCTGCCTGGAACAGCTCTTTGCCGGTTCCGAAGGGACTTTGGGCATCATCACGGAAGTCACGGTCAAACTCCGTCCTATGCCGCCGTATGCTTTCAATATGGTCTGCGTCTTCAAGACCGATGAAGAAGCCTTTGCTCTGCCGAATAAGATCCTCAAAGCCGGCATCGACCCGACGAGTATCGAATTCATGGACAATGAAGCCCTGCGCATGACCTGCAAGTTCCTCGATATGAAGATGCCTCATGTCGACGAAGGCTGTGATTACGTCATCGTCACTGTCGAATCGTTCAGCGAAGACGACTCGGACCGCAAGATGGAACAGCTCTGCGATTTGGCCGAAGCCAACGGCTCTATCGACGAATTTGAAGCCGATAAACGTATCTGGAAGCTGCGCAAACAGTTCGCCGAAGCCGCCCGCGACGTCGATAAGATGTTCCAGACGGAAGACTTCGTCGTACCGCTCGACCGCATCCCGGACATCACCAAACAGATTCCGGAACTGCGCGAAAAATACGACCTCTACTGCGTCACGGTCGCCCATATCGGCGATGGTAACATCCACGTCCTGCCTTTGAACGCCAAGGGCTTGTCGCCGGAAGAATGGTTTGAAAAGATCAAGGCCTTCCACCGCGACCTCTTCCCGCGCGTCTATGCTTTAGGCGGCAAGATGTCCGGCGAACACGGCATTGGCTATAAGAAATTGGAAGAATTCGCACTTTGCACACCGCAAGCCGAACTTAACGTCATTAAAGCCATCAAGAAAGCATTAGATCCCAATAACATCATGAATCCCGGTAAATTAGTAGATATTGACTAATTATTTCATAGAGGGGAAGGCAAATTGCAAAGACGGCAACGATTATATTCATAATAATCGTTGCCGTCTTTTTATATATTTACTATAATAGAATAAAGGAAATTACTAATGTACTTATTATAATCCTATATCTATGAAAACAGGTGATGAAATGAAATACTACAGCCGCTTAAAGACGCTTCGATTGGAAGCAAGGCTCTCTCAGGCCGACGTGGCCAAAATCTTGAAGTGTTCACAAGTTGGATACGGCATGTATGAATTGGGGAAACGGAAGATCCCCGTAGAAAAGTTGATCCAGCTGGCAAGGCTGTACCACACCTCACTCGATTACATTGCCGGACTGACAGATGAACGGGAGCCCCGCCCAAAACGTCGGGAAGAAGATACGAGCCTGTAGAGACCCCTACGATTAAAACCATCCGCGAGCCACTAACTGCTAGCCACTAACCACTTAAAAAGGCTTGTCGCATATGCGACAAGCCTTTTTTCCTATACATTGAAACGGAAGTACGTGACGTCTCCGTCTTGCATGATGTAATCTTTTCCTTCCAGACGGACCAGGCCTTTTTCTTTGGTAGCCTGTTCGCTGCCGCAGGCGATGAGGTCGTCGTAGGACACGATTTCGGCGCGGATGAAGCCGCGTTCGATGTCGGTGTGGATCTTGCCGGCCGCTTTCTGGGCTTTCGTGCCGTTGACGATGGTCCAGGCGCGGACTTCGTCAGCACCGGCAGTGAAGAAGTTGATCAGTCCCAAGAGGGAATAGCTGGCTTTGATCAGTTTATCCAGGCCCGATTCGGGCAGGCCCAGTTCTTCCAGGAAGACTTCGGCTTCGTCGTCCGGCAGTTCGGCGATTTCCGCTTCAATCTTGGCCGAGACGGCGACGACCTGGGCGCCTTCCTTGGCGGCGTATTCTTCGACGCGCTTGACGTTGGGATTGGCGTCGGGGTTGCCTGCTTCATCTTCGGCGACGTTGGCGATGTAGATAATCGGCTTCAGGGTCAGGAGGTTGAGGTCTTTGACCTGAGGCAGTTCATCTTTGGTCAGGCCGGCCTTGCGGGCCGGTTCGCCTTCTTCCAGGCAGGCCAGGACTTTTTTCAGGACCGCGTATTCGACTTTGGCTTCCTTGTCGCCGCACTGGGCGACTTTGGCGATGCGGTCAGCCCGTTTCTGTGCCGATTCCAGGTCGGCCAGGCAGAGTTCCGTGTTGATCGTTTCGATGTCGCGGATCGGGTCGATGGAGCCGTCGACGTGGGTGATGTTCGAATCTTCGAAGCAGCGGACGACTTCGGCGATGGCATCGGTTTCGCGGATGTGGCTGAGGAATTTATTGCCCAGGCCTTCGCCTTTGGAGGCACCGGCGACGAGGCCGGCGATGTCGACGAAGCGCATGACAGCGGGGATTGTTTTTTTCGGTTTATACATGTCGGTCAGGACCTGGATGCGTTTGTCCGGGACTTCTACGACGCCGACATTCGGTTCGATCGTGCAGAAGGGGTAGTTTGCCGCTTCTGCGCCGGCCTTGGTAATCGCGTTGAACAGTGTGCTCTTACCGACATTCGGCAGGCCGACGATGCCTACTTCCAGATTGGTACTCAATGGTTAAACCACCTTTATTTGAATAATTTTAAATCAGCAATGCGTTTGACAGCTTCGACTGTGTTTTCTTTGGTGCCGAAAGCAGTCAGGCGGAGGTAGCCTTCGCCGTGGGGGCCAAAGCCCGAACCCGGTGTCGTGACGACGTGGGCTTTTTCCAGGAGCAGGTCGAAGAAGTCCCAGCTCTTCATGCCGTTCGGCGTCTGGACCCAGGCATAAGGCGAGTTGGTAGCGCCGTAGACGGTGAAGCCGGCTTCGGTCAGGCCGTCGCGGATGATGTGGGCATTTTCCATGTAGTATTCGACGTCAGCCAGGCACTGTTTCTGGCCTTCCGGGCTGTAGTAGGCTTCGGCTGCGCGCTGGACGATGTACGGCGTGCCGTTGAAGAAGGTGCACTGGCGGCGGTTCCACAAGGGGTTGAGTTCGACAGCCGTGCCGTCTTTCTTGTAAGCGACGCAGGCATGGGGAACGACGACGTACGAGCAGCGCGTCCCGGTGAAGCCGGCGCATTTGGAGTACGAACGGAGTTCGATGGCCACTTCTTTAGCGCCTTCGATTTCAAAGATGCTGTGGGGAACGTCCGGTTCGGTGATGTACGTTTCATAAGCCGAATCATAGATGATGATGAAGTTGTTTTCTTTGGCAGCTTTGACCCAGTTGGTCAATTCTTCTTTGCTCATGGCCGTGCCAGTCGGGTTGGACGGGTTGCAGAGGTAGACGATGTCGACTTTTTCCTTCGGCGGTTCGGCTTTGAAGCCGTTTTCCGGGGTGCACGGGAGATAGACGACGCCGTCGTAGATGCCTTTTTCGGCATTCCAGTCGCCTGTGTGGCCGAACATGACGTTCGAGTCGAGGTAGACCGGGTAGACCGGATCGGCTACGGCAAATTTGAGGTCATCGCCGAAGATTTCCTGGATGCAGGCGACGTCGGTCTTGGCGCCGTCACCGACGAAGACTTCGTCTAATTCGAGGTCGATGCCGCGCGTCTTGTAGTCGCCATCGATGATGGCCTGGCGAAGGAAATCATAGCCCTGTTCCGGACCGTAGCCGCGGAAGGTTTCAGCTTTGCCCATTTCGTCGACAGCTTTGTGCATGGCGTCGATGATAGCCGGGGCCAGGGGACGGGTGACGTCGCCGATGCCGAGGCGGATGATATTGGCTTCCGGATGTGCTTTGGAATAAGCATCAACTTTTTTTGCAATGGTAGCAAAAAGATAGTTGCCGGGGAGTTTTAAGTAGTTTTCATTTACATGAGCCATAAAGGGACCTCCTTGTATTACTTAGCATAGTAATCTTTTGACAAACTCTATTTTACTACATTATATGGGCCTTGGAAAGATACAGGGCAGCTGGCAGGCATGATAAAATAAAATCGCCGTCATTCATGATAGTGATTGAATGGCGGCGATTTTTGCCGTATAATGAAAACTGTATCGGGACTTTTTAGGTCAAACATATCAGGGAGGTTTGATTGACTTATGGATTATCAAGGTAAGAAATGCCTCATTGCATATTTTTCTCACGCCGGCATGAACTATGTCAGCGGCAAGATCGTCGACCTGCCCGTGGGCAATACGGAACGGGCAGCCCAGATGCTGCGCCTGTTCACGGGCGGCGACCTCTTCCATATCCGCACGGCTTCGGTCTATCCCAATGACTATCAGGAAGTCGTCAAGATCGCCAGGAAAGAAAAGGCCGACAATGCCCGGCCGGCCCTGGAAAAGGATCTTCCTAGCATCGACGACTACGACGTCATCTTCCTGGGCTACCCCAACTGGTGCGGCACCATGCCCATGGCCTTGTGGACGTTCCTGGAAAACCATGATTTATCCGGCAAGACGATTTATCCCTTCTGCACCCACGAAGGCAGCGGCGTCGGCCACAGCCTGGAAGACATCCACGCCCTCTGCCCGGATGCCAAACTCGGCAAGAGCCTGGCCCTTCTGGGCACGACCATCGAAGATGCCGAAGACGACATCCGCCGCTGGCTGAGAGATTAGGGGTTCGTGGCTCGTGGCTAGTGGTTCGCAGGGGCAGCCCGCCGATTGCAGGGCGGCAAGCTTCCCCTGATAGGGGAGGTGGCCCAACGGGCCGGAGAGGTTGAATTTCCAGACTCGCCTATAAGAATCCCATGAACCGTACGACGATTCAAAAGCAACCTCTCAGTCAGCTGCGCTGACAGCTCTCCTGGCAGGAGAGCCGGGACGCCCGCTACAGCTGTCCGTTCTGGCAACCGTCCTGTGCCTTCCGAGGGTCGGCACCTGACGGGCCAAAAAGGCTTTGGGCATCCGCTAACCACTAACTGCTAGCCACTAACAACTTAAAAGGGCTTGTCGCACGTGCGACAAGCCCTTTTTTTATTCATACCGCAAGGCTTCGATGGGGTCGAGTTTGGCTGCTTTCCGGGCCGGGTAGATGCCGAAGAAGAGGCCGATGCCGACGGAGAAGCTGAAGGAGATGATGATCGGTGCCGCCGTGATGACTGTCTGGAAGAGGCCCGACTTGGCGATAGCCAGGGCGATGCCGACGCCGCAGGCGATGCCCAGGAGGCCACCGATGACGCCGATGACGACAGATTCGATGAGGAACTGCATCATGATGTTCTGGAAGGTCGCGCCCAGAGCTTTACGGATGCCGATTTCCCGCGTCCGTTCAGTGACGGAGACCATCATGATGTTCATGATGCCGATGCCGCCGACGATGAGCGAAATGGCGGCGATACTGCCCAGGAAGAGGGTCAGCATGGTCGTCGTGCTGGTCATGGTTTCCATGAGGCTCGTCAGGTTGCGGACGTTGAAGTCGTCTTCCTTGCCGTTCATGATGTGATGGCGCTGGCGCAGCAGCGTTTCGACTTCGGACTGGACCTGTTCGATTTTATCGGCGCTGGAGACCTGGATGTTGATGGAGCGGACGTAGGTGATGCCCATGAGGCGTTCCTGGGCCGTCGTCAAGGGGACGATGACGATATCGTCCTGGTCCTGGCCCATGGAGGACTGGCCCTTGCTTTCCAGGACGCCGATGATCTTGTACGGCTGGTTGTTGATGCGGATGTTCTTGCCGACCGGGTTGGCTTCGTCGAAGAGGTTGGACGCGACCGTCGGTCCGATGACGGCGACGCGGTTGCGCGAGTTGAGGTCGCTCTGAGTGATGAAGGAGCCCGACTGGACGACGAGGGAGCGGATGTGCAGGTATTCCGGCGTGACGCCGTAGACCGATGTATTCCAGTTCTGGTTGCCGTTGACGATCTGATAGGAACTGTTGACCGTCGGCGATACGTAGTCGATGTTCTTTATCTTGTTCTTGATGGCTGTCGCGTCGTCGTATTTTAATTTCTGGTTCGACCCGGCTGCCGAGCGGACGCCGCCCTGATTGGTCGAGCCGGGCATGACGATGAGCATGTTGCTGCCCAGGCTGGCGATGGAGTTGGTGACGTTCTGCTTGACGCCCATGCCGATGGAAATCATGGCGATGACGGCGCCGACGCCGATGATGATGCCCAGCATGGTCAGGATAGAGCGCAGTTTGTTGGACAACAGGGCCGTGACGGCAATCTGTACGCTTTCACTAAATAACATCCATGACGACCCCCCTTCCGGCGTCTTTGGTAATCATGCCGTCCGAGAGCAGGAGCTGGCGGTTGGCACAGGCGGCGATTTCCGGTTCGTGCGTGACTAGGATGATGGTCTTGTGCTCTTCGTGGAGTGCCTCGAAGAGGCGCATGATATCTTTCGTCGATTTCGTGTCCAAGTTGCCCGTCGGTTCGTCGGCCATGATGATATGCGGGTTGTTGACCAGGGCCCGGGCGATGGCGACGCGCTGGCGCTGGCCGCCGGACAGTTCATTGGGCTTGTGGTGGGCCCACGTTTCCAGGCCGACGGATTTCAGCTTTTCCATGGCCCGTGCTGTCCGTTCCTTGCGGCCGACGCCGGCATAGACCAGGGGCAGGGCGACGTTGTCCAGGGCTGAAATGCGGGACAAGAGGTTGAAGTTCTGGAAGACGAAGCCGATGTGCCGATTGCGGACGACGGCCAGTTCATCGTCGCTGAGGTGGGCTACTTCCTTGCCGCCGAGCTTGTACGAGCCCGACGTGGGCCGGTCCAGGCAGCCCAGGATGTTCATGAGCGTCGATTTCCCTGAGCCCGACGGCCCCATGAGGGCGGCGAATTCACCTTCTTCGATGTTCAAGGTGATGCCGGCCAGGGCGGCGAAATCTTCGCCGCCGATGTGGTATATCTTTTTGATATCTTGCAATTCAATGACATGCTTCATAGTGAGGTTTCCTTTACATGGGCGGCGGGCCCTGACGTTTATTGCTGTTCGAGGACGACGATTTACTGGAGGCCGTATAGGCGATGGAAACCTTGTCGCCCTGGGTCAGTCCTGAAAGGATTTCCACGTATTCATCGCTGTAGATGCCCGTCGTGACCGGGACCTGTTCGGTCTGACCATTGGCGTCGACGCGGATGACGTAGGAGCCGGAATCGTTGGTCTTCAAGGCGGCGATGGGGACGACGAGGGCGTCGTCTTTTTGCGACGTCGTAATGTCGACGCGGGCCGTCATGCCCAGTTTCAGGACGTCGTCCGGGTCATCGACGTCGAGGGTGACGTAGTAGTAGATGACGCTGGCTGAGGAGTTTGAAGAGGAATTCGATGTCGAACTCGTGCCATTCGTATCCCAGGTGTTGCTCGTATCGGTCTTGGCGATTTTCGAGACGTGGGCCGTGAAGGTCCGGTCCGTAAAGGCGTCGACCGTGAAGGTCGCATCCTGACCGACTTGAATCTTGCCGATATCCGTTTCATCGACTTTAGCCAGGATCTGCTTGGTCGACGTATCGGCAATGCGCATGATGACCGTCGGGTTGCTGTTACCCTGGACGGCCATGGTGCCGACGGTCTTCGGTTCGCCGACGACGACGCCGTCCATGGGCGCTGTGATGACCGTTTCGGCGACATCCGATTCGGCCTGGGCTAAGGTACTGACGGCCGTGTCATAGTTGAATTGGGCCGTATCCAAAGCCTGTTTGGTGCCGGCACCGAGGTCGTAGAGCTGCTGGGCCCGGTCGTATTCGACTTTGGTATTGGTGACTTTATATTGCGCCTGGTCGCGCTTAGCTTCATAGTCCTTGCCATCGAGGATGGCGACGGTCTGGCCGGCTGTGACCCGGTCATTTTCCTTGACCAGGACCTGGCTGATGCGGGCTGTGATTTTCGGCGAGACTTCGACGGAATCGACAGGGCTGATGGTCCCCGTCGCCGAAACCGTCGAGCGCAGGTCTTTGCGGACGACGTCGGCCGTTTCGATGGCCTTGGCCTGCTTCGCCGTTTGCTGGGACTGGTAATATGTATAGCCGCCAAAGGCGCAGGCAGCTAGGATGACAGCGGCAATGACGATTTTCAGGCGCTTGTCAATTTTCATGGTATCACTCCAAACGTATAAATTTTAAAAAAAGACCATATAGTTATTATATTGTTAGCTAAGTATAGCATGAGCATAAAGGGGAATAAAGGTAAAAGACGTTTTTCTTAATAAAGTGAGTTGAAATTGTGACAAAGTGACTGTCCTGCATAGGGTTTTCCCGGCAGATGTGCTATACTAATAGAGCTAATGATTTATATGCAGAAAGGTTGGTATCATATTGTGAATGAACGTAAGACATCTGTCTTTTCTAACGGCCTGTTATGGTTCGGCGCCGGCATTTCCATCGCTGAAATCCTGACGGGCATGCTCCTGGCACCGCTGGGCTTTGCCAAGGCCTTTGCGGCCATCATCCTGGGCCACCTCATCGGCGGGACAGTCATGTATCTGGCCGGCCTTATCGGCGGGCGGACCGGCGGCAGCGCCATGGAAACGGTGCGCATTTCTTTCGGCACCCAGGGCGCCAAGCTCTTTGCCGGGCTGAACGTCATCCAGCTCGTCGGCTGGACGGCCGTCATGGTCGCCAGTGCCGCCTTGGCAGCCAATACCATCGCCGCCATTGGCGTGTCCTGGTGGAGCCTCATCATCGGCGCCTTTATCGCCTTGTGGATCGTCATGGGCCTGAAGAACCTGAGTAAGGTCAACGTCGTCGTCATGGCGGCGCTGTTCATCTTGACCATCGTCCTCAGCCTGGTCGTCTTCAAAGGCGGTACGCCCCAGGTACCGGCTGGCGACCTGACCTTTGGCGGTGCTGTCGAACTGGCCGTCGCCATGCCGCTGTCGTGGCTGCCGATCATTTCGGACTACACGCGGACGGCTGAAAAGCCGGGCCTGGCTACGGCGGCCAGCTGCGGTGCCTATTTCATCGCCAGCTCGTGGATGTTCCTCATCGGCATGGGCGCCGCCCTGTTCACCGGGCAGGACGATATTGCGGCCATCATGGTCCAGGCCGGCATGGGCGTGGCCGGGATCCTCGTCGTCCTCTTGTCGACAGTGACGACGACCTTCCTCGATGCCTTTTCAGCCGGCGTCAGCTGCCAGAGCCTGGTTCCCAAGGTTTCGGATAAGGTCCTGGCTCTCATCGCCACCGTCCTGGGCGTCATCCTGGCCATCTTCGCCGCGCCGGACCAGTTCCAGGACTTCCTCTACCTCATCGGCTCGGTCTTTGCGCCGATGACAGCCATCCTCTTGTCGGATTTCTTCATCCTCAAGCAGGACCACACGGCAGACAGCGTCAACTGGCTCAACCTGGTCCTCTGGGTCCTGGGCGTCATCTTGTACCGCTTCCTGCTCAACGTCGACACGCCAGTGGGCATTACGGTCCCTGTCGTCGTCATCCTCATGGTCATCAGTGCTTTGGTCCATAAGGTATTGAACAAAGCATAAAGAGATTCTAATATTGAATTGATGAAATGCAAAAATGATTCGTAATTAGCATTGACAAAAAGACATTGAAAAGCGTAAACTTATGCTCAAGTAAGATAATAAAAACATGAGCATCTTCAGAGGAGGCTTTTCAAATGGATAAACACTTTACTTTCGATAATATGATCAATACCATGATGCCCCTGCCCATCAACGGAAACGCCAACGGCGAAGGTATCTACTGCCGCGGTCAGGAACTCGTCGTTTCCATGGACCAGCCGAAAGAAACGGCCCGTCAGGAAAAAGAAAACCGCGGATTCGACCTCCGCGGCATTTTCTGCCAGTATTGCATCGATTAATAAAAAGCTAGTGGTTAGTGGCTAGTTGTTAGCGGATGGTTTTAAATTTAAGGGGATTCGCTGCAAACTAAAAACTATAAACTTAAAACTCAAAAAGAGGCTGTCTTCATGCGACAGCCTCTTTTACGTTGTTAGCAGCTAGCGGTTAGGGGCTAGCGGATGGAAAGGATTTAGCCTCTCCTGCTAGGAGAGGTGGCCCGAATGGGCCGGAGAGGTTTAACCTCGTAGGGGATGTTTTTATACATCACCCGTCATGTATAACGTGGGCGTCATTATTTCAGGCGGGCCGCCCTTTGGGACGGCCCCTACGAGCCACGAGCCACGAGCCACGAACCACGAACTACGAGCTGCTAACTGCTAGCTGCTAACGGCTAACGGCTAAAAAGGGCTTGTCGCATATGCGACAAGCCCTTTTTCACTATTCCTTATTATTGCGGTCGGCTTGTTGTCTGGCCGGCTGCTGGGTCTGTTGTTTGGATTTTTCTTTGGTCGTCGTTTTTTCGGTCGTAGCCGATTTTTTCTTCGGTTCTTCCCGGTCGTCGCTGCGGACGCTGCTGGAAGATGAAGACGACGTCGTTTCTTTACGGCGTTCCATGCCTGACGGGGCGGAGAAGTCGCCGCCCGATTCATCGGACGTAGCCGACGACATGTAATCCTTCCAGATTTCTGCCGGAATCGTGCCGCCGTAGATTTCGCCTAAGCTGTGCGAACCCGTATCGTCGCCGATCCATACGGCTGTGACGATGTCCGGCGTGTAGCCGACGAACCAGGCGTCTTTGTTGTCGTCTGTCGTACCGGTCTTGCCGGCAGCCGGCCGGCCGATGGCGGCGGCTGTCCCTGTGCCGTGGTCGATGACGCCTTCGAGCATAGTCGTCATTTCATAGGCTTCCCGTTCGGACATGACGCGGGTCTTCGTTTCTTCTTTTTCTAACGTCGATGCGTCTTCCAGGACGTTGCCGTTGCGGTCGAGGATTTTGACGATAGCCGTCGGTTTGACGTGGACGCCCTTATTGGCAAAGGTGCCATAAGCACTGGCCATTTCAAGCGGCGTGACGCCTTTGGTCAGGCCGCCCAGGGCCATGGCCAGGTTGTCGTCTTTGGCGTCGAGGGTGGTAATGCCCATCTTCTTGGCATTGGCGATGATGTTCTTCGTGCCGACTTGGTCAGCCAGCTGGACGGCGATGGTGTTGACCGAGTGGGCCAGGGCATCGCTGAGGGTCATGGTACCGCTGTAGGAGCCGCCGGCGTTCTTCGGACTCCAGCTGCCGTAGGTGACGGGCTGATCGTTCATGGTCGTATCCGGCGTCATGTCGTGCTGCAGCGCCGTCAGGTAGACGAAGGGCTTGAAGGCCGAACCAGGCTGGCGGACAGCCATGCTGGCGCGGTTGAAGCTGTCCTGTCCGCGGCCGCCGACCATGGCCAGGATGTGGCCCGTCTTGGGGTCGATGGAGACGATGGCTGCCTGCGGCTGGGTCAGGCCGTTTTCGTCGGTGTAGTTGTTGGGCAGGTTGCGCATAGCCCGGACGGCGGCGTGCTGTTTGTCGACGTCCATGGTCGTGTAGATCTTGAGGCCTTCCTTATAGAGGGCATCGTCGCCGTATTTCTTGGCGACCTGCTGGGAGACGTAGTCGATGAAGGACGCGTATTCGTCGGCTTCCTTAGACTGATGGCTCTTGGAGAGGCCCAGGTCCTGGTTCTTGGCGTCTTCTGCTTCGGCAGCCGATACGTAGCCGTATTTGACCATCTGGTCGAGGACGACGTTCTTGCGCTTCTTGGCTTCGTTCAAGTTGTTGAAGGGCGAGTAGTAGTTCGGGCTCTTAGGCAGGCCGGCCAGCATGGCGCACTGCGTCAGGGTCAGTTCGTTGACGTCTTTGTTGAAATACGTCTTGGCCGCTGTCTGGATGCCATAGGCACCCTGGCCGAAGTAAATCTGGTTCATGTACATTTCCAGGATTTCTTTTTTACTGTATTTGTGTTCGATTTCCAGGGCCAGCATGGCTTCCTGTATCTTACGCTTCAATGTCTGTTCCTGGGACAGGAAGGCGTTCTTGGCCAGCTGCTGGGTGATGGTACTGCCGCCCTGGGCGATGCCGCGGTTGGTCAGGTTGGCAAAGATGGCGCGGAAGATGCCGATAGGGTCGATGCCGATGTGTTCATAGAAGCGGTTGTCTTCGGCAGCGATGAAGGCATTCTGCAGATTCTGCGGCACTTTGTTGATGTCGATGGGCAAGCGGTTCTGATCGGAATGAAGGGTCGTGATCAGCCGGCCGTGGGAATCGAAGACCTGTGATGAAACGGCAGGCCGCATGTTATTGCCTACAGCAGGCAAACTTTGATAGGCAGCAAAAATATAGCCAAACCCTAAGCCTGCGAAAACGACAAGGCATAAGGCGATGAAAAGGCGGATGCGGCGAAGGGGACCGGCTTTTTTGGCTTTTTTTGCTCTGCGTCTGGGTGTATACATTTTTTCCTCCTACGTGACGACGTAATCGTTCAAGATGAGCAGGTAATGAGACATTACTAATTTCTTATTATATCACATCATACATCATTATCCTATATAGGCGGGACAGGTTGAAAAAATTTAAAGTCTTTTTGGTGATTAAATCGTTTTACGCTACACGGAATCTGAAAATATTTCATATGTAGTATACTCTTTAAAAGAGTATCATGTAGCTTTTTTAGAAATGCCATTGACAATCGCAGAGAAATAGCGTACTATAAACGTAACAAGCAGACAATTTAGCGTACACGCTTGGTTATAATAGCAGGAGGTAAGGATTATGGCAAAGGACAGAGAAAAAGCATTTGTATTGTGGTTCGATGAACTGCGCAGAGCCGATGTAGCTCTCGTAGGCGGTAAATCGTCTTCCCTCGGTGAATTAACGTCTCAGACGGATGTTCCCGTTCCCTATGGGTTCGCGACGACAGCCGAAGGCTATCGCCATTTCATGCATGAAACGGGCATGGACGTCAAGATTCCGGAATTACTGAAAGGCCTGACCGACGTCGAAGACGCTGTCCAGCTCCGCGATGTGACGGCAAAGATCCGCAAGGCCATCTGTGATGCAGAAATGCCGGCCGACTTGGCAGCAGATATCCGCAAGAGTTATGAAGAATTGGGCAAGAAAGTCGGCGAAGCCAATCCTTTCGTCGCCGTCCGCTCCAGTGCAACCGCTGAAGACTTGCCGGACGCCAGCTTTGCCGGCCAGCAGGATACGTACCTCAACGTCCAGGGGGCTGACATGGTCATCCAGAAGGTCAAGGAATGTTACGCATCGACCTTTACCGACCGCGCTACGTACTACCGCACGAAACAGGGCTTCGATCATCTCTCCGTCGCTTTGAGCGCCGCTATCCAGATGATGGTCTTCTCCAAAGCTGCCGGCGTCATGTTCACCGTCGACCTGGTCACGGGCGATGATTCGACGATTACCATCGAAGGGGCCTGGGGCCTCGGCGAATACGTCGTACAGGGCACGGTTACGCCGGATAACTTCAAAGTCCGCAAGGATGACCTGACCATCCTCTCCAAGATGATCAATACCAAACCGATCGAACTGGTCCGCAAACCGGGCGGCGACTGCGAAGAAAAACTCGTTCCGCCGGAACTGCAGAAACAGCAGGTCATTACGGACGAACAGGTAAAGGAACTGGCTACGTACGCCAAAGCTATTGAAAAGCATTACGGCTGCTACATGGATATGGAATGGGGCGTCGACGAACGGACCAATAAGGTATGGCTCCTCCAGGCCCGTCCGGAAACGGTATGGTCCAAGAAAAATAAAGAAAAGAAAGAAGCCGCTGCCGAAAAGGCTGCTGTCACGACGGACCGCAACGTCGTCGTCAAAGGCCTGCCGGCCAGCCCGGGCAGCGCTGCTGGCAAAGCCCATGTCATCCTCGACCCGTCGAAGATCGCCGAATTCAAAGACGGTGAAATCCTGGTTACGACCATGACCGCTCCGGACTGGGTACCGGCCATGAAGAAAGCCAAGGCCATCGTCACCGATGCCGGCGGCATGACCTGCCACGCTTCCATCGTCAGCCGTGAACTGGGCATCCCCTGCATCGTCGGCACGAAGAGCCGCAGCGTCGAAGCAACGACGACCATCCAGGATGGCGCAGAAATCACGGTCGATGCGACGAACGGCATCGTCTATGAAGGCATCGTCGCCGACATCGTCAAACCGGAAGCTGCTGAAGCCCCGGCCGGCCAGGCTGCAACGACCGTCGTCGCTGCCGAAGCCGCTCCGATTACAGGCACGAAAATCTACATGAACCTGGGCAACCCGGATCTGGCTGAAAAATACGGCAAACTGCCTTGCGACGGCATCGGCCTCATGCGCGAAGAATTCATCTGGACGACCTTCATTCATGAACACCCGTTATACCTCATCGAAACGGGCCGGGCTGACCGCGTCGTCGATCAGTTGTCCGAAGGTATCCGCAAAGTCTGCCAGGCACTGGCTCCGCGTCCGGTCACGCTGCGCCTGAGCGACTTCAAATCGAGTGAATACCGCAACCTGACAGGCGGTGACAAATACGAACCCCAGGAAAGCAGCGCCCTCCTCGGCTGGCGCGGTGCTTCCCGTTACTATGATCCGAAATACGTCGAAGCCTTCAAACTGGAACTGAAAGCTGTCCGCAAAGTCCGCGAAGAATATGGCTACAAGAACCTCAACGTCATGATCCCCTTCTGCCGCCGCGTCGATGAAATGCAGAAAGTCGTCGACCTCATGGCTCAGGAAGGCCTCCACCGCGGTCCGGACTTCAAGGTCTGGCTCATGGCTGAAATCCCGTCCAATATCATCCTGGCCGACCAGTTCAACCAGTTCGTCGATGGCTATTCCATCGGCTCCAACGACCTGACCATGCTCATCATGGGTTGCGACCGCGACAACGATACGGTAGCACCGCTCTTCGATGAACGCAACTTGGCAGTCAAACGGGCTATCCGCCATCTCATCGCCGTAGCCCATAAGGACGGCAAGACCGTTTCCATCTGCGGCCAGGCACCGAGCGTCTATCCGGACTTCGCTGAATTCCTGGTCAAGAGCGGCATCGATTCCATCTCGGTCAACCCCGATGCCGTCGTATCGACACGGAAACACGTGGCACAAGTCGAACAGCGTATCCTCCTCGATTCGCTGACAGGCAAGGGCCGTGCTGATACAGAAGATTATACGTGGTAATAGCATATCCGATTTATGAGTAATAGAAAGGCGGTCCCAAAAGAAAAACAGACTTTTGGGCCGCCTTTTTCTCATACTAGGACCTTGTATTATACACTATTTGCATATTATACATCTTATATCGCGGGATGTTTTTATATATGTTATGATAATAAATGAATAAGAGAACGCTTGCTATGTAGGGGGTGAAAAGACGCTATGTTATCGGAACGTCAGGAAACGATTTTACAGATTGTAAAGGAAAACAGTCCGATTACGGGCCAGCATATTGCCAACCGGCTCCACGTGACGCGGGCAGCCCTGCGCTCGGACCTGGCCATCCTGACCATGTTAGGGCTCATCGATGCGCGGCCGAAATTAGGCTACTTTTTTACGGGCAATAAAGAAAAAGACCTGCTCTCGCGGGCCATCACGGATATCACCATTGATTCCTGCCTGTCGCAGCCTGTGATCGTCGGTGAGCATACGAGTGCTTACGATGCGATCATCGCCATGTTTACGGAAGATGCGGGGACCGTCTTTGTCGGGACGGACAATATCCTGGCCGGCGTCGTATCGCGAAAGGATTTATTGAAAACGGCTATGGGCAGCAATGACCTGCGGGCTCTGCCGGTGCGCATGGTCATGACGCCAGTGAGCAAAGTGATCTATGCCCAGCCTGAGGAAAAGGCTATCGTCGCCGCTCAGCGCCTGATCGAATATGAAATCGACTGCCTGCCTGTCGTCGAGGTCGAAAGTACCGATGAAGACGACAAGAAGGAATTGAAGATCCTCGGCAGGATATCAAAAACGAACATAACCCGTCTCTTTGTAGAATGTGGGTTAGGGAGGAGATAACTGTGGAAAAACCGATTATTTATGCCTGCTCAGACTCGCTTGGTGAAACGGCTGAACGCGTCGCCCGGGCAGCAGCCAGCCAGTACGACAAGCAAGAATTCAACATTATCCGCGTACCGTACATCCGGTCGGAACAGCAAATCGAGGAGCTGGTCTGCAAGGCCGAAGCTCACAATGCCATGATCTGCTACACCATCATTTCGCCGACCCTGCGCCGGAAACTGCGGGAACTGACTAAGTCGGCTAACGTCACCGTCGTCGATATCATCGGCCCCATGCTGGCCGGCGTCGGCACCCTGACGGATACGGAACCGACTTTGAAGGCCGGCATGATCCATCAGCTCGACGAAGAATATTTCAAACGCGTCGAAGCTATCGAATTCGCCGTCAAATACGACGACGGCAAGAACCCCATGGGCTTCTTGAAGGCCGATATCGTCATCGTCGGCGTCTCGCGCACGTCGAAGACGCCCCTTTCCATGTACCTGGCCCATAAGCGCATCAAAGCGGCCAATCTGCCGCTGGTGCCGGAAGTCAGCCTGCCGCCGGAACTGTTCCAGATCCCGGCCCGCAAGATCGTCGGCCTCATCATCGACCCGTTCAAGCTGAATTTCATCCGTTCGGAACGGCTGCGCAGCATGGGGCTCGATGCCAACGCCAGCTACGCCAATATCGAACGCATCAATGAAGAACTGGAATATGCCCGCGGTGTCATGCGCCGCCTCCATTGTCCCATCATCGATGTGTCGTCCAAGGCTATCGAAGAAACGGCGAACCTGGTCATGGAAATCGTCAAACGCAATAAAGAACTGTATCCAGAATAAAATCAGCCAATGGCGGCGAGGGGGGCTTGTTGCATCATGGTTCTTACCATTATGCAAGGGCCCTTTTTGCGTCACTGCGTGAGGTTTGACATTACGACATCAAACTTCGGAAGGAGCACTATGAAAGATTCGACGACAGCCATTTTCACGTCCCTGTCAGCGGCCCTGGAGAGCCGGCATTTTTTGGCGACGCTGGGAATGGAAAAAGATGAAATGACGGCCTGGATACGCCGCAGCCACCTGCGGTCCCTGGCCGATGAATTACAGCACTGCCGCGACGGGGAAGGGCGCTTTTCTTCACCTGCTGTCGTCGCGGCGGCCAAACCCTATCTGGACTGCCTCCGGGACGAGCCGGCCGGCGGCTGGCTGCGCTGCTGCCATCAGCGCGTCCTGGCCTGCCTCTTTCCCGGTTCCTGCCAGGGCCCGGAGGCCATGGCCCTGACAGGGCGCGGCAGTCATGGCGACATCTACCGGCGGGGCTGCCTGATCCTCATGCAGGTCCTGCGCGGCCTCTACCGCTATGAACGCCAGGTCCTGCCCTTCGACCCCAAGCGGGACATGCCCCTGGTATCGGTCCAGGAAATCATGGCCCACGGCTACACCAAGGAATACCTGCGCCTGCGTACGCTGGCTGCCGACGATTATATTTATGAATTCATGCGCATCGGCGTCGACATTACGCCTTTCAATACGCTGGGCCACGTCGGCGGCGTTCACTACGTCGCCGTCTACGCAGCCCGCCAGCTGGCGCGGAACGGCATCCCCGTCGACGTCGCCCTCATTTCCGGCGCCGCTGCCTGCCATGATATCGGCAAGTACGGCTGCAAGAAGAATGAAGAGAAGCGGGTCCCTTATTTACATTATTATTATACGGGCATGTGCTGCCGCCGCCTGGGCCTGCCGGGTATCGGCCACATCGCGGCTAACCATTCCGTCTGGGACCTGGAACTGGAAAACCTGTCCGTCGAATCGCTGCTGCTCATTTATGCCGATTTCCGCGTCAAGAGCAGCCGCGATGCCCAGGGAAAGGAAATCGTCCATTTCTATTCCCTGGCCCAGGCCTTCGATGTCATCCTGGGGAAACTGGATAATGTCGACGACGCCAAGCGCCAGCGCTATCAGAAAGTCTATGCCAAATTGGCGGACTTTGAAGATTTCATGAAAGAACACGGCGTCGTCACCGAACTGCCTGCCGACTTCGCCTGGGAACCGGCCGACCCGCCGCAGCCCATCCATCGGGAAAAAGTCCTCCTCGAAGGCAATGACGTCATTGCCCAGCTCAAATATGCCGCCATCGACCACAACATCCGCCTCATGAGCATTTTCCGCGATGAAAGCGATTTTGGCAACCTCATCGAAGCGGCCCGCAGCGAGCGGCAGTGGAAGAATGTCCGCACGTATATCGGCATCTTCGAGGAATATTCGACGTACATGACGGAGCATCAGAAGCTCATGACCTTGAAGTTCCTCTACGAGCTCTTGTCCCACCGCGAAGGCGACATCCGCCTGCAGGCGGCAGCCCTCATGGGACGCATCATCGCCAATTTCAACGATACGTATACCAAGGAACTGCCCGAAGGCGTCTCCCTGCCGGCCAAGGCCGTGACCAACCTGTCCCTGTTCACGACCTACCTGGACCGCATCATCTGCCCGGATATCCGCTTCACCGAGCAGCACAAGCTGTGGATCGGCTACTGCCTGAGCACCTTTGTGTCGGCCGTCCTGCACCGCTGTGCCCGGTCCCAGCGTCCCCGCTATACTGCCGTCATGGGGCCGTATTATGAACGGCGCAATTACAGTGAAGAAGAGTATATCATCCTCTTGAAGGTCCTGGCCGACATGGACCGGGACTATCTGGACGAAGCCTTTATGGCCGCCGCCGGCCCCTTCATCGAAAGGGCCAAGCAGAGCGAATCCTTCAACCTGCGCGTGGCCGCCCTGAACTGCGCCCGCCACGTCTTTGCCGACTATACGGACGACTTGTACTATAAGGACCTGCTCAAGGTCATGAACCTGCCTGAAGGGCGGGACGCCTTCTTTGAACGGGAAGGCAACCTCTTCCTGGTCGACCTCAAGATGGGGACCCACTGGGTCGTCAAAGTGGCCAACCTGGAACTCATGCTACGCTACATCGACGGCCAGAGCGATGCCGGCAGCGTCATGCATCTCGGGACCCATCTGACCAATCTGCTCAAGGTCAGCGAATCCATCTTCGTCCGCCGCGCCGCCGGCAACAGCCTGCTCAAGATCGCCTCGAACATGACTTATGCCCAGCGCAACGAACTGACGGTCGAACTGTTCAACGGCCTGGAAATCGGCGACCCGCAGATTTCTAAATACGTGCCGGAATTTTTGGGCAAGATGATCCTCAAGCTGCCGCCGCGGGAGTTCGACGAATTCGTCAAGACCATCGAAGGCCAACTGCTGACGGTCAACATCCCCTTGGCAGCGTCCATGGTCCAGACAGTGGGCATCATTTTGGAACAATTCGACGAATTTGCCAAAGAATTCTCAGAAGACCCGGCAGTCAACGAAAAGCGCCAGCGCCGCCTGCTGTACATCATGATCAAGGCCTATGCCCATTACAATAAGGAACTGAGCCGCGACGCCTTCCGCGATTTAGGGAAATTCATCTTCCACAGCCCGCTCATGCCGGACGAACGGAAAGATTTCCTCTTCAGCCACTGCTATAAGAAACTCCTGGTCCTCCTCGATGAGAACAGCGAAGAAAACCTGGATTTCTACAGCAATTCGGCCGTGCTCAACCATATTTACCGCTACATCAGCCAGCACGAATTCGCCAGAGGGCCCTTTACCTTTGAAACAGGCCGCAAGCCCTGCTTCTATCCGGGGACCTTCGACCCCTTCAGCCTGGGGCACAAGGCCGTGGCCTGCAAGATACGCGACCTGGGCTTCGACATTTACCTGGCCCTCGATGAATTTTCCTGGTCCAAGCACACCCAGCCGCGGCTCATGCGCCGCAAGATCATGAACATGTCCGTCGCCGATGAAGAGAACATGTATCCCTTCCCGGATGATATCCCCATCAACATTGCCAATCCGGCGGACATCAAGAAGCTCAAGGACATCTTTGCCGGCCGGGACCTGTACATCGCCGTCGGCACGGACGTCATCGAAAATGCGTCGGCTTACCGGGCCGTACCGACGCCGGATTCGATCCATACGGTCAACCATATCGCCTTCGCCAGGGAAACGCGGGAAAATGCCGAACCGGACCAGCATGAAAAGACCTACGGCATCCAGGCCAAGGTCATCCGCCTGACGCTGGACAAGTTCTACGAAGACATCAGCTCGACGAAGATACGCGAGAACATCGACCTTAACCGGGATATTTCCAACCTCATCGACGCCGTGGCACAGAACTTCATTTACGACAACAACCTTTACCTGCGCGAACCGGCGTACAAGCACGTCCTGGAAGCCCGGGAAATCGGCATCGGCTCTTTCAAGCCGCGCGGCGCCGAAAGCCTGTGGCCCATCTGCAGCGCCCTCTGGGATAAAGGCTACCATACGGAGACCGTCGACAGCTACGTCGAAAAGGACTACGTCTGGACGCTGTACATCGATGACGCCAGCCAGGAGCGCAAGATGATCGCTTACGCCGCCGTCCACCGCGTGGGCTCCCGCGATTTGCTGCGCGAGTTCCACGACTCGGCCATTGCCTCGCACATCCGCGATGCCGCTGACGGAGGCATTGCCTGCATCGGTTTTCTCTATGCCGACGACATGGCCGGCATTGCCAATGTCAGCCAGATCATCATTACGGAAATCCTGACAGAGCTCATTGCCCGCGACTACGCCTACGCCGTCTACCATCCCGTCGATCCGGCCGGCTGCGAGCAGCCCGTCATCGACGCATTGCGCCGCCAGGGGTTCGTCAACATTGCGCCGCCGGAAGAGACGCCGATTTATGCAGTCAACATGAAATCGCCCATCGTCATTTTCCGCGACGTCGAAACGACCATCAAGAACCCCTTCAACAAGAATCCCCGCGTCCGCCGGGCCATCTACGAGGCCCACAACAATCTGTTGTCGGTCATGAACCACATTTATCCGGGCCAGCTCATCCTGTCCTTCAACATGAGTGCCTTTTATAATAAGATCATCAAGAAAGTCGCTGAAATCAACGGCGTTTCCATCGTCGAAGACAAGAAGAAGCGCCGCGGCCCGTACATGACCGTTCCCTTTGGCAAGGCCCTGAGCGATGTCCTCGTACCCAACACGGTGACCAAGGGCCTGCACATCGACAAGTATTTCGACCGCACGGTCAAGTCTTTTACCATCGCCGAATGTCAGCACTATTCGTCTGTCGACAATCAGGTCAAGACCATCAAGTCCTTCGACAGGCCGGTCATCCTCATCGACGACCTTTTGCACAAAGGCCACCGCATGCGCATGCTGACGCCCTACCTGGAACAGAACGGCGTCGAAATCAAGGAAGTCCTGGTCGGCGTCATGACCGGTCAGGCCATGGACATGATGGAAGAAAAGGACATCCGCGCCGAGAGTGCTTACTTCCTGCCCAGCCTGGAAGTCTGGCTCAATGAAAGGGACTGCTATCCCTTCATCGGCGGCGACAGCCTGGACAATGCCCATAACTACAGCGGCTACGGCCGCAATCCGTCGATCAACCTGGTCCTGCCCTATGTCAAGCCGGCTTTCATCGGAAAAGGCAACAGCGACGCCGACTACTTATACTCCCTGACGTGTCTGCAAAATGCCGCATCTATCATGGAGACATTGCAGGACGTCTACCAGGAAACCTTTGAAAAACGCCTGACCCTGAAGCGGCTCGGCGAAGTCATTACCTACCCGCGTATCCCCGATATCGACGTCGGCGTCAAGTTCGATGAAAACATGGACCCGACGCGCTTCATCGAGAACGATATCGAACGGCTCATCCGCCTGCGCTGGGGGGAAGGAGATGGAGAACTTGAATAAATGGATACATGATCTGCCCGGAGAAATCGGAGCCTCTGCCATGCCCCTCGACAGGGCACCGCAGCTGGCCGGGAAGGCCCGCGTCCATATCGTCGCCTTGGGCGATGTGGGTACGACCATGCTCATCGGCCTGCTCCTGGTCGGCCAGGACGTCATCGGTTCTGTCGGCATGTGCGATATCAACGAGAAGAACCTGGCCCGCCTGGAAATGGAGATGAACCAGATACGCTACCCCTTTGCCGGACTGGATGGCTGTGACGACCCGGTCCTGCCGGCTGTGACCATCGTCCCGGAAAAAGACGTCTTCGACTGCGATGTCTTCATTTTCTGTGCCAGCAAGGGCGTACCGCCTGTCGGTGCCGGCGGCGACGTGCGCATGGCCCAGCTCGAAGCCAACCGCAGCCTCGTCGCCCATTATGCGGCCCTGGCCCGCCAGGCCGGCTTCGGCGGCCAGGTCTGCATCGTATCGGACCCGGTCGACCCTTTGTGCCGCGCCTTTTTGACTGCTTCCGGCCTCCATCCGTCGCAGATCCAGGGCTACGGCCTGGGCGTCATGCATGCCCGGGCCTGCTACTATGCGAAAAAGGATCCGCGCTTCGCCCATTATCTGCAAGAAGGCCGCGCCTTTGGGCCCCACGGGGCGGACCTGGTCATCGCCGACCGCCTCGACGGCTATGACGACGCGCTGTCCAGGGAACTGACGGACCTCGTCGTCCATGCCAACGTCGCCGTCCGCGACCTGGGCTACAAGCCCTACATCGCCCCGGCCCTGTCGTCGGCGGCCTTGTCGATCATCCTGACCCTGCGCGGCCAGTGGCATTACGGGTCGGTCTACCTCGGAGATGCATCGAAAGGCGCTTTCTTCGGCGTCAAGAACCGCGTCGCCGGCGGCTGCGTGACCTATGAAGACGTCTGTGCCTGCCCGGCCCTCTATGCGCGCTGGAAACGGGCTTATACGGCACTGAGCCGCCTCGTATAGGAAGGGGGCCTTGCCATGTTGTTGGTCGTCAAGGTCGGCTGGGAGGAAGCGGGCCACACGGAACGCATCCGGCGCGTCCTCGACCGGGCCCTGGCCGGGCGGACGTATACCGTCATCGAACGGGAAAAGGCCTTTTTGCGCTGGTGCGTCCGCACGCCGGCGGAAAAAGAGGGGACAGCCGTCCTCTTTGCCGTCGCCCTGCCCAGGGCCGGCGTCAGCCTGTCCTATGTCCACCTCGTATCCTGCCTGGTCCGCCACCGTCACTGCCTGGCCGGCTGCCGCGGTGCCGTCCTCGTCGACGGGCAGGGGGAATTTTTTACAAAAAAAATAGGCCGGGAGCTGATTTTCTTTGCCAATCAGGCCGGCTGTATCTTTCCCGGGAAGCCTCTCGTCGAGGCTACGGGCTCTCTCTATAATTTTAATACCCAGGCCAAGATCCAGGGCCTCTCTAATGAAGAGGCCTATGCCGTCAGTGCCGGCCGCCTGGTCAACAAGCTGCTGTCCTTCGTCCGCCCGTCCGGGTCAGGGAAGGTCAAAGATATCGTCGTCATCCACGCCAGCAGCCGCCGCACGTCGAATACGCTCCTCCTCTGGGAGATGGTCCGCCGCCATCTGCAGGGGAAGGCCAAGGTCACGGAGATTTCCCTGCGCAACGGCAGCGTCGTCGACTGCCGGGGCTGCAGCTACGAAACGTGCCTCCACTTCGGTGAAAAAGGGGACTGCTTCTACGGAGGCGTCATGGTCGAAAAAGTCTATCCCGCTGTGCGCCAGGGCGACGTCATCGTCCTGGTCTGCCCGAACTACAACGACGCCGTCAGCGCCAACATCACGGCCTTCTTCAACAGGCTGACGGCCCTGTTCCGCAAGGAAGAGGCGGCCTTTGCCAATAAGGAAGTCTACGCCCTGGTCGTTTCCGGCTACAGCGGCGGCGACATCGTGGCTGAACAGATACTGGACGCCATGAACTGCAACAAGAATTTCATCCTGCCGCCGTACTTCGCCCTCATCGAAACGGCCAACGACCCCAAGAGCATCCTCCAGAACGCCGGCATCGAAGACCGGGCGGCCCGCCTGGCAAAATATATATGTATGTAGGGGCCGCCCACAGGGCGGCCCACAGGCCGCAGTTCGCAGGTCGCAGGTCGCAGTTAGCAGGCCGCATGTAGGGGCTCGCACGTGGCGAGCCCGCTCCGGGATATGTGCGATTCCCCGTTCATTTCGTTGGGGGAATCACACAAATTCCCAACGGGTCGCCCACGTGGCGACCCCTACGAACCACTAAAAAGGACTGCCCATGAAGGCGTATTCCCTCATTTGCAGTCCACTTTCTCTTTATCGTTTTTCGTTCGTCGTTCATCGTTCATCGCGATGGATTGATATTTTTTATCCCATACGACGAACGATGAACGACCTACGATGAACGTAAAAAGAGGCTGTCTTTATGGACAGCCTCTTTTTATCATTAAACATCACGCTGGACTTTACCGGAACGAAGGCAACGAGTGCAAACATTAACTCGTTTTACTTCGCCGTCGACGACAGCGCGGACACGCTGGATATTCGGTTTCCAGGTTTTTTTCGTTTTCAAGTGGGAATGGCTGACATTCATGCCGCTCATTGTTCCTTTACCACAGATTTCGCAAAAGTTTGCCATTGGTTACACCTCCCTGCACCATCACAGTACAACATATAAATCTTATCACAGATTATTAGGTAAAGCAAGTTTTATTTTTTAAAAAAGCCTACGAAATATGATACAATAAAAACGAATATTTGACAAGGAGTTTTTGGTATGAATTTTTCCATTCGCGATTTAAAAGGCATCGGACCGCGCAAAGAAGCCCTGTTTGCCCGGCTCCATTTGGCGACGGTGTCCGACTTATTGCAATATATGCCCCGCGATTATGAAGACCGCAGCCACATCTGGCCCATCGGCCAGGCGCCGTGCGGGACGGGGAAGGCCGTCCTGGTCTGCGGGACCGTGGCTTCGGTCCAGGAAATGCGGCCCCGCCGGGGCCTCTCCATCTTGAAGGTCATGGTCAGCGACGGCACGGGGGCTGCCGAACTGGTCTGGTTCAATCAGGCCTTCAAGAAGCGCCAGTTCCATGTCGGCCTGCCCCTGACGGCTTTCGGCAAGATGGAATGGGCTTACGGCCGCCGCCAGATGAATACGCCCGACACGGAAGAAGGGCGGGCTGGCGGCGATGGCTTCGTCCCCGTCTACGGCCTGACCGACGGCCTGCGTCAGCAGGATATCCGCAAGGCCGTGCGCCAGGCCCTGGACCTGGCCAGGGAACATCCGGACATCCTGCCCGGATGGGACGGATGCCGTCAGTCGCCTTTTGCCGCCATGCCGACGCTCGAAGCCTATGAGCAGATGCATTTCCCCGATTCTATGGAGAAACGGGAACAGGCCCGGCGCCAGCTGGCCTTTGAAGAGCTCTTCGACATGCAGCTCGGCCTGCTCCTGCGCCGGCGCCATGAAGGCAAGCGCCAGGGTATCAAATGCGGCCCTAACGGCCATCTGCTCAAGGCCTTCTATGACCACCTGCCCTTTACCCTGACGAAAGGCCAGACCCAGGCCTTCCTTGATATCCAGGCCGATATGGAGAGCGAAGTGCCCATGCAGCGCCTGGTCCAGGGCGATGTCGGCTCCGGCAAGACCGTCGTCGCCGCCCTGGCCCTGGCCAAGATCGTAGAGAACGGCTATCAAGGGGCCCTCATGGCGCCGACGGGCATCCTGGCGGCTCAGCACTATGAAGAATTCTGCCGCCTCTTTCAGGGCATGGACGTCCACATCGCCTTGCTGACGGGCCGGACGACGGCTAAGGAGCGGCAGCAGCTCCTGGAAGAACTGGCCCAGGGGCGCATCGACATCCTCATCGGGACTCACGCCCTGATACAGGACGACGTGGCTTTCCGCTGCCTGGGCCTGGTCGTCACGGACGAACAGCACCGCTTCGGCGTCTGCCAGCGGTCGGCGCTGGAACAAAAGGGGAGGGAGCCACATGCCCTGTTCATGACGGCCACGCCCATTCCCCGGACGCTGACCTTGTCCCTCTACGGCGACCTTGACGTGTCGTCCATCCGCGAGCTGCCGCCAGGGCGGAAACGGGTCAAGACCTATGCCGTCGGCGAAGCCCTGCGCCGGCGGGTCTATATCTTCATGGACAAGCTCATGGCCCAGGGCCAGCAGTGCTACGTCGTCTGTCCCCTCGTCGAGGCCTCGGAAAGCGTCGATTTGCAGGCGGCGACGGACCTCTATGAGGAACTGCGGTCCCGCGTCTTCAAAAAGCGCACGTGCGGCCTCGTCCACGGCCGTATGGCCGGCAAAGAGAAGGAAGCCGTCATGGAAGCCTTTCAGAAAGGGGATATCCAGCTCCTGGTCGCGACGAGCGTCATCGAAGTCGGCGTCAACGTCCCCAATGCGACGGTCATGTTCATCGACGGCGCCGAACGCTTCGGCCTGGCCCAGCTCCACCAGCTGCGGGGCCGCGTCGGCCGCGGCGATCTGCAGGCTTATTGCATCCTCATGGCCAAAGGCGGCAGCGATGAGACGCGGCAGCGCCTGAAATGGATGGAACAGATACACGACGGCTTCACGCTGGCTGAAAAAGACCTGCTCCTGCGCGGTTCGGGACAGCTCTTCGGCTATATGCAGCATGGCCTGCCCGATTTGAAAGCTGCCGATATTATAAACGATGTACCTCTCCTGGCGGCGGCCCGCGATGCGGCCCGGCAATGGTGGCTGGGCCACGAAGACCTGGGGAAAGCAGAAGCGGCATTAAAGAGACGCTTTGGCCATACTTTTGCCGGCCTTTTAAATAACTGATAGAAATTTGCTGTAATATATGTACATAAGAGCTGATTTCAGTTATAATAAGGGATGAGCTATTTAGGGGTATTTCCCCTTAGTTTCTTATATTTTTCAAAACAGAGGTGCAAATATGAGATCTGATAAATTTGGTATGAGAGGTTTGACATTTGATGACGTTCTCCTGGTTCCGGCAAAATCGGACGTACTCCCGAAGGAAGTCGACGTTTCGACGAACCTGACGCGCGATATCAAACTGAATATTCCTATTATGAGCTCTGGTATGGATACCGTTACAGAAGCTCCTATGGCTATTGCCGTAGCCCGCGAAGGCGGCATCGGCGTTATTCATAAGAACATGTCCATTGCCGCCCAGGCGCGGGAAGTCGACAAAGTAAAGCGGTCGGAACACGGCATCATCATCGACCCGATTTTCCTTCATCCCGATAATCTCCTGGCCGATGCCAATGAATTAATGGGCAAATACCGCATCTCCGGCGTACCTATCACGGTCGACGGCAAACTCGTCGGCATCATCACCAACCGCGATATGCGCTTTGAAGAAGACATGAGCCGCCGCATCGGTGACATCATGACCAAAGAAAACCTGATCACTGCTCCTGTCGGCACGTCCCTGGCAGAAGCCAAAGAAATTCTCCGCAAGCACCGCATTGAAAAATTACCCCTTGTCGATAAAGAAGGCAACCTCCAGGGCCTCATCACCATCAAGGATATCGAAAAGGCTACGAAATACCCGAATTCTGCCAAAGATGGCAACGGCCGTCTCCTGGTCGCTGCTGCTGTCGGCGTAACCCATGACATGACCGACCGCCTCGACGCTCTCGTCGCTGCCAAAGTCGACGTCGTCGTCATCGATACGGCTCACGGCCATTCCCTGGGCGTCCTCAATACGCTGAAAGAAATCAAGAAGATGTACCCGCATCTCCCGGTCATCGCCGGCAACGTCGCTACGGGTGCCGCTACGGAAGCCCTCATCGAATGTGGCGTCGACGCCGTCAAAGTCGGCATCGGCCCTGGCTCCATCTGCACGACCCGTATCGTCGCTGGTATCGGCGTACCGCAGATCACGGCCGTCTATGAATGTGCTAAAGTCGCTCAGCGCTATGGTATCCCCATCATCGCCGACGGCGGCATCAAGTATTCCGGTGATATGGCCAAAGCCATCGCTGCCGGCGGCAACGTCGTCATGATGGGCAACCTCCTGGCCGGCACGGAAGAAAGCCCGGGCGAAACGGTCATCTATCAGGGCCGCAGCTACAAAGAATACCGCGGCATGGGTTCCCTGGCCGCTATGGAATGTGGCAGTAAGGACCGTTACTTCCAGGAAGATGCCAAGAAGCTCGTCCCCGAAGGCATCGAAGGCCGTGTACCGTACAAAGGACCGGCAGCTGACACGATTTACCAGATGGTCGGCGGTCTCCGCGCATCCATGGGCTACTGTGGCTGCCACAACATTAAAGAAATGATTGAAAATACGCAGTTCATCCAGATCACCGCAGCCGGTCTTCGTGAAAGCCATCCTCACGATGTCAACATCACGAAAGAAGCTCCGAACTACAGCGTAAACTAAGCAGGGCGGAGGGATACGTTGATTAGTACAATCGATATCTTGTCCATCCCCATATGGAACGTCACTATGGAAGAAGCCCGGAACCTGGCCTTTAAGTGCATCGATGAAGGCCGGGCCGCTTCCATTGCGACGGCTAATGCAGAAATGGTCATGCGGGCCCAGACGGACCGCGAACTGGCCCATATCCTCCAGCATGCCGACCTGGTAGTTCCCGATGGGGCCGGCGTCCTGTGGGCTGCAGAACAGCAGGGCAAGAAATTTAAAGAACGCGTGACAGGTGTCGATTTGGCGTGCAGTCTGCTCCAAGAAGCAGCCGCACGCCAAACGGCTGTCTACCTCTTTGGCGGTGCCCCGGGCATTGCCGAACAGGCTGCGGCCAATGTGCAGCAGCAACTGGGGTCCCTGAACATCGTCGGGACTCATTCGGGATTCTTTTCGGCTGACGAAGAACAGGGTATCATCGAAGATATCCGCAGCAAGGGGACGCGCATCCTCTTGGTCGCCCTCGGCGTGCCGAAACAGGAAAAATGGATATCTGAGCATCTCTACGAACTCGGCCCCTGCGTCTGTATGGGCGTCGGCGGGACCTTCGACGTCCTGGCTGGCAAAGCCGGCCGGGCTCCGAAATGGATGCAGGACAACCGCCTGGAATGGCTCTATCGCCTGTTGAAGGAGCCGACGCGGTTCAAGCGCATGCTGGCGCTGCCGAAATTCGTCGCGGCTGTCAAGCTGGGCGGCCGGGCTAAGTGATGAGGTGATGAGTTGAAAAGTGATGTCTTGAACAAACCTTATATCGTAGAAGACGGATACCCCTTCATTATCGTGCCTCTGTTGCTGGCTGTGGCAGCAGGCTATTTCATCAACGCCTACGCCGCCGTCCTGCCGCTGCTGCTGGCTGCGTATTTCACCTATTTCTTCCGCAACCCCAGCCGGACCATGCCGACAGACGACCATCTCCTGGTGTCGCCGGCTGACGGGACTGTCGTCGGCGTCGAAGAAGTGGAAGAAGATGCCTATCTCAACCAGAAGTGCCGGAAAATCATCATTTTCCTGTCCATCTTCGATGCCCATGTCAACCGGGCACCGCTGCCGGGGACCATTGATTTCCAGCAGTATACGTGCGGCCGCTTCCGTCCGGCTTATAAAGAAGGCGTCGGCTATGAAAATGAACGCTATTCCATCGGCATCCATTCAGTCCATACGGATATCCTGGTCACCATCATTGCCGGCATCCTGGCACGGCGCATCGTCTCCTGGGTCACCTTGGGCGATGAACTGCAGCACGGCCAGCTCTACGGCATGATCAAATTCGGGTCGTGTGCAGAAATCTATGTCCGCGACAATGTGGAAATCACTGTCAAGAAGGGCCAGAAGGTCCGTGCTGGTGAATCCGTCATAGGGAGGATAGTTTAATGAAAAATGTAATACCATGTCTGTTTACGTCAGGAAACCTCAGCTTCGGGGTCCTGAGTATGATCATGACCCTCCACGGGCTCTATACCTGGGCCGGTGTCTGCATCCTGCTGGCCATGGTCTGCGACGCCTGCGACGGCCGCTCGGCCCGTGCCCTTGGCGTCGCCGGTGATTTCGGCAAGGAACTCGACTCCTTATCCGACGTCGTATCCTTTGGGGCCGCTTCGGCTTTCCTGATCTATTCTTATTCACTCCAGTCCCTGGGCTGGATCGGCGCCATCCCGGCCATCATCTACGCCGCTCTCGGCGGTATCCGCCTGGCCCGGTTCAACCTCAACACCGGCGTCATCCACGGCTATTTCCAGGGCATGCCGATTCCTAATGGCGGCTGCCTCATTGCGACGTACGTCATTTCCGGCGCCGTCCTGCCGGCATGGCTGCTGGCCATCTTCGTCGTCCTCCTGGGCTACCATCTGGTCAGCAAGGTCCACAACCCCGATTTCAAAGGGGCCAGCCCGGACGTGCTCCACAAATCGGCCCTGGCCATTTCTCTCATCTTCGGCGTTCTGGTCCTGGTCTTCGTCGACTTCCATCTGATCATCACCATGCCTTTCTTACTGTATATCGTCTTCGGGTTAGTCAATACGGCCATGAACGTCGCAGCTGCTCGCTAAGTCTTTAGGGAGAGTCGCATATGGAACACATCTTGGATATCATCATGATACCCATACAGGTCATCATCGTTTTTTATTCCCTCTATTATTTCATCCTCGCCTGCTTCGGCCTCATGAAGCGGCGGGAACGCATTACGGTAGCGCCTAAGAATACCTTCGCTGCCGTTATTTGCGCGCATAATGAAGAAAAAGTCGTCTGGCAGCTCATCGACAATCTGAAACAGCTCCACTATCCGAAGGATATGTACGACATCTACGTCGTCGCCGACAACTGCACGGACCATACGGCCGACATCTGCCGCGAGCACGGAGCCATCGTCAAGGTGCGGACCAACAAGGAACAGGTCGGCAAGGGCTATGCCCTGGACTGGATGTTCTCGCAGATGCTGGCCCAGGAGAAGCAGTATGACGCCTTCGTCGTCTTCGATGCGGACAACCTGGTCCATCCGGAATTCCTGCGGGAAATGAACAACCACCTCTGCAAGGGGGAAAAGGTCATCCAGGGCTATATGGATTCCAAGAATCCGACGGACTCGTGGATTGCCGGCACCTTTTCCATCGCCTTCTGGCTCATCAACCACATGTGGCACCTGGCCAAGTACAACATCGGCTTGTCCACGGCCCTGGGCGGCACGGGCATGTGCATCGCCACGGAAATCGTCCGCAAGTACGGCTGGGGCTGCGACTGCCTGACGGAAGACATGGAATTTTCCATGAAAGTCCTCCTCGAAGGCGTCCGCACCTGCTGGGCCCATGATGCCATCATTTACGACGAAAAGGTCGTCGGCTTCATGCAGTCCTGCCGCCAGCGCAAGCGTTGGGCCCAGGGCCAGTGTGACTGCGGCGAACGCTTCATTCCCAAGCTCTTCGCCCGGGGCATAAAGACCGGCAACATCCGCATGCTCGACGGCATCGTCACCTTGTCCCAGCCATTTTTCATGATGGCTTCGACCATTTACGCCGTCCTGGCTTCGATTAATTCGTACCTGCCTTTCTATACGAATATCCTCAATGCCATCGTGCCCGTCCAGATTTGGACCATCATCGGTGTTGGCCAGTACCTCATTCCGGTCATCGTCCTCTTGCAGATCAAGGTGCCGCCGAAATCATGGGCATACCTCATTATTTATCCGATTTTCATGTACAGCTGGATCCCTGTCAACTTCCTCGGTTTCAAAGACCGGCACAAGATGAAATGGAGCCACACCCTGCACACGCGGGCCCTGTCTTATGAAAGCGCGGCCTTATTGCGTAAAGAAAATAAGAAGTAAGGAGATAGACTATGCATATTTTGTTGACCAATGATGACGGATTGAAGGCGCCGGGCCTTCAGACGCTGAAGCGGGAACTGGCATCCCATGACTGCCGCCTGACTGTCGTTGCGCCCAATGGCCAGCGCAGTGCGGCGTCTCATTCCATGACCATCAACAAGGCCCTCTACTGCCGCGACGAATCGACGGTACCGGGAATCCGGGAAATCGCCGTATCCGGTACGCCTGTGGACTGCGTCAAGATGGCTATGGAATATTTCCTCAAAGAAGATAAACCGGACCTCATCATTTCCGGCATCAACGACGGCTATAACCTGGGCAGCGACGTCCTCTATTCCGGGACCGTGTCGGCGGCCATGGAAGGGCCGTATTACGGTCTGCCGGCCTTTGCCGTATCCATGCTGGGCATGACTGATGAACGCTGCGCCCAGACGGCCCACCTCGTCTGGGACCTGGTCCAGAAGCTCGTCGTCAAAGGCCGCTTCCCGGGCATCGCCAACATCAACGTGCCGCCAGAAGGGGCTGTCAGCCTGGACAACGTCCGCGTCGTGCCCCAGACGGTCCAGATTTACCACAATGTCATCGCTGAGAAACGCGACCTCGACGGCAGCGTCTGCTATCGTATCGTCGGCGATATCGACATGACGACGGCTCCCGACGATAGCGATGTCGCCTGCATCCGCCAGGGTCATATCGCCCTGACGCCGCTCAAATGGCAGCAGACGGCCGACCGGGTCATGGACCACTTAAAAGGATGTCTGTCACTATGACTGATGAAGAACTCATAGAAAAAGCGAAAGCCTACCGCGCTCATTCGTACAGCCCGTATTCTCATTTTCCCGTCGGCGCCGCTGTCCTGGCCGCGTCGGGGAAGGTCTATGGCGGCTGCAATATCGAGAATTCCAGTTATCCCCTGGGCAACTGTGCCGAACGGACGGCTATCTTCAAGGCCGTATCCGAAGGGGAACGGGACTTTACGGCTATTGCCATCGTCGCCGATACGCCCGGCCCCTGTTCGCCCTGCGGCGCCTGCCGGCAGGTCATGGCCGAATTCCATATCCCCAAGGTCATCATGGCCAACCTGAAAGGGGAATGGTGCGTCGTCACGATGGATCAGCTCCTGCCGTACGCCTTTTCTGACACAGATTTGTAAAGAAAGTTCGCTGAATACGGACAAATTTCCGTAAAGGGCTTGCATTTTTTAAGAAGCCGGTTTATAATAACAATCACATCATACATATTGCGTGAACGAAACACACGGGAGAAGGCAATGCCTACCGACGGAGTCAAACTCTCAGGTGCCCCCGCAAGGGGGTGGGACCGTGTGTGGACACGACTCTGGAGAGTCCCGTTTGGGCGCCGAAGGTGCAAGGAAGCGATTCCTAATCTCTCAGGCAAAAGGACAGAGCTGGCAGAACGACCTTTCTTTTTCTGCGACCCTTAGGACCTATCTTCAGAGTGATGATGATAGGTCTTTTTTTCATGTCATTATAATTACCATAACAAAAGGGGAGTATGAAAGATGTTAGAAACGTTGAATGCCATTGATAGTTTTGTCTGGGGCCCGCCCTTGCTGGTCCTGCTCATCGGGACCGGCCTGATGCTGACTGTCCGCCTCCATCTGCTCCAGGTCTTCCGCCTGCCGAAAGCGCTGAAGCTCATCTTCACGGCCAAGAACCAGGGCGAAGGCGACGTAGACAGCTTCAAGGCCCTGTGCACGGCCCTGGCCGCTACGGTCGGGACAGGCAACATCGTCGGCGTCGCTACGGCCGTCCATGCCGGCGGCCCGGGCGCTATCTTCTGGATGTGGATGGCCGCTTTCGTCGGCATGGCCACGAAATACGCCGAAGGCTGTCTGGCCGTCAAATACCGCACGGTCGACAAGAACGGCGATATCGCCGGCGGCCCGATGTACTACATCGAAAACGGCCTGGGCAAGAAATACAAGCCCTTGGCTTTCTTGTTCGCCTTCTTCGGCGTCCTCGTCGCCTTCTTCGGTATCGGGACCTTCGCTCAGGTCAATTCCATCGTTGAAATCACGCGCCTGACGACGAGCATCCCCGTCGAATACACGGCCATCGTCCTGACCATCCTCGTCGCTGCCATCACCATCGGCGGCCTCCAGTCCATCGCCCGTGTCGCTTCCAAGATCGTCCCGGCCATGGCTGTCATCTATGTCGTTTCTACGGTCGCTTTCCTCGTCGTCTTTGCCGACCAGATCCCGGCTGCTGTCGAACAGATCATCGTCAGCGCCTTTACACCGACGGCTGCAGCTGGCGGCTTCCTCGGTGCCACGGTACTGGTTGCTATGCGCAACGGTGTCGCCCGCGGCGTCTTCTCCAATGAATCGGGCCTGGGCAGTGCGCCTATCGTAGCCGCTGCGGCCAAGACGAAATGGCCGGCTGAACAGGGCCTCATTTCCATGACCGGTACCTTCATCGACACCATCATCATCTGCACCTTGACCGGTCTGGTCCTGGTCGTCAGCGGTGCCTGGATGGGCGACGTCAATGGCGCAGCCCTGACCAATGCGGCTTTCACCATGGCTTTCCCGACCTACGGCAGCATCATCCTCTGCGTCGGCCTGACCTTGTTCGCCTTCACGACCATCCTCGGCTGGAACTACTATGGTGAACGCTGCGTCGAATACCTCGTCGGCGTCAAAGGTATCATGCCGTACCGCATCATCTTTATCGCCCTCGTCGCCTGCGGCGCTTTCATCAAACTCGACGTCATCTGGGTCCTGGCTGACATCGTCAACGGCCTCATGGCTATCCCGAACCTCATCGCCCTCATCGGCCTGTCTGGCGTCGTCGTCGCCGAAACGAAGAAATACTTCGCTCATCTGAAAGAAGAAGAAATGGTCGTAGCCGAAGATTTGGAAGAAAAAGTACCGGCTGGCCATTAAGTCGTAAAAATTTTCAAAAAAAATACTTGACGATTCCGTTAGTTATGGTATAATTCTTCTTGTGCCAAGCACTGAAACACCATGTGCCGGGCACAAGAGATATGCCGGGGTGGCGGAATGGCAGACGCACCTGACTCAAAATCAGGCGGGTAACACCGTGAGGGTTCAAGTCCCTCCCTCGGCACCAAGCAAAGAGGCTTGTCGCATAGCGGCAAGCCTTTTTTTTATTTTTGTGATGGAAGCCTCTCCTGATAGGAGAGGTGGCCTGAAAGGACTGAGAGGTTAACCTCTCAGTCAGCTTCGCTGACAGCTCCCCTATAAAGGGAGCCACGGGCCGCGAGCCACAAGCCACGAGCCACGAGCCACGAGCCACGAACCACGAACCACTATCGTAAGACAACTTCTTTTTCTTTCTATCTAGATATGTTATAATGAAATAGACATATGATTATAGGAGGGAGTCGATTCACATGAACGAAATCTTTGCCAGACGGAGTATCCGTAAATTTTTACCGACCATGGTAGAAGATGAAAAGATAGAACAGTTACTGCGCGCCGCTATGGCCGCTCCTTCGGCTGGGAACCAGCAGCCCTGGGAATTTTACGTCGTCCGCGACAAACGGGTCATCCAGGACCTGTCCCACTGCAGTCCCTATGCCGGCTGTGCTGCCGGTGCTTCTTTGGCCATCGTCGTCTGTTCCCGCGATGAAAACATGCGTTTTCCGGCTTTCATCAACCTCGACCTCAGCGCAGCTGTCGAAAACATCCTGCTCGAAGCAGTACACCTCGATCTCGGTGCCGTATGGCTCGGCGTCGCCCCGTATAAGGCCCGCGAAGTCCTCGTCCGCCGGTCCCTCGGCGTTCCTCAGGGCCTGACCCCGTTCGCCATCGTCGCCATGGGCTATCCCCAGGCTACGGCCGAAGAAAAACCCCGCGAAGACCGCTACGACCCGTCGCGCGTACATTATGTATGATTAGTTTGTAGTACAGAGTTTGTAGTTTGCAGAGAAAGGTTTAAATTTAAACCCATCCGCTAACCACTAACAACTAACTACTACCAACTTAAAAGGGCTTGTCGTCATACGACAAGCCCTTTTATACACCTGAAAGGAAAATCCCATGTCTGAAGAACGAGCTCCTATTACTTTCCATCTGGAGGAATTGCGGCGGCGCATCATCGTCTGCCTCGTGGCCTGGCTGGTGGGCAGTATTATTTCCTATATATATGCTGAAGATATCATCGCCGTCATTTCGGCTCCTGCCGGGAAATTGTATTTCCTCAATCCGGCAGAAGTCTTTTTTTCTTATATAGAGATCGCCGCCTTTGCCGGTTTCATCGGGACCCTGCCCATCCACTGCTTCGAGTTCTGGCGCTTCCTGCGGCCTGCCCTGCGCGGCGGGGAAGTGACGACGGCCTTGTGGTTCATCCCGTCGGCTCTGCTCCTGTTCTATGGCGGTTCGGCCTTTGCCTTTTTCTTCGTCCTGCCGGCGGCGGTCCAGTTCTTCATGGGCTTTGCCACGGCTTCCCTGCAGCCCATGTTCTCCCTGGCGTCGTACCTGTCTTTCTTCATCGCCTTCCTGCTGCCCTTCGCCCTGGGCTTTGAACTGCCCCTGGTCCTCCTGGTCCTGTCCCGCCTGGGCCTGGTGACGCCGGCCATGCTCAGGGCCAAGCGCCGCGTCTTCGTCCTCCTGGCTTTCGTCTTCGCCGGTGTCGTGTCGCAGACGACGGATATCTTCACGCAGACGTGCATTGCCGTTCCCATGATTGTCTTATATGAAGGGACAATTATCGTCATGAAGGTGACAAACAGGGGAAGCCGGGAAAACGGCGAAAAGGGCGGAGAAACATGACTTGTATACAGTATTTTTATAAAGACAAAGTGTGCCGTCCCTTGTAATGTTTTCCTATTTTGTTATAATGAAGAAAGCGGTGAATGTATGGGAGTGGACATCTGTGCGTTTACCGGTCTTGACTTAATATTTCTAAGCAGGAGGGTATTTTCATGAAAAAAATTCGTTCGGTTTTAGTTGCCAACCGCGGAGAAATTGCTATTCGTGTTTTCCGGGCTTGTAATGAACTGGGAATCCGTACTGTAGCTATTTATTCCAAAGAAGATTCGTTGTCCCTGCATCGTTTCCGTGCAGATGAATCGTATCTCGTCGGTGAAGGTAAAAAACCGGTAGATGCATATTTAGATATTGAAGATATTATCCGCATTGCTCACGAACACGACGTCGATGCCATTCATCCGGGCTACGGCTTCTTGTCTGAAAATGCGGACCTGGCCAAACGCTGTGAAGAAGAAGGCATTATCTTCATCGGGCCTAAAGTCGAACACCTCATCATGTTTGGCGATAAGATCAACGCCCGTATCCAGGCGAAAAAGGCCGGTATCCAGTACATCCCTGGCAGCGACGGCCCGGTCATGAACTATGCGGAAGTCGAAAAATTCGCCAAGCAGGTCGGCTTCCCGATCATGCTCAAAGCCGTCAACGGCGGCGGCGGCCGCGGCATGCGCATGGTCGACCGTATGGCAGACCTTCGTGATGCTTATGACCGCGCCAAATCGGAAGCCAAACTGGCTTTTGGCAGCGATGAAATTTATTTGGAAAAATGCATCGTCAATCCGAAACACGTCGAAGTCCAGATCATGGGCGACGAACACGGCAACGTCATCCACCTCTTTGAACGGGACTGCTCCATCCAGCGCCGTCATCAGAAAGTCGTCGAAACGGCTCCGGCTTCAGCCCTGCCTGTCGAACTGCGCCAGAAAATCTGCAACGCTGCCCTGAAATTGATGAAGAACGTCCATTACGTCAACGCCGGGACGGTCGAATTCCTGGTTACGCCGGACGGCGAATTCTACTTCATCGAAGTCAACCCGCGCGTACAGGTCGAACATACCGTTACGGAAATGATCACGGGCATCGACATCGTCCAGACCCAGATCAAAGTCGCCGAAGGCTACGCCCTCGACAGCGACGAAATCGGCATCAAGTCCCAGGACGACGTCCGCTGCCTGGGCGACGCCATCCAGTGCCGTATCACGACGGAAGACCCGATGAACAACTTCATGCCTGATTCGGGCAAAATCATGGTATACCGCAGCGGCGGCGGCTTTGGCGTCCGCCTCGACAGCGGCAATGCCTACACCGGCGCCATCATCACGCCGTACTACGATTCGCTGCTGGTCAAGACGACGACTTATGGCCGGACCCATAAGGAAGCAGCTGAAAAGATGCTCCGCGTCCTCAAAGAATTCCGTATCCGCGGCGTCAAGACCAACATCGGCTTCTTGATCAACGTCCTCAAGAGTCCGGAATTCATCGCCGGTACGTATAACGTCAACTTCATCGACGACCATCCGGAACTGTTCAACCTGCCCGTCGTCCAGGACCGCGGCACGAAGCTCCTCAAATACATCGGCGATACGACCATCAACGGTTATGCCGACGCCGGCCATCAGGACAAACCGGAATTTGAAGCCCTGGAACTGCCGACGCCTGTTGCCGGCCCGTATCCGGATGGGACGAAGCAGAAATTCGATGCCATGGGACCGGAAAAATTCTCCCAGTGGATCAAAGACCAGAAGAAAGTCTTCTTTACCGATACAACCATGCGTGACGCCCATCAGTCCCTGTTTGCGACACGCGTCCGCTCCATCGATATGCTCCGCGTCCTGGAAGCAGCTTCCAAGAAACTGCCGAACCTCTTCTCCTATGAATGCTGGGGCGGCGCTACTTTCGACGTAGCCTACCGCTTCCTCTATGAAGACCCGTGGGTCCGCCTGCGCCAGATGCGCAAGAAAGCGCCGAACATCCTCTTGCAGATGCTCGTCCGCGGTGCCAATGCCGTCGGCTACACGAGCTATCCCGACAACGTCGTCAAGAACTTCATCGACCTGTCGGCCAAGAACGGCATCGACGTCTTCCGCGTCTTCGACAGCCTCAACAGCCTGGACAACATGTATGGCACGATCCAGGCCGTCCGCGAAAACAACAAGCTCGCCGAAGTCGCCCTCTGCTACACTGGCGATATCCTCGACCCGGCCCGCGATAAATACGATCTGAAATACTATGTCAACATGGCCAAGGAATTGCAGAATGCCGGCGCCAATATCATCGCCATCAAGGATATGGCCGGCCTCTTGAAACCGGAAGCCGCTTACCGCCTGGTATCGGCCCTGAAAGATGCCGTCGACCTGCCTATCCATCTCCATACCCACGACGGTTCGGGCAACGCCATCTGCACGTATGACCGCGCCATCGACGCCGGTGTCGACATCGTCGATGTCGCTTATTCCGCCTTTGCCGGCGGCACGAGCCAGCCGAGCATGAGCACCTTGTACTACGCTTTGAGCGGCAAGGACCGCCAACCCGACCTCGACGTCGATGCCATGGAAGAAATGTCCCGTTACTGGGCTACTGTCCGTCCGTACTATAAGGGCGTCGACAAAGCCGATGCGTATCCGAACACGGAAGTCTACCAGCATGAAATGCCGGGCGGCCAGTTCTCCAACCTGCGCCAGCAGGCCAAAGCCGTCGGCCTCGGCGACCGCTGGAACGAAATCAAGAAGATGTACCACACGGTCAGCATGATGTTCGGTGACATCATCAAAGTTACGCCGTCGTCGAAAGTCGTCGGTGACATGACCTTGTTCATGGTCCAGAACAACCTGACGGAACAGGATGTCTATGATAAAGGCGACGTCCTCGACTTCCCGCAGTCTGTCGTCGAATTCTTTGAAGGCCGCATCGGTATTCCTTATCAGGGCTTCCCGGAAAAACTCCAGAAGATCGTCCTGAAAGGCAAGAAACCCCTTACGGAACGTCCGGGCAAGAGCCTGGCTCCTGTCGATTTCGAAGCTATCCGCAAGAAATTGACCGATGCCGGTTATAAACACGAAGACGAAGACATCAACGCGTACTGCCAGTATCCGAAAGTCTTCAAGGACTTCAACGAAACGGTCAAGAAATACGGCGATGTCAGCGTCCTCGATACGCCGACCTTCTTCTTCGGCATGAAGAAGAACGAAGAGGTCCACGTTGAAATCGAAGAAGGGAAGGACCTCATCATCACACTCATCAACATCAGCGATCCCGATGACAGTGGTGTCCGCACGATTACCTTCATGTTCAACGGTGCTGAACGCGAAATCCAGGTCCAGGATAAGAGCGTCGACATGAAGACCGTCACCCGCCGCAAGGCTGACCCCGACAAAGCCGGTGACATCGGCGCAACCCTGTCCGGGTCTGTCGTCAAAGTCCTGGTCACCAAGGGCCAGAAAGTCAAGAAAGGCGAACCCTTAGTCGTTACCGAAGCCATGAAGATGGAAACGACCATCACATCGCCTATCGACGGCACAGTCGGTGAAATCTACGCCACCAAAGGCCAGGCCATCATCAGCGGTGACTGCCTGTTGGAAGTACTGGACTAACAACTAGCCACTAGCAACTAAAAAAGGGCTTGTCGTGTACGACAAGCCCTTTTGCCATTCATTCACAAAGGAGTTTTTATCATTATGAAAATGGTAACGGTCTATTTACTGGGCAAGAAGTTTTCGGTCCCTGAAGACCTGACGATCATGCGGGCCATGGAATATTCCGGTTTCCGCCTGGTCCGCGGCTGCGGCTGCCGCAGTGGGTTCTGCGGGGCCTGTGCTGTCGTTTACCGCCTGCAGGGCCAGACGGAGACTCATTCGGCCCTGGCCTGCCAGACGAAGGTCGAAGACGGCATGTGCGTCGGCCGCCTGGAATCGTTTCCCATCAAGAAAGAAAACTACGATATGGACGACCTGCCCGTAGCCGGCAACGTCGTCGGCCAGCTCTATCCGGAAATCTACAACTGCATCCACTGCAACGCCTGTACGCGGAACTGTCCCCAGGGCATCCAGGTCATGAAGTACATCGCCCTGGCCCAGCGCGGTGATTATGCCGGCTGTGCCAAGGAATCCTTCCGCTGTGTCTGCTGCAACATCTGCGCTGCCAGCTGCCCGGCCAAGATCAGTCACGGTGCCGTCGGCCTCCTGGCACGGCGCCTCATGGGCAAGTACATCGCCAAGAAGAGCAAGCACCTGGACCAGCGCGTCCGGGCCATCCGGGAAGGCCAGTTCGTGGCCGACGTCCAGCATCTGATGGCAGCCGGTGACGATGAACTGCGCCGCTTATATGAATCGCGGGATATCGAGAAATAGGGGGACGATCATGATTTATACAGAAGAAATGCGGGCTTCCCAGGCGCGGGTCGAAGCTACGCGGAATATCCGTTTATCTGAAGAACTGCCGCGCTTTACGGCAGAAGAGAAGGGGGAACTCCTGCGCCAGTACCATCCGGATTACCATGAAGAAGGCTTTGCCGTCCTGACTGTCGGCCCCAATAAAGGCGATAAAGTGCCGAAGGAACTGGCCGCCCTGCTGCAGGGCAAGAGCCGCATGGATACGGCCGACGTCGACTTGGACCACATCCAGTTCGAAACGGATGTCCTGGTCATCGGCGGTGGCGGCGCCGGTGCGGCGGCTGCCATCGAAGCGGCACGGCACGGCGCCAAGGTCCTCATGGCGACGAAACTGCGCATAGGCGATGCCAATACGGGCATGGCCGAAGGCGGCATCCAGGCAGCCGACAAGGAAAGTGATTCGCCGGCGGCCCACTATCTCGACGCCATCGGCGGCGGCCATTATAAGAACAAGCCGGAACTGCTGGCCGAACTCGTCCTCCACGGGCCGGAAGCCATCCAGTGGCTCAGCTCGCTGGGCGTCCTCTTCGACAAGAACAGCGACGGCTCCATGGTCACGACCCATGGCGGCGGCACGTCGCGCAAGCGTATGCACGCCTGCGGCGACTATACAGGGGCGGAAATCATGCGCGTCCTCCGCGACGAAGTGCGCAATGCCGGCGTCGACGTCGTCGAATATTCACCGGCTGTGGAACTCCTCCTCGACGGAGAAGGGAAGGCGGCCGGTGCCGTCCTCTATGATTTCGATACCCGGGAATACCACGTCGTCCGCGCCAAGAGCGTCATCATCGCAACCGGCGGTGCCGGCCGCCTCCATTACCAGGGCTTCCCGACGTCCAACCACTACGGTTCGACAGCCGACGGCCTGGTCATGGCCTACCGTGCCGGCGTGCCCCTCATCTATGCCGACGCCATCCAGTACCATCCGACAGGCGCTGCCTATCCGCCGCAGATCTACGGCGCTTTGGTGACGGAAAAGGTCCGCTCCCTCGGGGCCATGCTGGTCAATAAGAACGGCGAAGCCTTCCTCCATCCCCTGGAAACGCGTGACGTCGTCGCTGCGGCCATCATCCGCGAATGTCAGGAACGGGACAAGGGCGTCTATGCCCTCCACGGGCCGGCCGTCTGGCTCGACACGCCCATGGTCGACCTCATCAACGGCGAAGGGACCATGGAAAAGCGCCTGCCGGCCATGATCCACATGTATGAAAAATTCGGCATCAATATCCGCAAGCAGCCCATCCTGGTCTATCCGACCCTGCATTACCAGAATGGCGGCATCTGCATCGGCGCCAAGAGCGAAACGAAGATACCCGGCCTCTACGCTGCCGGCGAAGACGTCGGCGGCATCCACGGGACGAACCGCCTCATGGGCAACAGTCTCCTGGATATCATCGTCTTCGGCCGCATTGCCGGGACGGAAGCGGCTTCTTACAGCCAGACGGCCCATCCTGGGAAAGGGACGCTGGACCACGTCCGCCGTTTCGACGAAGAACGGGCAGAAGCCCGCGTCGATGACGACATCCTGTCGCCGAAGCTCCTGCCCAATTACACCCATAACCGCGGCACGCGGGGCTAGGCTTCGTGGAGCTGGCGGGCTTTGCGCTGGACAGCGATACTGATGAACAGCAGCAGGGCGCCGGCTGCCAGGAAGACGTATTTCATGCCCAGGAAGGTGGCGATGACGCCGCCCAGGATGGGGCCGCCCATGGCCCCGACCTGCTGGGCTGAGAACATCAGGCCGAAGACGCGCCCTTTGATGCTGGCACTGGTCTTTTCGGCCAGGATGGCGTTGATCGACGGATAGATGCCGGAGAAGAAGAGGCCGATGGCGAACTGGCTGGCCGCAAAGGCGTACAGCGTGTCTGGGATGGCCTGGACGAAGAAGAAGATCCCCGCCAGGACCAGGGACAGGCGCAGGGCCTTGACGAAACCGTGATGCTGGCCGAAGCGCCCCCAGAGCGGTGCCGTAATGGCGCTGGAAAAACCGCCTAGTGAGAAGATGAGGCCTGAAATGAAGACCAGGTTGTCCAGCTCGCCGGCCAGGTGGGAGATGTATGTCGTCAATATGGGCTGGACGATGAGGATGACGACCTGGACCAGGGCGGCACTGACCAGCATCAGGCGGATGACAGGAATCTTCCAGAGGCTGACCTTTTCGCCTTCTGCCCCGGCTGCGGCCGTATCCGCTGCGGCTGTATCCGTCGGCGGTTCTTTGATGAAGAAGACCAGGACGACGAAGTTGAGGAACAGGGCGCCGGCTGCCAGGAAGAAGGACATGCGCATGCCGAAGGCTTCGGCCAGGATGCCGCCGAAGAGAGGGCCGATGATGCCGCCTGCCGTCAGGGCGCCCTGCATGATGCCCAGGCAGATGCCCAGTTTCTTCGGCGGTGCATAGATGGTCATGATGGCCAGTTCCATCGGCCACAGGCCCGACGCGAAGCCCTGGAACATGCGCATGAACGTCAGCTGCAGCGGCGACGTGACGATGCCGCCGAGAAAATAGCTGATCGATAAGAGCAGGCTGGCGCGGATGGCCATGAGCCGCTTGCCCCGCCGATCGGCCATGCGTCCCCAGATAGGCGCCATGATGGCGCTGATGAGGAAGGTCGACGAAAAGACGACACCGGACCAGATGTTGACCGAGGCCGCATCGACGCCCAGTTCCCGCGTCAGGTACATGGGCAGGAAGGGGATGAGCATGGTATAGCTTGAAGACATGAAGACGACGTTGCAGGTCAGAATGGCCAGACAGAATTTCCAGTTCACGGCGATCACCTTTCTCGTATGGATTGTTAACGTGCTAACTTCTTATTATACGCCGCCTTTTCGGGAATTACAACTTGTCACGATGGGAACACAGCCTTATAATGAATAATATCTATGTTGGAAAGGAAGGAACCTGAATTGGCCATGTACCTTGCAAAGCGCCTGGCCGGCGCTTGTGTCGTCTTATGGGCGATCATCACCATTACTTTTGGCCTCATGCATGCCATCCCAGGCGGCCCGTTTACGCAGGAAAAGAAGCTGCCGCCGGCCGTCATGGCAACCGTCGAAGCCCGATATCACCTCGACGAACCCTTATGGTCCCAGTACGTCGATTACGTCCGCCATGCGGCGGTCCTCGACTTGGGGCCTTCTTATAAGTATCCCGGCAAGACCGTCAACGATATCATTGCCGAAACCTTTCCCGTATCGGCCCAGCTGGGGCTCATCAGCCTCTTTTTGGCCATCGGTGCCGGCGTCCTGGCCGGCATGGCCGCGGCCTGGTATAAGAATACCTGGATCGACTACACCATGATGGTCGGCGCCACCCTGGGCGTCTCTGTGCCCAGTTTCATCCTGGCAGCGGTCCTCATCCAGCTCTTCGCCTTTACCTGGCCCATCCTGCCGGCGGCCCTGTGGAAGGGGCCGGCTTACGTCATCCTGCCGGCCCTGGCCCTGGCGGCCCAGCCGACGGCCTTCATCATGCGCCTGACCCGGTCGAGCCTGCTCGATGCCCTGGGGCAGGACTATATCCGCACGGCCCGGTCGCGGGGCATCGGCACGCGGTCCCTCATCTGCCACCATGCCCTGCGCAACGCCCTGCTGCCTGTCGTCAGTTATATCGGCCCTTTGGCGGCGGCCCTCATGACGGGGAGCTTCATCGTCGAGACAATTTTTGCCATCCCCGGCCTGGGACGCCACTTCGTCACCAGCATTTATAACCGCGACTATACGGTCATCTTGGGCATTACGATTTTTTACAGTTTCCTCATCATGATGATGAATTTACTCATCGATGTCATTTATCCGCTCTTGGACCCGCGGATCACCATGGATGGAAAGAAGGAGGGCTGATGATGGATTTTACACCGCTTACGGCTGCTGACCGGACGGAACCCTATGTACCGCCCCAGACCCTGCGCGACCGGGGCTGGCGGCAGATGAAGAAGAACCGCCTGGCCTTATGGGGCCTGGCCATCGTCGTCGTCATGAGCCTCCTGGCCATTGCCGGCCCCTGGCTGGCGCCCTATACTTATGCCGATCAGGATTTGACGGCAGCCAACGCCTGGCCGTCGGCTGCGCACTGGTTCGGTACGGATTCCCTGGGCCGTGACCTCTTCGTCCGTGTCCTCTACGGCGCCCGCATTTCCCTGTCCATCGGCCTCGTCGCCAGCCTGATCAACGTCTTCATCGGCGTCATCTACGGCGGCATTGCCGGCCTCGTCGGCGGCCGGACGGACCAGATCATGATGCATATCGTCGACATCCTCTATTCCATTCCCATGCTGCTCTACGTCATTTTGCTCATGGTCGTCTTCAAGCCGGGCCTGCTCAACATCTACCTGGCCCTGGGCATTGCCTACTGGCTCAACATGGCCCGCATCGTCCGCGGCCAGATCCTCAGCCTGAAACAGCAGGAATACGTCATGGCCGCCCGCTCCTGCGGGACGTCGACGTGGCATATCCTCTGCCGTCATATGATTCCCAACTGCGTCGGGCCGATTATCGTCACCCTGACCTTGTCCATTCCCGACGCGATTTTTACAGAAGCCTTCCTGAGCTTCATCGGCCTCGGCGTATCGGCGCCCATGGCCAGCTGGGGTGTCCTGGCTTCAGAAGGTATCAATAGTATGCGCTCCTTCCCGTTCCAGCTCGTCTTCCCGGCCCTGGCCCTGTGCATCACCATGCTGGGCTTCATGTTCCTCGGCGACGGCCTGCGCGACGCCCTGGACCCGCAGAACCAGAAGGAGGGACGCTGATGCAAGCCTTATTAGATGTACGCCATCTGACCATTTCTTTCCATACTTACCGGGGACTGCTGGAAGCCGTCCACGACGTATCGCTGACCGTCAATCCCGGTGAGACCGTCGGCATCGTCGGCGAATCGGGCTGCGGTAAATCCGTCACGTCCCAGGCGGCCATGAAGCTGCTGCCGGATGAAGCGACGGAATATACTGGCGGCCAGATCCTCTGGGACGGCCGCGATGTCATCCCCTTGTCGGAAACGCAGATGAACCGCCTGCGCGGCCGCGACATGGCCATGATTTTCCAGGACCCCATGACGTCGCTCAATCCCGTCCTGACCATCGGCAACCAGCTCTGCGAGGGCATCGCCCTGCACCAGCACCTGGGCCGCAAAGCCTGTGAAGCCAAGGCCCTGGAACTGCTCAGAGCCGTCGGACTGACGTCGCCGGAAAAGCGGCTCCATCAATATCCCCATGAATTATCGGGCGGCATGCGCCAGCGCTGTCTCATCGCCATGGCCCTGTCCTGTTCGCCGCGGCTCCTCTTTGCCGACGAACCGACGACGGCCCTTGACGTGACGACAGAAGCCCAGGTCCTGGATGTCCTCAAGCGCCTCCAGGCGGAATTGGGCATGGCCGTCGTCCTCATTTCCCATAATCTCGGCGTCATCGCCCAGATGTGCCGCCGCATTTACGTCATGTATGCCGGCGCCATCGTCGAAGAGGGGACAGCCGATGATATTTTCTACCGCCCGGCCCATCCCTATACCAAGGGCCTCCTGGCCTCACTGCCGGACCCGGCCCAGAAGGATAAAGCCCTGACCGGGATCCCCGGCCAGGCGCCGGACCTCTTCCACATGCCCGAGGGCTGCCGTTTCTATCCGCGCTGCCCCCAGGCCATGAAGGCCTGCATGACGGCGGCGCCGCCGCGGGAAGAAGCCGGACCGGGCCATCATTACACGTGCTGGCTGGCCCAGGCCGCCGCGGCCAAGGAGGCATTGCCATGAACCTCATCGAAGCCAAACATATCAGTAAACAATTCGTCGTCCAGCGGGACTGGCTGGGACGGCCCAAGAAGACCCTGACCGCTGTCGACGACTTGTCCCTGACCATCGGCCAGGGCGAGACGGTCGGCCTCGTCGGCGAATCGGGCTGCGGCAAATCGACTTTTGCCCGGACCCTGCTGGGCTTATATGCCAAGACCGGCGGGTCCATTGCCTATAAGGGCAGGGACATTGCCGACCGCGCTGTGGGCCGCGACTATCGCCGCCACGTCCAGATGATTTTCCAGGACCCTTATGCCTCGCTGGACCCGCGCATGACCGTCGAGGACATCATCAGCGAGCCCTTGCGCAACTACCATCTCTGTCAGGACGACAGCCAGCGGCGCCAGCGCGTGGCGTCCTTATTGGAACAGGTCGACATGCGGCCTGAAGCGGCCCAGCGCTATCCCCATGAATTCAGCGGCGGCCAGCGCCAGCGCATCGGCATCGCCCGGGCCCTGGCCGTCGACCCGGAATGTGTCTTCTGCGATGAACCTATTTCGGCCCTCGACGTGTCCGTCCAGGTCCAGATTGTCAACATGATGCAGCGCCTGCAGCAGGAACGGGGCCTGTCCTATCTGTTCATCGCCCATGACCTGGCCATGGTCCATCACATGAGCCGCCGCATGGGCGTCATGTATTTAGGCCGCCTCGTCGAATTGGGGCCGGGCGACGCCGTCTTCCACGACCCGCTCCACCCCTATACGCAGATGCTCATCGCCTCCGTGCCCCGGCCGGACCCGCACTACCGGCGCCGGACCATCGTCTGCGGCGAAGTACCGAGTCCCCTCGATTTGCCCAAAGGCTGTGTCTTCCATCCCCGCTGCCCCTATGCCGATGAAGTCTGCCGCATCGACGTACCTCATTTCCGGCAGGTCGCAGACGACCGCTTCGTCGCCTGCCATCATGCGAGAGGAGGCAGACGATGAAGAAATTACTCTTACTCCTGGGCTGCCTGCTGACGGCCGTCCTCTTCAGCGGCTGCGGCATCCAGCACCCCGATACGGTCAGCTACGTCCTGGAAGCGGAACCGTCGCGGCTGGACCCGGCCATGACGACGGCCCTCGTCGAAAGCAATGTGGAACTGCAGATATTTGAAGGTCTGACCCGCCTCGACGATGACGATGTACCCCAGCCGGCCCTGGCCGAAAGCTGGGATATCTCACCGGATGGCAGGACCTATACTTTCCACCTGCGGCCGGGCATCGAATGGAGCGACGGCACGCCGATTACGGCAGGCGACATCGAATATTCCTGGAAACGCGTCGTCAATCCTGACGTAGCCTCGGAAAATGCCTATATGCTCTTTTGTATCGACAAGGCCGAAGACTATTTCAATAAGAAGGCCTCGGCCGATGCCGTCGGCGTCAAAGCCGTCGATGACCAGACCCTGGTCGTCCGCCTGAAGGAACCGACACCGTATTTCCTCAACCTGACGGCGTTCCACTGCTATTATCCCGTCCCCAGGAAGCTCGTCGAAGCCAAGCCCGATACGTGGGCTGCCGATGCGGACGGCATGGTCTGCAGCGGCCCCTATAAAATCGTTTCCTGGAACCATTCCAGTGAAATCGAAGTCGTCAAGAACGACCGCTACTGGGATGCCGGTTCGGTCATCCTGGACCACCTCGATTTCCCCATCAGCGATTCCCAGGCGACGCGCCTGACCCTGGTCGAAAGCAATCAGGCCAACATGACCGTCGAACCGCCGCCGGCCGACCAGGAACGGCTGGAACAGATGGGCCTCTACAAGATTGCTCCTTATCTCGGCGCCTATTACTACGTCTTCAACGTCCAGAAGAAGCCCTTTGACGACGTCCGCGTCCGCAAGGCCTTTGCCCTGGCCGTCCAGCGCCAGGGACTGATGAAGTACATCGTCCGCGGCGAAAAGGAAGCGGCCTACGCCTGGGTCCCGCCGGGACTGAAGGACAAGGCCACAGGCCGTGATTTCCGTAAGGAAGGGGGGAACCTCATTGCCGAAGACCCGGCCAAAGCCCGCCAGCTCCTGAAGGAAGCCGGTTACGATGATCAGCACCCGCTGCCGGAAGTGACGCTCCTCTTCAATACCAATGAAATGCACAAGGCTGTAGCCGAAGCCCTGCAGGCCATGTGGAAAGAAAACCTCGGCGTCGACGTCAATATTACCAACCAGGAATCGAAAGTCTTCATGGCCACCCGCGCCCAAGGCGACTACCAGCTGGCCCGGGCGTCGTGGATCGCTGATTACATCGACCCCATGACCTTCCTCGACGTCTTTGCCGATGACGAAAATGACGCCCAGTACCACAACCCGGCGTATAATGCATTGATTGCCAAGGCCAAGGCCAGCAACGACGAAAGACAGCGCATGGCCTATCTCCACGAAGCGGAACAGATGCTCTTCGACGACTGCGTCATCATCCCCTTGTACTACACGACCCAGCCCTACGTGGCCCAGCCCTATATCAGGGGCTACCACTGGTCGCCGCTGGGACTGGTCGATTTCAAGAAAGCCTATATCGATGAATCAGAAAGGAAGTAGCCTTATGGAGTATACCTATGCAGAACCTTTGCAAGCTGGCGACACCATCGCCGTCGTCGCCCCGTCGTCAGCCCTGGCCGGTGCCGACGTGACCAAGGGCCTCACCTTCTTGCGGTCCCTCGGCTATGAATTGAAAATCGGGAAATCCGTATCTGCCTTTGACGGCTATCTGGCCGGCCCCGACCGGCTGCGGGCAAGGGACATCAACGAAGCCTTTGCCGACGACGCCGTCAAGGCCATCGTCTGCCTGCGCGGCGGCTATGGGGCGACGCGCATCCTGCCGCTCTTGGACTATGAGCTCATTGCGGCCCATCCCAAATTGTTCGTCGGCTTCAGCGATATTACGGCCCTGCATACGGCCTTCCTCCAGCGCTGCGGCTTCTGTCCCATCCACGGGACTATGGTCATGTCCCTGGGCCGCAATGCCTCGGAATATACGAAAGAGCAGTTCGCCTACGGCCTGCAGCATCCCTATGAAGCGCGGGAACTGCCGCTGCCGCCGGGTTGCCAGCCGGAAACCCTCGTCCCCGGTGCCGTCACGGGCCCACTGGCCGGGGGCAATATGATGCTCCTGTCGGTCCTCATGGGCACGCCTTATGCCATCGATCCGCCAGACGGCGCCATCCTCTGCCTGGAAGAAGTCGGGGAAGAGGCCTATGCCCTGGACCGCATGCTCTGCCAGTTCGAGGAATCGGGCCTCATCGACCGCGTCCGGGGCATCGCCTTCGGCGAATTCCACCACTGCGGCCCTGACGAAGGCGCCCGTTATGAATGGACAGTAAAAGAAGTCCTCCAGGCCTATGCCCGCAAGTGGGGCAAACCGGCCGTCATGGGCCTGCCCTTCGGCCACGGTGCCGACAACGCCTGGCTGCCCCTGGGCCAGATGGCCGGTCTCGAAGCCCGCCTGGACGGCGTACGCTTTACGCTGCTGTAATTTGGATAGGAGAGATTCTCATGGAATATAAAGATTTGAAAGACCAGGCCTGCCGCTATGTAGATGAACTGAAACCGGTCATCTACGGCATTGCCGAAAGCCTTCACGACCACCCGGAAACGGGCATGAACGAAGTCTTCGCATCGGCGACACTGAAAAAAATCCTGCAGGACCGCGGCTTTGCCATCGACAATCCCGTCGCCGACGCTTTCCCGACGGCCTTTCACGCTGTCTGCGGCCACGGTCCTTTTCAGATGGGCTTTTTGGCCGAATACGATGCCCTGCCGGAAATCGGCCACGGCTGCGGCCATAACCTCATCGCCGCCATGAGCGTCGGCGCGGCCCTGGCCTTTGCCAAAGCGGCCGGCGACAAGGCGACGGTCCACGTCTACGGCTGTCCGGCCGAAGAGACCGTCGGCAGCAAAGTCTATATGAGCGAACACGGCGTCTTCGACGGCCTGGACGCGGCGGTCATCGTCCATCCCGGCACGGATAAGACCTATATCGGCGGCACGTCCTATGCGACGCACCCCATGCAGTTCACCTTCCTCGGCAAGGCGGCCCACGTCGCCGATGCGACCTACCACGGCGTCAATGCCCTCGATGCCCTCGTCGATTTCTATGGCCGCCTGAAGGCCTATGAAAAGACCTTGACCGAACGCCATATCATCGGCGCCATCATCACCGAAGGCGGTACGGCGCCGAACATCGTGCCTGACCGGGCTGTCCTCAAGGCGACCATCCGGGCCCTGAAAGTGGAATACCTGGAAGACAAGATGCTGCCGGACATAAAAAAAATCGCCCGTGACGTCGCCGACGCACATGGAGCGAAAGTGGAAATGGTCCATTATGAACCGCTCTATAAGAATATGATTAATGACCCCAGGATGGACGTTTACTTTGCCGACGCCTTCAATCAGCTCTACGAAGAATTCGGCGTCCGCGACGACGACTATGCCGAAGGCTCGACGGACGTAGGCAATGTCAGCCAAATTACGCGGGTCAGCCAGCCGGAAATCTGCATCGGCTACGACATCAATGCCCATACGAAAGAATTTGCCCAAGCCGCTGGCAGCGACCTGGGCAAGATGCAGGCATTGACGGGCGCCAAGGCCATGGCCATGGTTGCCCTCGATGTCATGGGAGAGAAATACTGATTATTTCGTGCAGGTAATGATGGCCTGTTCCAGGATGTCCAGGCCGGCATCGAGCTGGGCGTCGGTGACGACGAGCGGGCAGAGGAATCGGATGACGTTGTCGTAAATGCCGCAGTTTTCCATGATCAGGCCGTGCTGGGCCGCTTCTTTGATGACGGCTGTGACCAGTTCCGGATAGGGCTTCTTGCTGGCTTTGTCGTGGACGAATTCCAGGCCGAGCATAGCGCCTAAGCCGCGGTAGTCGCCGATGACGTCGTATTTCTGTTTCCACTGTTCATAGCGGGCGCAGACTTTCTGGCCGATTTCCAAAGCCCGGTCGGCTAAATGGTCCCGTTCCATGATTTCGATGACTTTCAGGGCCGAAGCGCAGGCCAGGGCGTTGCCGCCAAAAGTACCGCCGATGACGCCGGCCGGGACGGATTCCATGATTTCTTCGCGGGCTACGACGGCACCGAGGGGAACGCCGCCGCCGATGGATTTAGCCGTGGCGATGATGTCCGGCGGGCAGCCGGCTTCTTTCCAGTATTCCGTCGCCAGCATGCGGCCTGTGCGGCACCAGCCGGTCTGGACTTCGTCGGCGATGAGCAGGATGCCGTTGTCGTCGCAGACTTTGCGCAGGGCCTTGATCCAGGGGATAGGAGCCGGGATGAAGCCGCCTTCGCCCTGGAGCGGTTCGACGACGATGGCGGCGACGTATTCCGCCGGCGAAGCGTACATGAAGACTTCTTTCAGGGAATTCAGGTAGAATTCCAGGGCTTCGTCATCGCTCATGCCAGCCGGTTTGCGGTAGAGATAAGGGAATTCGGCCCGATAGACGCCGTCCGGGAAGGGGCCCATGCCGCGGGCGTAGGCTTTCTTGGCCGTCATGGCCATGGTCATGAGCGTGCGGCCGTGGAAGGCGCCGGAGAAGACGATGATGTTCGGCCGTTTCGTATAGGCCTTGGCGACTTTGACGGCATTTTCATCGGCTTCAGCGCCGCTGTTGATGAAGAAGGAGCGCTTCTTGTCGCCCTTGACCGGCGCGATGGCGTTGAGTTTTTCCGCCAGGGCGACGTAGCCTTCATGGGTGACGATGTTGGCCATGGCATGGAAATACTTCCCGGCCTGGTCCTGGACGGCCTTGACGACTTCCGGCTGGGAATAGCCGATGTTCAGGACGCCGACGCCGCCGACCCAGTCGAGGAAATAGTTGCCGTCTACGTCTTCAAACATGGCGCCTTCGCCGCGCTGGATGACTGTCGGATAGATGGTCCCGATGGCATCCGGGATGGCCTGACGGCGGCGGGCCAGGACGGCAGCGGCTTTCGGGCCGGGAACGGTCTGGGTAACGATTTTCGGTAATTCATCTTTTAACATAATGTCTCCCCCTTATCAATGCAAGATACAAAGCCTTGGTGAGTGCTTTATGAAAGACTTTGCATGGATAATCTTAAATGATACGCTTATTATACGTTTTACTATTAAAAACAACAAGAAGCCGGGAAACCAAAGTTAAAAATATGATGTTGTGCTGACGACACAAAGGAGGGAGTCCCATGTCTCTATCCATCGCTCAACTTTACAGGCAGGATGAAAACAAATATAAACTGGACCTCCTGGCCGGACGGCAGGGACTGAGCCGCGATGTGGCCTGGGTGCAGGTCATGGAAGATGCCGACTATGGCACTTTTTTGCGGCCTCACGCCTTCATCTTCACGACGGGCCTGGCCAGCCACGGCGACCCGCATTGGCTGGAACTTTTTGTTGATGCCCTGCTGGCAGCTGATGCGGCCGGCCTGGTCGTCAATACGGGGAAATACCTCTTGCCGTCGGATATTACGGAAGCCTTGAAAGACCGCTGTGAGGAAGCGGCCTTCCCGTTGTTCACCATGCCCTGGGAAGTGCGCCTGGCCGACATTACCCAATCCTTCTTGTCGGCCCTCTTTTTGACCAACCGTGAAGAATACCGGGCCATTACGGCGTGGAAGGAATTCCTCTTCGGCGTCCAGGGGTCGTCGGTCCTGACTGAACTGGCCCTGACGGGCTGGCAGGAAGAGGGGCCGTATACGGCACTGGTCCTGGCCGGCGCCGATGGCGATGCCGATTTTCTGGCTGACAGCAAGTCCTTCCTCAACGGGCTGGACCAGCCATACTTTATATTTCCTTATAAGGACACGATCGTCCTGCTCCTGCAGGGAACGCTGCCGGCAGCACTCGTCGCCTGGCTCAAAGGCCATGACCGCCTGGTGACGGGCCAGGGCCTGACGGCGCCTGACTTGAAAACCCTGCCAGACAGCTGCCGCCAGGGGCAGCAGGCTTTGGTATGGGCCCGTCTCCATCAGCAGTCCTGGTGCTATTTCGGAGCCCTCGGTGCCTATGCCCTCTTCTTTTCCCAGCCCGATGACCGGGTGCTGCGCGTCCTCCACGACCGGGCCCTGGGAGCCTTGCTGGCTTATGATGAAAGCCACCGGTCCAGTTTGTACGAAACGCTGGAAGCCTATCTCTGCCACGATGGCAGCCTGAAGGGAACAGCGGCCCAGCTCTACACTCATCGCAATACCGTAGCCTATCGCATCCACAAGGCGGAGAAACTCATTCCCTATGATCTGGCTGACTGGGAACAGCGGTTCACGGTCTTCCTGGCCTGCCATATTCACCGTTATTTTTCCCTGTTAGAAAAATAGTGTTGACATTTTGCAAGCTAAATGCTATTATATAGAAACCAGCTGTACTGAGACGGACGAAAGAAACGATAGGTTTGTTTTGTTGTGTCTGTATGAGTTCGCTTAGCGGACCGGCACTGATTGAATTGAAAAAAAGTTCAAATCAGGGCTTGACAGACTTCTCGGAGTTTGGTAAGATATACAAGTCGTCGCGATGAAGCGATGACAACGATGACCTTTGAAAACTGAACAATGAACTGAATGAACGCCAACGTG